>Ga0163153_10001072_pt1 | contig 44592 bp, 37 predicted proteins | sample OliLakLV19MP6IB1_FD_148629 | JGI IMG/M metagenome (GOLD analysis project Ga0163153, IMG submission 148629) | Freshwater microbial mat bacterial communities from Lake Vanda, McMurdo Dry Valleys, Antarctica - Oligotrophic Lake LV.19.MP6.IB-1 | ecosystem: Environmental > Aquatic > Freshwater >... | reverse complement strand
GCCGGAGGGTGCGGGCGGCATGATGGGGGGCGACGGGATGGCCGGCATGATGGAAAAGATGGGCGCGCCCAAACCGAAGGACTTCTATCCAACGCTTATGGACTTGCCGGACTTGCCTCTGGCCAAGCGCGTCGAAGTCGAGCAACAGGCGGACGAACGAATGCGCTCCGGGGTGGCCTTGATGAACGAAAGCCTCGACCACCTCCTCCAGGCCGCGTCGGCGGAGGATTATGCCGCCATGCAAGCGAGCAATGCGAGCCTGCGCGAAGGCCTCGCACGCTTCGAGAGTGGGCTTGCCGCGAAACGCGCGCTGGCCGAAGGCAAGGCCCCGCGTAACGTGGCGCTTACCTGGTTCAAGCGCGAGATGAACCTCGCGCCTCCCATGCGGAGCGACGAGCCAGGCGCGCTCCTCGGCGCCACGCTATTTCACCTGTTCACGATGGGGCTGCTCATCGCGTTCGCGCTGGCGATGGTCGCAATGTATTTCTTCAAGATGCGCCGCGCCGCGGCCCTCTTTGGGCGGATCGAGGCCGGCAAGGGGGCACCGCCTCCCGGAGCGGCACCGGCGCTTGCCGGAACAGCGCCGCCGCCGGCAACCGGCACGCCGGCGGCGGAGCCCACGGAGGCATCGGCATGAGCAAACTGCCTTCAAAAACAGCGTTGCCGCCTGCCAAAGCCGGCAAGGGCTCGAAAGTCGCCAAAGCCGACCCGCCTGCGGATTCGGGGCCGGCTGCAGCGCCGCCTGTGGATGCGAAATGGCGCGGGTACCTTCGCGTCGGGAGCATCGACCCGGAAACGCCGAACGTCAAAACGTTTCGCCTGCTGCCTGCGTCGGGCGATGGCCTCCTCCCTTTCACCTTTGTGCCCGGTCAGTTCCTTAACGTCGCCTTCTCGATTGGCGGCGCGAGAATGATCCGCTCCTACTCCATCTCGTCCTCCCCGACCCACCGCGAATACGTCGAGCTGACCGTGCGGCGCGAGCCACGCGGCGCGGTCTCCCGCCACATCGTTGATCTGCTCAGGGTGGGCGACGTGGTCGAAGCGGGCGGCCCGGTTGGGAAATTTACGTTTACCGGAACCGAGGCGGACAGCATCGTCCTCATCTCCGGCGGCGTGGGCATCACGCCCATGGTGAGCATCACACGCTATCTCACGGAGCGGTCGTGGACGGGAGACATCTTCTTTTTCTACGCGTGCCGCACTCCGGCCGACTTCATTTTCGCCCACGAAATGGCCTCGCTTCAGCGTCGAAATCCGAAATTGCGCGTCGCGGTCACGATGACTCGCCCAGAAGGCACAGATTGGAAAGGCCCACGCGGACACCTCACGAAGGAACTGCTCACACAGACGGTTCCCGATCTTGTTTCGCGGAGAATCCACTTGTGCGGGCCGCCATCGATGATGGACGCGACGAAGGCCCTCCTTGCCGAGTTGGGAGTTCCTTCGGAACAGGTAAAGATCGAAGCATTCGGCACTCCCAAGCCGAGCCCGGCCGCCGCGGGGACCACCGCCAAGCCCACTGCTCCCGCGACTGGCCCGTTGGTTACGTTTTCCAAGAGCAACAAGTCGGCCAAAATCCATGTCGATCTCCAGCGTGGAGATAGCCCGCCGAAGCAAACCATCCTGGAACTCTCGGAGGAGCTCGGCATCGGGATCGAATTCTCTTGCCGCGTCGGCACCTGCGGCGTGTGCAAGGTGAAGTTGACTTCCGGCGAGGTCGACCAGGAGGTGCAGGACGCTCTCGATGCCGACGATAAAGCCAACAACATCATTCTGGCCTGCCAGGCCAAGCCCAAGGGCGAAGTCACGGTCGAGGCCTAGCCATGAAAGAAAGCGAACGCATCGTCGTCATAGGTGGCCTCAGCGTCCTGCTGCTGGGCTGGCTCGGCTTTCTCGTCCATAGCTCACCCAGCTTTGCCGGGAGCGGACTTGGTGCGGTGTTCGGCATCGCGGGCGCCGTGCTCATGCTCGTCCCGCTGGCCTACACCATTGCCAAGCGCATTCCCTTTCTCCACGACCGAATCACCGCGCACGTATCGTTGCAGACGTTGATGACCCTGCATGTTTACTCCGGCATCCTGGGTCCTCTGCTCGCGATCATTCACACCGGCCACAAGTATGAGAGCCGGCTGGGAATCACGCTGACGGCCGTGATGCTGCTCGTGGTCGTGAGCGGGTTCGTGGTTCGGTATCTGCTCACCTACGTCAACCAGGAGATTAGAGACAAATTGCTCCTGCTCCAGACGGCCCGGGGCGATCTGGACAGTGCGTGGGGAGTCCTCGAGAACTCCCCGGCCGAAGCCGGAGCCCTTCCGAAATCCCGCCTCCTCACGGCCGGCCTGGCCTCGCTGGGGATCGATCTCTCCACCGCCGGCGGCCCAGCCCGTGAGGTCATCCGCCTCGCGGAATCCGTGGCGGACCTGGAGTACGCGATCCGCACGCACGAGCTCTTCAAACGCTGGTTCAGCCGAGCCCTGAAAGTGCATATCGTTCTCTCCGTGCTCCTCTACGTGCTGCTCGGGCTCCACATTTGGGCGGGGATCCATTTTGGACTGAGGTGGTTCTCATGAGAATGTGGCGTGCCCTATTCGTCGCGTTGGCGCTGTTCGTGGCGTTGTTTGGCGCGTTTTACCTCCTGGGGAGTCATGGCGGAGGCGAGCGCACCGGCGTGTTGAGCAAAACGGCTTGGCAACGTATGGCCAGTCCCGGTGCACTCTCCCAGGCGCACAGGTTTCTGGAACATAACTGCGCGGCCTGTCACACGGCCGTTGAGGGTGTCAAAGCCGGCAACTGCATTGTCTGCCACGCCAACAACGAGTCCCTTTTGCAACGGCAACCGACGTCGTTCCATGCCGGCATCAGTAGCTGCAAGGAGTGCCACTTGGAGCATCAAGGACGAGGAAACCTAGCGACGAATATGGACCATGCCATGCTGGCGGAGATCGGTCTGCGACAATTGAAAGATGATGATGTCGACAGCGAACTGCTGACCTGGTCGAAGCTATGGGTGCCGCCGCACGCCCACATTACGCCTGAGGAAACGGTCCTCAACTGCGCCACCTGCCACGCCAACGATGACCGGCATTTTCAACTCTTTGGTCAAGACTGTGCCCAATGCCACGCCACGGACAGGTGGACGATTGCCGAATTCCGACACCCGTCCCCCAGTTCAATGGACTGCGTCCAATGCCACCAGGCGCCGCCCAGTCATTACATGATGCATTTCAAAATGATTTCCATGACGACTGCCGGCGTGGAGAAGGCCGAGGTGAATCAGTGCTTCCTCTGCCACCAGACCACGTCGTGGAACGACATCAAAGGCGTCGGCTTTTACAAACATCATTAGAGACGCCACAAGATCAGAAGGAGGTTAATTATGAAACTCGACGTTGGAGCCGCCGCCCTGGCGGCGGGGAGTACCGCAATCCTGGTCTACGCGCTCTGCACGGCCTTCTGCGTTCTCGTGCCGGAGTCCACCGTGGTCTACGTCACCACGGTCTTTTTTCACATCGACGTGAGCGGCCTCTACCGGCAAATCACGTGGGGGAGTTTCATCGCCAGTCTCCTGGGCTGGGGTCTGGGCACGGCTGTCGTGGCGGGCGCGACGGCTTGGCTCTACAACCGGCTCGCACGGACGGAGGCCGAAGGGTCGCAGTTTGCCTGCCGAAAAGACGTTGCCGGCACCGGGAGAACTGCATGAGCTTCCACTACACGTTCCGTCTCAAATAAGAGAAATCCGATGCTGTCTCGAATTCCATTCCTAGCAGTCCACTTCCAGAAAAGGATACTGACGATGAAGACAATCCTGACCGGGGTAATCCTTGCGGGCCTGTTCGCGGTGGCCGGGTGCTCTCAAACCACCGTGGAGCAACCAGCTTCGACAGGGTCTAACGGCGCGGAGACACCAGCTACGACAGGCCACACCGGCAATATGGGGCCGGGGCACATGCCAGGTGGCCAGGAGCATGGCCCCGGTCACCAGGACGGCCGAGGGCAACCGTAGTTCCCTCTTACTGTACCCACAATGGAAACACTGCGAGCACTCGTTCGACGGCGGTTAATTGGCCGCGTCGGCGATCTGCGTTTGACAAATGGAGTTCCTGTAAACGGAAGACGCTTCGCAAGGAAGCCGCGTGTGCTGCCTTGGCATCTTCCAATTTAGTCGAGGAGAAACCCGATGATGTCTCGCATTTCATTCCTGGCGGTCGTGGCCGTGGCGATGGTCGCTCTGGCCGGGCCATCGCTGCGTGCCGCCGAGGAAAAGGCGCAAGAGGCGACGGTCGTCAAGGCCGGCGACGGCAAGATCACCCTCACCTTCAAGGGGGGTTGAAGGGAAGCATACCCACGACGTGGCCAAGGACGCCAAGATCACCCTGGACGACAAGAAAGCCAAGCTTGAAGAGCTGAAGGAAGGCTTCCCCGCCAAGGTGACGCTCGACGACAAGTTCGTCGTGACGAAGATCGATGCCAAGTCGAAAAAGAAGTAAGAAATAAGCACCAGTGGAATGCCGGGCCACGAGGAACTTTCATGTCGCGGCCTCCCTGAAACCGTAACGGAAGGTGGGTAGATCCCACTTCCAGAAAGCGATACCGACGATGAAGACAATCCTAACCGGCGTGATCCTTGCAGGTCTATTCGGCGTGGCCGGGTGCTCTCAAACCTCGCCGCAATCTGCTTCGGCAGGCCCTAACGGCGGCGACCTGGTGGCAATCAAAGGCGGGACCGCGTACTCAGAACTGCTGGCGAACGCGGACACTGGGGAGGTGATGGTCCATACCTGGGACAAAGACTTAAAGACGAGGCGGCCTATCGAGAGCCAACCGATCACCGTGGGGAGCGGCGACGACAGCGTCGAGCTGACGCCGCACCCGATGGACACCGACCCCTCGGGGTCATGCAGCCGGTTTTACGGCGAAGCGGACTGGGTGCGCGGCGGCGGCGTTCAACACGGCTGGATGCACGGAGGCGGTACGGGCGACCACCGCACGTTCGACTGGAGTCGCTGCTGGCAGGGCGGCCAGACGCACGGCCACATGTGGGAGGAGATGGGTAAGCACCGGCGTATGGGGCCGGAGCACATGTCTGGTGGCCAGGAACATGGCCCAGGTCATATGGGTGGGCGAGGGGAACGGTAGTTCGTGCTTACTCCGCGAAGTAAGGAGCACCTGATGAACATCCCTCACTCCGACGCCCTCGTCATCTTCGGGGCCACCGGCGACCTCGTTTACAAGAAGATATTCCCAGCTCTCTATGCGATGGAGCGGCGGGGACAACTCCAAGTGCCCGTCATCGGGGTCGCCAGGTCGGCCTTGACGATCGAGAAGTTCCGGGCGCGGGCCCGCGCGAGCGTGGAGCAGCACGACGGCTTCGACGAGGCGGTCTTCGCGAAGTTCCAGGAGCGACTCCACTACATCAGGGGTGACTACGGGGCTCCGGCCACCCACGCCGCGCTTCGCAAGGAGCTCGGTGATGCTGAGCACCCGCTGCACTATCTCGCAATCCCCCCTAGTGTGTTCACGAGAGTGGTCGAGGGGCTTGGCCAGTCGGGTTGCGCCCGTGGCGCCCGCGTGATCGTCGAGAAGCCCTTCGGCCGCGACCTCCTGTCCGCGCAAGCGCTCAGCGCGACGCTCCACACGGTCTTCGACGAATCGTGCGTTTTCCGCATTGACCATTACCTTGGAAAAGAATCGGTGCAGAACCTGCTGGTCTTCCGCTTCGCGAATACCTTTCTCGAACCGGTCTGGAATCGCAACTATGTCGAGAGCGTGCAGATCACGATGGCCGAGAGCTTCGGCGTCGAGGGCCGCGGCGGTTTCTACGAGGAGTCCGGCGCCATCCGTGACGTGATCCAGAATCACCTGCTGCAAGTCGTGGGATTCCTCGCGATGGAGCCGCCCAAGACGACGAATCAGGAGGCGATCCGGGACGAGCAAGCGAAGGTGTTCAGGATGATCCGCCCGCTCAGCCCCGAGGACGTGGTGCGCGGACAGTTCCGCGGCTATCGCCAGGAGGAAGGCGTCGCTCGCGACTCGAAGGTCGAAACATTCGCCGCGGCCAGGCTCCACATTGACTCTCCGCGCTGGGATGGGGTGCCCTTCTTCATCCGGGCGGGCAAATGCCTCCCCGCGACGATGACCGAGGTGCTGGTCATGCTCAAACCGCCCGTGCTCGGCAAACTGTGCCTAGGCCAAGCGAACTATGTGCGTTTCCGGCTGAGTCCCGACGTGACGATTGCGATCGGCGCCCGCGTGAAACGCCCGGGCGAGGAGTTGATTGGCGATCCGACGGAACTCAAAGTGGTCAACCACCCGCACGGGGATGAGATGGCCGCCTACGAGCGACTCCTGGGCGATGCCATGGCAGGCGATGGCGCCCTCTTCGCGGGTCAGGACGGTGTGGAAGCCGCGTGGGCGGTCGTTCAACCCATTTTGGGCTTGGCAACGCCCGTGCATGACTACGAACCCGGCGCCTGGGGTCCGCCCGAGGCCGAGAAGCTCAAGGCTGGTATCTGTGGCTGCGACAGCCCGGTATGGCTCCTACCCGACGGCAAAGGTGGGGTTTATGGCGCCTACAAATGACAGGAGATCCCTATGAAGGAACATGAACATGCCGCCAAGAATAAACCCGAAACCGAAACTAAGCCTGCGCAAGACGAGGTGGCGAAGAAGGCCTACGCCATCTATCTGAAGGAAGGTCGTCCGCAAGGACATGCCGATCAGAATTGGTCAGAGGCGGAAGCTCAATTGCAGCACGCCGGTTCCAATTATCCGGACGAACATGATCACCACGATCATCATGCCCACATGGCGGCGGATTTTCGCAAACGCTTCTGGATCTCGCTGGTCCTGACCCTGCCGATTCTCGTCCTCTCACCGATGCTCCAATCGCTGGTGGGGCTGCGAGAAGCCATCCGTTTCCCCGGCGACATCTATGTCTTGTTCGGCCTTTCTTCCGCGGTCTTTTGGTATGGCGGCCGGCCGTTTCTGAAGGGATTGTTCGAGGAACTCAAATCCCGCCGCCCGGGGATGATGACGCTGGTCGCCGTCGCCATCGCCACCGCCTATCTCTACAGCAGCGCCGTGGTATTCGGATTGACCGGCAAGATGTTCTTCTGGGAGCTGGCAACGCTCGTGGACATCATGCTCTTGGGACATTGGATCGAAATGAAGTCCGTGATGGGTGCCTCCAAGGCTCTGGAGGAACTGGCCAAACTCATGCCTTCCGACGCGCACAAGCTCATGCCCGATGGCAGCGTGAAAGACGTGCCGCTGAATGAACTGGCCGTGGATGACAAAGTCCTGATCAAGCCCGGCGAGAAGATTCCGGCGGACGGGGTCATCGTGGCCGGAGAGAGTTCGGTCGATGAGGCGATGCTCACCGGGGAATCAACTCCGGTCAGCAAGACGACCGGCGGCAAGGTCATTGGCGGGGCCATCAACGGCGAAGGCTCGTTGACCATCGAGGTCAAAGGCACGGGGAAGGATTCGTTTCTGTCGCAGGTCATCGACTTGGTGAAGCAGGCACAGGAAAGCAAATCGAGGACCCAGGACCTCGCCAACACCGCGGCGCTGTGGCTCACCATTGTTGCCTTGGGCGGAGGCGTGATCACCTTCTTTATCTGGCAGGTTATCGTGGGCCAGGACTTCGCGTTCGCCATCGAACGTACGGTGACGGTCATGGTCATCGCCTGCCCGCATGCCTTGGGTCTTGCCGTGCCGCTGGTGGTGGCGGTCTGCACGGCCCTCGCCGCGAGCCACGGCCTGCTCATTCGTAATCGCGTCGCTTTCGAAGGTGCCCGAAAATTGCAGGCGGTCATTTTTGACAAGACCGGCACGCTGACAGAGGGTCGCTTTGGCGTCACGGAAACTCTGACGCTGGGCGATGACATCACCGAAGAAGCGCTCCGCAGCTACGCGGCATCCGTGGATGCGAATTCTGCACATCCCATCGCCAAGGCCATCGCCGCCGCTTCGGATAAGAAGCTGCCCGTCGAAGGCTTCAACAGCATCACCGGCAAGGGCGCCGAGGGCCGGGTTGACGGCAAAGACATCAAGGTAGTCAGCCCCGGCTACCTGCGCGACCGGAACATCTCGCTCACTGACCCGCGCGTGGAGACCCTGCAAGCCCAAGGCAAGACCGTCGTGTTTGTGCTCGTAGACGGGAAGTTGCAAGGAGCGATTGCCCTGGCCGACATCGTCCGACCCGAGGCGAAGCAGGCCATTGACGCGCTCAAGGCAATGGACATCCGCTGCATGATGCTCACCGGCGACAACAAGGCGACGGCCAAATGGGTTTCGGACCAGGTCGGATTGGACGAGTACTTCGCCGAAGTCCTGCCCCAAGACAAAGCGGCCAAAGTGAAGGAAGTTCAATCTCGCGGCGTAATTGTGGCCATGACCGGCGACGGCGTGAACGATGCGCCGGCGCTGGCGCAGGCGGATGTGGGCATCGCCATTGGCGCCGGTTCCGATGTGGCGGTGGAAACCGCCGACGTGATTCTGGTGCGGAGCAATCCGCTGGATGTCGTGGCCATCGTGCAGCTCTCTCGCGCCACGTATCGGAAGATGATTCAAAACCTTCTCTGGGCCACGGGCTACAACGTCGTCGCCATTCCACTGGCGGCCGGAGCGCTTTACGCCTGGGGCGTGGTGCTCACTCCCGCGCTAGGTGCGGTGCTGATGTCCGCGAGCACGGTGATTGTGGCCATCAACGCGCGACTGCTGAGACTGAAGAAAACATCAAACGCTGAAGAGCGGCAACAAGACGATTCGACGAACCCGAAACAACGTGACAACCGGATGGAAGAGACAGCAACCACGACAGCCTAAAAGGAAACCTGACAATGAACGACTCGACATCCGCAACCAAAGACCCCATCTGCGGAATGACCGTGGACAAAGCAACCGCTCTCCAGGCCGAACGCGATGGCAAGACGTTTTACTTTTGCAGCGACCATTGCCGGCAAAAGTTTCTGTCCACGCCCGCCGGTGCCAAGCCGGAGGATAAGACCGGAGGCTGCTGTGGATAACACCCGCGCGTTTCCAGGAAAGCAACATTCCAACTGCATCCAGCCATCATCCCGGCCATTAAGGTGAGGAGTGACAATGGATAACACCTGGCTTTCAATCATACCGGCCACCATCACCATTGCGGTCGCGATTTGGTCAAAGAAGGTTTTGCCTTCGCTGCTCTTGGGCTTGCTGGTGGGCAGCTACCTGCTGAACCATTCGGTCATCGGAGGGTTGGAAACCGCCATCGCCAATGTGGTAAACATATTATCCGATAAAGGTAATTTGCAGGTGCTGCTGTTTCTGTATTTGTTCAGCGGCTTAATTGCGATGGTAAGGAAAGCCGGCGGCATCACTGCGTTTTCTGCGTGGGTTGGTAACTTCGTTAAAAGTGAAGAAGGCGTCTTCTTCACTTTGTGGGCTTTGTTCCCGGTTACTTTTATTGACTGTGCCTTTAGGATTATCGGCGCCGGCTCCATAATACGTCCGCTGGCTGACAAACATAAAATTGCGAAGGAACGCCTGGCTTTTATGCTCAACAATACCGCCAGTCCGATTGTGGAGTTGATTCCAATTGCCACCACTTTCGTGGGATTCAACATAGCCAATATCAGTCAAGGCTTTAAAGCCGCAGGAGCGTCCGCAAAACAATCGGCTTACAGCATTTTGCTGCATTCCATTCCTTTTCAATTTTTCAGCATCGTGGTTCTGGCCATCACTTTCCTCTCCATATTCTTTCAGTGGAAAAAACCTTCCGCAGAAAAACAGAAGCAGGCCGCAAAAACGGAAGCCTCAAAGGGAATGGACATGGAAGATGACAAGCCAGAAATAAAACCACGGATGATCAATCTGGCCATTCCGATGGTCGCGGTAATCTTTTCCAGCTTCTTTTTCTTCTGGTATTTTGGGAAATCAAAGGACGGAGCGGACGGAACGATTTCATCTATCATTGCTGCCACCGAGCCAAACAAAGCGATGTTAGTGGCCTTGTTTATTTCCATGATCATTACCGGCATCATTTACTGGCTGCAAAAGTATCCTCTCAAAACAATGACCGCCGACCTGATTGCCGGCGGAAACAAACTCATGGAGATTTTGGCCATTCTTGTAATGGCATGGTCCTTGGGTGCTGTTTCACAGGAATTAAAGCTGAGTGATTTTATTCAGCAGCAGATTGGAACTTCCCTGCCGGGGTGGAGCATTCCGGTATCGCTTTTCATCACAGCCTCCGCGGTCACCTACTTCTTAGGCTCAGGCTGGGCTGCCTCGGCCTTAATTATGCCTTTTGCAATTTCCCTGGCAGTGTCCGGTGGTTCAGGAATTCCAATTTGCGTGGCCGCGGTAATTACTGGAGGAACATTTGGAGATGTTACTTCCCCAGTCGCTGGAATGACGAATATGGCGTCGAACGCGGTCGATGCTGACCAGGCGAAATACTTGAAATATGCCAACCCCTATAATTTTACGGCCTTGGTGTTAGCGGCGATACTCTTTCTGATTTTTGGGATCATTGGATCGCAGAGCTTAAAATAGGAGCACAAAAGACAAGTGTGAGCGTCCGCAAACACAGTGAAACCGGTTTCTCAAAGACCCTGTCAGCGAGACACCAGCACCACGCAAATACGAAAGACAAAAAGACATGAATGAAACGGACTCCGTGACCGAAGACCCCATCTGCGGAATGACCGTGGACAAAGCAACCGCTCTCCAGGCCGAACGCGATGGCAAGACGTTTTACTTTTGCAGCGACCACTGCCGGCAAAAGTTTCTGTCCACGCCCACCGGCGCCAAGACTGAGGAAAAGGCCGGAGGCTGTTGTGGATGACACCCAAACATCCCGTGTAAGTAAAATCCCGACTGGAATCAATATGGCCATCGACCCCATCTGCGGTATGACGGTGGACGAAGCGACGGCGCTCCGCGCCGAGCGTGACGGACAGACGTTCTACTTTTGCAGCGAGCACTGCCGGAAGACCTTTCTCTCGACGACCGCCACTGCGAAACACGAAGAGATGCCGCCGGGCAAAACCATCTACACGTGTCCGATGCACCCGGAAGTGCAGCAGGACCATCCCGGCCCTTGCCCCAAGTGCGGCATGGCGCTGGAACCGCAGGGGGTGAAAGCAGGCACGGATGACGAGGAGAACGTCGAGCTGCGCGACATGACGAAGCGATTCTGGATCGGTGCCGCGCTGACGTTGCCGGTGTTTGTCTTGGCGATGGCTCACTTGATCCCCGCACTGGCCAGGCAATCTTGGGCGGATAGCCATGTTTCACGCTGGATCCAGTTTGCGCTGACCACACCCGTGGTGTGGTGGGCGGGATGGCCGTTTATCCAACGGGGCTGGCGCTCTGTCGTGACGCGCCACTTGAACATGTTTACGCTGATCGCCATTGGCGTGGGCGCAGCGTTCGTCTTTAGCGCCGTGGCGATGACTGTGCCCGATCTATTCCCACACACCATGCAACACGAGGGAAAGGTCGCCATCTACTTTGAGGCCGCGGCGGTAATCGTCGTGCTGGTGCTCCTCGGACAGGTGCTCGAACTCCGTGCCCGCAGCCGCACCGGCAGCGCGATCAAAGCGTTGCTCAATCTAGCACCGCCCACGGCTCGTCAAGTTGCACCGGGGGGCGATCATGAAGTCCCGCTCGACCAGGTGAAAGTTGGCGACTGGTTGCGCGTGGTTCCAGGTGACAAGGTGCCCGTGGATGGCGCGGTGGTCGAAGGTCACTCCAGCGTAGGTGAGTCCATGATCACCGGCGAGCCGCTTCCGGTGGAAAAGGCCGTCGGCGACAAAGTGACGGGCGGCACGGTCAATGGCGCTGGTAGTTTTGTTATGCGCGCCGAGCGAGTGGGTAGCGATACGTTGCTCGGGCAGATCGTGAACATGGTGGCCGAAGCCCAGCGCAGTCGCGCGCCCATTCAGGGTCTTGCCGATAAGGTCGCTGGGATCTTCGTGCCGGTCGTGCTGGCTGTATCGGTGCTCACCTTCGTTCTCTGGATGTGGCTGGGGCCGGAGCCCAAGCTCGCGCACGCTATCGTCAACGCGGTGGCGGTCCTCATAATTGCTTGTCCGTGCGCCCTTGGCTTGGCCACTCCGATGTCGATCATGGTCGGCGTCGGACGCGGCGCGCAGGAAGGCGTGCTCGTGAAAAACGCCGAAGCACTCGAACGGTTGGAGAAGGTCACCACGCTTGTCGTGGACAAGACGGGCACGCTCACCGAGGGCAAACCCAAGCTCATGGATGTCCTGCCCACCGACGGTATCGACGCGAAGGAGTTCCTGCGTCTCGCCGCCTCACTGGAGCAGAACAGCGAACATCCGCTCGCCGCCGCAATTGTGCAGGGCGCGAAGGAAAAGGGGATCGCTCTCGACGACGTGAAAGACTTTCGCTCGGTGACGGCGGGCGGTGTTGTCGGCACCGTCGCCGGTCGTGCAGTGATGGTTGGCAAACCGGATTTCCTGCGGAACGAAAAGATCACCGGCCTGGAGCCGCTGGAAGCCTCGGCCGTGAAGCTTCAAGAGGAGGGCAAGACCGCGATGTTTGTCGCCATCGATGGCAAGCCGGCTGGAATCCTCGCCGTCGCCGACCCGATCAAATCCACCACCGCCGAGGCCATCAAAGATCTCCACGCGCTCGGGTTGAAGCTCGTCATGCTCACCGGCGACAACCGTCGTACCGCCGCCGTCGTCGCCAGGCAACTCGGCCTGGATGCGGTGGAAGCGGAGATCGAACCGGCCGGAAAAGTCGCCCATGTCAAGAAGCTGCGAGCGGAAGGTCAACATGTTGCGATGGCCGGAGACGGCATCAACGACGCGCCCGCCCTCAGCGAAGCGGAAGTCGGCATTGCGATGGGCACTGGCACCGACGTGGCCATGCAAAGCGCGGGCATCACCCTCGTGAAAGGCGACCTCCGCGGCATTGCCAAGGCCATCCGCCTCAGTCGCGCCACCATATGGAACATCCGCCAGAACCTGTTCTTCGCCTTTCTCTACAACGCGCTGGGTATTCCGGTGGCTGCGGGGGTGCTTTACCCATTCTTCGGCTTGCTTCTCAGTCCGATCATTGCCGGTGCCGCGATGAGCCTGAGTTCCGTCTCGGTCATCACGAATGCGCTGCGATTGAGAAACGTGAAGCTGTGAGCGATGCCATGAACGCAAAATCGATGCCACTTGTCCTCACCCTCAACGGCGGTTCGTCGAGCATCCGTTTCGCGCTATATGAGGAGATCGAACCACTGCGGCGGTTGCTGGATGGGAAAGTGGATCGCATCGGTCTGAGCGGCACGAATTTGACCGTTAGGAACTCTACCGGAAAACCGCAGGATAGTCGCACCATCGACCTCGCCGATCACCGTTCGGCGGTCAGTTTTCTACTGGATTGGCTCGAAACGCAGCCGGTTTTCGCTCGGATCAAAGCCGTGGGACACCGGGTGGTGCATGGGATGACGCATACCGCACCGGAGCGGGTCACGCCAGATTTGCTCGATGAATTGCACCGCATCATGCCGTATGACCCGGAGCACCTTCCGCTGGAGATCGAGTTGATCGAGGCATTCCGCCAACGCCATCCAGCAATGCCTCAGGTGGCGTGCTTTGACACAGCGTTTCACCACACTATGCCGCGGGTCGCCAGTCTCTTGCCGATTCCGCGACGCTACGAGGCTGCGGGCGTTCGCCGTTATGGCTTCCACGGTTTGTCTTATGAATTCCTCATGGAGGAACTCGCACGCCTCGGCGACCCGGCGGCAACGAAAGGTCGCGTGATCCTGGCCCATCTCGGCAACGGCGCAAGCCTGGCCGCCGTGCGCGACGGCAAAAGCATCGACACCAGCATGGGCTTCACGCCGACGGCGGGATTGGTGATGAGCAGCCGCTCGGGAGACCTGGATCCAGGCCTGGTCTCTTACCTGGCGCGCACCGAACAAATGAGCGCGACGCAATTCCAGGAAATGGTGAACAACGAGTCGGGGCTGCTTGGAGTTTCGGAGATCAGTTCCGACCTGCGCGATTTGCTCGCGCTAGAAGCGGACGATGTGCGGGCGGCGGAAGCCGTGGCGCTGTTCTGCTACCAGACGAAAAAGTGGATTGGCTCCTTCGCCGCTGCGCTCGGTGGATTGGACACGCTCGTCTTCGCCGGAGGCATCGGCGAAAACGCGCCACTCATCCGCACACGCATCTGCGAGGGGCTGAGCTTCCTTGGCATTGAAATAGACGAATCGCGGAACACGGAGAACGCGTCCCTGATCTCGACGGACGCCGGTCGAGTCGCCGTGCGTGTCATTCGCACGGAGGAAGAACTCATGATCGCCAGGTCAGTCATTCGCGTCCTCGGCATTTGGGCGCAGAAAGACAGTTGAATCATGAAAACACAACTCACACCATGTGGCAAGTCACGGTCGCCGAGGTGGCAGTACTACTACTGCGGTGTTCGACTGAGGGCGGATCAGGCAAAGGCTCTCGACGAGTTTTTTAAGCATGCGCCGACGCCATAAAGGAGCAGGAAACCACTCATGCATTTTCTATATGGATCGAAGAGGGGCGTGGAACGACGCTTGGTCGCGACGTTCGGTTCGGTACAGCAATTGTTGGCCTATGTGCGTTGGGCAACTTTGGAAACCTCCGGCGAGCACCCCGGCAAGTTCGAACAAGGCAGCGCATTGGCGAGCTATCACGCATGGGAGCATTCCGCCGAACCGCTGACCGAGGAGGACGAAGCCGCAGTGCCTTACAACCCGACCCCTAGCATGCTTTGATGCTAATCACTCGATGCAGAATGAGGTATTTCGATGAATCACCCCGCATCCCAAACGATGGCGGCAAATAAATTCGAGGTGAGAATTCTGCGCCAGGACCATTCCGACGATCCGAGCTACTGGCAAACCTTCCGTCTCGACCGTGAGCCTGGTATGAACGTGACCAGCATTCTCCAGCGAATCGCGGCAAATCCAACAACCACGAGCGGTGCCCATGTAAGCCCGGTGGCTTACGACTCCAATTGCCTGGAAGAAGTTTGCGGTTCATGCACGATGCTAATCAACGGTCGCGTTCGCCAAGCGTGCTCGGCTTTGGTAGATCAACTACTGGGCGACAATTCCGACCGAATCGAACTCCGTCCCATGAGTAAGTTTCCCGTCATCCGCGACTTGATGGTTGATCGCCGCCGACTATTTCGCGCATTGGAGAAGCTCCACGCCTGGATCCCGGTAGATGGCTACCATAACGTAGGCCTTGGACCTCGCCAATCGCAAGACGATCAGCAACGAGCGTACCCGCTCAGCAAGTGCATGAGTTGCGGCTGTTGTCTAGAAGCCTGTCCGCAGTACGCGAGAGTGGTGCTTGATCAGCAGCCGGACGAAACGCACGAGCGCTTCAACCAGCGCCAGGATGCCGCGTTCGACGCAGTCTTCATCGGAGCGCATGCGATGAGTCAGGTGGTCCTGATGAATTCGCATCCAACCGGGCGCATCACAGCGAATCAACGGCTCGACGCTTTGATCGGGCCGGGGGGCATTCAAAATTGTGGCAAGGCGGCAAACTGCGAGGCCGTTTGTCCTCAGAAAATCCCGCTGATGACTTCCTGGGCCCGGGCCGGCCGAGCGGCGACGGTTCACGTGATCACGAGGTTCTTCGACGGATAGAAGGGACTGCCGCTATACTCCGCGTTGATGTGTTGCTCATTCATTGACTAAGGAGAACGATCATGGCGATTACCCACCCACCCCAGCACGCATACCCCGGAATGCCCGTAGATCTCCGACCCGTCGGAGAGTCTCTTGCCGAGGCCACGACGGTCCCGCTTGTGAAAGAAGAGACGTTCGAGGCCATTCGGATGGTGGTCCGCAAAGGCCACGAAATCCCCTACCATCAGGTCGGGGGCGCGATCACGATCTATTGTCTCGACGGGTGGATCGCGTTCACCGCCCGCGGCCAGACCCACGAACTGAAGGCCGGCCACTGGCTTTTCCTACTTGGCAACGAACCTCATACGCTCCTGGGGATTGAGGACTCCTCGTTGCTGTTGACGATCCTGTTTCCCCGGTCGAGCCAGGAACGCCAAGTCGCTGCGGAGCCACCAGAGCCAGGAAACCCAGTTTACCCTCACTCTCCTTGAAATTGCGGACTAGAAAGTGACGGGGTGAATCGGGAGTCGACATCATGAATACGAAATCGCAACCGCTCACCGCAGAACTGCTTCACCAGATGGACGCCTATTGGCGCGCCGCCAACTTCCTGTCGGTGGGCCAGATTTATCTCTACGACAATCCGCTGCTGAAGCGCCCGCTCACGCTGGCGCACATTAAACCGCGCCTGCTCGGCCACTGGGGTACGACGCCGGGCCTGAACTTTATCTATGTCCATCTGAACCGCGTCATCAACGAACACGACCTGAACGTGATCTACATCAGCGGGCCGGGTCACGGCGGACCCGGGCTGGTGGCAAACGCCTACCTGGAGGGGACCTACAGCGAAGTCTATCCGAACATCGCGCAAAACGAGGACGGGATGAAGCGGCTGTTCAAGCAATTCTCCTTTCCCGGCGGCATTCCGAGTCACGTCGCGCCGGAGACGCCAGGTTCGATTCACGAAGGCGGCGAACTGGGCTATTCGCTGTCGCATGCTTACGGCGCGGCGTTCGACAACCCCGATCTGCTCGTGGCTTGCGTCGTCGGCGATGGCGAGGCGGAGACCGGCCCGCTCGCCACAAGTTGGCACTCGAACAAATTTCTCAATCCCGTCTGCGATGGTGCGGTGCTGCCGATTCTGCATCTCAACGGTTATAAAATCGCCGGCCCCACTGTGCTGGCACGCATTCCGCATGACGAACTGGAAGCGCTCTTCCGCGGCTATGGTTACACGCCTCATTTCGTCGAGGGGGACGATCCGCTGGAGATGCACCGGCTCATGGCTGCCACGCTCGATACGGTGGTCGCCGAAATTCAACACATTCAGATCGAGGCCCGCGCCAACGGATTCAAGACGCGTCCACGCTGGCCGATGATCATCTTACGCTCACCGAAGGGCTGGACCGGCCCGAAGGTGGTCGATGGCAAACCGACCGAAGGCACATTCCGCTCGCACCAGGTGCCGATGGGCGACATGAGCCATCCGGGGCATGTGAAGATTTTAGAAGAGTGGCTCAAGAGTTATCGCCCGCAAGAGTTGTTCGACCAGGCGGGAAAGCTTCGGTCCGAATTCGCGGACCTCGCCCCGAAAGGCGAGCGCCGCATGAGCGCCAATCCCCACGCCAACGGCGGCCGGCTGTTGCATGACCTGCGTCTGCCGGATTTCCGCGACTACGCCGTTGAAGTCCCAACGCCCGGTGCGGTAAACGCCGAAGCTACGCGTGTGCAGGGCCAGTTGATCCGCGACGTGTTGGAATCGAACCCGCGGACATTTCGAATATTCAGCCCGGACGAAACAAATTCGAATCGTTGGAACGCCGTGTTCGAGGTGACGAACCGTTGTTCAACTGCGGAAATTATTCCCGGCGACGATCACGTCGCACCCGATGGCCGCGTGATGGAGATGTTGAGCGAACATCAATGCGAAGGCTGGCTTGAAGGCTACCTGCTCACCGGCCGGCACGGATTCTTCTCCTGCTACGAAGCGTTCATTCACATCATCGATTCGATGTTCAACCAGCACGCCAAGTGGCTGGATGTGACCCACCAGATTCCGTGGCGGCAGCCCATTGCTTCCCTGAACTACCTGCTGTCTTCGCACGTGTGGCGTCAGGATCACAACGGCTTCACTCACCAGGACCCGGGCTTCATCGATTTGGTGGCGAACAAGAAGGCGGACATCATCCGCGTCTATCTGCCGCCCGATGCGAACACGCTGCTCTCCGTGACGGATCACTGTCTGCGCAGCCGCAACTACGTGAACGTCATTGTGGCCGGCAAACAACCCTCGCCGCAGTGGCTCGACATGGACGCCGCGGTCAAACATTCCACCGCCGGCATCGGCATCTGGCCGTGGGCGAGCAATGACCAGGGGGGCGAGCCGGATGTCGTCATGGCGTGCTGCGGTGACGTGCCGACGCTGGAAACCCTGGCCGCGGTCGAGTTGCTTCGGGAGTTTTTTCCCGAGTTAAAAGTCCGAGTGGTCAATGTCGTTGATTTGATGAAGCTCCAGCCGCAAGGCGAACATCCGCACGGCCTGAGCGATAAGGATTTCGACGTGCTCTTCACCAACGATAAGCCGATCATCTTCGCCTATCACGGCTATCCCTCGCTGATTCATCAGCTCACATATCGCCGCACGAATCACTCGAACCTGCACGTGCGCGGTTACAAGGAAGAAGGCACGACCACCACGCCCTTCGACATGACCGTGATGAACGACCTGGACCGGTTTCACTTGTTTGGCGACGTGATCGACCGCCTCCCGCAATTGGAATCGCAGGCCGACCGCGCGCGGCAGTTCATCCGCACCCGGCTGCTCGAACACAAGCAATACATCGAGCGGCATGGCGAGGACATGCCGGAGATTCGAAACTGGAAGTGGAGTGCCCCCCGATGAACACACAAGAACTCCTCGACGCCGCGAGAACGCTCGTCGCAGGCGACAAGGGCCTGCTGGCGATGGATGAAAGTAATCCAACCTGCAACAAACGATTTGCCGCGCTGGGCATTCCTCAGACCGAGGAGGCGCGGCGCGCTTATCGGGCGATGATTGTGACCACGCCCGGTCTCGCTGAGTCCATCAGCGGCGCGATCCTCTACGACGAGACGATCCGCCGGCAAAAGAACGATGGCACTGCCTTTGCTAATGCCATCGCCGATGCGGGAATGATTCCCGGCATCAAAGTAGACACCGGTGCCAAGGACATGGCAGGTCATCCGCGAGAGAAAATCACCGAAGGTCTGGATGGCTTGCGAGGCCGATTGGCTGAATACGCTCAAATGGGCGCCCGTTTTGCCAAGTGGCGCGCGGTGCTTGCCGTGGGCGATGGTCTTCCCAGCCGAGGTTGCATCGAGGCCAACGCGCAGGCGCTGGCTCGCTACGCCGCGTTGTGCCAGGAAGCCGGTTTGGTTCCCGTCGTCGAGCCGGAAGTGCTCTTGGACGGCGCGCACACCCTGGCGCAGTGTTTCGAAGTAACGGAGGAAGTTCTGCGAACGGTTTTCCACCAGCTTTACACGCAACGGGTGATGCTGGAGGGGATGCTCCTGAAGCCTAACATGGTGCTTCCGGGGTTGGCCTGCCCCCAGCAAGCCACGGTGGATGAAGTCGCCGACGCCACGGTGAGGTGTCTCTTGCGAGCAGTCCCCGCGGCCGTTCCGGGGATTGCGTTCCTGTCGGGTGGCCAATCCAGTGAACTGGCTTCGGCTCGCTTGAATGCCATGCATGTTCGATTCAAGTCGCGACTTCCCTGGGCGCTATCATTTTCGTTTGCGCGTGCCATCCAGCAACCGGCTTTGGAGATTTGGCAGGGCAAGGCGGCCAATGTGGAAGCGGCTCAGCAGGCCCTGCTGCATCGGGCCAGGTGTAACCGGGCTGCGCGACGTGGCGAATACGATGCCGCGATGGAAAGGACGTGAGCATGACAACAAGTTCACCCATGCCCCTGCGCATTCACCTCATTCGACATGGCGAAACCGAGTGGTCACTCTCCGGCCAATACACCGGTCGCACGGACATTCCCTTGACCGCGCACGGCGAAGAAGCAGCGCGCGCACTCGGACAGCACCTCCGTAGCACGCCGTTTGCCCGTGTGCTGACCAGCCCGCTGCTGCGCGCACGCCAAACGTGTGAACTGGCTGGGTTGAGAGCGGTGCCCGAAATCGAACCGGACCTTGCGGAATGGGACAATGGCGACGACGAAGGACGGACCACTGCCGACATACTCAAGTCGCGACCGAACTGGAATCTCTTTCGTGACGGTTCGCCGCACGGTGAAACGCCCGCTCAGATTTCCGCCCGCGCCGACCGCTTCATAGCCCGTCTCCGTGCGCTCGATGGAAACGTCGCGCTCTTCTCGCATAGCCACTTTGGCCGCGTGCTGGCCGCCAGGTGGATCGGGCTGTCCGTAGAGCAGGCGCAGCATTTCCTTCTCAGTACGGCATCCGTCAGCATTCTCGGTTACGAGCACAACCTCGCCGAAACGCCCGCCATCGTGTTGTGGAACGCTGTCTCGAACGAGATGGTACCGGACAACGCCCAGTTAGGACCTCTACAATGAACGCTGCTGAAACCCCACGAATGCTGCGCCAGAGCGAGCGCACGAACCCGCAAGAGGGCCGTGTCGTGTGGAGTCCCGTGAAGTCTCTTTGGTTCATTTCACACGTGCTCGTTGCCGTCATCGGCGGCTTCCTCACATATCGCTACGACGCGGTTTTGCTGTCTTTCGTCTTCTTCGTCACGACGATGTGCCTGGGCACTTCCATCGGGTTTCACCGCCTGCTCGTTCATCGCAGCTTTGAGTGTCCCCGCTGGCTCGAATCCGTTTTTGTTTATCTCGGCACGGTGGGTGGCATGGGCGGACCGTTTGGCTTCCTCTAAATGCACGACATCCGCGACTGGTCGCAGCGCCACGAGTCTTGCCACGCGTATTTCAGCCATCAGAACCCGCTATGGCGGGCTTTCATCTGGCAGTTTTTCTGCGAACTCCGGTTGGCCCATCCGCCCCAGCTCCAACTTGAGCCGCGAGTCGCCACCAACCGGTTTTATCAATTCCTGGACCGCACATGGATGCTGCAACAGCTTCCGTGGGCCATTCTGTTCTACGCGCTCGGCGGCGTGAGCTTTGTCGTTTGGGGCATTTTCGTGCGAATCACCGTTTCGATGCTCGTTCTCTATCTGTTTGGCTATTTCGCTCACAACTCAGGTTCACGCGACTGGCACCTCAACGGCCACGCTGTCCAAGGCCACAATGTTCCTTACATCGGTTTGCTAACGATGGGCGAGTCGTGGCACAACAACCACCACGCCTTTCCCGGTTCCGCGAAGCTGGGTTTGCGTGCTTCGCAGCATGACCCCGGTTGGTGGGTTCTGTGCGCCCTTCGCGCTCTCGGCCTCGTCTGGAATATCAAGCTTCCGTCCGACCTCCCCGAGAGACCCGAACTCGTCCCACTGGGCCCATCAACTGGCGTTGGCGGAGAAAATAGTGCCGGTGAACAAAGGCGCGTCGGGAGCGATTACCACGCCCATCAACGAGGCGTGGCTTAAGGATCCAGTCAGGCTTAAGCAGGTATTGGAGTTAATTCCATCTCGTCGCATCGGCGAGCCGGAAGAAGTGGCGGGGGCCGTTTTGTATCTGGTGAGCGACGAGGCCGCCTATGCGATCGGCACGACGCTCCTCATTGACGGCGGGATGGCCCTGTATTCGAGTTTTCTCGGGCAGGCTTAACATTGAAATATGATGACTTATGCATACCAACGAAAAGAACGCCATTGCCTTTGGTGCGCCAGGGATTGAACCACGCTGGACCTCCAGCGCCAAGTGGGGCATCGGCACGGCGTATCACAGCGCGTCCTGCATCTGGTTCACCCTCAGCCACGGCATCGTCAACGAGATCTATTTTCCCCATGTGGATTCGCCCAACACCCGCGACCTGCAGTTTCTGATCACCGACGGCGAATCGTTTTGCCACGAGGAACGGCGCGATCTGCTCCACAAAACCGAATATCCTGAGAAAAACGCATTGTTCTACCGGCTCACCAACTCCGACCGCGAGGGCCGCTATCGGCTCGTTAAAGAAATCGTCGCGGATCCGCACTCGTCGGTTTTGTTGATGCACACGCGGCTGGACATCTTGGACCCGAAGCTGCGCGGCAAACTGCGCCTGTACGCTCTGCTCGCCCCACACATGAAAGGCACTGGCAAAAACAACTCGGCCAGGTGGTGCGGATTGGATGGCCGCAAGCTCTTCGACGTGCAACGGGAGGACATTGATATGTCGTTCGGTTGCACGCCCGATTTCACCAGGCGCTCCGTCGGCTATGTCGGATTCAGCGATGGCTGGCAGGACTTGATGGACAATTTCAAAATGGATTGGGAATTCGAACGGGCCGAGGACGGCAACATCGCTTTGATGGGGGAGATTGATTTATCGGACGGACTGGAGTTCACGCTGGGCGTGGGCTTCGGGCGCACTGAACACAGCGCTTCCGCCCACCTCCTGCAGGCGTTCGCCACTCCTTTCGCCAACCAGCGCGAGAAGTATGTCAGCCAATGGCAACGCACGCGCGCCGAGGTCGATTTGAGCGCGCACGCTAAAGACGACGGGGCGATGTTGCGCTTGAGCCGGTGCATTTTGCTGGCGCACGAAGACAAGATTTTCCAGGGCGCGTTCGTGGCGTCGCTGAGCATTCCCTGGGGCGATACGAAGGACGACGGCGATCGCGGCGGGTATCATCTGGTCTGGACGCGCGACATGGTGCAAACCGCCACGGCGCTGCTGGCCTGCGGGCAAAAGGAGTCGCCGTTGCGCGCGCTGATCTGGCTGGCGTGTGTCCAGGCCGCCGATGGCAGCTTGCCGCAAAACAGTTCGATCACTGGCGAGGCTTTCTGGAAAGGAATTCAACTGGATGAAGTGGCTGTGCCGATACTGCTCGCCTGGCGATTGCAGCAAGCGGACGCGCTCCGGCAATTCGATCCTTGGACGCTGGTCTCGCGCGCCGCGCGTTATTTGATTCTGCACGGACCCGTGACATCGCAGGAACGTTGGGAGGAGGCTTCCGGATACTCGCCTTCGACGCTGGCGACAATCATCGCGAGCTTGGTGTGCGCCGCGGAATTCGCGCGCGGCAGAAAAGACAAACTCGCGGCGGACTTTTTGCTCGATTACGCGGACTGGCTTTCGGCGCACGTGGAAAAATGGATGGTCACGCGTCGCGGCGAACTCGTGCAGGGCAAACCGCGGCACTATGTTCGCATCACGCCCGCCGATCCGAAACAAGCCGTGGCTGCGCCTGACCCGGATCAGGCTGAGATTGTTCTAGCCAACGGCGGCGGCAAATATCCGGCACGCAACATCGTCGGCGGCGATTTTCTCCAACTTGTCCGGCTGGGGGTTCGTGCCGCGGATGACCCGCTGATCGTCGATTCCCTCGCGGTGATTGATCAAGTGCTCAAACGCGATCTGCCGCAAGGGCCGTGCTGGCGGCGCTACAATCACGATGGCTATGGCGAGAAGGCCGACGGCAGCGCCTTCGACGGGACGGGTGAAGGTCGCTCCTGGCCAATTCTGACGGGCGAACGCGGTCATTATGAGCTGGCGGCCGGACGCGATCCGTTGCCGTTCATCGAAGCGATGGAAAAATTTGCCAACGAGGGCGGCATGCTGCCGGAACAGATCTGGGACGCGGACGATTTGCCGGAGGGAAAGATGAAGCGCGGTGGCCCCACCGGCTCAGCCATGCCCTTGTGTTGGTCGCACGCGGAGTATGTGAGCCTGGTGCGCAGTCACAAGGATGGGGTTTGTTTTGACCGTATCGAGCCGGTTTATCAGCGTTATGCCAAGGCCGGGGCCGGCAGCAAGATTGAAATGTGGACGCTCGCTCACCAGCTGCAGCGGATCGCCCCAGGGAAAACGCTCCGCATCATCACCGACAAACCGGCGACGATTCACTGGAGCTTTGATGGATGGGCGACGGCGAACGACCTGGAAACACGCGCTACGGGATTAGGTTGCTGGTTTGAAGATTTGCCATCGGACCAGCTCCAGGCCGGTGCCCGCGTTGTCTTCACATTTCTGCGGCGAGAAGGATGGGCGCGAAAAGATTTCCATGTCGCCATCCTGGAGCTTCCGATGGATGACTGACGCCCTCGACTCACCCGACCGGAGTCGAGCGGCTCGGCATTGCGGAGGAAGACGTATTTTTCGCAAAGGGGACTTCTCAGCTGTGGAGGACGGGCCAATGCGAGATTCGGTGCACAGGCGGCCGATAGTCTTGGAGGCGGATGCACATGCCGCAACCTGAATACGATCACATGCTCGATTCGCTTACGCGGGCCGCGTTCGCTTACTTCGTGAACGAAGCGAACCCCGCGAATGGATTGGTGAAAGATTGCACGCGCCCGGGCTTCCCCTCCAGCATCGCCGCCGTCGGGCTGGCCCTGGCGGCTTATCCCGTCGGCGTCGAGCGGGGGTTGCTGACGCGCACCGCGGCGGTGGTGCGGACGCTGACGACCTTGCGGTTCTTCTGGAACAGCCCCCATGGGACCGAGCCGGATGCCACCGGCTACAAGGGGTTCTACTACCACTTCCTTGACATAGATACCGGGCGACGTGCCGGAAATTGCGAGCTGTCCACCATCGACACGGTGCTCCTGCTCTCCGGGGCCCTGGTTGCCGCTCTTTACTTCGACCGCGAGGCGGAGGAGGAACGTGAGATCCGCGAACTTGCGGACTCGCTCTACTGCCGTGCCGACTGGCAGTGGGCACAGAACGGGGAGGCCACGGTCACGCACGGGTGGAAGCCGGAGAGCGGTTTCCTGCCCTACCGCTGGCGGGGCTACGACGAGGCCACGATCCTTTATCTCCTGGGCCTCGGCTCGCCGACGCACCCGCTGCCACCGCACAGTTACACGGACTACACCTCAACGTATAGCTGGAAGAACATCTACGGCTACGAGTTCCTGTACGCGGGACCGCTCTTCATCCACCAATACTCGCACGTCTGGATCGACTTTCGCGGTATTCAGGATGAATACATGCGTGCCAAGGGCATCGACTACTTCGAGAACAGCAACCGGGCGACCCACGTCCAGCAAGAATACGCCATCCGCAACCCGCTTCAGTTCCGGCGCACCTGCGGGTGCCGCCACTGCGAATGCTGCTGGGGTATCACCGCCGGCGACGGCCCGGGCCCCGCGACGCTAACCATTGACGGTATCGAACGCCACTTTTTTGATTACCTGGCCCGCGGCGCGCCCTACGGCCCGGACGACGGCACGATCGCTCCCTGGGCGTCCGCCGCGTCCTTACCATTTGCCCCGGAGATTGTTCTGCCGACGATCGAACACATGGTCCACGTCGGCGTCGGGCCAACGTCATGCCGCTACGGCCTGGTGGCCAGCTTCAACCCGACGTTCCCCGGTCCGACGTCCCTTGGCTGGGTATCTCCCTGGAATTACGGACTCAACCAGGGGCCGCTCGTCCTGATGATAGAGAACTACCGCTCAGGACTCATCTGGAGCTTGATGCGCCGCTGCCCATATCTGGTCGCGGGGCTGCGTCAGGCCGGCTTTTCCGGCGGTTGGTTGGAGAGTGCTCGTGCCGAATCAACTGCTGGGCCGCAGAGTGAGATATTGCAATGAACACATCAGCAAAGAAAGTATCTGACAAGCCTGGGAACACCGGGCTGGTTTTGCTCGCTACAGTGGCCGTCCTTTTTGCTGCCGCAACTTGGGGGCCTGCGGCACCGCCGGATTCGGATCAAGACACTCCGCTAGAACTCAAGATGCCCAATTCCCTACATGCACGGCACGAAGCCTTTCACGCGGAGTTCGTCAAAGCCACGCAGGAGACCGGCAAGGTGGGGGACGCGGCCCGAGCGATCGAGAAGGTGGGGGCAACCCATTTTGCGAAGGCGAAGGATGCGTTCGCGCCACTCGGACTCTTGCCCCAGCTTGCCGAGGGAAAGGTCACGCCCGAGATGCGTGTGGCCATCCAGAAGGCCAAGAAGCTGAGGTCCGGGCTGCCGCAAATCCACGGCGAGCACCGCGAACTCGTGGCAGGGCTGAAGAGGCTTGCCGAAGCGGCCAAAGAAGAGGGGAAGACGGATTACGTGCGATTCACTGAAAGGCTGACCTTGCACATTCAAGAAGAAGAGGAGGTTCTGTACCCGGCGGTGCTGCTGGTCGGCGACTCCGTGAAATGGAGACTCGACAAGCAGTAAACAGTAGTGCTTACGGCTGTTTCTTATGGCCTTCGTGTTCCTGGCTGCCCATGATTTTATCGTACAATTCCGGGGGCAGAACGCGCACCACGGTGAATAGTCCTTCGACACCCATCGACCAGCCGGGACGCATACCCGTCGCTTCGCGACGGCCCTCGACTCGGGCCGTGCCCTCCATCCCTTCCATGCCTTTCATTCCCTCGTGGCCGGCCATTGGTTTTTGCGTGGCCTCGGGCTTCATGTTCATCTTGCTGTGATCGGGTTCGCCGTTCGGCTTCAGGGGCGTCTTCTTCTGGGGCATGTCTGTCATGTCGTGCTTTTTCATGTCCATGCCCGGCATCTTCGTGCCGTTGGCAGCGGGCATTTTCATCCCCAGCATGACTTGAGGATACCCCGGCACTTTGAGTTGCTCGGGCGTAGAATTGTCACGGATCAATGGGCCGGCTTGCGACGACATCGAGTTCATCATGTGGTGGAACATGTGGCAGTGCATGGCCCAATCGCCCGGATTGTTAGCGATGAATTCGACTTCACGCACCTGGGCCACTCCGACCAACACGTTGTTGCTCGGATACCAGGCAGACTCCGGCAGGCGGCCACCCTCGGTGCCCGTAATCCAGAACGTATGCCCGTGCAGGTGCAGGGGGTGGTGGTCCATCACGCTGAAATCCAGGAAGCGAATTCGCACACGCTCACCCAGCTTGCACAGCAGGGGCGTCGTGAGCGGGCCAGAGCGGCCATTCAACGTCAGGAAGTTCCATTCCATGGACAGCGTGTCCGGAACTGTCGAATTCGGACGAAGTTGAAATCCTTGAGCAATGAGGACGAAATCGCGATCCACCACCGGCTCATGAGTCTTGGCGGGATACACAATAAACAGCCCCAACATGCCCAAGGCTTCCTGCATGCCTTCGTGGGTGTGATAAAAGAACGTCCCCTCCTGATGAACGGTCCATTCGTATACGAATTCTTGACCAGGCTCGATCGGATCCTGATTCAGGTACGGAACGCCATCCATGTCATTGGGGAGTTCGAGCCCGTGCAGATGCAGCGTGGTTGGCTCCGGAAGTTTGTTGTGAACGACAATTCGGACGCGATCACCTTGATTGAGTTCAATGGTCGGTCCGGGCATGTCTCCGTTGTAGCCGTAGGTGTCCATCCATACGCCGGGCAGTATCTCCCGGCGGACTGGTTCTGCAATGAGATGAAACTCCTTGGCTCCGTTGACTTTTTCCCAGGGGAGCTTCTTCAGATCGGGTGCGTAGATCGGAACCGGTGGCAGCGTGGCATCGCGATAACCAGGCACCAGCTTGCCGCGGTCGGTTGGACTTCCAACAGGTCCTCCCAAGCCGGCGTGTGTGCGGGGATACTCGCCTACATCACCTTCAGGGGCAGGAGGCTGGTGTTTCTCGTGCTCGCCCTTCCGCGGTTTCGCCGTTAGGCCATCGGCTGGCTGTTCAGCGGGTTTTTCTTGCGCGTGTCCCAGTGCAGCTCCGGCCACAAACATACCTGCCGCAGCCGCGCCTTTGACGAGAAAGTCTCTACGATCTGCAGCGTCGGCCATGTTCTTTCTCCAACTCCGGGTCAATTCAGCCCGTTGGAATTTTATCGCGGTTTCGGCGTTGCGTCGATGTGGCCGCCGCCGACCGTTGCGGGCGGTTCCGTCAGTCCTCCGGTTAGCAGCATTCCCCGGATGGCAATATCGGTTTCACGATATGTCTTGAGGCTGTCGACGAATTCGGTCTGGAGCGTCAGGTGCAATCGCTGCGCGGTGAGCACTTCAGCCCACGTGGCCCGCCGATCTTTGTAGCTTTGTCGTAGCAGTTCGGTAGCCTCTTCGGCTTTCGGCAGCATTGTGGCCTGGTACTCTTCGACACGCTGCCACGCGGAGTTGTAGGCGCGATACTCAGCGGCCAATCGCGTTTGCAGTTCCAACTCCATCCGCCGCGCTTCGGCATGCGCGCGGCGTAGGTCGGCCTGGGCCTGTTGAATGGTGCCTCGATTCCGGTCGAATATTGGGATCGGCAACCCAATGCTGACGCCGGCCGTGGTGTCGCCTGCCTCGACGTTGCGACCGACCCTGGCATCGACGAGAATATTCGGAATCGGCTCAACGCGTTCACGCTCGACCTGGAGTTCATCGTGTCGGATCTTCTGCCATGCAGCAACCAGCTCAGGGCTATTGGAAAGTAACTGCCCAAGGGCCGAGTCGTAGTCGAGCGGCTCTTGCTCAATAGTCAGGGTTCCTTCCAACATTGTTGGCGCGAGCTGCGGAACTCCAGCCAAGGCGACCAGCGTGCGCCAGGCCTGCTGGATGTCATTCTCGGCGTCCTTCAATTTCAACCTATCCCGTTGCAATTCCACCTCGGCCTGCAACACGGCCGATGCCGTCGTCTGACCCAAATTCAACATTTCACGGTGAGTTTGGACATTGTCTTCACCATTGGCAACCAACTTCCGGTGATTCTCGACGATGCGCTGCGCGGCAAGCGTGCGGAAGAATTGCGCCCGGATGTCATTGAACACACGCTGCTGTTGGGCCTGCACGTTGGTCGCGGCGATTTGCGCCCGCTGCGCCCATTTGGCGCGGCTCAGACGCAGCTTGCCGCCGGTGACGATCTCCTGCGAGACATAGCCGCCTTGTAATTCGCCCGCGGTGCCATCGACGCCAATCTGTTCTCCGACGTAGCCAATCACGGGATTGAAGGGCAACCCTGCCTGATACGCTGCTCCCTGTTCTCCCTGGAACTGGGCCTTCGCTTGGACGAGTGTCGGATTGTTGGCCATTGCCATCCCCTCCAGATCCTCCAAAGTCAAGGCCGGCTGCTCCTCGGCCGTCACGACGGGTGGGATCATCGGTTCGGCGTGCGCGTGCGTTCGCGGGACTTCCTCCTGATGGGCAACCAACTGGGTCTGCGTTGCGGTGGTTGCAGCGGTTCGACTTGCAGATTCATACGTGGAAACGGGCGGGTATGCCGCCTTCACAACCTGCCGAGTTGCGGCAGGGGTCTCACGCTTTGCGCTCAAGATGCCGCGAAATGGAGCGGTGGCGCAGCCGCTAAAAGCGAACGCCGAAAGGAGTGCGGTCGTGACGAGTCGATTCATGCTCATCTTCGACCGTTCCCGGGATGCGCGGCGAGATTTCAAAACGAAGGGTCAAACACGTTCCGGCTTCGAGAACGAAATGGTGTCGCTGGATTCTGCGCGGATGCAGTCGAATCTATCTGTTTTATCGGTACATTCCGCATCAGGGTTGAATTTTTATTTACCCACGGGATCATTCGCACCGGAGGAATCGGGCTGTGTGGTTCGGGGCGCTCGATCGGAATGGCGTCGAGTGTTTCGGCGACCAGTTTCTGGTCAGGCACATTGGCGCCGTCGACGGCGACGGCCACCCGGGCCAGGGCCTGCTCCGCCGGATCGCGGTTCTCCCGGCCGCGGATACGCTCCCCGTTTTCCTCAAAAAGCGGTACTCGCCGCTTGGTTCCCGGCAGCGTGTAGTACCAACAGTCGATCTGCTTCCAATGCCAAGCCGATCCGTGCGAATTGCGTCTCCTTTTTCGGGTTCTTCCCGTAGTTCCGTCCCTGAAAAGTTGACCGACCCCTGGGCGGTGCCGATATTGAACGCCGTCCCCGGGTTTGCGGCGGGGAAAGACGCTTCTCATGCCCTAGAAAAACGAGCAGCTCATGACTCTTCGACGCTCCAGCCATGGCCCGAAGCCGCCGATACGGCGATTTTTACTACACAGTTTTGCTACACTCATCTTGGTAATAGCGAACCATTCCCAAGTATTTTGCCGCGTTTTTGCCGATGATTTAGCGGAAACGGCGCGTCGACCCAACATCCTCCTCATCGTGGCCGACGATCTCGGCTGGGCCGACGTCGGCTGGCACGGCTCGAAGTTCAAAACGCCGAACCTCGATCGGCTGGTCAGCGAAGGAGTCGAGCTCGATCGGCACTACGTGCAGCCGGTTTGCTCGCCGACGCGCACGGCCTTATTGAGCGGTCGCTGGACGAGCCGCTTCGGCCCGCATGTGCAGCGGCCGACCAACCTGCGGGCCTTTCCCGCCGGCACGACCACGCTCGCCTCGGCTTTGAAGCAGCAAGGCTACGCCACCTGCATGGCCGGCAAGTGGCACCTCGGTTCGAAGCCCGAATGGGGACCGAACCACTACGGCTTCGACCACAGCTACGGCTCGCTCAACGGGGCGGTCGACCCCTGGACCCACGAATATCGCAAGGGCCCGTGGCAGCACACTTGGCACCGCGACGAAAAGATTCTCGACGAAGAAGGGAACGCCACCGAACTCGTGGCCCGGGAAATCGTCGGGCACTTGAAGTCGCTCCCCGAACCGTTCTTCGCCTACGTGCCGTTCCATGCCGTGCACATTCCGGTCGACGCGCCGGACGAGTTCAAAAAACCGTTCGCCGCCACCCAGTTCGATCTCGACCCGGCGAAGAACGAATCGCTGCAACGCCTGGCGGCGTTCGTCGCCCAAATGGATGCGAAAGTCGGCGACTTCGTCCGTGTGCTCGACGAAACGGGCCGCCGTGAGCGAACGTTGATCGTATTCACCAGCGACAATGGCGGGCTTCTGAAAGGGGGCAACCCCTACGTCGGCAAGGTGCCCCCCACGCCGGCGCTCAGCAGCAACCTGCCGCTGCGGGGCGCCAAGGCGCAACTCTACGAAGGAGGCGTGCGGGTGGCGGCTTTCGCCCATTGGAAAGGGACGCTCACTCCGCGCAAAATGACCGTGCCGATGCACGCCGCCGATTGGACGCCGACGCTCACTCGGTTGGCCGGCCGCGAGCCTTCGGCGGGCGACCGCTTCGACGGCCGCGACGTTTGGCCGCTCATCACGGGCAAGGCGTCGACGCTCGAAGCCCGGCCGATCTACATTCCGCAGGGTCCTCGACGGGCAATTCTTTACGACGATTGGAAGCTGATCGAGAACGACGCCAAGCCCGATCAGCCTGCGACGGTTGAGCTCTTTCACTTGAGGGTCGACCCGTACGAAGAAACCAACCTGGCCAAGCAGGAGCCGGAGCGAGTGAAGAAGCTCCAATCCATGCTGGCCGACGTGCGGACCGGCGATCTGACGGCGCTACCCGACGATCTTGAAGGAATCCACGACTAAAGCATTCGCCTCGCTCGGTCGAGGTGAGCGTTCCGTAATGTCGTCATCATGCTCCCGCATGATGACATCGGCATGCAAAGCATGACGACTACCCTGGAGCCGATCGATCCATGAAATATCTCGCCCCCCTGCTCTCGTTCGTCGCCGCGTACACGGCGGCGGTCGCCCGACTCGCATCGGCCTCCGGAGCCGCTCCGCTCGAGCGGCCGAACATCGTCTGGATTCTCGTCGACGACATGTCGGCCAACTTCTCGTGCTACGGCGAGAAAACGATCGAAACGCCGCACGTCGATCGCATGGCCCGTGAAGGCCTCCGCTTCTCCCGCGCCTTCGTCACGGCGCCGGTCTGCTCGCCGTCGCGATCGGCCCTGATCACCGGGATGTACCAAACCTCGATCGGCGCGCAGAACCATCGGAGCGGCCGCGGCAGCGAAAAGATCTACCTGCCCGACGGCGTCACGCCCTTGCCGGCGCTGTTCAAGCAGGCGGGCTACTACACGGCTATCGGCGGCGGTGTCGCGCCCGGCGGGAAAAATCCGGGCGCGGGGAAAAAGCCCGCGGGCAAGAAAGCCGCCGCGAAAAAAGCAGCCGGCAAACCCGATGGCGAAGAATCCGCGGGCAAGGGCCTGGGAAAAACCGACTACAACTTCGAATACGACCGGGCGATGTTCGACGGCCCCGATTGGTCGGGACGGGCCGACGGACAACCGTTCTTCATGCAGGTGATGCTCTCCGGCGGCAAACAGCGCGGCGGCACCACGGAGTCGGCCAAGAAGCTTTCTGCCAATGCGGCGACGGTGTTCGGCGCGGCCCTGAAGCCCGATGCCGTCGTGCTGCCCCCCTACTACCCGCGCGATCCGGTGCTGCTCGACGATTGGGCCGCCTACCTCGACAGCGTCCGAATGACGGACCGGAAGGTCGGCGAGATCCTGACCCGCCTGGCGAGCGAAGGGATTCTGGATCAGACGCTCGTCGTGTTCCTCACCGACCACGGCATCAGCCACGCCCGCGGCAAGCAGTTCCTGTACGACGAAGGGATTCACGTGCCGCTGGTGCTGCGCGGGCCCAAGACGCCGCGGGGCGCCGTGCGCGACGACCTCGTCTCGCATATCGACCTGGCGGCCACGAGCCTGGCCTACGCCGGAATCGAAATCCCCAACAGCATGCAGGGACGCGACCTGTTTGCCAGCGACTTCAAGCCGCGCGACGCCGTCTTCGCCGCCCGCGACCGGTGCGACGAAACGGTTGAGCATATTCGGGCCGTCCGGACCGACCGGTTCAAGTACGTCCGCAACTACCTCCCCGCCCGGCCGCACCTGCAGCCCAACAACTACAAGGACGGCAAGTCGATCGTCGCTCGCTTGCGCGAGTTGCACGCCGAGCAAAAACTTGACGCCATGCAGGAAAAGCTGCTGTTCGCCCCGACGCGGCCGGCCGAGGAACTGTACGATCTGGCGGCCGACCCGTTCGAGACGCGAAACCTGGCCGACGATCCGCAGCACCGCGCGACGCTCGAGACCTTGCGGGCTCGGCTCGATCGCTGGGTGACGGAAACCGGCGATCGGGGCGCCAAGTCGGAATCGGAGGCCAGGTACGATAGCGACATGCGGGTCTATCTGGCGGAAAAGAGAACCGAGGCCCAACGGACGGTCACCGAGACGAACATCCGGCAGATGAAGGCCTGGGCCGCAGAGGGCAAATGAGCTGAAGTCAAATGAACTGCGGGGAAACAAACCGCCGATCGTGACGCCGCCCGGCGCGGAGCCCGAACTCAGCGTTGGTCCCAAACCGGCGGCAGGTTCTTCGAGTCGGGACCGTAGGTCTGCGACACGACGAAGCCGCTGGCTTGAGAGAAATAGAAGATGCGGCCGTTCGAGACGACGGCCCCCAGGCACTCTCGCGAGTCGACGGCCGGCCCCGTCGACACGAGCTTGCCGCCCTGCGCCAGATCGATCATGTCCATGTTGGCCCCGAGGATGTACGAACTCGACATCGTGAACCGGCAGCAGGCGTAGTTGTGGCCGACGCCGCCGACCAGTTTCCCGGTCTGGCGATCGAACACGTTGCCGCGACCTCTGAGCGCGTTCGAGAAGATGAACTCGGGGCCGACCGTCACGACGTTCAGGGCCGACGTCACCGGCTCCGACTTCCACACCAGTTCGCCGTTCTTCGCATCGAGACACCACACGAAGCGGTCTTTCGTCGTAAGGTCGGCCGGATTGTAGCCGCCGATGTAGATCCGGCCGTCGCGGGCGCTGAGCGTGCACTTCGCCGTGACGTAGTACTTCTTCGTCAGCCACTCGACGTTACCGGTCGCCGGATCGAGCTCGGCCGTCAGTCCGTTGTTCTCCGCCGGCAAGCCGCGGCGTTTGCGCTTATCGGCGTCGTAGCCGAAGAAGGTCGAGTAATAGAGCTTGCCGTCGAGCAAGCAAATGCCGCAGTCGTTGCCGCCGCGACCGTACTCGTAGAAGTCCTTTTGCCAGACCAGTTTGCCCGTGTCCAAGTCCCACGCCCAAATCAACGGATGATGGTCCTGGGGATAGTACGGGTTGTCGTTCGAGTAGATCCAACTCATCACCTCGGCGCCGTCCGCCCGCGGCTCGGGCGTTCCTTTGAAGGTGTAAGGCTTCTCGGTTCCTTGCGCGGCGTAGGCGCCCGAGCCCGAGGCGTAGATGGCGAGTTTGCCGTGCACCAGCGGCGGAAACTGCCGGCTCCAACTGGGCGAACCGCTGAACGGCGCCTCCCAGACAAAGCGGCCGGTTGCGGCGTCGAAGCAGCGCATTTGCGACTGCTTGATGCCGGCCTGCGGCACCAGCAGCTTCTCCTGATAGTACAGCGGCGAGGTGAACGAGAGGTAAACGTCGGGCCGGTAACGACGCCAGAGCATCCGGCCCGTGTCTTGTTCGACGGCGATGATCTGCCCCTCGGCCGTATGCGTGTAGAGCCGCCCGCCGCCGCAAACCGGGGCATGCTTCACGGTCCCTTCCAAACGCCGGGCCCAGCGCATCCGGAGCGGCGGCTTCAAGCCCTGCTCGTTCGCATTGGTGCCGCCGAAGTCGCCGTAGTTGGTGTACCAGTCGAACTTGGGGTCGGCCCACGGTCCGGCCAACGGACTGCGGATCTTCCAAACTTCCAAGTCCTTCGTCGGCAACGGCGCAGCGCCGCCGGAGCCGAACACGTAGAGATATCCGTCTTCGCAGGCGGCGTAAATTCGGCCATCGGCCACGGCGACGGGAGCCGTGATCGCCGCCTCAAAAGCGGTCGGCAACGCCAGGGTCTTTCCGGTCGAGGAGAGCGGCACGACGTACAACTTGCCGTCGAGGCCGCCGTAGATCGCATGCTCCCGCGTAAGCACCGGCGGACAGATCGAGGGGGCCTCGCACAACACGACCGGCTTCGCTTCCCCTTTCGTGTGACGGCAGAGCCCTAAGCCCTGCTCGGGCCTTACGCGATAGACGTCGTCGCCCCGAACGGCCACCGACGCGAAGCTGAGCAAGCCGGGGAGGTGAATCGCCGTTTCGGTACCGGGAACGAAGTCGTATTTGAGTTTGCCGTTCTCCAAGCGCATGATCTCGACGCGCCCCGCGTTGTCGCGACGATGCCATTGCACGTAGACGTTGCCGGCTTCATCGGCGCTTTGCCCGAACGTCGCCGGGTATTCGGAGCCGGCGTAGTCCGGAATCTCGCCGACGGCCAGCAATTGCGGTTTGTCGCCGGCGTCGTCTAGGAACACGGTTCGCCCCCCCGCCGGTATGACCAGCGTTTTTCCGATCAGCGCGATGTCGCGTGAACTGACGAAATGGTCGCGCCATGTCACGCGATCGCCGCGAAAGGCGAGCCAGGCTTCTCCGCTCCAGCGATCGCCGTCGAAGCCGACCACCTCTTTCACGAAATCCCAGTTCCACACCGACTTGCCGTCCGGCTCGACGGCGAACACGCGGGCCCCGAGCGTCGTGAAGTAAACACGGTCGGCGCCGACCACCGGGGCCGCGAAGATCGGTTCTCGGCAGTCGATCTCACGCACGACGGCGCCGCTGGAGCGATCGAACACGTAATAGAAACCGGCCATCGTGCCGACGTGCAGATACTTGCCGACGACGGCCGGGGCCGAAGTGTTATTGCAATTCCCGGCTCCGCCGCGGGTCGCGAATTTCCAGCGCAACTCCAGCGTCGCCGCGTCGATTGCCGCCACGGTGCCCGAGCCGTCGACGACGTAGACCGTGCCGTCGGCCACCACCGGCGAGGCGTACAAACCGTCGGTGAGCGGCACCGTACCAATCAAACCGAGGCCGACCAGACCAATTCCCGGTTCGAGGGTCGCCTGCAGGGCGCCGCCCGATCGCAGCGGGCCGCCGAGCATCTGCGGCCAAGTGTCGGCCGCCGCCGCCAGGCGTGACAACAAAACAACCAGGATGATCGAGGGGAGTCGTCGCACGGTTACCGCCTTTGCGAACAGAGTGAATTAACGGCTTCCGCTCAGAATAGCAGATCTGCACGGCCCGTCGTTGCGGGCGTGGCGCCCCCGTCGTGAAACGCCGACTCTCGCTCGTGGAAATTATAGAATTTCACGGCGGGACCGTCCCGGCATCGTCGTGCGCACGGCCCCGCCCGGCGGTTTACAATGCTCCGGCCGGCGGAAGCGACACGCCGTCCGCCGAATGGGGAGTGCCAGAATGAAGCGGCTCGTTGACGGCTTGAGAACGTATCTAATCGCGTGGGCGATTCTGTCGTGGGCGATTCTATCGTCGGCGGTGCGCGCGGTGCCCGCCGCGGCGCCGTCGCCGGCGGCCGCGGATCCGGCCGTAGCCGAGCCTGCCGTTGCCCAGTCCATCGGGGTGATCGCCCGTGTAGGACCTTCGGGAAGCGGGTCCGGCGAAGCCCGCGCGGCTCGCGACGCCTTGGCCCAACACGGCGCCGAAATCCTGCCTCCCTTGCTCGTGGCCATGGATACGCGCAACGTCGTTGCGGCCAATTGGTATCGAACCGTGTTCGATGAAATCGTGCTCCGCGAAGGGGAACGAGACGGGGTCGCCCGGCTGCGGCCCTATTGGGAGGCGTATGCGGGCGACGCGCGGCGTGCCGGTCGGCCCAGACGGTTGGCCCTGACCCTGATCGAACGCGACGAACCGGGCTTCACCGCAACCTGGATCGCCGGCCGACTCGGCGATCCGGAATTCGGCTACGAAGCGGTCGCTCACGCCCTCTCGACCGGCGAACAGGCGCTCCGCGACAAAGACACCGAGCAGGCGAAACGAGCCTTTCGCCAGGCGTTCGATTTCGCCCGCGACGGCGTCCAAGTCGCGCAAGCGGCCGCCAGGCTTAAATCGCAGGGCGAATCGGTCGACCCGGTAAAGCACCTCGGGCTGGTCGTCGACTGGCGACTCGTGGGCCCGTTCGATGCGCCCGCGAAGACCGGCTTTGCCCGGCCCTTCCCTCCTGAACAACACGGCGAGCCCGAGCAACGGGTCGACTTAGGGGCCACCTATGCGGGAAAGGAGGGCAAACCGATCGCTTGGACCCGGCATCAGGCCGACGACGCGTTGGGACAATTGAATCTGATCAAGGCGCTCGGCACTTTTCGGGAGGCGGTCGCCTATGCCTATGCCGAAATCGAAGTGCCCGAAGCCCGCTCGGCCCAGCTGCGCTGTGGCGCCGACGACAATTGCACGGTCTGGCTCAACGGGCAGAAGATCTTCGGCCGCGATCAATGGCTCAACGGCACCCGTTTCGATCGCTTCATCACGCCGATCACGCTCTCGGCCGGCCGCAACAGGCTGCTCGTGAAAATCTGCCAGGGGCCGCAGCATCGCGACCCCGAAGTGCCGAACCCCTGGTCGTTGCAATTGCGGCTTTGTGACGCGGAAGGCCGAGGGATCGAGTTCCGCTCTCTCGCGCCGGAACAGGAAGCCGCACGTGCGCCGTAGCCTCTTCAACGGCCGTTCACCCACCCAGGTCATCATGCCGATCGCGACCCTCGTGCGAAGCGTTCTGCCGTTGTTGTTCGTGTCGGCCATGGCGCTCCGGGCACAGGCGGAGAACTGGCCCGGTTGGCGCGGACCGGGGCGAAGCGGCGTAACGACGGATACGGGCGTGCCGACGACCTGGTCGGCGACCGAACAGGTGGCGTGGAAAACTCCGCTCCCCGGCACCGGCATTTCGAATCCGGTGGTCTGGGAAGATCGCGTGTTCATCACCGCCGCCGAGGGACGCGATCAGGGTGAATTGCACGTACTTTGCTTGGATCGTGACTCGGGCCGGATTCTCTGGCACCGGCGGCTCTGGGGAACCGCGCCGACCGTGTTCTTTTACCCCAAGAGCGGACTGGCGAGTCCGTCGCCGGTCACCGACGGCCGGCGGCTGTGGGCCTTCTTCGGCACGGGCGACCTGTTCTGCTTCGATCTCGACGGCGGCTTGCTCTGGCAGCGGGCGCTTGCCGACGAGTACGGGCCGTTCGAGAACCGTTTCGCCGCGGCGAGTTCGCCCCTGTTGTTTCGCGATACGGTGATCTTGCAATGCGATCACTACGGCGCGTCGTACGTGCCGGCGATCGACGGCGCGACCGGCGCCAATCGCTGGAAGTCGGACCGTCCCGAAGCGTGGCTCTCGTGGTCCTCGCCGCAGTTGATTGCGGTGGGAGATCGATTCGAGTTGCTGCTGAGCGGTTCGGAGAAACTCGACGGCTACGACCCGGCCGACGGCCGACGACTCTGGACCGTGCGAGGCCTCCAGCGCGAATGCGTTCCGACGCCCGTCGTGGGAGACGGCGTCGTTTTCGTCGTGAGCGGCCCCAACGGCGATCATCTGGCGGTGAAGCCGGGAGGGAGCGGCGACGTTACGGACACGCACGTCGTGTGGCGCAACGGCCGAGGCACGTCGTTCGTTCCTTCACCGATCGTCGTCGGCGAGCGATACTACCTGGCCGACGACCGGGGAATCGTCTCGTGCCTGGCGACGTCCGACGGCGAACTCTTGTGGCGCAAACGACTTGAGGGCAAGTTCACCGCCTCGCCCGTGGCGGCCGAGGGCCGGTTGTATTTCACCAATGAAACGGGCACGACGTTTGTTCTCGACGCCGAAGCGGCCGAGTATCGCGAACTGGCCCGCAACGAAATCGGCGAAGACGTTTATGCTTCGCCCGCCATCTCGCAAGGACGGATGTTCGTGCGGACGACGAAGCACTTAATCTGCCTGGGAGCGAAGTAAGACTTCATGACCCAGCCACCTGAAGACCAGACGCTCGAAAATCAAACGCCGGCTTCCCGCGTTCGCTACGGCGTACTCGGGATGCTCTGCCTGCTGTCGTTCATCCTGTATTTGGATCGCGTTTGCATCAGCCAGGCGCTCAAAATCATCCGGGACGAACTGGGGCTCTCGAACGGCGAGATGAGCTACGTGCTGGGGGCGTTCACGCTGGCCTACGGCTTGTTCGAGATCCCGATCGGCCACTGGGGCGACCGCTACGGCTCGCGAGGCGTGTTGGCTCGGATCGCGGTCTGGTGGTCGGTGTTCACCGTGCTGACCGGCGCCTGCAACGGACTGGTGATGCTGATCGTGGTGCGGTTTCTGTTTGGTGCGGGAGAGGCCGGCGCGCTTCCCAACGCCGCCCGGGTCATTGCGCGATGGTTTCCACCCCAGGGACGCGGACCGGCCCAAGGCCTGATCATGACCTCGGCGCTCGTCGGCGGCGCGCTTTCGCCGATGCTGGCCCAGCGATTGATCGACTTGCCGCAACTCGGTTGGCGCGGCGCTTTCGCCGTGTTGGGGTTGCCCGGCCTGTTGTGGGCCGCCGCCTTCTATTACTGGTTTCGCGACGACCCGGCCGAACATCCGGACGTCAATTCAGAAGAACGCCGGTTGCTCGAAGCCTCCCGTCACGCGTCGGTCGAACATCCGCACCTGCCCTGGCGGTTCACGCTCGCGCAAGCGAATCTGTGGGTGCTGGGAGGCATCATCGTCTGTTGTGCGTTCACCACGTACTTGTTTTTCTCCTGGTATCCAACTTATCTGCAAGACGGGCGCCGCATCGATGCCGACGCCACGAGCAGGTTCGCCGGCTTGGTCCTGGCGGCCGGAGGCGTGGGGAGTTTGTCGGGCGGTTTTCTCAGCGACCGGCTCCTGCGAAAGACGGGCCGCCGCCGCGTCCGCTGTGTCGTCGGCGTGATTTGTTTGACGATCGCCGGGCTGGCGATGGGAATCAGCCAATTTTTCGATTCATCGTGGGCCGCCGTCGGTTGCGCGGCATTCGCCTGCTTTCTTATCCACGTGCAGTTGGCCGGGTGGTGGGGGGTGGTGTCCGATCTGAGCGGCCGACATCTCGGCGCCCTCTTTGGTTTCATGAACTCCATGGGTGTGCTGGGCGCGATGGGCTCCCAGCTATTCCTGGGGCACTTCGTCGATTGGCTCAAAGCCCTGGGATACGAAGGTCGGGCTCAATGGGACCCGGCGTTTTACATCTACGGCGGTCTGTTGTTGCTCGGCGCCGGCGGTTGGCTGCTAGTCCGCCCCGAACATTCGTTGGTCGAAGCTCGACCTGAACCGGCAATGGGAAAATCCGCCCCGTGACTCAAACCTCCTCCGCCCCGCGCGTTCTGCTGGCCGAGTGCATCCACGAAATCAGCTCGTTCAATCCCATACCGACGCGCTACGAAGACTTCTTCGTCAACACGGGTGAGCGGATGGCCGCTTATCACCGGGGTCGCGGGAGTGAAATCGCCGGGGCGGTCGGGGTCTTCGGCGGCGTGCCCGATCTGACGATGATTCCCACGTTCAGCGCTCGGGGCATCACGTCGGGCGGAACAATCCCCGCCGCCGACTTCCGCCGCCTGGCCGACGAGTTTCTCGACGAGGTGCGGCGGGCCGGACCGGTCGACGCCGCCTACTTCGCCCTGCACGGGGCGATGGCCGCCGAAAACGAGGAGGATCCCGAGGGTTACTTGCTGGCCGAGGCCCGCAAAATACTGGGCGAGCGAATCCCGATCGTGGCTTCGTTCGATCTGCACGGGATCCTCACCGACCGCATGCTCGAACACACCGACGCGATCACGGTCTATCACACCTACCCGCACGTCGATTTTTTTCAGACCGGCGAGCGGGCGGCCCGCCTGTTGCTGCGCCTGTCGGCAGGCGAGGTCCGGCCGGTGACGGCCAAGGTCGAGATTCCGGCGCTGGTGCGCGGCGACGAGTTGATTACCGCTACCGGCGTCTTCGGCCGAATCGTCGGCCGGGCGGCGGAGATCGAGCGAAGTCCCGGCGGCTTGTCGGCCGGCATGTTCATCGGCAATCCCTTCACCGACGTGCCGGAGCTGCGATCGTACGCCGTGGTATCGACCGACGGCGACCCCGCCCGGGCCGAGCGCGAAGCGCTGGGGTTAGCCGAGGCGTTTTGGCCCGAGCGCCGGCGGATGCAGGCTCGCCTGACGCCCCTGGCCGATAGCGTGCGACAAGCCGCCGAACTGCTGCAAGCCGGGCCGAAAGGAACCGTAGCCCTGGTCGATGCGGCCGACGCCACAAGCTCGGGCGCTTCGGGCGACGGCAACGCGATCGTGCGCGAGCTTTCGGCCGCCGGCTATCCGGGCCGCGTGCTCGCGCCGATCGTCGACCCCTCGGCGGTCGAAGCCGCCTTTGCGGCCGGCGTGGGAGCGACGGTGCGGACGACCGTGGGAGGGGCCCTCGATCGCCGCCGCTTCACTCCGCTGCCGATCACCGCCGAGGTCCGCCTGCTGGCCGACGGCCGCTTTCGCAGCGAATCTTTCCATCAAGAGTGGTATTCAGGTCGCACGGCGGTGCTTCAGGCGGGAAATCTCACGCTCGTCGTCACGAGCCGGCCGGTGCATTTATACGACCGCTCCTTGTTCTACGCCCACGGCCAAAACCCGCGCGACTTCGATCTCGTGGTCGTCAAATCGCCCCACTGTCAGCATCACATGTACGCCGAGTGGTGCCTCAAGCTGATCAACGTCGACGCCCCCGGCTCGACGAGCGCCAACCTACCCACGCTCGGCCACACCTGCTGCCGTCGGCCGATCTTCCCGCTGGACGAGCCTGTCGCGTTTCAACCGCGCGCGAAACTCTTCTCGCGACATCGCTCGTAACCGGCCTCAGCCGAACAGCGACGCCACCGGCTCGCCTTCGACGAAGAAGTGCGGGCGGCCCGAGGGATCGATTACCTTGGAGTCGCGCCCCAGGCCCAAAGCGTGGTAGATCGTGGCGAAGAAGTCGCTCACATGCACGGGTGCGTCGGCCGGCACGCCGCCAATATCGTCGCTCGCGCCGTAGACCTGTCCGCCCCGAATTCCGCCTCCGGCCAGCACGGTGCTATAGACGGCGCCCCAGTGGTCGCGGCCGGCCCCCTTGTTCACCTTCGGCGTGCGACCGAACTCGCCCGTCCAAACGACGAGCGTCTCGTCCAGTAGGCCCCGCTCGGCGAGGTCCTCCAGCAGTGCGGAAAAAGCCGTATCCACCGGCGGCAGCAGCACGTCCTTCATCGACGAGAAATGCTTGCCGTGCGTATCGAAGTTTTTTGTCGAGACGAGATGCATCCAAGGCACGGTCACCAGGCTCACTCCGGCTTCAACCAGCCGCCTGGCCGTCAAGCAACTGCGGCCGAACTTGTTGTCGCCGTACCGCTCGATCGTCGCCGGCTTCTCGTCCCGCAGCAAGAACGCCTCCCAGGCGTTTTTCGATTCGAGAATCGAGAGGGCCTGGTCGCGATAGCGGCCGTAAACCTTGACGTCGGCTTCGCCGGCCGAACCGGCGGATTCTACGTCCCGCAGCAGCGAGGTGCGCAGGCGGTGGCGCGGGAGATCGACTTCCTCCGGCGGAAGAAAGCCCGGCGGCATGCTCCCAGGGAGCCACGTATCGTCGATGAGCGTCAGGGGGTCGTACTTTGACCCTAGCACGCCCGCGCCTTGGCCGGCCCATTGAAAATTGTTCTGGTCGCCGATTCGTACCGGCAGGTGGACGCTGCCGGGCAAGCCGTTCCGGTCGCCGCGCAACTGCCGCATGACGCCGCTGATGGAAGGGGGATCGAGCCGCGAATTTTGCGGCTCTCCCTGCGCGCGAGGCGCGTGCTTGAGGCCGCTGAGGTTGTAGTGAACGCCGACGCCGTGCGTGTTGCTGCCGTGATACGTCGAACGAATGACGGCGTAGCGATGAGCTTGCCGGGCGAGTTGCGGCAGGTGCTCGCAGATGCGGATTCCCGGCACGCTGGTGTCGATCGGTTGGAACTCGCCCCGTACCTCGTCGGCCGCTTCGGGCTTGGGATCGAACGTGTCGTGCTGCGAGGGTCCGCCGGTGGCGAACAGCAGGATGCAACTTTTCGCCCGACCAAATCCGGCCGGACCTCGACCCGCCTGCCGGGCCCGCAGCAACTCGGGCAAGCCGAGGCCGAGAGCCGAGAGGCAACCGGCGTGAAGCAGCGTCCGCCTGTCGAGCCGCGGACGGCGCGGGGAATCGTCCATGAGCCGCCTCACACCAGTTCGCGGATCGGGTGAATGCCGTCGTCGACCAGGTTATGCGGCACGCCGGCGGCGTCGAACGCCCGAATACGTTCCACGTCCAGCCCGATATTGTGATAGAGCGTGGCGAAGACTTCCTGAAACTTCACGGGCCGCTCGACGGCGTACTCGCCGTTCTTGTTGGTGGCGCCGATCACCTGGCCGCCCGGCATGCCGCCGCCCGCCAGCATGGCGCAGCTCACTTGCGGCCAGTGGTCGCGACTGTTGTTCTGATTGATCCGCGGCGTACGGCCGAATTCGCCCCAGACCACGACTGACACGTCCCGATCGAGGCCCCGCTCGTGCAAGTCGCCGACCAAGGCCGATAACCCCTGATCGAGCCGCGGAAACTCCTCGCGCGACATGGGAAAGTTCATCCCGTCGCTGCCGTGCCAGTCCCAGCGGCTGTAGTTGAGCGACACGAACCGAGCGCCCGCCTCGACGAGCCGGCGGGCGACGCAGAAGTTTTCGATCATCCGCGGCGCGCCGTCGCGCTGGAACGATTCGTCGCTCGTGCCGTAACGCGCCAAGACGCGCGGATCTTCTTTCGAAAGATCCAGCGCATCGGCCAGCTTGGAGTCGGTCAGAATGTCGAGCGCCTGTTGCAAATAGCCGTCGACCCCTTCCATGGAACCGGTCAGGTCGATGTCGCGGCGGAGCTTGTCGAACGCTCCGCGAAGTCGCGCCCGGTCGCGCAAGCGTTCCAGTTGGATCTCGCCGAGAACCATCCCTTCGGCGCGGCTGCGGGCCTTGGCGCCGACCAAATTGAACGGATTGTGGGGAATGCCCAGGAAGCCCCCCGTTCCCGTTTCTCCCCAAGTGCGATTGCCGGTCTTGTACATCAACGCCACATGGGGCGGCATCGCTTCGTTGACTTTGCCTTGCAGCTTTCCGACCCACGCTCCGGCGGCCGGAAAACCGCCCGACGGCTGGCGCTCTCCCTTCTTGTGGCCGGTCATGCACTGGTAACCGTCGTGAGCCCCGTCGGCGTCACAGATCGAACGGACCGGGATGAACTTGTCCATCATCCGGGCCATCCGCGGAAACAATTCGCAGATTTCGATTCCCGGCACGTTGGTCTGAATCGGACGAAAGTCGCCGCGAATCTCCGCGGGCGCCTCGGGTTTGAGATCCCACAGGTCGAGGTGCGACGGTCCGCCGGGCAGATAGATGTTGATGATCGCCTTATGCGACCGGCCCGCATGCTTGGCCGAGTCGGCGCGCAACGTATCCGCCAGACAAATTCCCCCCATCGCCATACCGCCGACCGTCAGAAAACTTCGACGATCGAATCGGTCGCCGCCTGCGGTTCGGCTACGGGGAGACCTGCCGAAAATCGTCAGCATGAGGGGGCTCCGTGCGATGCGGCGGGAGGGCGAGAGGCGGGGGTGCGGCGTTGCGGAACGCTTTGTGGAAAACGAACCAAAACGCACAAACGTTCTTTGATGCAATGTTATCCGAGAATCTCGCGCCGTACAATCGCGATTCCCCTACCGAACCCGCCCCCTCGCGCTGCGGCGCCGTGAACTGGGATCCGCAATCGAACGAAGGCTGCGCCGCCGGCCGATCCGACGGCGCTCTTCAACCGACTGCCGGATCAAACGAGAAACTGCGGCCGCCCCGCAACGCACGCCAACCGGCCAAGACTCCCTCCGAACCGAAACGAAGCATGCCACGCCCCCCCAGCATCGCCGCGGCCTTCATCGTCGCGTTCTTCAACGTCACGGCCGGCCTCGATTCGGTCGGACTCTCGCTCGCGTCGGCCGCCCGGGCCGACCAGCCCGTCTCGTTCAATCGCCAGATCCGTCCGATTCTTTCGGAGAACTGCCTGGCGTGCCACGGCTTCGACCCCCAACATCGCGAAGCCGGTCTGCGATTGGACACGTTCGAAGGCGCAACCGGCCTGCGCGACGGAGTGCGGGCCGTCGTGCCCGGCGACCTGGCGCAGTCGGAACTCTGGCGACGCATTCAAACGGACGATCCCGACGAGCTGATGCCGCCGCCGAGTTCGCACAAGCCGGCTCTTTCGGCGGCGCAAAAATCGCTGATCCGACTCTGGATCGAACAGGGCGCCCAGTACGAAACGCACTGGGCCTTCC
>Ga0163153_10001069_pt1 | contig 44648 bp, 20 predicted proteins | sample OliLakLV19MP6IB1_FD_148629 | JGI IMG/M metagenome (GOLD analysis project Ga0163153, IMG submission 148629) | Freshwater microbial mat bacterial communities from Lake Vanda, McMurdo Dry Valleys, Antarctica - Oligotrophic Lake LV.19.MP6.IB-1 | ecosystem: Environmental > Aquatic > Freshwater >... | reverse complement strand
CATGAAGGCTGGCTGGCGCACGCAGAGCGTCGGGCGGGTCGCCCGACGCAACGGGCCGGTGGCCCGTTCCACCAGGAACACCTTCGGACCGGCTCCTTGCTGCCTCACCCACCTTTAATCACACCCAACGTTCGGAAGGGGCGGGGCAAGTGTCAGTTCCCATTCCCACTCTTACTCCCACTCCCATTCCTCAGAATGCTCCCAGAGATTCAGAACGGCCGCTGATTTCAGTCGAGTGGGAGTGAGAATGGGATTAAGAACTGAACCGCGCTTGCCAATTCCGCATTTGCCTCCACGCCCGCCAACCCCTACAACGTGCGCGTGAAATCAAAACCTGCCGCGCCCAGTGACGCCACCAGCCTTGCGCCCGGATTGCGCCGTTACCTTTACTTCACTGCGGCCATGACCGGAGCCGCCATCATGATCGTCCAGATTCTCGGCGCGAAGATGCTCTCGCCCTACCTCGGCACCTCGCACTTCGTCTGGACGGCTCAGATCGCCGTGACGATGGTCGCCCTCGCGTGCGGTTACTATGCTGGTGGCTGGCTGGTGGACCGAGCGGCAAAGCCGGGCAGAATCTACGCGGCCATCGTCATCGCCGGAGCCTATCTCGCGCTCTGCATTCCGTTCGTTGAAAGAGTCGCTTACGGTTTCCTGCACTTCGATCTCGCCGTCGGCTCCCTGCTGTCGTCCGCCTTTCTCTTCTTCATTCCGCTCAGCTTGCTGGCCATGGTCGGGCCGTTCTTCATCCGTGTGCTGACCAGTTCGATGAACGGCGTCGGCGGCAACGTCGGACGCCTCAGCGCCATCAGCACCCTCGGCAGCTTCGTCGGCACCGTGCTGATCGGCTATCTTCTGATCCCTTTCCTCCCGAACTCGACCACCATGTATCTCACATCGCTCGTGCTGATGCTGCTCTCGACGACCTACTTTCTCATTTGGGGCAGGTCCGCGAAAAGCACCGCGCCCACCGTGCTCGTTCTCCTGATCGCCGGCGCGCTGGGTTACAGCGGACTGCGCGCGGACACCTGGCACAGTGCGTCATCAGTGGAACTCTTCCGTGGCAACTCGAACTTCGGCCTGCTCCAGGTCCTCCAGCAAAAGGACGGCCCGCATCGTTACTATCTCAACGATTACCTCACGCAGAACACCTATGACACAAACCTCCAGCAGAGCATCTCCATGTTCACCTACATGCTGCACGGCCTCGCCCGCGCCTATGTGGCGAAGACCGAGGACGTGCTCTGCATCGGGATGGGCATCGGCATCGTGCCCATGAGCTTCGCGAAGGAAGGCGTGAAGGTGGATGTCGTCGAAATCAATCCCGATGTCGTGCCGATTGCCGAACGCTTCTTCAACTTCGACTCCTCCAAGATGGGCGTGTACATTCAGGACGGACGCTGCTTCGTGAACCGCTCCCAGAAGCAGTACGACGCCATCATCCTCGACGCGTTCCTCGGCGATTCCTGTCCCTCGCATCTCATGACCCGTGAAGCCTTCGCCGGCATGCGCCGCGTGCTGAAGCCCGACGGCGTGCTCGTCATCAACACCTTTGCCGATCCGGACTTGAAGGAAGATTTCTTCTCCGCCTCGCTCTACAGGACGCTGACGAACACCTTCACCAGCGTCCGCCTGCATCACGGTCGCAACGGCAACACGCTCTTCGTCGCCTCCCCGCGCGCGCAGCTTTCCATTCTTCACCCGCCGACGTTTGATCACGTCTGGCCCGGCTGCCGTGAGCAGGTAAAGGACGCCTTCGCCACGCTGCGCGAACCGAACCTCGACCACGGCCTCGTGCTGACCGACGACTACAACCCCGTGGAGTTCTACGACGCCGCGAACCGCGAAAGCCTGCGCCGGAGCCTCGCGCTCGGCGCGAAGATGCGCTGAGGCGGGAGAGGCGGTGACCTTCCTCCAGGAATTGCCCCTCACTCTGGCTCCACTGCCATCCAGCAGAGGAATTCGCCTCTCCATGAACCTCGGTCCGGAGCGCCGGGCATGGCGCTTGCCCGAACAACGAAATCTCCTCAAGCCGGAGCAATGCCCGGCGCTCCGGTTCGTGGCCGCGAGGCCCGCTGCTGCCGTCGCACGACGTTTCTCCTCCAGCCAAAGGCCATCCGCTGACGGACAAGGAACGTCTGCTTCCAGCCGGCCGCCGTGTGTTGACAGCCGAACCCCGAATGCCTCCGGTCGAACGCCGTCTGCTCCCTGCGGTTCCAAGTTCCTTCACGGTCCCGCGCCGTTTTCTCATGGCCGATCCTTAATCCTTCGCGGGAGATCGATGTTCTCTTCCAGGGGATGACGTTTGTGAGGAAAGGCTCAACAGCTATTGCGTTGGAGCCACAGTTGTTTACGGAAATCAGCCTGGTTCCTGCGCCGTTCTCGGGGGAATTGGATGCGAGGCAGGGCAGGGCGGCATGGCCCTTATGAAGGGGTGCCAGAACACGGACGGAGGTCGAGCAAAGCGATGCCTCCGGATCAGGCGCGGTAAGATGTTGCACCCCGGCGGGGTGCCAGAGTTACGAAGGCCCACCGCCTGGGTCAATGTTGAGGACTGCCCCGTTTTTGACCCCTTTTCGCCGCGATCAATCTGTTTGAACGTCGCCCGATCTCTCTGGCAGCATGACGCAGATTTATGCAAAGCCCTTCGGAAATCTGCCGTGCGCGTTGTCCCTGATCATGAGGCGCATCCTTAACCACATCGAATCGGACGTGTTGTCGGGGCTGGGCAAGACCGCCGGAGCCGAACGATCCTTGCAAATCTCTTCGCGACACGATGTCACTTCACCCTAAATTTCCGAGTTCGCCCTACGAGCCGCTGCTGCCGGAACACCGCTGGTTTCCGGCTGACGAGGCGCTCCGCAGCACGGCGTACGAAAAGCTGCTCCCGCCGCTGGTGGCGAAGGTGCGGCGGGAAGTCCATGACTGGCGCAAGAAGGGCTACGCGGGCGCGTCGCCGACGACCGTGGCGTTGCTCCGCTGGTGGTTTGACACCGAGCACCTGACCGAAAACGCCGACGGCTCGCTCTCGCCGTTCCGCTACTATTTTGCACAACGGGAAGCGGTCGAGACGGCGATCTGGCTCCACGAGGTTCGCGGCGCTCGCGACAAATTCGATCTGCTCCGCTTCGATGCGTCGGGCGCGGTGTCCAGCGGGATGTTTGCGGAGGACTGGCCGCGCTACGTGCTCAAGATGGCGACCGGCGCGGGCAAGACCAAAGTTCTTTCCCTGCTCATCGCGTGGAGTTTTTTCCACAAGCTCTACGAAGCGGACTCCGCGCTGTCGCGAAACTTCCTCGTCATCGCGCCCAACATCATCGTGCTGGACCGCTTGCGCGCTGACTTCGACGGCCTGAAAATCTTTTTCAACGATCCCGTGCTGCCGCCCAACGGCAGCGACGGCCACAACTGGCGCGACGATTTCCAACTCACGCTCCACATCCAGGACGACGTGCGCGTGCTCAGTGAGACGGGCAACTTCTTCCTGACCAACATTCACCGCGTCTATCTCGGCGAGCCGACAGACCCGACGTTGGAAGACGACGATCTGCGGAACTACTTCCTCGATCCATTCGGCCCGAAGCCCGCCGGCAAAACGACGGACAGCAAAGTCGATCTGGGCGAGATCATCCGCGAGGTGAAGGAACTGGCAGTGTTCAACGACGAGGCGCACCACATCCATGACAGCCGCATGGCCTGGTTCAAATCCATTCAGGACATTCACCACAAGATGCTGCAACAGGATTGCCGCCTCGGGTTGCAGATTGATGTCACGGCCACGCCGCGCCACGACAACGGGGCCATCTTCGTTCAGACGGTTTCCGATTACCCGCTCGTTGAAGCCATCCATCAGAACGTCGTGAAGCATCCGGTGCTGCCGGATGCCGCCAGCCGCGCCAAGCTGAGCGAGCGCAAGAGCGCCATCTTCACCGAGAAATACGACGACTACCTCAAGCTCGGCATCGAGGAATGGAAAAAGAGTTTCGCCGAACACCAGCCGCTCGGCAAAAAGGCCGTGCTCTTTGTCATGGTGGACGACACGCGCAATTGCGATGAAGTCGGAGAATACCTCCAAAAAATTTGCCCGGAGTTGAGCGGCGCGGTGCTCGTCATTCACACCAAGAACAACGGTGAAATCTCCGAGGCGGCGTCCGGCAAGAACAGGGAGGAACTGGCAAAGCTGCGCAAGGCTTCCAACGAAATTGACAAGTGGGACTCGCCCTACAAGGCCATCGTCTCCGTCCTCATGCTCAAAGAAGGCTGGGACGTGCGCAACGTGACCACCATCGTTGGCCTGCGCGCCTACGTCGCGCAGAGCGACATTCTCCCGGAGCAAACGCTTGGGCGCGGCCTGCGCCGCATGTATTTCGGCCACGACGTTCGCGAAACGGTCTCCGTCATGGGCACCCCCGCCTTCATGGATTTCGTCGAATCCATCCAGAGCGAAGGCGTGACCTTCGAGCGCGTGCCGATGGGCAGCGGCAGCACCCGGCACGAATCGCTCATCGTCGAGGTGGACACGGAGAACGAGGAAAAGGACATCGACGCGCTCGACATCGCGCTGCCCAAGCTCACGCGCCGCTTCCAGCGCGAGTTCAAAAACCTGGACGCACTCGCTCCAGCGGCTTTCGGAAATCAGCTTTTGCCATTGAAGCCGTTCACGCCGGAACAGACCCGCGAAATCGTTTTCAAAACGATGCTCGACGCCGAAGTGCATCACACGATCCAGCTCGACGGCTCCGGCCCGGCGGACTACCGCTCAGTGGTGGCGTTCTTCGCCCGCCAGTTGCTTCGGGATCTTCGCCTCGTCGGCGGCTACGACGTGCTCTACGGCAAGGTGAAGATCTTCATGCGCGATTATCTGTTCAGTCCCGCGCCCGTGAACCTTGAAGACGCGGTGGTGCTGCGCAATCTCTCCGAGCCGGACGCGGGCAAAATTCTTTACGACTCATTCAAGGCGGCGATCAACGCGCTGACCATTCAGGAAACCGGCACGACCCGCATCGAAGACCGAATCCGGCTCAAAGAAACACGCCCCTTCCGCACCGACTGCCGCGGCTACCTGAACGCCAGCAAAAGCATTTTCAACAAAGTCGTGGGCGAACCGAACTCCGGCGGTTTCGAGCTTTCGTTCGCGGCGTTCCTGGAAGCCGCGCCGGACGTGTCCTCATTCGCAAAGAACTACCTCGCCGTCGGCTTCAAGCTTGATTACGTCAAGAGCAACGGCGACCTCTCGAATTACACGCCGGACTTCATCGTGCGCGACACGGGCGGTGTCATCTGGCTGGTTGAAACGAAGGGACGCCAGGAGCTTGATCTGCCGCAGAAAATGGCGCGGCTGAAACAATGGTGCGCCGACGCCACCGCTGCCGAGGAAAACGGCCAGCGATACGATTTCGTTTTCGTGGACCAGAACGGATTCGAGAAGCACGGCCCGAAAACCTTCGCGGCGCTCGCCGCCAGCTTTACGGACTACCGATCATGACCGAACCGGAACTCCAAACACTTCTGGCGCGCTTGCTCGTTGAGTGGGAGAACGAGTGCGTCGAGTTCAAGGACGCCAATGACAACTACTCCACGTCCGACATCGGCAAGTATTTTTCCACCCTGAGCAACGAAGCCAATCTGCGCGGACTGGCAGCCGCCTGGCTTATTTTTGGCGTGGACAACAACACCCGCAGCGTCATCGGCACCGAATATCGCAGGGCCAAGGATCGGCTGCATGGACTCAAACACCAGATTGCCGAAGGTATCGACCCGTCCACGAGCTTCCGGGAAATCCACGAACTCAGCACCCCGAAAGGGCGCGTGGTGCTGTTTGAAATTCCCGCCGCTCCGCGCGGCATCCCGATTGCGTGGCAGACGCATTTCTACGCCCGCGACGGATCAAGTATCACCGGCTTGAGCATTGCCAAGCAGGATGAAATTCGCGCTCAATCCCTGGCCGACGACTGGTCCGCCATCGTTTGCAAGGACGCCACGATTGCCGACCTCGACGCGGACGCGCTCACCAAGGCCCGCGAAGTGTTCATTCAGAAACACGGCGACCGCATTCCGTTGGCCACCATCCGGGGCTGGGATGACCGCACGTTTCTGGACAAGGCCCGGCTGACCAGCAACGGACGCATCACCCGCGCCACGCTCCTGCTTCTGGGCCGTCCGCAATCCACCGTTTTTCTTTCCCCTTATGTGGCGGAGATGAGTTGGAAGCTGGAAGGGCCGGAGCGCGCCTATGAACACTTTCACCCGCCGTTCCTGCTCACCAGCTCGCAACTTTTTCAGCGCATCCGCAACCTGCGCCTCAGCTTTCTGCCCGCCAACCAACTCATTCCCGTGGATGTGTCCAAATACGACCAGCGCATCGTCCTCGAAGCCTTGCACAACTGCATCGCCCATCAGGACTACAACTGCGGCGAGCGCATCCTCGTCATCGAACGCGAGGGCGAACTCGTCTTTCAAAACGCGGGCAACTTCTTCGACGGCACACCTCACGATTACGTCCTGCACAACCGCACCCCCGCCCGCTACCGCAACCGCTTCCTTGCGGAAGCCATGGTGCAGCTCCGCATGATTGACACCATGGGCTTCGGCATCCGTGAAATCATGTTTCGCGGCCAGGCCAATCGTTACCTCCCCATGCCGGACTACGACAGCACCGGCCCCGAACACGTCATCATGCGCCTGCAAGGCCGGTTTCTGGATGAAAACTACAGCCGCGCCCTGCTTTCCCAGACGGAACTCGACTGGCCGGATGTTCTGGCTCTCGACTGCGTTCAAAAGGGCCTCTCGCCCGCGCCGGAAACCATCCGCTCCCTGCGCCGCCGCAAACTCATTGAAGGGCGAAAGCCCAACCTCCATGTGTCTGCGGCCATCGCCGCCGTCACCGGACAAAAGGCTGGCTACATCCGCACCCGCCGCCAGGATGATGCCCACTTCCGCAAATTGATTCTCGACTACCTCCAACAATGGAAACAAGCCACCACGGCAGAACTCCGTGACCTCTTGCGCGATAAACTGCCAGAGATTTTGTCTCCCGCGCAGCAGGAACACAAAGTCCACAACCTGCTCACCTCCCTCCGCCAGGGCGGGCAGATCGTCAACCGCGGCTCCCGTCGTTACCCCCAATGGGTCATTCCCAATAGTTAAACCACGTTCAGATGTCGCAACTTAACTAAAAGATTTAACCAATGAACCCGATGAAAATCCTGATTTCATTGGCCTTGCCAATAGTTTGCCCGGTTCAATGGCCGCCACTTAACCAATAAGATTTCCCCATGCCACGCGAAGCCGCCTACGAACTGACTGACGCCGAGAAGCGCGACCTCATCAAGCTGATCAACGAGGGCCGACCACTGCCGGAGAAATTCCGCTTCCTCCTCTTCGACGACAAGCGCGAGGTCGAACTCGTCTGGAACGGCAAGACCCGCGAAGTCGCCACCGCCATCCTCCCCTTCCAGACCCTCGAACACATTGACGAGCCGCGAAAGGAAAAGCGCGACGACGAGGAATTTTCCTTCGACACGCGCGGCAGACAGCTCAAGGGCTGGACGAACAAACTTATCTGGGGCGACAACAAGCTCATCCTCTCCTCCCTCAAGGCCGGCGCGCTCCGCCGCCAGATCGAGGACGCCGGCGGCCTCAAGCTCATCTACATTGACCCGCCCTTCGACGTCGGCGCGGACTTCAGCATGGACATCGAGATCGGCGGCGAGACGTTCCACAAGGAGCCGAATCTCTTGGAACAAATCGCCTACCGCGACACCTGGGGGCGCGGCGCGGATTCCTTCATCGCCATGATTTACGAACGCCTCATCCTCATGCGCGACTTGATGCACAGCGACGGCAGCATCTACGTGCATGTGGATTGGCGGTTGAACAGCAGCGTGCGGCTCGTGATGGAGGAAATTTTCGGCAAATCAAACTACCGAAATGAAATTACTTGGGTGCGAACCGCATCTCACAACGACGCGAGCGACCAATTCGGACGAGTCAAAGACTGCATCATGTATTTCGGGCGTTCGGAAAACGCGCATCTCAACATCCAATTCATGCCTTACTCCGCAGAATACATTGATGCGGAGTGGAGAAAACTTCCGTCTGGCCGCTACTACAAAGCCGAAAACATGCTTGACCCTCGCGGTTCGATGAAGTTTTGGGACTTCCACGGAACGGTTGCGCGTTGGCGTTCGACTACCGCAAACATGGAGGCACTTTGGAATGCACCGCAAACGGAAGTTCCCGGCAGCCACGGTCGAATCAAACTCGGTAAGGACGGGAATCCGATCAAGCGTTGCAGAATCATGTTCCTCGACGAAATGCCGGGCGTCCCTTTGAGCGACAACTGGAACGACATTCCATATCTCGCTGGCGGCTCGAAAGAGGCGCACGGTTATCGCACCCAAAAGCCCGAAGCCCTGCTCGAACGCATTCTCAAAGCCAGCAGCAACGAAGGCGATTTGGTGGCGGACTTTTTCTGCGGCAGCGGCACGACGGCGGCCGTGGCCGAAAAGCTGGGCCGCAAATGGATCGTCACCGACCTCGGCAAGTTCGGCATCCACACCACGCGCAAACGGCTCATCCAGGTGCAGCGCGAGTTGAAAGGCGACGGCAAACCATTCCGCGCCTTTGAAGTGCTGAACCTGGGCCGCTACGAGCGCCAGGCTTATCTGAACGTCGGCTCGCGTCTCTCCGCCAAAAAGAAGGCCGAGGCGCTGGCCAAGAAGGAGCAGGATTTCCGCGAGTTGATCCTGAAAGCCTACCGCGCCGAGCCGTTGCCGGACGCCGCGTTCTTCCACGGCAAAACCGGCGGGCGGCTCGTCGTGATCGGTCCGATCAACCTGCCCGTCGGCCGGCTGTTCATCGAGGAAGTCATCACCGAATGTCGCAAGCGCGGCGCAACGCGCGTGGACGTGCTGGCCTTCGAGTTTGAGATGGGCCTGTTCCCCGCCGTGCTGGACGAGGCGAAGCAAAAGGGAATCGATCTCGCGCCCAAGACCATCCCGCCGGAAGTCTTCGACAAGCGCGCCGTGGAAAAAGGCCAGGTCCGTTTCCACGACGTGGCCTACATCGAAGTCACGCCGCGCTTCGACAAGAAGAACAAGATGGCGCTGGCCGTGGAGTTGACGGACTTCTCCGTCTATTACTCGCAAGGCATCGCCGAATCCATCGCCGCCGAATTGAAGGAAGGCAAAAGCGAAGTCCTGTGCGATCAGGGCAAGCTCATCAAGGTGAGCAAAAACAAAGAGGGCGTCATCACCCGCGACGTGCTCACGAAGCAATGGACGGACTGGGTGGATTACTGGGCGGTGGATTTCGATTACGAGAACCGCAAGGAGATCATCAAGGTCGCCAAAAATCTCGGCGTGGAAGGCGCGCTGCCCGGCACCGCCAGCGTGGGCGAGTTCATCGACTTCGAGGAACGCTGGACTGGCGCATACATCTTCGAGAACGAATGGCAGAGCTTCCGCACGCGCCAAGACCGCGATCTGGAATTGACCACCGCCCAGCACACCTACACGAAACCCGGTTGCTACATCATCGCCGTAAAAGTGATCGACATCTTCGGCAACGACACAATGACGCTCGTGCCGGTGACGGTGGGTTGACGAGGAACAAGATTGAGCGACTATGAACTTCACCGTGCCCAGCAACGACGAAATCCAAAAAGCATTTCCACAAATTGAGAGTATCGCGATGCTCGACCAATGCGGCTTCAAAGTCGTCTATCGCGTCGGCATCGGCGGCAAGATCGAAGCATTCAAGCTGATTCTGATTCCGTAAAGAGGTCGTAAAGGGGGCGCTCCTTGCTTTTGACACAGCATCAAATCGGGTTGGTGATTGGTTTGAGCTGGTTTTTCAGAGAGCCGGTTTGCGACATGCGTCCATGTCCCCAGGTGAAACGCTGCGGCAATCCACTTGAGCGTCACCGCAGTTTCCGCTCTCAACCGCCGCGCGATCCGGATTTTCCGCGCATCGCCTTTGGCCCGCCCCGCCAACTTTTCGGCATCGGTGCAAACAGTAAGGAGCGACCCCTTTATATCCCGGAGCCATCTACCATGTGTTGAATCGTGGCGACCGCCGCGAACCCATCTTCAAGGACGACCTCGAAGAGCCAAGAATCAATGTTGAGGTGACCCCTTCATGACCCCTTCACCTTCATGAAGCATAAGGATCCCCGTCCGCAAAGCGCAGCGCGGTGACGGTCATGAAGACCACGGTTTGGATTTTCGTTCTCATGTTCCTGGTCCCTTCGGAATTTGGTCAGTTGAGGCGGACGCGATAGAAGCGTTGCGCCTGGCCGGCGGCTGCGGCGTCGATCAACTCCACCGGCGCACCTGTGCCCGGCACGTTCGTTGCGCCGGACACGACTTCCCAGACCATCGGCGCGGCCAGACTGTCCGTGCGCTCGACACGGTAGGTCTGGTTGGTCTGTGTGGTGAAGCGGAGGCGCACGTCCGCGACGAGGATCTCGACCGACGCCACGCGCAAGTCGTCGTCGAGAATCGTGCAGCGGCCCTGGCTGTCGGCGATGGTCGCGTTGGTCGGGCTGCTGAGGTTGACGACGAAGGTTTCGTTCGACTCGATGAGGGTGTCACTGATGAGTTTGATGGTCGTGCTCAGGTTCGTCGTGCCGGGCGGGAACGTCAGCACGATGTTCGTCGGCACGTAATCGAGCCGGAGTGTGGCCGTGCCGTTGGCCGTGATCAGCCGCACGCTGGCCGGCAGGGCGCTGGCCGCCGAGAGGCTCAAGGTAAACGTCGCATCCGCCAGCCCCGCGTCGCCTTCGCGGACGCTGATGTCGTTGATGGCAATGGAAGGTTGCGGATCGTCGTCGAGGATGGTGCCGAGCGCCTGGCTGCGGAACAGAGGCACGGTACTTGGATTGGTGAGGTTGACGAAGAAAGTTCGATTCGACTGATCGAGCGTGTTGCCAGGGATGGTCACGCTGATGGTTTGGTTTGTCTCGCCCGGCTGGAACGTGAGCGTGCCGCTGGTGGCGAGGTAATCGACGCCTGCCACGGCGGATCCATTGGTCGTCGCGTAGTCCACGGTGGCCACGTCGGCGAAGGGGCTGGTGAGCTGGACCGTGAAGACGGCGTTGGTCGGGTCGGAGTCGCCTTCGGCCACGACGGCGTCCGTGATGATCAGGAGCTGAGGCTGGAAGGTGAACTGGGTCACGTGAGGATCAGGACTCCCGATCATGCCAGTGGTAACGGTGGAAGGGGAGCCATAGACAATCCCGATTGCCGGATTCCCCGACACCGTATCAAACGTGACTGCTGAACCGTCGGCTTCGATTTGCAGGCTCAAGACCAGATTCCCGGCCGCAGGGTCGTAGAGGAACGGCGTCGTGAAGGGGAACACATAGTCAAACTGCCGGGTGTTTCCAGGGCCGGGCAGATTCCCCGTTGTCACGTTCACCGTCCCGTCAAACACGAGCGTGTTGTTCGTGCCGATGTTCTCGGCGAAGGTCGTGCTCAGCCCGGCGACGGAGCGGCGCGTCGTCGAGGCGTAAACCCGCAGAGTCCACGAGCGCGGGCCTGATTGGCCGAGAATCCTGTCGGGGCGATAGGCGAATTGGGTGAGGAGGGATGGCCCGGATAGAGCTCCAAACTGAGAGGCATCATGAATCTCCAACCAGCGTACTGACCTGGGACCTGAAACTGAGGTTCCAGAAGTATTGCCATCGTTCGTGGCCAGCGTATTGGGCGCGACGATGACCTGAGCACGGAGCTCGTTCGTGACGCACGATCCCAGGAAGGCGGCGAGAAGGAAGGCGAAACCGACGCCGCGAACCTTCGTTCTCTTCGTTTCCTTCTGTGAAATCGCCGGGCTGCGGCTGGCCCATGCTGCAATGGTGACTGGCGAAGGGTTGAGGGCGGTTACGGGCGCAGACAGATAGTTTGTTTTCATAATGTTTGGGTCTCTTGTGTTTTGTTCATTTGTTTCGAGGCGAGACGAAGCCAGCCAAGGCCGCGTACGATCCGCATTGGTGAAGGGCAACGTCCCTTCCACCCCGTCATGAGCCAAAATCCGGCAAACAGGCTCACGCAATCTTTTCTTTTCGGGGAGCACGTGCACTCGCCCGTGACCTGACCCTCGTGACGCGCAATACCCGGCACTTACAGCATGTGCCGGGTATGAAGATCGAGAACCTGTTGAGTAAGGCTGCTTGGTTCGAGTTGCCGGACTTCACGCGTCCCTCATTGCGGAACACAATTGGTCTGGGTGACACGATAGAACCTCTTCGGCTGACCTGCGGCGATGGGATCAGTGATACAACTCATGGAGCCGGTGCTGCGAACGCAATCCCGAAGGGAAGTCCACATGTTCGTGGTCAGGTCCGAACGATACTGCACTTGATAGGTGAGGTTCGATTTGCTGTTCCAACACACTTCCGCTTGGGAGGCCCGGATCGTGACCAGGGGCGGAGGTTCAAAGGTGAACTGGGTCACTTGGATAAACGGAGCTACGAACGCTGCGGTGACAGCGGTTGAAGAGGTGGAATTGACAATCTCCCTCGCGGTTGGGTTTCCCACCACGGTATCGATGGTTATTGATTGGCCGTCCGCCGAAAGTTGCGTGTCGAGCAGTAGATTCCCAGCCGCAGGGTCGTACAGAAATGGGGTTGTGCAGGGGAACACATAGTCAAACTGCCGGGTGTTTCCAGGGCCGGGCAGATTCCCCGTGGTCAAAATCACCGTCCCGTCAAACACGAGCGTGTTGTTCGTGCCGAAGTTCTCGGCGAACGTCATGCTCAGCCCGGCGACGGAGCGGCTCGTCGTTGAGGCGTAAATCCGCACGGTGAACGAGCGCGGGCCTGATTGGCCGAGAATCGTGTCGGGGCGCCAAGCGAATTGGGTGAGAAAGGAGGGCCCGGATAGAGCTGCAAATTGAGACGCATCGAAAATCCGCATTGCGCGCACTGAGGTTGGGCCGCCGAGAGGTGTGGTGCCAGAACCATTGCCATCGTTCGTGGCCAGCGCATTGGGCACCACGATGACCTGAGCACGGAGTTCGGTCGTGACGCACGATCCCAGGAAGGCGGCGAGAAGGAAGGCGAAGCCGACGCCGCGAACCTTCGTTCTCTTCGTTTCCTTGTGTGAAATCGCCGGGCTGCGGCTGTCCCATGCCGCAAAGGTGACTGGCGAAGGGTTGAGGTCGGTTACGGGCGCCGACCGATAGTTTGTTTTCATAATGTTTGGGTCTCTTGTGTTTTGTTCATTTGTTTCGAAGCCAGACGAAGTCTTCCAAGTCCGCGACGAGGCAAAATCTGAAAAGTTTCATAGATCGACTGATGTTGGTTAACCGGCGGAGACCTGCGCACACTGGCTGGTTCTTTGTTTCATGGGGTCGGAAATGCTTTTAAGAATCGCGAAGCTTTCTCCTGGCAACGCGAAATCCTTTGACGCCCCACCGGAGATCAGAACGCCCTTTACGGCGGCTTTTCTCCGGTGGCGCGTTGCTGATATCTATTGAAACCGCGTTGCAGTCCCCCTGCCGCAACGGGTGGGGGTTGGGACTCCATTAGCGTCGGCGATCTCGATCGTGGCGCTATAGTCGAAGCTGTTGGCGCCGGTAAGTTCCACATTGGCGGTAAGGACAACTGAGCCGGCAAAGGCGCCGTTCCCGTCATAGCGGTAGAACAGCGTCCGGAACGAGTAATTCTGACTGCCCGGCTCGCGCTTCCATAACCCATGCTCGGGCGTGTCAAAAGGGCCTGTGACGGGAGACTTCGCGGCGCCGCTCACGGTCCCGTCCTGGTGAAAGGTCATTAGGGCTGGGAAACGTAATCCCAAGTCCTGGGCGAGGTCGTTGCAATTGACCCCTCCTCTGGTTACCTGCCACACGCCTTCGATGGTCGGGGTGTGGTTTGCGGGGCGTTCGCTCCACACCAGCATCGTGCTCGCTACTAAGGCGAGAGTGATCGCTGCTATTTTCGTTTTGAGTTTCATTGGTTGTTCCTTTCGTGACTTGGCTTTGCTTGTTTTGACCTTGCTTCGATCCTGCGCGGCTTCCAGATGCCGGATTTACTCGATGGATTCGAAGCCTTTGAACACGATGTTGTAGGCGTCCGCGTCCTTGTCGTATTGCACCACGCATTCCGTCGGATAGCGGGTCGCTCGCCCAAGCACCGCTGGCATTGGGACCGGCAGCGTGAAGTTCTGCCGCAGCAGCAGGAACTCCTGGGTGATCATCGGCTCAATGAAATGCATGTAGCTCGCATCCGGCAGAAAGCCGGCGAACATCGCGAGGAGCCAGTGGTCAGTGGCGGCAAATTCGTCAAGGGACCTGGCGTGGCGGCCCATCTGCGGAACGGAGAAAGCCTCCGGCTGGGCGTAACCCGCAGGCAGGCGATCCGCCGGGGCATTCACGAAGAACGGGCCGGGCGGTATCGTCCGCACGTTCGCCACCGGAATGCTGTAGAAGTGGAAGTCGAAATGCGGCGCCTCATAACGATGCGGATCGGCTCCCGAGTTGCCATGCCCGGCTTGCTGCGAGTGAATCTCGGCGTGATTGAAGTACGTCGTCGCCTGGACCACCGGTGGAAAATTCAGAACGGCAACGGCGCCCGACGGGCCTGATCCCCGCGGCGGCATGTTCTCCGCCATCGAGACCGGGATCGTCAGTCCGACCCAGATGACCTTGCCTTTCCCGTTCACGCGCGCCCAGGTGGCCACCGTGCCTCCAGCGATTTCCGTTGTCTCGCCGATGATAATCTTGTCTTCGCTGCCCGGCGCGGCATGGCACACATTGGTGCATGCCAAGGCGGCGAGGATTGCGAAACACGCGCCGAGCGCGGGTATGGCCCCGACAACGGCCTGAGCCCGCCGGAGCAGATGATTGGCGATGCTGTTTGTTTTCATATCGTCTGTTTTTTGTTTGTTTTGGCCTTCTTTTGACTCCTCGTCATTGAGTTGTCGTTTCTGGCCGTTCATGGACTACAGGACGTTTTGTCGGGGAAAGTAGCGGGACTTTCTGAAATATATTTTGAAGTGATGGAGAAACGTCCTCAGCGCGGATTGACTGGCGCTTCTTCCACGGCAGCGGCCGTTCGTTCTTCCTCTTGCCACTTCGCAACCTCTTCCGCGGAGGCCGCCTGCCACACCTTGGCCGTCCCACCCCAGTCGCCGGTAACAATGCGCTGACCGTCCGGGGAGAAGGCCGCGGAAAAGACCCAACCGCGTCCTTTGAAGGTGAGCAGTTCGTTGCCGCTGGCCGCATCCCACACGTTGGCCGTCCCATCCTGGCTGCCGGTGACAATGCGTTTGCCGTCAGGGGAAAAACCGACAGACATGACCCAGGCGCTGTGTCCTTTGAGCGTCAGCAGTTCCTTGCCGCTGGTTGCGTCCCAGACTTTGGCCGTCCCAACCTTACTGCCGGTGACAATCCGCTGACCATCCAGCGAAAAGGCCGCGGAGAAAACAAAGCTATTGCGCCCTTCGAGAGAAAGCAGGACCTTGCCACTGTTCGCATCCCACACCGTGGCGTCAGAGTTCCCCCACTGGTTGCCGCTGACAATTCGTCGGCCGTCGGGGGAAAAGGCCACTGACCACATCCCAAGACCCTGCTCGTCGAGAGTGGTAATGAGGTTGCCGCTGGACGTTTCCCACACCTTCGCGGAACCATTCTGACCACTGGCGACAATCCGCCGGCCATCCGGCGAAAAAGCCACGGACATGAAGAAGAGGCTGTGCTGGTCCAGAGTGCGCAGGAGGCTGCCAGTGGCTGCGTCCCACACTTTGGCTGTCTTGTCCCAGCTTCCGGTGACCACTCGCAGGCCGTCCGGTGAAATCGCCGCGGACCGGATGGTATTGCTGTGTCCGGTCAGCGTGTGCCGTTCCGTGCCGCTGGCGGCGTCCCAGATCTTCGCCGTCCGATCCATACTACCGGTGACAATCCGCCGTCCGTCCGAGGAAAAAGCCACGGACATAATCGCCTTGGTGTGTCCTTTAAGCGTGAGTTGCTCCGTGTCGCCAGCGAGGTCCCAAATTCTTGCCGTCTTATCGCCTTCGCCGAGGGCAATAATCTCACCGTCGGGTTGATAGGACAGCGACCCGCCGCCAGTGACCAAATGCTGGCCGTCCGGAGAAAAGGCTACGGAACTGACCCGGGAACCGTGCTTTTTCAGCGTGAGCAGTGCGTGGCGACCGCTTGCGTCCCACACCCGGGCCGTCTGATCGTCCCCCGCAGTGGCAATCCGCTGACCGTCAGACGAAAACGTCACGGACACTACGGGAGCGCTGTGGCCTGCAAGGGTGAATAATTCATGGCCATTGGCTGCCTCCCACACCTTGGCCGTCTGATCGAAGCTGCCGCTGACAATGTGTTTGCCATCCGGGGAAAACGCCACAGACAAAACCGGATCGCCGTGCTCTCTGAATGTTGCCAATTCACCGCCGGTGGCGGCGTCCCACACCTTGGCTGTCTTGTCCCAACTGCCGGTGACAATCCGCTGGCCATCCGGAGAAAACGCCACGGACCAGACCACACCGGCATGCCCTGTGAGGGTCCGAATCAATTCGCCGGTGGCAGTGTCCCACACTTTGGCCGTCCGATCCTGGCTGCCGGTAACGATCCGCTGGCCGTCAGGGGAGAAGGCCACCGAGAAGATCCGATCGGCAATCCCTGGCAAGGTGCGCACTTCCTCGCCGGTGTCCGCGTCCCACACCTTGACTGTCCTATCCCAACTGCCCGTGAGAATCCGCTTGCCGTCCGATGAAAAAACTACGGATAGGATTGGTCTCTTGTGGCCATTGAGGCCATTGGAGCCCCCGAGAGGCAGCACCTTGCCCGTAGCCGCGTCCCAAACCTTCACTGTATGATCGGCACTGCCAGTGACAATCCGGTGCCCGTCCGGGGAATAGGCCACGGCAAGAACCAAACCGCCGTGCCCCCGCAATATCTTCTCTTTCGGGTGGTGGATTTGCCGCTGCCAGTAATACCATTCGAACCCACGCTCCGGCGCCGTCGCGGTTTCTTCCAACAACTGCCGGACGCGGCTGATATCGTTCTGCTCCCATGCCTGCTGCGCCAGCTTCATGTTCGCCACATAAAGCTGGCGCACCGCGTTGGACTCGCCGGTTTCCGCGCGTGCGCGCTCATGGCTCTCCGACTTGGCAATGCGCTCGGCGCGGCGCCATTGCCAAGAGGTCGTGGCCAGACCAGCCACCAGCGCGGCCACAGCGAATCCAACGGCGCCCGCTAGTACCGGCTTCCGGCGGCACCAGCGCCAGAGCTTTTCCGGTGCATTGACCGGGCGCGCGTGAATCGGTTCATCGCGGAGCACGCGGCCCAATTCATCCGCCAGTTCCTGCGCGGTCTGATAACGGCGCGTCGGCTCTTTCTCCAGGCATTTGAGCGTGATGGTTTCCAAGTCCTTGGGGACCGAAGGATTCAACAAGCGCGGCGACACTGGCTCCGCACTTAACACTTGCGAGATGGTGTGTTCCAACGAGTCCGCCTGGAAGGGCGCGCGGCCCGTCAGCAAATAGTAAAGAATCCCGCCCAGCGCATACACGTCGCTGGGACGACCGACCTTGCCGTGCTTGCCGCCGGCTTGTTCGGGCGGCATGAAGTTCGGCGACCCCAGCACCTGGCCGGTCACAGTGAAGTCGGTAGGGACGTGTTCCACCGCGTCCCCATCTTTTCCTTCTGCGGATTGTGGGGACGCGGTGGAACGCGTCCCTACCAGCCGCTTGGCCAAGCCGAAATCCGTGACGCGCGGCTGATCGTGCGCGTCGATCAACACGTTCGACGGCTTGAGGTCGCGGTGGAGAATGCCCCGCTCGTGCGCGTAATGGATCGCCGCGGCGATGAGTTCGACGTAGCGGACCGCCTTTTTGGGTGGCAAGGGTTGTTGTCCCACTCGTTGAGCCAGGTTTGGGCCGTCCACGTAGTCCATCGAGAAATAGTGCTGTCCTTCGTGGACACCCACGTCATGGATCGCGACGATGTTCGGATGTTGCAGGATGGCGGCGGCAGCGGACTCAGTGCGAAAGCGCTGGACGAATTCCTTCCCCGCGAAGGGTCCCGCCAGGATCATCTTCACCGCCACGATGCGGCCGAGATTCCGTTGCCGCGCCTTGTAAACGACGCCCATCCCACCCCGCGCAATTTCCTCCAGCAGATCGTAATCGCCGAACGATCCCAGCGGCGAACTCTCCGCGCTCGGCACAGGCTCGCGAAGATTGGCTGGTGCGGCCGGCGATTCCGCCGGGATGACCTGGCTTTCCGCGTGGGTCAGGCCGAGCGCCCCGTCGAGCGCGCATTGAGCGCACAAGCCTTTCGGCCAGTAGGCCGGCAATGTCGCGCCACATTCCGCGCAATCTTTGGTGTCTGGCATGGGTGTTAGTTTGCCATCATACTCGTAGCAGCCGGCGTGAGGAGGCTCATTCAATTTCGGTGCAGGAAGTCAGAGCCTCCTCACGTCGGCTGCTACGATTCAAACATTCAAGGCATAAACGGATCGGGCAATTCCCACCCGGAATGATCTATCCGCCTGATACAGGACAAAAAACGTCCGAAAGTTCCGGAGAAAAATCGGAGCATCCAGTTCAGTCGCGCTCCCGGGCCAACAAAGCGCGGAAATGTCGAATCTCTTCCTCAATCTCTTCCGGGCGCGTGACCGTCTGGGCGATTTCTTTCCGCAGCAGTTCGCGGTGACGCTGCCGCATCCGTTGCACGGCGGACTTGACCGCCGCCTCCGTCAGGCCGAGGACCTCACCCAGTTGCGCGTACGATGGTCCGCCGGGTTCGCGTGGCTGGTAATCTTGCAGCAGTTCGAATAACTTCGTCTGGCCGCGCGCCGCATACTCCTCGCGCAAGCGGTCCAGCGCTGTTTGCAGGACGGTCTGCGCCCACCGGCGCTCGAAGACCTGGTCCGGCGTCAGTTCATCCACGGGTTCGAGGAGATAACCATCTTCCCCGTCCGTCGCGTCGAGCGAAATGAGCACTTGTCCGCCCCCGCGCTTCTGCGTCCCGGCTTTGCGGCGCTGCTCGGCCAGGAAGTGCTTGAGGAACGTGAGCAAGAAGGACCGGAACTTGCCCTGCTGGTGATGCAGGTGATCCAGGAAATCCTTCTCCAACAGCCGCGCAAAAAACTCCTGCGTCAGGTCTTGCGCCTCCGTCGCATCATGGCCCTCGCGCCGGATGTAGGCGTAGAGCGGCGGCCAGTAGGCGCGGCACAGCTTCTCCAGCGCTTCATCCCCGCTCGCGGAAGCGCCGCCCTTGGCCGCCAGCACCACGCTCCAGTGCGTGGTGGTGAACCACTGCGCGCAGGCGGGTGCGCCTAAAGCAGAAGTGGACATGACAATCACTGTACCCTCGTGAACTTCCATCACGATGAAATACTGGAAAAACTTTGGTGCTACTCCGGCACATTGCGTAAAGGGGTCGCTCCTTGCTTTTGACACAGCATCAAATCGGGTTGGTGATTGGTTTGAGCTGGTTTTTCAGAGAGCCGGTTTGCGACATGCGTCCATGTCCCCCTGTGCAACGCTGCGGCAATCCACTTGAGCTTCACCGCAGTTTCCGCTCTCAACCGCCGCGCGATCCGGATTTTCCGCGCATCGCCTTTGGCCCGCCCCGCCAACTTTTCGGCATTGGTGCAAACAGTAAGGAGCGACCCCTTTACGCCACTTTCGATCACGCCCGCCGCGAACTGCCCGCTTGAAGCCGCCGGTGCCGTCTGGCAACGTGCCGCCCGTGGGTTTTAAACACGCATCACCATTCCAATCGCCAGCCGGGAACCCCATCGGCATCGGGGCCGACTTCGGTCCCGAACACGCCGACACCTTCCGCCGCGACCTCCATCCTGACTTCCGCGCCGATACCGCGGCGCGCGTGAGCACGAGTCGTGACCACGCAGCCACTTGGCGGGACTTTCGAGGAGCGAAAGACCACCACCGCCTCAGCGAACTCATCGACCTCATCGGCTCCATCCACCTGACCGGAGCGCCGAGCATTGCTCGGCAGGACGACACCACCGGGCCGAGCGATGCTCGGCGCTCCACCCACCGCCACAGCGACATTTTGGGCCGCGTCTTCGAATACTTCCTCACCCAGTTCGCCAGGCGGGCCATTGCGGTGTCCAGAGGTCGCCAGACCTTTGGCGACGGGGTTCGGGGACGTCGCACGTCCCCGAGAAAAGCAAAAAGCGGCGGCTGTGGCCGGCGCCGCGATTTTTTCGGCGACTCAGTCTTCCTCTGGCATCATCACGGTAATGCCGGGCCGCGGGTCGTGCATGTCAACGGGGCCGCAGGTGGCGACCAACTTGATCAATCGGGCGGCGCGATTGTCGTTGCGGACGTAGAGGGCGACTGGGATGCGTTCAACTCCCGGTCGGGAGCGAAGGATCGCAAAGAGGAGCATCCGACAATATCCCAAAGGCGCCCGGCTTCGTCCTGGTGCGAGCCGCACGGGCCATTGGTGACTCCCGGAGGAATCAATCACGAACTGCTCGAATACCGCGCGGGTCAGGAACACCGGTAACGCAATCCCAGCTTCCTGCGCGGTCGCGGTGACATCGACCTGCACGCCATCCTCGACGGCTTGCTTGCGGGTGTAGGCAAAGATGATCTCGGAACGTGGATCGCCGGATAGTGGTTCGGATTCGTCCATGGTAGGTGCCTCCGTTAGAGTCTCAGGCGGGTTTCGCGTCGCATGGGAAGCAGGTGGGATACTTCTCGCGCGGATCGGATTGAGTGCCTTCGGTGAGTGCGCCGCAAGGGTGCTGCCAGACGCGCCGCTTGTTGTTCCAATGAAAACCAAGCTCGGCGAGCGTGGCCGTACGTGCCGGACTTGCGCGCACGACAAGCCAGGCAAGAGACCGAAAGCAGCCTTCCGGTTTCTCGTGAATGTCTGTTGGCTTGGCGGCCGTTCGCCAACTCGCGGTCAGTTACGCGAACAGAACCAGCCCATCCCTTCAGTTTAGGATCATGGCTCCCGTCATGATCAAACCAGTGTCGGATGTGCGCAGGACAATCCCTTTACTTCGTGGCCCGATGGTTAAGCCAGTTCGAAGACCGTTTTGCTTGCAGGCACAATTTCATTGAACGCGCATCTTGCCAGCGTCGCGGCGCGTTGGTCCCAAGTCAGGGTTCGGAAATCGGGGCGAAATCCCAGGTGAAGACGGAATGGTCTCCGAGATCCCGAAACGTGCCCTGCAGATGGCCGTCGGCCCGGATCGTCGGAATCCTTCCACCGTCTTCAAATGCCGCGTCGTTCGTAATCCACCAAAGCCCCGGCACCGTGACATAGGACGTTCCACAATCGACACCGCTCACCCGGCCCGTGATCAAGCGGCTCGTCACGCCATCGGCGATATAGGATCTTTGGTCGGGTCCAATCAGCGTTGCCTGCTCCAGGCGCAAGTCTTCCGGGAGCGCTTCGGGAAAATTATTGATGACGATGGAGCTGCCCGTGTCGCCGCCGAAGACCACGCTCGTCATCGGGAAGGAGCCGTTGGCCGTGTAGTTGCATCCGCCCTCGGTGTAGTTCTCGTTGAAGGTAAGGCCGCCGTCATAATACTCCGGCCCCACCAGGAACACCCGGAGCCGTCCGTCCTGTGGGTTTGCGTATTGCCCCGATGGCCGGAAGCCGAAACGCGCCGTGGCGGTGACGGTCGTTTGTCCGCTTGCGCCGTCTGGAGCCGGCGTCACACGCGATGCAGTGCCCTGATAACCCCAGCACCCGATGTTGTTGCGTTTGAATGTGGGGCTTTTCCCTGCGCGAATGGGATCGCCCGAAGCCTGCCATCTGGCACTGGAGACGATGATGACGAGTTCCGACAGCCGCTGGTCCTTTTGATCGCGGCAAAACCCAATCCACTCGAGATCGGTCCAGTCCTCTTCGGTCCAGATGCCGGCGGCATTCTTCCACATGGCCTGAACGTTCACGTTCTCGTTATTTTTGCGGTTCGTGTAGAAGGTGTTGTGAAACATCAGCGAGCGCGTCTCGGACGTGGAGAATGTCCATTGATAATAGGTGCTGGTCAGATTCGGCTGATCGTCTCCCAGCGTAATCGTGTCTTCCGACTGGCCGCCTGGCAGGTCCGCCGAACCGGTCCGCGTGGCCGGGATATCCGTCATGCTGTCCCACGACTTGAAGGAATTTGGCTTGCTCATGATCGGATCCTGATTCCACAAGGTCTTGGCGAACTTCGGCCATTGATCCTTGAACCCGCCTGGAATGCTCTTGTCCACCGCCTGCAGCTGATCGCTGGTTGTGGTTGTGGCCGCCCAGCAATCCTTGATCAACGATGGCCGCACGCCACGGCTTAGATACTGGAAGAACAGGTATGAACCATAACCGTGATCCTCGTCGGCCTTGAAGACATCCAGGCTGATGCGGGGCTTGGCGAAAAAATACTTGGTAAAAGTCTGTTCCAGTTGGTTCTCCGGATAAACAAAATCGATGGCCCATTGCGCCGTTGATTCCTTCAGCCACTTGTAGCTGTCCAGGCTGAACGCTGCCACCGGATACGCCCACTGGCACGCATGCATGAATTCGTGCGCCAGGGTCGCGACGATCTCCTTCTCCGACTTCGTCTTGTTGATCAACAGAAACACCGGGTGCTCCTTGCGAGCGATCGACACCGTCGATGAAACGCCAAAGTGCGTCGAGACTACTCCGGCGCTGACCATGTCGGACAAGTAAACGTCCAGCCGTCCATCCCCACCATCGTAACGAGCGGTGTTCATGTCCGACAGCGGAGCGAGGATGCCCAATCCGGTGATAGCCGGCCAAATCTGATTGTTGAGCGCGTTCGCACACACAAGCGCGGTCGTGCGCTCACTCGGGTTGCGCGCGTCATACCAGACCTTCACATGCCCCCCGCTGACAGGAACCGCCGCCCAGTTCGGATCCAACACCGGACGATCCGCGGCGCTGGCTTGAAGACTTCCGGGCGCAATGGGGTTCAACCAGCTTCCACGATAGGCGGGCGGAACCAGGAACGGCGTCAGCGTGGTGCGGGTCGCTTCTGAAAGAGACGCCCACTGCTCAACCGCGTCCTCCAACGCGCCCGACTCACTGACTCCCGCATCGTTGCCTTTGTAGGCGACGGGAAGCCGGGAATCGTTGAACAACACAAAGACCCGGTAAATCAACCCGGTCTCCGCCGAGATCGCCCCGCTCTGCACTGCCTGCGCGATCAACTGCGCGGAAGAGAGAAGTCCCCCGCCGCTCACAGCCCGCAGACGAAAGAAACGGCTCGCCGCGGAGCGGTCCAAAGTGACCGAACGCTGAGCCCCATTTGTAACGGGCAGGACATTCACGCCCAGCCAGGCCGCCGGAATTCCAAAGCTGTTCACCTGCTCAAGCACCCACTCCCCCTCGGAGACGCTCCATCGCAGAGCCACCTGGCTGTTCGTGAGCAGCTCCACTCGAAGATCCGTGGCGGCCTCTGTGCGAACCACCCGGCACACCACCAGCAGGAGCAATAGCGATGGGAGCAGGAATCGGCTCGTTGACGCTGCGAGTGTGTTCACCTTTGAACTTAAATACTTCATAAGTCTTATCATCCAAGCACAAATCTAGGCGCATTGGAAGCCATACTCCCATGTTCCACCTTGCACTCTTGCATCCCCGCCGACATCCACCGCGCCCTGGGCTACAGGAGTCCTGTGAACTTTGAACAATGACTCCACCGAACCACTCCTGGCACGCTGCCCAACCCTGTCCGCCAAACCGATACAGGCTCACTGGTCCATTGGACACAGCCGCGCTCCACGCCTGCCGATCGTGACGGTTTATTCATCCCGGAGGAAAATAACGTAACCGCTTCGTTGCTTTACAGTGCTGGACGTGTTATCGAATGCGGCACTCCAAAGGGTTCACGGTCAGGCGATGACTTGATTGTCGCGAGGCCACTGTCAGTTGATGTATCGGCCCCGTCTCGCCTGGATTTCGAGAGGTCCCACCCATCAGTCGTAACCTCCACGGATGACCGTTGTCGTATGAAAATGCCTTTAGCGATTCTGAACCCTGCCTTTGTGCGCGGGTGCCTGTCCGCCTGTTTTTTCCTCTTGTTCGCCAGCTCATCGCTTTACGCGCAATTCTCCACGGACCGCGAGCCGTTGGGCGCTTCGTCGCGCAAGACCGGCCTGGTCATCACGGAGATCATGTATAACCCGCAGCCCATTCCCGGGCTCGCCACCAATCTCACGCATGAGTTCATCGAGGTCTTCAACTCCAAGCCGTGGGACGAGGACATCGGCGGGTTCAGCATCGGCGGCGACGTGAACTATGCCTTCCCGGCGGGCACCGTGCTGGCCGCGAAATCCTATCTCGTCGTCGCGCGCGTGCCGGATCTCATCGCGGCGAACTATGGAGTCGCGAACGTCTTCGGGCCGTGGGACGGAGCGGAGACGAACCGCCTCTCCACCGAGCGCGGCGTGGTGCAGTTGCGGAACCGTCAGGGAGCCGTGCTGCTCGCGGTCAATTATCAAGACTCGCCGCCGTGGCCGGAAGCCGCCGACGGCACCGGGCATTCCATCTCGCTCGCGCGCCCGTCTTACGGCGAGGACGATTTCCGCGCGTGGTCCGAAAGCGACAGCGTGGGCGGTTCGCCGGGCATGGCGGAACCGCTGACCCTCGATCCGCTCGCCCACGTCCTCATCAACGAATGGCGCAACCACAGCGATCCGGACGATTGGATCGAGCTCTACAATCACAGCAACGTTCCCGTCGATCTCTCCGGCTCATGGCTCAGCGATGATCCGGCGACGAACAAGTTCCGCATTCCCAATGGCACCACGATTCCGGCGCGCGGATTCCTGCATTGGAATCAGGACACGCTCGGCTTCGAGCTGTTCGCGGGCGGTGAAACGATCTTCTTCTGGAACGCAGACCAGACGCGCGTGATCGACGTCATCGATTTTCGCGGCCAGTCGAACAACATCAGCAGCGGCCGCTGGCCGGATGGCGGCCCGATCAGCTACGGCCTCACTTCAAACACGCGCAGTGCGCCCAATGCCCGGCCGATGCGTTATCCAATCGTGATCAACGAGATCATGTTCAACCCGATCTCGGGCGACAGTGATGATGAGTATGTGGAGCTCTACAATCGGAGCAGCGGAGCGGTGAACATCAGCGCGTGGCAGTTCGTCGTCGGCATCGATTACACCTTTCCCAGCAACACGCCCGCGATGCCCGCCGGCGCGCATTGGGTCGTCGCCAAGAATCCCACGAACCTCCTCGCCATTTACACCAACCTCACGACGAACACCGTCTTCGGCCCGTACGACGGCACCCTCGCCAACGGCGGCGAACGCCTGACGTTCACGGCTGCCGACTACGACCGTGTGCTCGTGGGCGGACAGCAGGTCATCGAGAAACTTCCCGTGCCCGTCAGCGACCTCATCTATGGCGACGGCGGCAAGTGGGGCCAATGGAACGATGGCCTCGGCAGCAGCCTGGAGCTGGTCGATCCGGAGGCGGATGTTCACAATCCCGCCAACTGGGCGGACAGCAACGACACGGGCGAAAGCGTCTGGACCTCCATCGAGTACAACGGCCCGTTGGGCGAATCACTGGGCGCGCCGATCAACGACAGCGTCATTCTCATGCTGCAAGGCATCGGCGAATGTCTCATCGATGAAGTTGAAGTCCGCGCCGACCACGGACCGAACCTCGTGGCCAATGGTGGCTTCGAGTCCGGCCTGAGCCATTGGACGCTGCAAGGCTCGCACGACTTCTCAACCGTTGAGAGCGAAGGCTTCGCCGGAGCGAAGAGCCTCCACGTCCGCGCCGGATCGCGTGGCGATAACCAGGCCAACCGCATCCTCTCCGCTCCGTTCGCGAACCCCGTTCCGCCCGGCACGAAGACCATCTCCATCCGCGCCAAAGTGCGCTGGCTGCGCGGCCATCCGGAGTTCCTCGTCCGTCTGCACGGCAGCGCGACGGAAGCTTACGGACGACTCGCACTTCCTCGTCGTCTCGGTTCGCCCGGCACGGTGAACAGCCGCAAGATCGCCAATGCCGGACCCGCCATCTACGAGACGAAACATTCGCCCGTGCTTCCGGCGGTCAATGAACCCGTCGTCGTCTCCGCCATCGTCAACGATCCGCAGGGGCTTTCCTCCGTCACGCTTCGTTACCGTCTCGATCCCGAGGTGAACTACGCCGCCGTCCCCATGCGCGACGACGGCACCGGCGGCGACGCCATCGCGGGCGACGGCGTCTTCAGCGGCACGATTCCCGGCCAGGCGGCGGGCGCGATGATCGCGTTCTACATCGAGGCCAGGGACACGCTCAACGCCATCGGCACCTTCCCGCAGGACATGCTGCCGCCTGCCGGACTCGACCGCACCTGGCCCACCGACGCGCTCATTCGCGAAGCCCTCGTGCGCTGGGGTGAAGTGCAGATGCCGGGCGACTTCGCCACCTATCATCTCTGGGTGAGCGCCGTGAATTCCAACCGCTGGCATCACCGCGCGCCGCTGAACAACACGCCGATGGACGGCACGTTCGTCTATAACAACTCCCGCGTGATCTACGGCGCGCTGCCGCTGTTCTCCGGCAGTCCCTGGCATCGCACCAATTCCACTGCTGGTCCCGCCGGATCGAACCGCGTCGATTACGTGATGAACTTCCCGTCCGACGAACCGTTGCTCGGTGCGACGGACTTCGTGCTCGGCAATCCCGGCAACCCGGACATTCTCACGATCAGCGACCAGAGCGCGCTCGCCGAACAGACCGTCTATAAAATCTTCGAGGGCCTCGGCCTCGTTCACAATCACCGCCGCTACATTCATTTCTTCGTCAACGGCAGCCAGCGCAGCAAAGCCCATGAGCGCGCCGGCAATTTCATCTTTGAAGATTCGCAGCAGCCGAACGGCGACATGATCGAGGAATGGTTCCCGCACGACGCGGGCGGCCAGTTGTTCAAGGTCGAGGACTGGTTTGAATTCGACAACAACGGCTTCGACATCGCCGCCTACGACGACGGCGATCTCGCCCGGCGGACGCTCAATCTCAACGGCGTCGAAACCTTCGTTCCCGGCCCGTACCGCTTCATGTTCCGCAAGCGTTCGGTGAACGTCGGAAACTCTGCGAATGATTATTCTCCAATCTTTTCGCTCATCGAGGCGGTCAGCCCGGCGGAGAATCCGGCGAGCCCCGTCGTCGATCCCGATGTGGTCGGCGCGTTCGTGAACTGGGAGGCGTGGATGCGCCACTTCGCCGTCCAGCGCGCGGTCGGCAACTTCGACAGCTACGGCTGGGAGCGCGGCAAGAACGATTACCTCTACGGCACCGCCGCCGGATTCGTCCACATGCCGTGGGACATCGACTACGGCCTCGGCCTCGGCCGCACCCCGACCGAGCCGCTCTTCGCGTCGAGTGACCCGCGCATCGCCGCGATGTTCAACACGCCCGCGATCCTGCGCGCCTACTGGCGGGCGTTTGATGATCTTGTCGCCGGACCGTTTGACAACGCCGTGCTCGATCCCTTCATCGACGCGCGTGTCGCCGCGCTGCTCGCGAACAGCATCGACATCGATCTCGACGCCGTCGCCCGCATCAAGAACTACATCACGGAACGCCGCGCCTTCCTCCAAAGCCAGCTCGCCACCGTGGCCGCGTCGTTCGCCGTCGCCGGATCTTCCACTTACAGCACGACCAACAATCTGGTCATCCTCACCGGCACCGCACCGGTCAGCGCGAAGGACATCACGCTGAACGGCGTCGCCTATCCGGTGACGTGGACGAGCGCGACCCGCTTCCTCATTCGCGTGGTCCTCAATCCTGGCGCGAACGAACTCGTGTTCGCCGGCGTGGATCGGTTCGGCAATCCGCTGGCCGACCTTGGCTTCACCATGAACGTGGAATACACCGGCCCTGCGCCGGATGCGGCTGGCTCGCTCGTCATCAGCGAAATCATGGCCACGCCGTCCACCGCTGGGGCGCAGTTCATCGAGATCGTCAACCGTTCCGCGCAGAACTTCGATCTCTGGAACTGGCGGCTGGACGGTCTCGGCCTGACCTTCCCCGCCGGCACGATTATCACGAATCACCAGACCGTGGTGCTCGCCCGCAACAAGGCCGCGTTCGCCTCCGCCTACGGCAGCATCCCGGTCTTCGCCGTGTTCAACGCGGACCTCCCGGCGCAGGACCAGCGGCTGATCCTCGTGCGTCCCACGGCGCTCGGCGATGAAATGGTGGACGGTCTCCGCTACGAGGCGCGTGCGCCGTGGCTCAGCCCGACGAACGGAGTTTCCCTCCAGCTCATTGACCTCGCGCAGGACAACGGCCGTCCCAGCAACTGGACCATCGACAACACCGTCCAGAGCACGCCTGGCGCGCCGAACTCCGTTGCCGCCACGCTGCCGGCATTTGATCCGCTCTGGCTGAATGAAGTCCAGGCCGTCTCGCTCGTCGGCCCGTCCGACAACTCGGACGAGGCTTCACCGTGGATCGAGCTCGTGAACTCCGGCGACACGGCGCTGAGCCTCGACGGCTATTTCCTCGCCACCAATTACGTCAGCAACCTCACCGGGTTCCCGTTCCCCGCCGGAATCATCCTCGCGCCGGGCGAACACCGGATCATCTGGGCGGACGGCGAACCGGCTCAATCTTCGGGCAGCCATCTTCACACCGCGTTCCGCCTCGAAACCTCCGGCAGCCTCGCCCTCGTCCGTCTGGTCGGCGGCGAACCACAGATCACCGATTACTTCACCTGGGATCATCTCGCCGCGAACCTCAGCTACGGTGCGGTGCCCGACGCACAGATGATCAATCGCCTTGAGATTCACAGCCCCAGCGCCGGTGCGACGAACAGCGAGCCGGCGATTCGCGTCTTCATCAACGAATGGATGGCGCGCAATTCCAACGGGATTCGCGACCCGGCGGACAACGCGCAGGAAGACTGGTTCGAGCTCTACAACGCCGAGTCCCTGGCCATTGATCTTGGAGGTTATTTCCTCAGCGATGATCCGGGCCAGCCGCTCAAGTTTCAGATTCCTGCCACCGGCCGGCATCGCATTCCCGCGCGCGGTTATCTCGTGGTCTGGGCGGATGAGGAGCCGGCCCAGAACTCCAACAGCCGTTCCAATCTGCACGTCAACTTTCAGCTCGGTGGCAGCTCCGGTTCGCTGCTCATGACCGCACCGGACGGCGTGACGCTCGTGGACTCGATCACTTACGGCGCACAGACCAACGACGTCAGCGAAGGCCGTTACGCGGACGGCGCGGATGCCCGTTACTACATGTCGCTCTACACGACCAACTCGACTCCGAGCGCGCCGAACTCCATCGCCGGCTACAACTCGCCGCCCCGGTTCCCGTTCATCGCGGACCGTTCCGCCTTCCCCGGCCAGTCCACCGGCATCTTCAGCATCCGCCCCTATGATCCGGACAACCACGCCATGACCTATCTCATCGAATCCGGGCCGCCGGGCGCAGCGGTCAACCTCAGCGGATTGTTCCGATGGATTGTCCCGACGAACCAGCCCTACGGCGATTATGCCATCAGGATTCGCGCCACCGACAACGGCATCCCTGCGCGCAGCGACACGACATCCTTCACCGTGACGGTGCGCAGCATCGGTCCGGTGGTGACGCCTGTGACGCTGCCGCCCGTCATTCAATCCGTGTTCAACGTCGGCGGCCAGGCGACCTTCACCATCGCGACCATCCCCGGCCACACGTATCGCATCCTCTACACCGACGACCTGACGGAGCCGCAGTGGACGCCGATTGGCCGCGACTTCATGGCCGCTAATCCCTACGCAAGCGTAACGGACCCTGGTGCCGTGGCGAAGCGCTTCTATCAGGTGGTTCAACTGGATTGAGGTTTGTTTGAGGGCGAGCGTGATCCAAACACGGTGTCCCGATGCACCTCAATGACTGCTCGGGGACTGGAACGCGGCTTGTCTTTCGGCCCTGCTCCGTATAATTATTGCCACGCTACCGCAGCAGAGGCTGGCGATGTTCGTCCCTCTTGTTCCGGTGAAGTCTGATTTGCCATTCCTTAATCCAGCCTGCGTTTCATGAAGCCTGAATCCACTGCGTCCGTCTTCACCCAGTTCCAATCGTGCCGCTGGCTTCCGCGCTCCATTTCCATTCTCTGCGCGCTGCTCGCTGCCGGAACGGCCCAGGCTTCCCTGACGAACTACGACAACGCCATCACCTCTGATTCCGCCGCGGGCCTTTCCACCGTCGCGAAACTCACCAGCCCCGTCGTGCTGACCGGGGCCAATCGCGGCGCGTTCAACTTCGGCGCGAACTCCGGCGACGTCACGATGGAGTTCATCGTCACGGGCGATCCTTCCTTTGGCAGCGGCAGTTCGTTTCTCGCCGTGGGCGCGAACGGTACGAGCAGCCTGCGCTACGAGCAGTGGCAGAACACCGGGCAGATGGGGTTCACGCAGGGCGGCGTGGCGGACTATCTCTTCACGCCCGGCGTGCCTTCGCCGCAGGCTGCGGTTCACGTCGCCTACGTCTGGCAGTCTGCGTCGCGCACCATGAGGCTGTATCTCAACGGCTCCTTCGCGGGATCATCGGCAGGCGTCAGCGCCGCCTTCGCGATGCCCGCAGGGCAGGGCTGGATCGGCGGCAACCCCAGTGGAACCGAGACGATGGCCGGCACGGTGTTTCGCGTGACGGTGTATGACGACGTGATTCCAGACGCCGCCATCCAGCGCCACGCCGACGCTTACAACGACATCCTGCGCCCGCCCATCATCACCGCCTTCGCCGCATCGCCGACGGTTCTCTTTTCCCCCGCGACCTCCACGCTCACCTGGAACGTGCTGAACGCCCTCGGTGTTTCGATCAACGGAACCGATGTCACCGGCCGGCCCAGCTTCGTCGTAGCGCCTGCCGCGACCACCACGTATTCGTTGGTGGCCACCAATGCCGGTGGCAGTTCGACCAACACGGTGACGGTCGCGGTGAATCCCGCGCCGGTCATCCACAGTTTTACCGCGAGCAAAGGCTTCGGTCGTGCGGGCGAAACGCTCACGCTCTCCTGGGACACTGCATACGGACAAACCTTCAGCATCGCGCCTGCGGTGGGGGACGTCACCGCACAGACCATCGATGGCGTCGGCAGCGTCGAGGTTCAACTCGCGGCGACGACTCTCTACACGTTGACGGCGGGCAGCGCGTTCGGCTCGGACACCGCGAGCTTTGAGGTGAAGCTCGCCCAACCCGCGAGCACCCTGGTCATCTCCGAGTTCATGGCGGACAACAACGCGACGCTTGCCGATGAGGACGGCCAGTTCTCGGACTGGATCGAGATCCACAATCCCACCGCCGCCGCGATTAATCTCTCCGGCTATTTCCTCACCGACACCAAATCCGATCCAGCGCTCTGGGCCTTTCCGAACAAAAGTCTCGCGGCGGGCGGTCACCTCATCGTGTTCGCCTCCGGCAAGAACCGCGTGAATCCAAACGCTTCTCTTCACACGAGCTTCCAGCTCGACAAGGCCGGCGAATACCTCGCGCTCGTCGGGCCAGGGCCGGTGGTCTTGCAGGCGTTTGATCCGTATCCGGCGCAGCGTGGGGACATTTCCTGCGGCATCCTCGACGGCGACTTCTCGCTCACGACGACGATGGGTCATCCGACGCCCGGTCTCGTGAACGACAGCGCACCGCCACCGCCCGCCCGCGTCGAGTTCTCGCGCGAAGGCGGGTTCTTCACCGGGCCGTTCACGCTCACGCTCTCCAGCGCCACGCCGGGCGCAGTGATTCGTTGCACGCTGAACGGCTCCGTGCCGGGCGTGACGAATGGCTTCACTTACAGCGGCCCCATCGCCATCAACGGCACGACGCGTCTTCGCGCCGTGGCGCTGGCTTACGGTCAATCGAGCGAGCTGGCCGGAGCGCGCTTCATCAAGCTCGCTGCGGATCTCGCGAACTACACCTCCACGCTGCCCATCATGGTCGTCGAGAATTTCGGTGCGGGAACGATTCCGCAGAAGGGCTGGACCGGCACCGGCGACGGCGTCAAGCAAACGCCTCGGCAGGACGCGGTGTGGGCGACGTTCGAGCGCGATGACGTCGTCGGCGCGAGCGCGTTCACCAATGCGCCGCAGATGTTCAGCCGCATCGGCATTCGCGGGCGCGGCGCGTTCTCCTCCACCTGGCGGCAGAAGCCCTACAGCGTCGAGGCGCTCGACGAGCACGAAGGCGAGCGTGCCGTCTCGCCGCTCGGCCTGCCACCGCATCCCGACTGGGTGCTCTACTTTCCCGATCCCGACAGCAACAAAGATCCGGCGATGCTCTTCAACACCTTCGCCTACGAGCTGTATCAAAGTTTCGGACGCGACTTCGCCGTGAAGTTCCGCTGGGTGGAAGCGTTCGTGAACGAGGATGGCGGTGAGCTGAAGCTCTCGGATCGGCGCGGTGTTTACGCCATCTTCGAAAAGGTGTCGCGTGGCGCGGATCGGTTGAACTTCCAGAAGCTCGCGCAGGACGGCACCAACGGCGGCTGGCTGCTCAGCTTGAACCGCATGGACCCTGAGCCGGAGACGGGCTGGCCGGCGGAGAACGGAACGACCGTGCCGCAGTTCTTCCACACCGCCGGTCCAAACCGGATTTTGCAGACGCCGCCCAACGCGCAGGTCATCGGCGATGATGAACCGCAGCAGAGCAACGGTTATCTGAACTTCGACAACCCCAGCGGCTACAGCATTAGCGCCAGCCAGCGCGCGGGCATTGAAGGCTGGTTCAAGCAGTTCGAGGACGTGCTCTGGAACAACGCCGTCTGGCGCGACCCGGTGAACGGCTATCGCAAATATCTGAACGCCGAAGATTTCGCCGACTACTTCCTGCTGAACACGCTCACGCGGAACGGTGACGGCCTGCTCATCAGCATGTTTCCGTGGAAAGGCGACGATGGGAAACTTCGCATGGGTCCGGCGTGGGATTACAACTGGAGCCCGTACTACATCTCAGGCGCGAACCCGACCGGCTCCTTGCTGCACCGTTCCGAGCAGCTCTGGTACGAACGGCTCTTCACCGATGTCGATTTCAACCAGCTCTACATCGACCGCTGGTGGCAGCATCGTCGCGGCGCGATGAGCAATGCGGGCATCGACGCGATCATCGACGGACAGGTCGCCGAAATTTCCACTGAGAAGGCGCTGCTCAACGGCTTTGCAAACTCGAATCAGTGGGCGACGAACATCACCGCGCTGCGCACCTGGCTGAAAGGCCGCGCCGACTGGATCGACGGCAACTACATCCGCCCGCCGTTCTTCAATCAGAACGGCGGCGATGTGCCGGATGGTTTCCAGGTCACCATCCTTGGCACGAACGGCACGCTCTACTACACGACGGACGGCTCGGACCCGCGTCTGTCCGGCGGCGCGATCTCCGGCGCGGCGCAGGCGTTCCAACTTCCCTTCGCGCTCACCACGCAGACGACGGTCAGCGCGCGCATTCGCAACGGCACGAACTGGAGCGGCCTGACGCGCGCCGTGTTCTATCCGCCGCAGGATCTCTCGAAGCTCGTGGTCACTGAGATCATGTACAACCCGTCCGCATTCGGTGCGTTCGCCGGGAACGATCTTGAGTTCATCGAGTTCAAGAACACGGGCGCGGCTCCGCTGAATCTCGGCACGCTGACCTTCACCGCCGGCCTCAACTTTACCTTCACCAACGCCACGCGGCTGCAACCCGGCCAGTTCTTCGTGCTCGCGCGGAGCGCAGCGGCGTTCGCGGCGAAGTATCCGGGCGTGGCGATGAACGGCGTCTTCTCCGGTCAGCTCGACAACGCCGGTGAAACGCTCCGGCTCTCGACCGCTTTCGGGAACACCGTTCTGTCCGTCGCCTACAACGACCGCACGCCGTGGCCGCTCGCGCCGGATGGTTACGGCTTCTCAGCGGTGCCGCGCGTCTCCGGTGCGAATCCGAATTCCGACAACGGCGCGCACTGGCGCGCGAGCGCGAATGCCGGAGGCTCGCCGGGCGCGGATGATCCGCAGCCTGCCGTCCTGCCTGTCTTCGTGAACGAAGCTCTCACGCACACGGACCTTCCCGCCGTCGATTGGATCGAGCTGTACAATCCGAACGCGACCGACGTGAATCTCAACGGCTGGTTCCTCAGCGATGACGGGGCTGCGCCGAAGAAGTTCCGCATCCCTGACGGCACAATGATTCTGGCCGGCGGCTACCGCGTCTTCACGGAGGCGGACTTCAATGCGAATCCCCTGCTCGCCTCCAGCTTCTCGCTCAGTTCGGGCGGCGACTCCATCTATCTCACCTCCGCCGATGCGAACACGAACCTCACCGGCCACAGCCATGCCGTCACCTTTGGCGCAGCGGCGAATGGCGTCACCTTCGGGCGTTACGTGAACAGCGTGGGTGAAGAACAGTTACCGGCGCAGCTCACGACCACACCCGGCGCATTGAACAGCGGCCCGCGTGTCGGACCCGTCGTCATCAGCGAAATCCAGTATCATCCCGACGCGGCGGGCGATGAGTTCATCGAGCTTCGCAACATCACCGCCAGCGAGGTCGCCCTGTTCGATGCCGCGCATCCGACGAACACCTGGCGCGTGAGCGGCCTCGGCTACGCGTTTCCCACGAACCTCGTTCTCCCGGCGAACGGCGCGCTGCTGATCGTGGGCATTGATGCGGCTGCGTTCCGCGCGAAGCATTCGGTCGCGGCGTCAGTGCAAGTGCTTGGCCCGTTCACCGGCTCCTTGCAGGACAGCGGCGAGCGGCTCGAACTCCAGCGGCCCGATGCGCCCGGCACGAACGGCGTTCCTTACATCACAGTCGATGAAGTGCGCTACAACGACCGCGCTCCGTGGCCTTCGGCGGCGGATGGCAGCGGCGCTTCGCTCCAGCGCAAGAGCCTGATCGCCTACGGCAACGACCCGGCGAACTGGGAAGCCGCAATCCCGACGCCCGGCACCGAACTCACCGTGGGCCTCGCGCCGGTCATCACCGCCCAGCCGCAGAACGTCACCATCCTGTCGTTTGAGAACGCGCAGTTCACCGTGGCCGCAAACGGCGCTGCGCCGCTCTTCTATCAATGGCTCTTCAACGGCTCCCCGATTCTCGCCGCGACGAACAGCTCGCTCCCGCTCGTCAACGTGCAGCCGGGCCAGGCCGGAAATTATTCCGCCGTCGTCTTCAACCAGGCTGGCTCTGTGGTCAGCACCGAGGCGCGGCTCATCGTCAATCGCGTGCCGACCATTCTCGCGCCGCCCACGAACAGCTTCGCGCGCATCGGATCGAACACGCTCTTTACTGTGAGCGCCGTCGGCAACGGACTGCTCCGCTATCAATGGCGTTTCAATGGCGTGAACATTTCGGGCGCAGCCAACGCCTCGCTCATCATCACGAACACGCAGACGACGAGCGCCGGGCTATACTCCGTTGCCGTCACGGACAGCGTCGGCACCATTGTCACGCCGTCTGCCACACTCGCGATGCTCATCAATCCCACCATTGTCATTGCGCCCATCAGCCAGTCCGTCGTCGTAGGGCAGCCCGTGACGTTGAGCGTGCTGGCGGCCGGCAGTCCGTTGCCGTTCAGTTACGAATGGCGTCGCGGCAACACGAGCCTTGGCACCAACACGGTGAACGCCTTCGAGCATTACTACTCGTTCATCGCCTCCAATGGTGTCAGCACGCAGAGCTACCGCGTCGTCGTCCGCAATCAGGCGAGCAGTTCCGGCAGCGCGAACGTGGTCTGCAACATCATCACGCTGGCGGATGCCGACGGCGACGGCCTTGCGGACATCTGGGAAAATGCCAATGGACTCAGCACAAACCGCGTGGCGGACGCCGCGCTGGATTCCGATGGCGACACCATGAGCAACCGCGCCGAGTTCCTCGCCGGCACGGACCCGCTCAATGCGGCGAGCTATCTGAAGATTGATTCCATCTCATCCGGCGCGGAAGCGAGGCTCGCCTTTGGTGCCGTCTCAAACCGCACTTACTCCGTGCAATACTCCGGCGTGCCCGGAAGCTCCCTCTGGTTCAAGCTCACCGATCTTCCCGCGCGCAGCACCAACCGCATCGAGATCATCTCCGACTCCGGCTACGCCACCAACCGCCTCTACCGCCTCGCCACCCCGCAGCAGCCGTGATCTGTTTCAGCCGTCGTTCTCCAGCGAGGTCACGTCCACGGAGACTTTGAGGTTGTGCTTGCCGGCGCCGAGGATGACGCCGCGCAGCGGGCTGACATCGCTGTAGTCGCGGCCCCAGCCCAGCGTGATGTGCTGCATCGAGGGGAAGTTGTTGTTCGTCGGGTCCACGTCAATCCAGCCGATGCCCGGACAGAAGAACGACACCCACGCGTGCGAGGCGTCTGAGCCCACGAGCTTTTGCCGGCCGGGCGGCGGCTGGGTTTCCAGGTAACCGCTCACGTAACGCGCCGGCAGTCCGAGCGCCCGGAGACAAGCGATTTGCAGATGCGCGAAGTCCTGGCAGACGCCGCGCCGTTTCTCCAGCACTTCGAGGAGCGGCGTCGAGACGGTGGTCGCGGTGGAGTCGAACTTGAACTCCCGATGGATGCGCGCGGTGAGATCAGTGACGGATTCGAGGATGGATTGATCCGCCGCGAAGGACGGTGCGGCGTATTCCGCAAAGAGCGGGTCCACGGGCACGGCGGGCGAGGTGAAGGTGTATTCCGTCGCTTCCAGCACGGACGCCGTGCGGTCGGTGTGACACAGAACGCGCACGGATTCCCAGGCAGGTGTTTCGGTGACGTCCGGGATGAACGCCGGACTGACGGCCACCCGGCTGCGGGATGTGACGGCGAGCTGGCGATGCGTGCGTTCGATGGTCGCGAAGGTCACGTCGTTGCCGAAGTAATCGATCCGCATGTTCGTGGCGGCGGGCGTGGGCTGCACTTCGATGTCGTGCGCGAGCAGTCGCTGCCTCGCCATCGCGCGCGGCGTGAGGCGCATGAGGTGATGCGAGACCGTGACCGGCGCGTGGTATTCGTAGGTCGTCGTGTGCGTGATCTCGAAGAGCTGGGCTTTCATTCTAGTTCACCTGCGGCGTCACCTGGCTGAAGAACACCTGCGTCAGCAGCCCGGAAATGCCGCCCATCTCGATGATCACATGCTCCAGGAAATCCACGGACTCGGCGGCGGGCGTTTCATCGAATCCCGCGAAGTCCAGCTCCTGCAGTTCCGTCGAGAGCCGCCCGACCCTGCGCCGCAGCGCGGCCACGCCGTCGCGATGCGCGCCGCTCGGCAGGTCGCGCGCGTGCTCCCCGATGCGCACCAGTTGGAAGATGAGCGAACGCGGATTGCCCGCTTCGAGCAGCAGCAGTTCGAGCATGCCGGACGCGTTCGCCTCGGCGAAATAGCGCCGGCGGTAAGTCATCACGCTGTCGGAAATTTCCAGCGCCGGCTCCAGCAGGCGGCCCGTGTGCCCGCCGACTTGCAGGACCGCGCGGAGCAGTTGCGCGAGATTGACCGCGCGCTCGATGCGGCGGCCGAGATCCAGGAACACCCAGCCGTGGCCGCGCGTCATGTTCTCCATTTCCATGCCGCTGAACGCCGCGAGCTCGAGCACGAGCGTGTTCAGCATCGACGACGCGAAGACCAGCGGCAGGCGGCCGGGACGCGGACGCGCGTCCGGCTCCAGCCGGTTGAGAATGCGCCAGGTGTCGGCGGAAAGACGGTAGCGGACGGAGAACGCCGCGAAGTGAATCCGGCCGAGAAGATCGCGCACCCCGAAATGCCGGTCGTCCTTGTGCAGCACGGCGAGCACTTCCTCCTGAAGGGCGTCGCGCGGACTGGCCGGGTCATCCGGCATCTTCAGCATGTCGAGCCGCGTCAGCATCTGGCCGAGCACGCGGAGGCGTTCGCGGCTGCCGGCGGCGGTGTCATCGGACAACCGGCCCACGGCGCAGCGGGCGGTGCGGACCACGTTCTCCAGTCGTTCCGCGTAACGGCCCAGCCAGAAGAAATTGTCCGCCGTCCGGCTTGGCAAATCGGAGGCGGTGCGTTCCAGGGCCTGCGCCATGTCGGGAATGGAGGGAGCGGATTCCTCGACGTGGCCGGCTTCAGGCAGCACCCAGACATCCTTGCACAGGCCGCTCAAGGGCACGGCGGTGGAGCCAATCTTCTGCTCGCGCATGACCCGCGCAATGCCGCCGGGCATGACCTGATAATTCTCGCCGTCGCACAGCACGAACAGCCGCATGACAAAGGGACGCGACTCGGTGTGAGGATCGGCCCACACCGGCGCGTGCGAGAGCTTCACCTCTTCCTGACCGACGAACTCGTGGCCTCGCGTGGAAATCTGTTCGAGCAGCGCGGCGCGTTCCACGACGGACATTTCCGACGGGCGATACGTGCGGCCGGTGAGCGTGAAGGCCGGGCGCAGCGCGATTTTTTCAAAGTGCTCGCGCACGTAGCTGAGTTCGCGTCCCTGCCCGCACCACCAGGTAGCGACGGACGGCAGAAGCAGTTCCTCGTTGAGCAGATGGCGGGAGAGGCCGGGCGGGAAGGGGAGGAAGGCCGGGCTTTCCACCAGGCTGCTGCCGAGCGCGTTGATCACGGCGACGCGGCCGGAGCGCGTGGCTTCGACCAGACCCGGCACGCCGAGCAGCGAGTCGCTGCGCATCTCCAGCGGATCGCAGAAGGCGTCCGCCACGCGGCGCAAAATTACATCCACTTCGCGCAGGCCTTCGAGCGTCTTCATGAAGACGCGGCGGTCGCGCACGGTGAGATCCTCGCCTTCGACGAGCGTGAAGCCGAGCAGGCGCGCGAGATAGGCGTGCTCGAAGTAGGCTTCGTTGCGGGGGCCGGGCGTGAGCAGGACGATGGTGGGATCCTCTGAATTATGCGGCGCGAGACGGCGCAGTGTTTCGCGGCGCAGGCGGACGGATTCCGAGAAGCTGCGCGGGCGGACGGCTTCGATGGCTTCAGGCAGGACACGCGAAATCACCGTGCGATTCTCGAGCATGAAGCCGAGGCCGGGCGGAGTCTGGGTGCGGTCCGCCGTCACCCACCAATGGCCGTCCGGAGCCCGTGCGAGGTCCACGGCGTAGGTGTGAAGATAGCCGCCGCTCGGCGCGGCAGCAGCCTGGCAGGCGCGATGATAATTGGGATTCGCGTAGATGAGCGGCGCGGGGATGAAGCCGTCGCGCACGAGACGCTGCACACCGTGGAGATCGTGCAGCACGAGATTCAGCAGGCGTGCGCGTTGAATGAGCCCGGCCTCGATCTTGCGCCACTCGTCGCTCGAAATCATCAGTGGGAAGAGATCGAGCCGCCACGGTTCGTCGATGGCGCGGCCATTGTGCGTGGTGAAGCAGGAGACGCCGTGTTCGCGGAGAATGCGCCGGCAATTCTCGAAGCGCGCCGCCAGCTCGTGGGGGCCGAGCCGTTCGAGGGAGTCCGTGAGCGTCCGCCAATGGGCGCGAGGAGCGCCCTTCTCGGACATGAACTCATTGAAGATGCCGCCTCCGCTTCGTCCCGTTCCAAACAGTGACGATTGCGTTGAGGAAGTGGACGACTGCGATTGGTTCATGCTGCGCGGACTGAGATTAACCGCGAGGGCCAGCGGCGGCAACTGGGAGGGCGAAATTCTTCATCCTTGATTCAGCCTCCACGTTTGTTCAGCCCAGGCGCATGTCCAGCGTGAAGGGGAAGTCCTTGTTCGGCGGCTCAGGCGGCGGGGTGAACCGTCCCTGCGTCGCGCCCTGCGTGAAGAACCGCGCGAGGCGGCGGCTCTCGGCCTCGTAGCTGTTCACGGGGAAGCTGTCGTGGCTGAGTCCGCCCGGATGCGCGACATGATACTGGCAGCCGCCGAGCGAGCGTTTGTTCCAGGTGTCGTAGAGATCGAAGATGAGCGGCGCATGGACGCCGATGGTCGGCTGAAGACAGTTCGGCGGCTGCCACGCGCGGTAGCGGACGCCTGCCACGGCCTCACCATTCTTGCCGGTGGGATGGAGCGGGGTGCGTCGGCCATTCACGGTCAGCGCAAAACGATCGCCAGACATGCCTTGAGCTTTCACCTGCAACCGTTCGAGCGAGCTATCGACGTAGCGCACGGTGCCGCCGGACGCGCCTTCCTCGCCGAGAACGTGCCAGGGTTCGAGCGCGGTGCGAAGTTCGACATGCACGTCGCGCTGCGCGAAGTCGCCAATGCGAGGGAAACGAAACTCGAAGTGCGGCGCGAACCAGTCGAACTCGAACGGATAGCCGGAGTCGCGCAGGTCGCGCATGACATCCTTGAAGTCCGTTTCGCAAAAGTGCGGCAACATCCAGCGGTCATGAATGTCGGTGCCCCAGCGGACGAGATTGTTCTTGTAAGGCTCCTTCCAGAACTTGCTCACGAGGCCGCGCAGCAGGAGATGCTGCGCGAGGCTCATGCGTGCGTGCGGCGGCATCTCGAAGGCGCGCATCTCGACGAGACCGAGCCGGCCCGCGCTGCCATCGGGCGAGTAGAGCTTGTCGATGCTGAACTCGGCGCGATGCGTGTTGTCGCTGGAATCGAGGAGAAGATTGCGGAAGAGGAGATCGACAAGCCAGGGCGAAACCATCGAACCGTCGCTGCAATCTTTTGTTGCATATGCAACAAAAGGTTGTTTGACCTGCCGATCCATTTCCTTGAACGCAACTTCAAGTTCGTAAAGCGAATCGTTGCGGGCTATATCGACGCGCGGCGCTTGTGACGTGGGGCCGATGAAGAGGTCGCTGAACAACCAGCTCAACGACGGATGGTTCTGCCAGTAGCCAATCAACGAGCGCAGCAAGTCGGGCCGGCGCAGAATGGGCGAGTCCTGCGGCGTCTCGCCGCCGATGAGGATGTGGTTGCCGCCGCCGGTGCCGGTGTGGCGTCCATCTGCCATGAACTTCTCGGTGCCGAGCCGTGTCTGACGCGCTTCCTCGTAGAGCACGGTGGTGCGCTCGACGAGTTCATCCCAGGACTTGCTCGGATGCATGTTGACCTTGATGACGCCGGGGTCGGGCGTGACGGCGAGCTTGTTCAGGCGCGGATCTTTGGGCGGCGTCTCGCCTTCGATGACGACGGGCAATCCCGTTTCAGCAGCGGACGTTTCGATGGCCGCGACAAGGTCGAGATAGTCTTCCGTCGTCGCGACGGGCGGCATGAAGATGTGCAATCGTCCGTTGCGTGGTTCGACGCAGAGCGCGCTGCGGATGATCCACGGCGCGCTTTCACCGACGGCCGGCTGACGTAGCGCAGACTTCCTGTCTGCCGTATCGCCGACTTGCAGTCGGCTGGGCGCTGGAAGTTCCTTGGCGCGTCCCTCCGCATCGACGCCGCGCAGGTTGGAAACCTGCGATACGGCAGACTGGGAAGTCTGCGCTACGGGCGCGGGCGCGCCGGTGACGAAGCGTTGGTGATACGAAAATTCCTTCGGCAACTCAGGGAGCTTCGCCGACGGATCCTGCTGCCAGTTCCACGGATAATCTTTCTCCGCGACCCAAGGAACGGAATCGAGCGGGAGACGCAGGCCCATCGGCGAATCGCCGGGGATGAGCCAGAGCGTGTCGTCATCGCGCAGGAACCATGAGCCGGAAATCCAGCCGCCGCCGGCGCGCTTGATCCGCAGCGTGTAGCCGACGACTTCGTTGAGACCCTTCTGGAAAATGCGCGCGATGCGGTCGCGCTCCAGCTTGTCCTTGAGATTGGATTTCTCCGGCGTGACGTTCGACGGAAAGCGGCGTTCCTTCCAAGTGTAGTAAAACGCGTCCTCGTAGCCGGCGATGAGGTTCTTCGCGTCAACGTCCAGCGTGCGGGCGATCCGAAGCGAAAGCGCGTGGGCTTCCTTCGCGCCGAAGCCGTAGTCCTTCGATTCGTCGGCGATGAGCAAGTCGTCCTTCCAGATTGGCACGCCGTCCTTGCGCCAGTACGCGGCGAACGCGCAGCGCGGCAGCGGTTCGCCGGGATACCACTTGCCCTGGCCGTAATGCAGCATCGAACCGGGCGTGAATTTACCACGGAGACGCTTGATGAGTTCACCGGAGAGAATGCGTTTCTTGTGCGAGACGTCGGTGAAGTTCCATTCCGGACCATCCGGGTCATGAACGGAAATGAACGTCGGCTCGCCGCCCATCGTGAGTCGCACGTCGTTCTTCACGAGGTCGGCGTTGATGGCGTGGCCGAGCTTCTCGATCTCGGTCCATTGCGCGTCGGTGTAAGGCTTGGTGACGCGCGGCGATTCATAGACGCGCGTGACCTTCATCTCGTGATGCAGCTTCGACTCGCACTTGTCCACCGCACCGGTCACGGGCGCGGCGCTGCTCGGCTCCGGCGTGCAACTGAGCGGAATATGTCCTTCACCCGCGAGCAAACCAAAGGTCGGATCGAGACCGATCCAGCCGCCGCCCGGCAGATAGACTTCGCACCACGCGTGGAGATCGGTGAAGTCCACTTCGGTGCCGCTCGGGCCGTCGAGCGACTTCAAGTCGGGCGCGAGCTGGATGAGATAGCCGCTGACGAAGCGCGCGGCGAAGCCCATCGAGCGGAGGGTCTGCACGAGCAGCCAGCCGGAATCGCGGCATGAACCGCTCGCCTTGGTGAGCGTCTCCTCCGGCGTCTGCACGCCGGGTTCGAGGCGGATGGTGTGTTTGACCGCGTGCTGAATGCGCTGGTTGACCTCGACGAGGAAATTAATCGTGCGCGCGCCCTTGAGCAGATAGCGGGTGAGCAGCTCGTCCACGAGCTGGAGCAGGAGCGGCGTGGGCTGCGGCAGTTCGATGAACGGCGCGAGCTCCTTCTTCAGCCCCTTCTCGTAGGCGAAGGGATACGTCTGCGCGCTGTCTTCGAGGAAGAAATCGAACGGGTTGTAAACCGCCATCTCGGCGACGAGCTCGACCTCGACGGCAAATTCCCGCATCAGGTCGGGGAAGACGAGGCGTCCGTTCCAGTTGGCGAACGGATCCTGCTGCCAGTTGATGAAGTGTTTGCCGCCCGTGATCTTCTGCGAGTAGCTGACGATGGGAGTCCGGCAATGCGGCGCGGGCCGCAGTCGGACGACATGCGGGCCGTGCCCCACGGGCTTGTCGTAGGTGTACTGGGTCTTGTGGTGGAGCGCGACGTGGATGGCCAAGGTGATTTACGATTTGAGATTTACGACCCGCGTTCAGCTACGAGCGTGGCGTGTCTGGTTTCAGATGGATTATTGCCGCTGATCCTGCGTTTGTATTCTGGCGGTTTTCGGTGTCTTGAGCGCGAAGAACGTCTCGTGAATGTCCGCACCGACCTGGTTCATCTTGTCCTGCAAGTCATCCAGGTATTCGTGCAGTCCGGCGTTGACGATTTCGTCCACGGCCGCGTACGAGAGGTCGGAGCAGAGCTGGCCGAGAAGTTTCTCCGCCGGGTAGCGGAACGTGCCGAGCGGCGTGCCGCTGAGGGCGTGGAGCGAATCGCGCGAGGCGAGCAGGCTGAAGTGGATGGCGCGCGGGAATTCGCGGTCGAGCAGCAGGAACTCCACGACGCCGCGCGGCGAAATGCGCCCGTGCCGCTTGCGATACATCTCGAACGCACTCGCGGAACGGAGCATCGCGGCCCATTGGATGTCGTCGAACGGCGTGCCGATGTCCTGCACGGAACGGAGCAGGATGAAATACTTCACGTCGAGAATGCGTGACGTTTTGTCCGCGTGCTCGAGCATCCGGCCCATGTGAAAGAAATGCCACGGCTCGCCATGCGTCATCGTGGCGGCGGTGATGCCGTTGAAGAGATGGTTGGCGTTGCGGACTTCGGTGAAGAACTCGTGGAGATTGGCGAACGCGCGCGAGTTGTCCTCCGCCGCGCTGTTGACCATCAGATAAAATTTGTTCAACTGAAGCCACATCTCGGAGGAGATGATTTCGCGGACAGTGCGGGCGTTCTCGCGGGCGGCGCGGACGCAGGAGAGGATGGAGTTGGAATTCTCCGCGTCGAAGGTGAGAAAGTGAATGACGTTCTGCTGCGTGGCCTTGCCGTAGCGTTTCTCGAACTCCTCGTGGTCACCGGTGGTGTTGACGAGCGGGAGCCACTGCTGGGCATCGCCGGAAGGGTCGTCCAGCATGAGCTGCAGGTTCACCTCGACGAAGCGCGCGACATTCTCCGCGCGCTCGACGTAACGGCTCATCCAATAAATCGATTCGGCAACGCGGCTTAGCATGTGGGCATCAGGTCAAGGTCAGCAGGGATCGTTGAGGATGTCGTTCGCACGATGGCGGAACTGTTCCAGGCCGGGCCGCATCGGGCTGGTGTTGCCAGGCCACGCAGCGCGTCCCGCTGGTGTTGTAGCGCAGACCTCCAGTCTGCCGTGTCGCAGGTTTGCAACCTGCGTGCCGTCGGATGGTCCGAAGCGTTCCCAATTGCCCTCCACCTGCCGGCTGGAAGCCGGCGACACGGCAGACTGGAGGTCTGCGGCTACGCTGGCAGTTGCGAAATGCGCTCCTCACGCTGCGGCTCCTGCGAGCGTGGTGGGGGCGGGAGGAGGTGAGCCGAAGTCATCCTGCTCGACGATGGGCGTGTCGGCCAGCACCCGGGGGTCCTTGCTGCCGCCGCCCTGCGAGGAGTTCACCACGAGCGAACCTTTCTTCAGCGCGACGCGCGTGAGTCCGCCGGGCATCACGAAGATTTCTTTCCCGTAAAGTATGTAGTGCCTGGCCGGAAACTCCTGATTTTGAAAACCGCCTGGGCGATTGAGGCGGGGGACGCGCGGCGGCGGGCTGATTTTTCGCGCGCCACACTCCAAC
>Ga0163153_10001064_pt1 | contig 44916 bp, 28 predicted proteins | sample OliLakLV19MP6IB1_FD_148629 | JGI IMG/M metagenome (GOLD analysis project Ga0163153, IMG submission 148629) | Freshwater microbial mat bacterial communities from Lake Vanda, McMurdo Dry Valleys, Antarctica - Oligotrophic Lake LV.19.MP6.IB-1 | ecosystem: Environmental > Aquatic > Freshwater >... | reverse complement strand
CTATTTTAATTGATGCTAATTTGTGCAATGCTAATTTGCGGGATGCTGAACTCAGCAGCGCCAATTTGAGCGGTGCTGATTTGCGGACAAAGCTGCCCCGGGCGAATTTGAGCGGTGCAAATTTAACTGGCGCAAATTTGAGCAGTGCTTATTTACCGAATGCGCTTTTGGTAAATGCAAATTTGACAAATACTGATTTCAAGAATGCTGATTTGAGCGGTGTTGATTTGAGCGGTGCGAATTTAAACGGTGCTGATTTGAGCCGCGCTGACTTGAAAAATGTGGTAGTAGAAAACGCGAGGTTTATTGGTTGTTTGGGGATTTCGGAAGGGGTAAAAGTTGAGTTGAGGACGCGGGGCGGGATTTTTGAGTAGAATGGGAATGTTGGCAAGCTGTTGAGCATCTGAATTGTATATTGGGGACGCTGCTCAAAGCCCATCCCACAAGAATTTAATTAATTTTTGACACACAATTTAAATGCAGAACAGCTTAATTAAAGAGGGCAATAAAAGCTATGACTGGCGTAACTGCAAAACGATTCTCGATCGCCGAATATGACCGTTTAGGAGAACTGGGATTTTTTGAGTCCGATGGCAGAGTTGAATTGATTCGCGGAGAAATTATCAAAATGGCTGCTAAAGGTAGGCTTCACTCGGATTGCAATACTCTTTTAGTTGAGGAGTTAATCATTTTACTGGCAAGACGCGCTCGCCTGCGTGTACAGGAACCGATTATTTTGTCTGATGATAGCGAACCAGAACCTGATGTGGTTATTGCCCGCCGTTATGACAATTATTTATCTCCTCACCCTTTAGCTGCTGATATTTTGTTGGTGATTGAAGTTTCTGATTCTACTTTGAAGTACGACCAGAGGACTAAGTTATCTCTCTATGCTGAATCTGGGATTTCTGATTATTGGATTTTTAATTTGGTAGATATTCAACTGGAAATGTACAGCGAACCTGATCAGAAACAAACAGGTAGTTTCGATAATCGAGTTAAACGAGTGGTTTTACCGAATGAGGTTGTTGTAATTCCGTGTTTTCCAGATTTGTCTTTAGATTTATCTGCGGTATTTCCAGGGCAGGTTGGTGAGTGAAGGTGCGGGAGCGATCGCCCTTAATTGGGAATACACTTTAAAAGTGCGATCGACAAACTCCTCAGCAAATTAGGGCTATAACCGATCGAACACCCACCCGGCTAGTCCAAAACATCCAGCTACCGGGTATGAGTTGGCAAACCTACGAAACCAACCAATCAACATAGGGCGCGCAACGCGCACATTACCAACCAATTAGAAACTATAACAATTTTAACATCTAAAAAAATCCCGGCTTGTGATAAATTAGAAATGAAACACTCGTCAAAATCTCCATCACAGGCTGGTAGTGCCAGCAATTCTACCCGATATGCGATCGCTAGAGTCTCACAACAAATACCCAGATTGCTTGTGGATGCAATTAGAAGCAATTCCAGTTCCATCGGTTGCACCCCAAACCCAGCAGCTCGACATTCACTTGAGCCTGAATTTTAACGAACATTGGGAACCCCTGCTAGGTGGTCGCGTCAAATTTGGTCTGCAAGGCGGGACGCTCAAACTCTATCTAGAAAACTGCGAAATACCCGTAGCATCGCGTCAGTTAGTCGGTTCTTTCAAGCTTTTGCCAATTAAAGAAACCCTGCCCATTCAAAGCAGTGCAGAAATTTTAGTAACCGAAAGTCAGCGGGGAGTTCAGGGCGGGGAGAAGGCGGAAAAAACTAAGGAAACAGAGAGCATATTTTGTCACGTTTCCACAATCAGCGATGATACAACGCCAGCTTGGATTTTTTCAGTAGAACAGGGCAAATCAGTATTAAAAGGTTTGCTAAAAAGTGCTAAGCTGGGAGAAATTGCTGCCAAAGAATTTCGGATAGTAGCGGCTTTTGAAGTGGCTAAAGAAGATATTTATCTCACAGATGCTGAGGGTTTGTGGCCGCACGAAATCACGCCAAATCAACATTCGGTTTTAGAAAGAATCCTGACTATATACCTGCAAGAAAATAAACTCAAACCTGCTCTCAGTTGGGCTCTATTGTCCTACAATTTACCTCCGATTGAACAGCCTGAAGAGGAAATTGTCCCGGAAGCTGAATCGGAATTGCAGGAAATGGTCGATCGCATTATTTCCGCTGAAACCGACAACTTTGCAGAGTTGGCAAAAATCGCCAATCTCAATCCAGCGCTAGATTTCGCGGGTGGTAGCTTGCGCGGAACGACTTTAAGTGCAGTGGATTTTAGCAGCGCAAATCTCGATCGGGCAAATTTCCGGGGTGCAACCTTAAACGATGCCGATTTCAGCGACGCCAACCTGCAAAATGCCAAATTCGGCGGTGCAGATTTGAGCGGCGCTTTCTTAGGAAATGCTGATTTAAGCGGTGCAGATTTGCACAAAGCAAGTCTAGCTTTAGCTAACCTCAGCGGTGCCAATTTGAGCGGCGCAAATCTGATAGAAGTGAACTTAACAAATACTAATTTCAGCGGTGCGAATGTCGAGTCAGCCAGATTCGGGAACAATTCAGGAATGGATGAGGAGATGCAGGTGAATTTACAGCAGCGAGGCGCAATTTTTCAGGAGGTTTAGTCGGTAAGTGCGAGATCCCTTTCATTCATCCGCCTCCATTGTGGCACGGGCGTCACGCCTGTGCGATGGAATTTCACCTTAAAACTATCGCCTCTGAAGAAAATTGCTTCTTAATCCTTAACTCTCTAACTACATTTATAGAGAGCGATGAACCGTAGCTGTTAAGACTGTAAACAGGCATTTCTTGCCAACACTGACGGCAAAACCAGTATACTCGGCTGTGGCGAAGGTGACGCAGCATTGGATTCGTGCAGCAAGGACAGCTTGTCATAAAAACCTCTTTTTTATCGAAAGTGTATTTGTCTCTTGTTGCCAAGTGCTGTAAGCTGGGTTGAAGCAGCAACTCTATGAATGTAGAGGGAATAAATAAAGATTTGGTAAAGAATACAAGGTTGTTAAGGAATTGATGCAAATCGAAATATTTCGTAAAAATAGCAATAACTGAGAGAAATTGTATCCAACAATCCCCAGGTTCCCAGAGAGATACTCAGTCTCAATCCCAACCCAACACCTTCGCAATCTCCACGGCAAGCATAGCTCAATACGGTTTACTTAAGGCTTTTTGACGAATTTCTTAAGTCAACCATATTGCGGTAGGGGCGGCTTTGGCTCAGAATTTATGAAATAATCGACTGTATCAAGGCAAAACCCGCCCTCTTAAGTAAACCGTATTGCCCTATAGCCGGATTTTTGTGAATTATTGACACTCTCAGCGCTAAAGCGACTGAGATTCTTAAGATTTCGCAACCTTAATATCCTGATTACTCAGGTTCCCAAACTCACCGCGTTTGCTCTTTGAGCGCGGTGATGTCTTTTGGGCGTTTAGATGACTAGCACCAAGTTTCGCGTCCTGGCCCGCGTACTATTGTCAAAACTCGATCTCGAATAGTTTTTGCAACGCCAATATCAGCGTGTTCGTGATAGCCACATTCGACACAGATGAACTTTTCACCATCTCTATTCGACTTGTCAATATGACCGCAATTCCTGCATTCTTGGCTAGAGTGTTTAGGATTGATTTTAATTGTGATTTTTCCTTGCTTCACAGCAAGATACTCAATCTTCAAAATCAATTCACCCCAACCTGCATCAGAGATAGAACGATTCAAACCTTTTTTTCTGGATTGTCTATTCTTAAGAAACCTCCCATTGTCATTTTTCACCTTACATCGGCGCATCATCCCAGAGATGTTTAAATCTTCTAGGGCAATTACATCGACGTTGCGAGACACAATCTTGTCAGCAACTTTCCATTGATGCGCTTGGCGTTTATTACCAATCTTTTGATGAAATCGCCCAACTCTGATCGCCGCTTTTTTGCGGTTTTTGCTACCTTTGACCTTACGGCTAACTCGCCTTTGTCTAATTTTCAGAGTCCGCTTAGCTTTTTTGTTGGTTGCAAACTTGGGATTCTCGATTTGATGTGCATCAGAAAGGTGAACCAACTTAGTTATTCCTAAATCGCACCCTATTACTTTGGGATTATTACCAAGAAGTTTAGCGCTGTATTCAGGTACAGATTTATCCTCTATTCTGATGGAAATATACCAACCATTTTGACGTTTTCTAACCGTGCAAGCCTTGATGGTAAACCCATCTGGGATTGAGCGAGAGTTATGAAATCGCATCTGGCCCAGTTGAGGGAGATAGATTTTATTGCCCTTTAGTTTGACGCCCATCACATAAGTAAAAGACGTAAAGTTGCTACGGTTTTTGAACCTGGGAAATCCTCTGCCTTCAAAGAAATTCTTGTAAGCAGTGTCTAAGCGTTTAACATTCTGTTGTAGAACTGTTGAATCTATTTGAGCATACCAAGGTCTAGCAATTTTCAATTCTGGCAATGCTGTAATTTGAATGTCCGCCGCACTTCTACGGGGATTTCTAGCCTTACCTTCTTGATCAAACTTATAGTCTTTCCAGGGATTTCCAGTTGCGCCACTTTTGCTAACGAAACAGGTTAACGGTGAAATTTCGCCATAAGTTCTAATATCGCAGTAGTCGCCTTGGATAAACTGTTGGTTGTATTGGGTAATCCTGTCATTTAGACACCAGTTGTAATGACTTCTAAGCATATTTACCCAAGCCGACATTTTTAAGACTTGCGTTTGATTGGGGCGCAATTTGTAAATATAGTTTGTTAGCAATCTCACTCACCTCCTTGTTCATATCTTAATATAGCAGTCGCCTTTTAACTATTAAGAATTAAGAAAGATTCACGGCGGTTAAAACCGCCAGTGCCGCTTACATCTCATGGCTAAAGCCGATGAGTTTTCCGCTTGCCGAACTTTTTTTATAAAAGTCTTTTTGTACTCATACCAATAACTTGCAAATGCTTCATTTCTTTTTTGAACAAAAGCCTGTAAAATAGTAGCCCTGTCTGGGTTTTTGGCGGGGTGGTCACGCCCCCAGGGTGAGTTTTGGAAGCCTACCAATAGGGATATTAAGATTTTCAGTTGACAGTTGACAGTTGACAGTTGACAGTTGACAGTTGACCTGGGATAGCGACCTCTACCTGGAAGGAAGAGGATTGGAGTAATGAATAGTCTTCTTTTAATTTCTCCCGATCAGGGAGAGGCTTTAAACCAATTCTTTCTGGTAAAGTCTTAAGAATACGGAGTCTGCCATACCGGGGAGTGTCAATCATTCCATCCCAATATCTCTGCCACTTTTCCCGGCAGGGTAGTGACTTCAAATGGTTTGGGAATTACCCCAGCAACACCCATTTTGGCAAATTCAGCCATATCGGTTGACAAAACTCTTGCTGTCAGAAGAATCACTGGAATCGATCGAGTAATCGGATCGGATTGGAGGCGATCGTACACAGCAAACCCATCCATTCCCGGCATTGATATATCCAGCAAAATAGCGTTAGGTCGTTCTGTTTGTAGGATTTGTAAACATTCTTGTCCTGATGCCGCCACCAGGGTGTTCCATCCCGCGAGGTCTTCCAGGCACAACTGTATCAGTTCGCGGAGGTGTTCTTGGTCATCAACGATGAGAATTTGTTTCCCTATCATCTTGTTTTCGGGCAGGAGACTGCCATCATAATTAGCTACTTGCAAAGCGTTCATTTTTTTTGCTGATTAGAAATCAATTTTTCGGTTGCCAATTGGGTCTGAAATACACATCTTTAAGCAATCGCTCAAATTTGCAGTTGAGACTTGAATCCGAACTTGCGATGGCTGAACTCTCAACTCTTTGGCAAGCTGAATTGTTAAACCATCCGGGTGTATTTCAGTCCCATAGGTTTCAGGATGTACGCGGTGGGGCAACGGGATGAGACTTTGAAATCTACTAGGAAGGAAATAACCTTCAACTCCCGCAGCTTCGGTAGGTTGACCTTGAATTAAAACGGTTTCTGGAGTGATTGGGAGATTCAATTTGACAAGATGAATGTCAGAAATGTGAACTTTAAGGATAAGTGTCACATCCTTTTCTTGAATTTTAATACCTGCGATCGGTGTTTCCTCTGTATGAGCAATCCAAAGTGTGGATTGCTGACAACCAGTGGGCAAACCGGAAAATGAACCTGCGAGATCCTGATTTATATCATTCAAAGCCTGAAAAGCATTCAATGAGTCTCCTCCTAATGCAAAGAACTGTTAGCTGCATAACAGGAGACTAAATAGCAACGGTAAGGAATTGGTAAAGATTCCGTTATTGTTACAAAAATTGACAAAAATGGTGAAAGTTATTCTCTACTTTGGCTGGAGAAATCCTGCCTCAGCAAATTGGCTCGTAGATTAAAGAATCCCCGTGCGTTTACGCCGGGGAGTGTCAATCATCCCATCCCAAAATCTCTGCTACTTCTTCCGTCAGGGTGATGGGTTCGATCGGCTTGGCAATTACCCCAGCTACGGCCATCAGGGCAAATTTAGCCCGATCGCTCGGCAACACTTTCGCTGTCAGCAAAATCACTGGAATCGATCGGGTAATCGGATCAGATTGGAGGCGATCGTACACAGCAAACCCATCCATTCCCGGCATAGATACATCCAGCAAAATAGCGTTGGGTTGTGCTATTTGCAGTATTTGTAAACATTCCTCTCCCGATCGAGCCCCCACTGTTTTCCATCCGCCTAAATCTTCTAAGCAAGCCTGCACAAGTTCCCGAAGGTGTTCTTCATCGTCAACAACTAGAATTTGTCTGTCTGTCATGGCATTTTGGATTGGAGATTTTGGATTTTGGATTGATGCTAAAGATTAATCTAAGCGTTATTCAATGGTGGCTAAGGGTAGGGTGAAGCAAAATGTGCTGCCTTCACCTAAGATACTTTCCGCCCAGATTTTGCCGCCATGCCGCTCAACTATACTGCGACAGATTGCTAAACCTAAACCGGTGCCTCCTTTTTCACGGGAGTCGGAGGCATCGACTTGTTGAAATCGCCCAAAAATCAGTTCTAGTTTATCTGCTGGAATGCCTCGTCCGCGATCGCTAACTTGGAACAGCACAAAGTCTGTCTGGTTTTGGGCACTCAGATGAATTGTGGAATCGGCAGGTGAGAATTTAATCGCATTACTGAGCAAATTTGTTAAGGTTTGGACGATCGCATCTCCTGTTGCCCAGACTTCTGCATCTGTGGGGTTAACGATTAATGAGATTTGCTGTTGAGTAGCGATCGCCTGCAAGCTATCTACTGCTTGCTGCATCAAATCGGCAGCTTTGCAAACGGTTTTCTCGACAATTGCCCGCCCGGAGTCTAGGCGCTCCAAATCTAAAATATCATTAACCAGGTTCACTAATCGATTGGTATCGAGGTAGGCAATTTCAATCATGCGTCTCGATTTTTCGGGTTTTTTATCATAAACCCCACTTTTTATTAGTCCCAATGACATTTGAATTCCTGCCAAAGGAGTCCGAAGTTCATGGCTGACAATGCCAATGAACTCATCTTTAATGTGTTCTAGCTTTTGTCGATCGGTAATATCTTCCCCAATGCTGATAGTTCCAATGATGTTTCCCTCTGAATCTTGCAGCATGGTATTGTTCCACGCAATGAACCGTTCCTCACCCGATTTGGTTAAGATCAAATTTTGATAATAGGGATGATAGTTATGGGCTAAAACTTCCGAAAAAACAACTTGAATCGATTGTTTATCAGAATGGCTTAAGAAGTTTTCAAACCAATTTTCTCCGAGAATTTCTGGGTGAGTATATCCTGTGAGTTTTAAGAAAAAAGGATTAACATAATTAACATTTCCCGATTGATCGAGTCCGACAACAATCAACTGCACGTTATCCAAGAGCGATCGCCAGCGTCGTTCGGCTTCTCGGATCGTGGCTTCGGCTTGCTGACGTTCTTGCAGTTCTAGCTGAAGTTGTCGGTAGAGTTTGGATTGCTGGATGGCGATCGACAATTGGCTGGCAATCTGTTCAAGTAATTCTATTTCCCACGATTGCCATTGACGAGGTGCCGTATTTTGGTAGATAGCTAACAAACCCCAGAGATTTTCTCTCAAAAATATCGGGAAAAATGCATAACTTTTTGCTTGTAATTGTTCCACTAGCTCGATATGACAGGGTTGAAGTTCAGCGCAGTAAATATTATTAACCACAAAACTTTTATTATTTCGGAATCGACCGCCGTGAGTTTCTTGCAGATAGGTATCTGCACAATTTTTTTGAAGATCGCTTCCTATCAGTTTTCTCCAACCCTCACCAACTGACTCCACGACAAAATCAACACTCCAATCAAGATTAAATCGGTAAATGGCAGTGCGATCGGTTTGTAATGTCTGCCTGATTTCAGTAACAGCAGTATTTAGAACGGCATTCAGATCCAAAGATTGGTGAATTCCTTGAGTAATCGTCCAGAGCAAATTTTCCTTTCTAGATTTCTGTAGTAAGGCTGCTTCCGCCTCTTGTCGAACTTCTTCGAGGTGCTTCGCTACTGTGATATCTTGATGAACGGCCACCAGAACATCGCCATACTCGGAATGATTGAATACACAGCAAGTGGCACTACACCAAAATGGAGTCCCATCTTTCTTGACATTATGAACTTCATAGCTAAATTCACCCCTTTGTAAAACGGCAGACCGAATGGCTTGATTTACATCTTCAGGACTGACCGATTCGGTGGCATAGTTGAGAATCGAAACGTGCTGACCGTTGAGTTCGCCAAAGTCATAGCCAAACATCTGCTCAAATTTAGGATTGGCATAGACAATTACTCCATTCTCGATTCTTACTAAACAAATGCCTTCCGCCATGTTGCGGGTAATAACAGCCTGAAGCTCAAGCATTTGTTCGGCTTGTTTAAGTTTAGTCAGATCGCGCAGAATGACGATTATCCCTACAATCTTTTCGCCTATATCACGTAAAGGCGTATAGGTAACGCTCAAAAATTGCCTGACTAAATTGGGAGAGTCAAACCAGTTTTCATACTGAATTTTTTCGCCCCCCCAACATCTGTCTAACCTAGGTTTAATCGAGTTATCGAATACGTCTGCATCCAGGACATTTCTAACAGAATTTCCGATAACTTCGCTTTCAGATTTGTTGCACCAAGTCAAATAAGCTTGATTGGCTATTTGATAAATATAGTTGCTATTCATCAGTATAATCGGATCTGTTGTATTGAATACGATGCGTTCATATTGGCTAAATGCTTCTTCAGTACGTTTGCGATCGGTGATATCAAATACGCTAGAACGGCTCATCATGAAGTTACCTGCTTCATCATAAATTGCTGTAGCATTTAAGTTTATCCAAATGATTTTTCCGTTTTTATTCAACATCTGACACTCTAAATTTTCTAGCCCTCCTTGTTTTTTAAATAAGGGAAAGTTTTGATCAAAACTATTTTTACTTTCAAATGTCATTAAATCCCTATAATTCTTTTTATGCACAATTTCATCGCGGGTATAGCCTAACCACTTCAGTTCCGTATCATTAATCATAATTATGGTTCCTGCTGCATCTAGGGAATGATAGCCACAGGGAGCGCTATTATAGAGGTCTTCAACTTGATTGATATATTGTTGCAAGCTATGGTTGACTTCAGTGAGTTCTGCAGTCCGTTCTATGACTCGTTGTTCGAGTTCAGTATTGAGTTGTTGTAGGGCAATTTCTGCTTGTTGCCACTCCCTCAGTTCCGTTTGTAGTAGATCAAATAAATCAGCTTGCTGAATGGCAATTCCAACTTGAGTTGCTAGCTGTCGCATGAGATCAATTTCTGAGGATTGCCATTCGTAAGGTCCTGCACAGTGATGGGCAATCAATAATCCCCAAAGTTCTTCTCCCTCAAGGATAGGAATAACCAGGTTAGCTCTAACTTGAAAATTTGCCAGGAAGTCCCGGTGAAAAGTATCAATTCTGGCAGTATAAATATCTGATTTAGAGGCTAATAAGCCTTGTTTGAAGGGTTCGATATAGCTTTCACCCAAGCAAGGATCATGTATCTGAGTGGATAAGATTGCTGTCCATTCTGAACCAACGGACTCTACCACCACCTTTCCGCTCCAGTCTGGAGCAAATTGGAAGATAATTACGCGATCGCACTGCAGAATGTTTCTGAGGTCAGTTACCGTAGTGTTGAGAATATCTTCTAGTTTGAGGGATGCGGAGAGAGAAAGTGCTGTTTTAGCCAGGATTGGCTGTGGCTGTTGTTGCCATTTCCCATAATCTTGATCAGTATGTTCTATCATTAATCTACTTAATTAATTACATTTTTTAAATTGAGTCAGAAACCGGGTTTTTAGCCCTCGTGCGTAAGTTCTATTTAAGTATTCCCAGGCTTAATTAAAGGACGAGTGCGCTTAATTCGGCTGAGTACCCGCGTGACTAATTCAGGCCCTAGTACCGGCTTGGTAATAAAATCATCGGCTCCCGCTGCAAAGGCTTGTTGCAGAGATTCTGGAGCGGTATGGGCTGTCACCACTAAAATCGGTAAATTTTCCCATTGGATATCCTGTCGGACGACCTGACACAATTCTAAGCCGCTGACGATCGGCATTTCTAGATCCAGCACTACTAAATCGGGTTTAGTGTTAATTAACACCTCCCAAAATTGCTGTGGTTCTTTGAGATTTGTCACCTCAAGTCCCCAGGGAGTCAGTAACGCTGATAATTTAATCAGCATCACAGGGTCATCATCTACGATTAAGACTTTGGCTTCTGAAGTTTTGGGACTGGGTAGAACACGGGCGATCGCTCGAAAAATTTGCTCGGTGGTTGCAGGTTTGTGGAGAAATTGCTTAGCACCTAAGCGCGATACTGCCAAGCGATCGGCAAGACTATCTCGTCCGGTAAAGACAATTATAGGCAGGTTAGGCGATCGCTCTGTCAGTTCTCGCAGTAGCGTCAATCCATCTTCCTCTGTCTCTGCAAAGCTTAAATCTAGTAACATCACATCGGGCATTGACAAAGCAAGACGCGATCGGGCATCAGTAATATTCGGCGCAATTTTCATCCGAAATCCCCAAGCTTCCGATTCTACTTTCAATCGCTCCGTTAATGCAGCATCATCATCAACTACCAAAACCCGATAGTTGAAAATTGAAATAGTAGAAACTGGTACAGCCGTTGATGTAATCGGTGTTTTGGCTAATTCCTGCTGTAAATCTGTCACCAATTCCGAGAAGCGGGTAATTTCCGCAGCAGTGAAAGAGCGATCGTTTATTAGTAAATGCTCTGCAGAGCGTGCCAATTTCGAGCCTTCGGGATAACAAAAAGATCCCAGAGTGCCGGCTAATTTATGAGCTTCATGTTTTGCCGCTTGCTGTAATTCTGTTTCTAAATTTCCTGCTAATAGAGCAGTTTTTGCCAGATCCAATACAGAAATTTGTTGGTTGAAGCCTCTCCGAAACCGCTCTAACACTTTGTCGCTCTCGGACTTATCTACCCCGCGAGATTGAGGTTTTTGGCTACTCTTTGGAACCAACTTGTTGAAGTTAAAGGGCGCAGATTGGGGGTACGGTTTCAGTCGATAGCCCATGCCATAAACTGTTTCGATGATTTCTTCAGTTAAGCCGCCGGCCTTCAGTTTCTTTCTGACATCCTTAATATGAGTGATAATGGCGCGATCGGTTGGTGCGTCATCAAAGCCCCACAGACGATCCAAAATGGCACTGCGGCTAAAGATGCGATCGGGATTTCGCAGCAATAATTCCAGCAGATTATATTCTGTCGCTGTCAGTGAAATTATTTGTTCGCAAAATGTCACTCTACCAGACTCTAAATCTAAACAAAGATCTCCCCAAGTCAATGTATTAGCCGCTGAATTCTGAGTAGAAACTCCTGGGGAAAGTGCTTTACTGCGTCGCAATAACGTTCGTATCTTTGCCAGTAATACTTCCGTAGTAAAAGGCTTGCTGATGTAATCATCGGCTCCCGCATCGAAAAGAGCCACCACCTCCGCATCTGAATCCCTTGCAGTCATTAACAGGATCGGTTGGCAGTAGCCTTGCGATCGCAATTGCCGACATAGACTAATTCCATCTAGTTTGGGAACCTGCACATCTAACAAAATCAGGTCATACTCAATTGCTGCTGCCAAGTCTAAGCCCACTTGTCCATCATTTGCCCGATCGAACCCGTAATGATTTGCTTCCAGCACCTTAGCCAGTGTTGCACTCAACCCTCCATCGTCCTCTACTAGCAGAATTTTTATCGGAGACTTCTTCATTTTGGCTGTGCGGTTCAAATCCCATGCGATCGACCCGCTTTGATGTCAGGCCGAAGCGTAGCTTTTAACTAAATCGCTGCTACTCATTACTACTCCTTTTATCTTACCATTTTTGCAGTCCCATCACCTAAAAATTGCTGTCACTTCCGCAGTTTACATAAGACTGATCCCCCATCCATCCATCTGCGTCCATCCCCGTTTATCCGCCTGCATCTGCGGTTCAAAAAGAGCGATCGCCCCCAAAAAGAGCGATCGCCCTCCCAAACAAATTATCCCTCCTCCTCAGATTTCACAGGCGCGCGCCCAGAAATCACAATAAATCCCACCGACTCAAGAGTCATCTGCGGGCGGCGAATTCCCGCTAAAACCGCTTCACTCAACGCACTTTCGGTACTGATTTCATCACCCAAAACCGATTCTAAAAGTTGTTCCGATTTAGAAAGTCGATTCAAGCGCAATTGCAATTGATTCACCCGGTTTTCGAGTTGGATTGCAGCAGTGACAGCGGAACTATTGCACATTTCCACAAAAGCCGATCGCCCGCGTAGCAATTCCTCCGATACCACCCGCCCCTTTTGACAAAAATCATCCCATTCTAGCGGATCGACAAAACTGTCAATCAGCGAGGTGCGATTCTTTGACAAATTGTAATCCCGATTCGCTCCGCCTTTCCCCTTATAAGCCCGCTGCAAAACCGCTAGAATTTCCGCATCTTCCACCAGTGACATTTCTGCGCTGCGAGCATCTACAAACACAGTTTCAAAAATTGGGAGAAACAGAGCATCAGCGCGGCGCTGCAAAGCTTTCAAGTTGTAATTTTCGATATTTTGTGCTTGCAAAACTTGCTCGGCAGGCTGCACATCAGTCTGGATTGAATAATTAAACTGAAAGCCGAACCACTCCTTCCCGGGTTCCGCATCCCAGCTTTCATCATGCCGCCACATGGCAAAAGCTTGACCCCGATCGTCCCAGCGAATATAAGAGCCAAGTGCATCGATCAATCCCTCACCAATTCGATAAAGAGCGACATCAGCATTCTGATAAGCAATCCGGCGATTGTAACTACCATATTGCTGGCAATAAGGAATCAATCTGGTTCTCAAATCGTTCGACGGAATCAAAGTTTTTTGAGTAGGTTGATAGCGCAGCAACCCCGATATACTAGGATGTTCGATTTGTTTGAAGTGAAGAGCTTGACACAACCAACCCTCAGTAGCCCGCTGCATTTCTTTATGCTTAGCGTCGCAGTTGTCGAGAGATTCAAAATACTGAGATGCGCTGTCATCAAGAGTATCAATTTCATCGAGAACGTACTGTTCATCAATTTTGATTTTCTCTTGTTCGATTTCAGTTTTAATCGCTTCAATTTCGCTGGATAAGCCCTTGCCTCCCTCAGCAAACAACTTTTCTTCAAGTTTGAGAAGTTTTTCCTCAGCATAAAACTGAAGGCTGGCAATAGATTTGTTGAAGATATCAAACCCATCTTTTAAAACTTGAAACCAAGCTTCGTGGGGACTCTCTGGCAAATCCGGGCCTGCAAACAAACAAAATTGCACTCCCATTTTGCTACCAATGCGATCGACTCTGCCGAGTCTTTGTTCTAACTGATGGGGAAACCACGGCAAATCGAAATGAATTAACCAATCTGTCAATTGCAAATTTACCCCTGCTTCCGCCGATCGATCGCACACTAAGATAAAACAATGGGGTTCAGTCTTAAACCGCTTGAGACTAGCCTCAACATCATCAGCCGAGTTGCTCGTGTCATGGCTGGCGATCGCCTTTTTACCAAAGATTTTAGCTAAATTTTCCGCAATCTCTTTACAAGTTGCAGTAAAACTGGTAAAAATCACAATTTTCGGGAAACGCTCGCCCGGAATCGGCCGTTTAATTTGCTGTTGAATTCTCGACAGCAAATCGCGAGGATTGCTGTGATACTCGCGCGGAACCTTCAAAGCCGCTGCCAGAAATCGGAGAATGGCGATTCGTAACAAACTCAGTCGATCGAGTCCTTCCTGGGGCTTTTCCAGGGTGTTGAGCAAGGTTTCCAGCATTTCCCTTTCTTCGGTAAACAGCGCAGTTCTGGTCAAAATTGCGGTGTCGCTTTGTCCGAATTCGCGATCGAGTTCTGGAGTCGATTTTTTCTGCAAGCGAGCTTTGACAACCCGTTCTAAAACACTCAGCCAAGTACCAGAAGCGCGGAAAAACAGCAGAAAAATTCTCTGATATTCGCTAGACTTGGGAGCGACTGTGCGCCACTTATCGAGTACGGTTTGAATTTCCGACCACTGTTCATCATTCAGATCGTACTCAGTTTTGGGGACAGCATCTCGATCGAAAATCACATCTTCAACCGCATCCCGGCGGTTGCGGAGAATGCGGCGGTGGAGGCGGTAGGTATCTCTAACGTGAGTGCGAATAGTTCGGACAAGCCGAGCCTGTTCTGCGGTTTCTTTAGTTTTCAAACAACTTTCTAACTCTGTTGCTAATCCGATTAAATAATCATCTTTAGCAAAAATAGTGCGAAGTTGAGCGAGTTTTGTTTGCAAAACAGCAGGCTTGGCATTTTCTCGGAAATCCAGCAAAGCGCGACCGATTTCTTGACGGTTTTGCACCTGTTCTTTGAAGCTTTCCAGGTCATCAAGACGGTAAGTTGTGGGATCTAGCAAATTCAGCATTGTTAGAAAATCTTGCTCGTGGCCGAGAACTGGCGTTGCAGATAATAACAATACATTTTTGCTTTTCTGAGCGAGTTTCTGACAGAGTTCAAAGGACTGCTGCTGAGCGCGATCGCTCGAATTTGCCATTGCCGCCACATCATGCGCTTCATCAACAATCAGAAAATCTAGGTTGGCGTTGCGGCTAACTTGATTGATTTCGCTAATAGCAACAAGCTGCACTCGGTCAGCAAAATGAGACAAATAGAATTTATTTTCCAACTCCTGCCGCCACTGTTCGAGCAAGTATTTCGGAACCAGTACCACAGCGCGTCCGTTGGGTTCATCTAGCAGAAATTGGCGGAGAATTGTGCCGGCTTCTACTGTTTTTCCCAGTCCTGGTTCGTCGGCCAATAAATAGCGCACGATTGGGTCTTCTAGGACGCGCCGCACGACTTCAACTTGGTGCGGATAGAGGTCTATGTTAGCAGAAATTAAACCGGTCATGCCGCGGCTGACGGCCCGCTGTTCGATCGCAGATTGAACAAATGCCAATCGGCGATCGTGAAAATACGGCGTTTCTTGGCCTTTGACTGCTAAAATGTCGATCGGATCGGCGATCGGGATATTGCAGCGAACGTATAGTTCGGTTTCGACAGCTTGCAAACTTTGGCTGTCGGGGAGGTCAATTTCGTACTCTAATTTATCTTCATCCCAGTCATAAACTCGACCGATAATCCACCTTTCCTGACTTGTGCTCCAGAGGTAGCAGCGGGTTTGGCGCTGAAGTCTGGCTTCTTGCAGCAAACCCAAGGGTACAGTTTTGCGGATGCGGTTTTTAACTGAGCAAAAATATTCAACTACGGCATCAGTACGCGATACCTCGACAACTTTTCCGATTCCCAAATCGTTTCTGGGCGATCGAACTAACGAACCAACATCAATCATAATTTCAGCCTGACAATACTTACTAGATTACAATAAATCCTTTCCCGTTAAAAATTTTAGCAAAATGCGATTTTTGCCTGCGTCACTTTTCTAGTCAAATGACAGTCAATCTGGTATTCTCAAAACCATAAGTTTAGCATGGTAAATAACATTTGGGGAATTAATAAATATGCTGGCAGCGAATAAGAATAAGTAATTACGAGGAAGGAAAAATAACCCCTGGATTACCGGATTCCCATTTCGGGTATTTCTGCATCACACTGGTATAAATTTCCGACTCTGTAAACCCTGCTAACCAAGCTTGTAGCTGTGGCCAAGGCTGTTCGTTAAACCAAGTTAGATTTGTATGAGCGAATTGACGAACAAAAGGTGCGATCGCCATATCAGCTAATGCTACATTGTTACCAAATAAATATTTAGTGGCGTTTAACTGTGAGTTGAGTTTTTCCAGGAACAAAGAACATTCATACCGATGTACTCTAGCTTCAACACCGGGATAACGATCGGGGTACTTATAACGGTCAAGATGATATTTAAACCTATCATCAAATAGAGCAATTAGTTCCAGCATTTCTGTAACAGAACCTTGCTGTGGCATCAACCATTTTTCAGGATCATGCTGTCTCAATGCCCACAACATGATATCAATACTTTCATCCAGTACCCGCCCGTCAACATCAATCAATATCGGTACGGTACCTTTGGGCGATACATCTAACATTTCTTGTGGCTTGTCTCGCAACACAACTTCCCGCAACTCGCACACCCGATTGCTAACCATCAGCGCCAAGCGCGCCCGCATAGCATAGGGACAGCGGCGAAAGGAATACAAAATCGGGTATGTTGCTGACATATTATATGATTAGTCGATCGCGCGATCGGGCTACAGGAGTCAGAAACCGGGTTTCTTTCGAGATTTCACGCCGCCCAACCTAATTTTTTGTAGAAACCCGGTTTCTTTGAGAAACTACAGGAGTCAGAAACCGGGTTTCTTTCGAGATTTCACGCCGCCCAACCTGATTTTTGTAGAAACCCGGTTTCTTTGAGAAACGCGCTTAATCTATCCCATTATCAACTTTTTCCTTAGCATCATAGCGCGCGCCGATATGTACTTGGTTGCGACGCTTAGCAAGCTCAATCTGACGTTGACGTTCAGATAAGGCTTGTTTTTTGGTTTCAGTTTTTGAGTCATGACAATGAGGACAACTCACACCAAGTACAAACAATTCTGAATCCTTATCTTCCTGACTAATCGGGTGACGACAACCGCGACAAAGTTCATAGTTACCCGGCTTTAACCCCTGACCAACAGAAACCCGTTCATCAAAGACAAAACATTCACCTTCCCAACGACTTTCTGCTTCCGGCACCGTTTCCAAATATTTTAAAATTCCGCCTTCGAGATGATAGACTTCCTCAAAACCTTGAGTACGCAAAAAAGCAGTAGATTTCTCGCAGCGAATACCGCCCGTGCAAAACATTGCTATTTTGGGTTTATCGCGTAAAGCCGCTTCTTGCAGCGCCCATTCAGGTAAATCGGAAAAGCTTTTTGTTTTGGGATTGATAGCGCCTGCAAAAGTACCCATAGATACCTCGTAGTCGTTACGCACATCAACTACGACAACATCAGGATCGTCAAGTAGCTGATTCCACTCATCGGGCTTGACATATTTGCCAGCCATGAGGGATGGATTAATATCAGGTATTCCCATCGTGACGATTTCGCGTTTTAAGCGGATTTTTAGGCGGTAAAACGGTGCTTTTTCGGAAAAAGATTCTTTGTGAACCAAATCAGCAAAACGCGCGTCACAGCGCAAGAATGCGAGCACTGCGTGTACGCCCTCGGATGAACCGGCGATCGTGCCATTGATGCCTTCTTGGGCCAGCAAGATGGTGCCTTTGACATTGTTGTTGTTGCAACAATCGAGTAGCGGTGCTTTCAGGTCAGCAAAATCCGGTAGTTCAACGAACTTATATAAAGCAGCGGTTAAGAAATAAGCCATAGATTCAATTGATAGCACTAATTAATTTTCATAATTATATGAAAATTCAGTCAAAGCGGGCGGTGGGGCTCGAACCCACGACGTCCAGCATGGGAAGCTGACATTCTACCACTGAATTACGCCCGCGCTTAGTGTTTTTTACTTGCTTTCACCTTCTTTGACTTTGGAGGCGGAGCTGTAAAAATGACTAGAAAAACATTGTACAACTATTTTCTGATTTTGAGTATAGCATTTTGACAATCAATTTTGGGCGACAGCCGATCGCACAGCCGAGCCATGATACTGTGGGAGACGAGCCAATTGTCATCGCGGTCATTCGATTTGAGATTTGAGATTTGAGATTTTGGAGGCGACCCCACGGATAAATTCGGGGGCTTGAGGATTTTAGATTTGAGATTTTGGATTGATTCCACGGATAAATCCGGGGGCTTGTACCATCAAGAAATTCTTGGTCAAAACCTGCCACTAAATCAGCAATCGCCTCGGTTCCGAACCTTGACAAAGAGTTAGCGGCTTCGGATCGCGATCGGATCGCGCGATCAAACTGCATCATTTTTAACAGCGCAGCCATTGAGTCCGCAGTTTGACTATGCCGCCATCCATCGCCACGAACGATCGCACCATCAACTCGGTATCGTTCACTTTGCTCAGCAACATCGTTAGCGCCACCGCAGAATCGCACTTTCTCTGAACCGTTACCCCCCGCAGCCTGTCTTGAGAATCCCAACTTGGCAGCGCTGCTGGGATTTCGCTAATTTCCCTAAGCCCATTAAAATATATTTTTGTTACTTTTCTTTACGACTTTAGCTAGGATGGCCGGATTTTGGGAACATTTAAAAAAATTCAGTTATTAGATTGTGTCGGCCAATTAACAGCCTCAAACTTCAACACCAGAAGAAGTTTAGGAAGTAATTGCTGAGTGTGAGTAATATTGGCAACGGCCGATCGACGATACCTTGAAAATGATTAAAAAGGTACAAATGGCCCAACAAGCAGTGATTAAACACTTATAAAATTATCCCGAGATAGTTTACATCGGCGGGGTGGTAGCCAATTTGCGATCGCAACAACCTTCCTCAAAATGAGATTAATTGCGGTTCTGTAGAGTATGCTGTTTTTTTGAGTTTATCTACTTAATTGTACTGTTTTCGTTCCCAGGAGATTCTCCAGAGTCCCACTGCTTGATAAGGACGGACAAAATTCCGGTTGGAAGTTTCTTGATGAGTTGGGGCATTGAGGAGAACTCCACTCGCTCGCAAACCTTAATAGAATTCCTACGCTGGCAGAATCGGAAAAATTCACTGATTCTTAACTTTTAACAGTATAATTATTGATAATTTCCCGTCTCAATCTTGTCCCCCGCTAGGAAAGGGGGAACTCCAAAATAATGATTTTAAAATCGCTTGAGAACACAGGCCGACTGGCCTAGATATTATATCGGTAGGTAGATGACTTATTATTCATTTTAATATATTTATATTAAATATAATATAACAACGATAATACGCAGGCAGCAAGCTATCTGGTATAAAAAATGAGTCCGAAAAAGTTTTCCCGAAATCGTTAAAGATAAATCGTCGAAAACACCGATCCGAATTTGGGTTGCCGGCTGTTCAACCGGTGAAGAAGCTTACTCGATCGCCATCTGCTTGTTAGAGTTTTTAGCAGATCGAGCTACTGATCTGCCGATTCAGATTTATGCGACAGACATCAGCGAAAATGCGATCGCCCATGCGCGCCGTGGCTTTTATACGCCAGCCCAAGTCGCGGATATTTCACCCCAACGCCTGCATCAGTTCTTTGTGCAAATCGAGGGCGGATACCAAATCGCTCAGTCAGTGCGCGAACTCTGCGTCTTTGCTAAACAAAACCTGATCAGCGATCCGCCGTTTTCCCGGATGGATTTGATCACCTGTCGGAACGTTCTGATCTATCTCGGCCCGCCTTTGCAGAAAAAGCTGCTGCCAATTTTCCACTATGGGCTTCGGCCCGCGGGCTTTTTGCTGTTAGGCACTTCGGAAACGGTTGGTGACTTTTCAGAATTGTTTACGCTATTAGACAAAAAGAACAAAATTTATACTAAAAAACTGCTGTCGCATTGGCTGGGCATGGATTTAACTGCTAGCAACTATCCTGCGACACTCCTCAACCCACCGCTGGTGACGGAAAGCTTAAACGAAATCGAAATCGAGAAACAGGCCGATCGCATTGTTTTGAATCACCATGCGCCTGTCGGCGTCATAATTAACACAGCCATGGAGATTCTGCAATTTCGAGGACAGACGAATGCCTACCTAGAACCGTCTCCCGGTAGGGCTAGCTTGAATTTGCTGAGAATGGCAAAAGAAGGATTGCGCCTCGAACTCCGCACTGCAATTGAACAGGCCTCCCAGCAGCAGTTGCAGATCACGCGCAAAGGCTTGCAAATTAGAGAAAGCGATCGCATCCGCCTCGTCAGAATTAATGTGATTCCATTCCCAACAGGCGCTGTAGCAAAAAACTATTTTTTAGTTTTGTTTCAAGACGAGCCGCCGCTCCCTGCAATGCCTGCCGCTGTAAACGATCGTAGAGTCAACTCCGATGCTTTAGAGGGTGAAAGTTTGAAGATTGCGAGGCTGGTAGAAGAACTCAAAATTACAAAAGACCACCTGCAAACGATCGTCCAAGAACATCAAGCCGCTAACCAAGATTTGAGAGCTGCCAACGAGGAGATTTTGTCGAACAACGAAGAGTTGCAAAGTACAAATGAGGAACTCGAAACCGCAAAAGAAGAGATTCAGGCAACCAATGAAGAACTGAACACAATTAATGACGAATTGCAGCGGCGCAATGTTGAATCAACTCAGGTAAGTAACGATTTACAGAATCTGCTCAGCACCATCAATATTCCGATTCTGATGGTGGGAGGCGACCTGCGAATCCGCCGGTTTACTCCCGCAATCGAAAGCATCTTCAACTTGATTTCTAGCGATGTCGGGCGCTGTTTGAGCGACATCACTCACAAGTTGATAGTGCCGGAGTTAGAGCCAATGATTGTAGAGGTGATCCGCACCCTCAATTTGAAAGTTCAGGAGGTTCAAGATCGAGAGGGTCATTGGTATGATCTGCATATTCGACCGTATCGGACGATCGACCACAAGATTGATGGGGCTGTGGTGATGTTGGTGGATATCCACGAGCTCAAAATGAGCGCCCAGCAGTTGACGGAAGCGAAAAATTACGCCGAAACGATCGTGGAAACCGTGCGGGAACCATTGCTAGTGTTAGATCTCAACCTGCGGGCGATCACGGCCAACCGTTCTTTCTACCAGACGTTTCAGGTGATGCCGATCCACACTGAGCAACACTCGATCTTCGATCTCGGTAACAGACAGTGGAATATTCCCAAGTTGCGATCGCTCCTCCAAGAAATTCTGGCAGGAAATGCCGAGTTTCACGATTTTGAGATCGAGCATGACTTTGAGCAGATCGGGCATAAAATAATGCGGCTCAATGCCCGCAAAATGCCTCCCCTCGGCGATACACAGATGATTCTGTTGGCGATCGAGGATATCACGGAGCAAAAACAGTTTGAGACAGAAGGCAGCCTTCGGATTCAAGAACAAACGGCTCGTGTGGCTGCTGAGCAGGCCAGCCGCATCAAAGATGAGTTTTTGTCCGTCCTCTCTCACGAACTGCGGACGCCGCTCAATGCGATGATTGGCTGGACACAGTTGCTGCGCCTGAAAAAATTTGACCAGGCTAAAACCCAATACGGTTCACTTAACTGTTTGTATCACCCGGAGATCCCCCTAAATCCCCCTTATACCATTTTTCTAAAGATATGCTATAGATGAATTCTTAGCCCCCCCTTCATAAGGGGGGGTGGGGGGGTAATCTCTAGCGCTACTTTATGAAATTGGTATTAAAAAGGGGGACTTTAATACAGTTCTTGTCCCCCCATTTTTAAGGGGTGTGCCAGGGAGATCGGGCTTAAGTGAACTGTATTGGGCTAAAACCGAGGAGACGCTAAAAACGATCGAGCGCGCCGCCAAAGCACAAAACCAGCTCATCGATGACATCTTAGACGTTTCGCGAATTACCACAGGCCAGTTTCGGCTCAATGCTTTGGAAATTGAGCTGAATCCACTGGTTGAAAATGCGATGGAGGTGGTTCGTTTCGCAGCAGAAGCCAAAAATCTTCAACTTGAGTCCCGGCTAAGTCCTTTACCCCGAAAAGTATTGGCCGATCCAAACCGCTTACAACAGGTACTGTGGAATCTACTTTCAAACGCGATTAAATTCACCCCAGCCGGAGGAAGAATTGAAATCGCATTAGACTACATTGATGGCATGGCTCAAATCCAAGTTAGCGATACTGGTAAGGGCATTCACCCTAATTTTCTCCCCTATGTGTTCGATCGCTTCCGTCAGGCGGATAGTAGCAACTCTCGCAGAGACGGTGGATTGGGGCTAGGACTCTCGATCGTCCGTCATTTAGTAGAACTCCACGGCGGTACTGTTGGTGCAACAAGTTCAGGTGAGGGACAAGGGGCAACGTTTAGCGTGAGGTTGCCGCTACGAACAAATATCCCAGAAAGTTAGACGCTAATATTTACCCAAGACATAATTGATATCAATTCCGGTTGTACCATCCGTGATTGTTGACTGTTGACTGTGAGTCAAAAAAAGTGAAACTTGCGCTATATTTGTTGGCAGCTTGATGCGACTTTATCAGGGGGATGAAGCGCGGATTTGAGATAATTCCGGCGCAACCAGAATTGATATTATTTCTAATCTTATCTCCTGTTCTGAGATCCCAAATGAGTTCTATCGCCACGATTGGTTATCAGTCAATACGGTTCACTTAACACTATTTATGCCCCGGAGATCCCCTAAATCCCCCTTAAGAAGGGGGACTTTGAGAGCTTTCTTGTCCCCCCCTTGGGAAGGGGGGTTAGGGGGGATCTGTCTTAAGTGAACCGTATTGGGTTATCAGTAAATCCACTATCAGGGGGTGATTAACCTCAACATCAACCCTTTAATTATGCAATGCCCGTAGACGTGCGTAATCGAAATATTGGAAGTGGTTATCTGCGTTCATCGGCGTTTATCTGCCTTCATCTGCGGTAAAAAAAGGCAAGAATCTCTAAATAACCCTAACCAATAACTATTTAGAAACCTTAACCCGATCGCCATCCTTAAGAAAACCAGCCCCAGTAACAACCACCCGATCGCCCGCCTTCAAACCCTTTTTAACCTCCACCTTAGCAGCAGTCAAATCCCCCACAGCACCCCCGGAAATTTCCCCAACTTCCACCGGTTGAGCCTGCACCTTGTCCTGGCCGACAAGTTTGTAAACAATAGAACTGCCGTCAACTTGTGGTAAAATAGCTTTAGCAGGGACTTTCAAACCTTGAGCCGTTGCCGTCGCAATTGATGCGCGCAAAAACATTCCCGATCGCAAAAACTCGCTTGCCGGCAAATCAATCTTCACAGTAGCTTGCCGATTTTGCGGGTCAACTAGCGGCGAAATATCTCGCACAGTTCCTGACAACTTAATCCGCTTGTCAGAATCCGAAGTAATTTGGACTGCTGTTCCCGGCTGCACTTGCGAAACCTGAGTTTCCGGCACTTTCAATTGCAGTTCCAGCTTGTTGCCACGAATAATCGAAAAGAGTTTTTGACTTCCCGAAGACACATCCCCAACTCGACCAATTCTTTCAGCCACAGTGCCACTATCCGGCGCTCGAACAATTGTTTGTTCTAGTTGAGTTTGTAACTGTTTGACTTGGGCATCATTGCTGCGGACACTTGCTGCGTTATTTCCGACATTTGCTCTCGCACTGCTGACACTCGCTCCAGCCGTATTCACTTTAGCACGAGCGCTGGCGAGGGCTGCTCTAGCCGTACTGATATTAGCTTCACCAGTAGCTACTTTAGCAATAGCCGATCGCACTTCTTCCGCTGCTTTATTCTGTTCTTCCAAAGCTGTATTCAAGTCAGCTTTAGCTTTGTTCAAGTCTTGAACAGCAGTCTGCCGCTCTGTCTTGCGTCTTTCTAAATCTTGCTGACTAATTACTCCCTGAGTCGCCAAATTTTGGCTGCGATTTACTTCTCTTTGAGCCTGATCTAATTTAGCCTGGGCGGAGGCAATGCCGGCTTTAGCTTGAGTGACACCGGCTTTAGCTTGTTCCACACCGGCTCTTGCCTGGCCGACGCCTGTTTTGGCTTGCGCTGCGTCAGCTATGGCTTTTTCAACGCCAGCTTGGGCTTGAGCAACGCCGGCTTGGGCTTCTTGTTGGGCTGACTGAGCTTGCTGCACCTGAGCTTGGGCTTGTTCTACCGTAGAATTGGCCGATTGTACTCCCGCCAGCGCTTCGGCAATTTGCGATCGTAGCACCGAATCGTCCAAAACCGCCATCGTCTGACCTTTTTCTACCGCATCTCCTTCATTCACCAACACCTGCTTGATTTGCAAACCGTTGGCTTGTGGCAGCACCGGCAGCAAGTCATAGGCTGCCACGGTGCCCGTCGCTTCCAAAGTTTCACCCACCTGGGCAGATTCCACAGGCGCCACTGTCACCGTCGGAGCCGTCGCCTGCTGGTTTACCGATGCAATTGGAGCTGCCGGAGGCGAACTCTGCTTGCCCCCAGTCAAGTTTACTGCTAGCAGCGTTGCAGCCACGCCAACCCCTGCGCCCGCCAACAAGGCAGGCCACCTGATTTCTTTGCGGGGCCCAACTTCAGTTGCTTCTGGTTCCCAAACTTCTTCCCCCTCGATTTCTGGAACTTCCAGCGCAACTTCTCGTTCATCTTCCTCAGCGGAGAATTGCCAGCGAGAGTTGTCTGAGACTTCACTTTCAGCTACATCCACTGCTGAGTTCCTGTCGCGCCCGCTCTCCACGGGGGGAAGGGGTTGCTTTTCTTCGGCTTCTGAAAAAACTTGATTAGTCACGGTAGTTCCTCTCGCCAGTATGAGCCTTTCCTTTTTTTTATATTGTAAAGAAAGATTACGATATTATTTAGTTCATTTTAGCGGAGGGCATCTGGAGTGGCGCTTCCTCCTTTTGGGTGAGTGTGGCGCCGTTTGACCCTACAATGGCGATTTTGATTAAATTTGATCAAAGTTTGTACGATCGAGATTTAATTTGATCTGCCTCTGGGGCATACTGAATATTAGCGTGATTCGCGATCGTGGGGTCGATCGGGCGGGCATTGTCTCTCCCCAAGTGGCTTGGCCGTCACCTATCTATCAATGCTCAGAAAAGTCAGTCTAATCTTAAACTGATTATTCCTAACCTATACTCTCATGTGTTTATTGTATAATACGGCACATCTGCTGAAAAAGTTGTGCCACTTTATTTAAAAAAAATCAAAATGAATAGTCTCTTTTCTCCCCTCCAACAGTTTCTAATTACTTGGCTGCTAGTGCTAGTAACGGGATGGTTTACCCTGACTGCTGTCAGTTATGTTGGGGAACTGGTCAGCATTTTAGTAACAGCGGGACTCATTGCATTTTTATTAAATTATGCAGTAAAAAGACTGCAAGTATTTTTGCCCCGGGGAGTAGCTGCGGGGCTGGTTTATTTAACTGCGGGTGTAATAGTAGTAGTAATCGGTTTAACTATTGTGCCGCCGGTGTTCAGCCAAGCGAGGCAGTTGGGGGTGAGGTTCCCGGAATTGCTGGAGTCAGGGCGGCTGCAGCTAGGTGAATTTCAAGCCTGGAGTGCCGAGCGCAATTTACCGTTTGACGTGCAAATATTGGAGCAGCAACTGTCAGCTAGAGTCCAGGGACAAGTCCAGGCGATCGCCGGTACGGGTTTAGGCTTAGTTGTAGGTACTGTTAACTGGTTTTTGGACTTAATTTTTATTGTGGTGATTTCCTTTTATATGCTCCTAGACGGGCAAAGAGTGTGGCAGGGTTTGACCAGCATTTTTTCCCCAGACATTCGCTATGTTTTAACAGAGACTTTGCAGCGAAACCTCCAGCGATTTGTATCGGGACAGTTATTGCTGGGACTATTTATGGCCATCTCGCTAACTCTGGCTTTTTGGTGGCTGCAAGTTCCGTTTTTTCTGTTGTTTGCCGTGTTTATAGGATTGACGGAAATAATTCCGTTTATTGGAGCAACTTTGGGAATTGGCACTGTTAGTATAATTGTAGCGTTTATTGATTGGTGGCTGGCGCTGCAAGTGTTGGTAGTGGCGATCGGTCTCCAGCAAATCAAGGATAATTTAGTAGCTCCCCGAATTATGGGCAATCTCACCGGATTGAGCCCGGTAATTATTTTCACAGCTTTGCTGTTAGGAGGTAGAGTGGGAGGATTGTTGGGAGTTATCCTGGCAATTCCGCTCACTGGGGTTGTAAAAAGTATAGTAGAAATTGTACTCAATCCCAAATTGCCGCCCCAAACAGGCTCATTTTTCTACAATCCTTTTAGCGGCGAGGAGTTGGGAAAAATACCAGAAGAGGAAACTAGAATAATCTTGGTCGCAGATGAACAAAAGTAGTCTAATTTTTGTAGTAAGTAATTCAGTTAGGAAAACTTTTATAAGTCAGGAATTAACTTTTGGCTGCTGAGTCCATTAAGAAAAGACTAAAGTCTCTACAAAGAACTTTAAAAACTTTAGTCTTTATTACTAACCCACTTAAAATCTCAAACCTCAAAAATTATGAAATGGTGGCAAAATCTTAAAAAGAATCCTCTGGCTCGGTTGGGAGCAGTGCTGCTGTTAATTTTTTATACAGTCGCACTTTTCGCTGAATTTGTGGCACCTTACGACCCCTACGACTCTCAATTAAACGGTTCATTGCTGCCGCCGACTCAGATTTATTTAAGCACCCAAGACGGGCGCTTTATCGGCCCCCACGTTTATCCGACTACTCAGGGCCCGGTGGATGCGAATACCGGCGCTCGTGAGGTAATTGTAGACTGGCAAAAACCCTCTGCTGTTGGTTTGTTTGTCAAAGCTTCCCCCTATAAATTTTTAGGAGTTTTGCCTTTCGACAGGCACCTGTTTGGCACTACAGGAGAAGGCCAAATTAACATTTTAGGCACGGATGAACAAGCTCGCGATCAATTCAGTCGCTTAGTACACGGCAGCAGAATTAGCCTCAGCATCGGCTTAGTAGGAATAGCAATTTCTTTTCCCTTGGGATTGTTAATCGGAGGAATATCTGGTTATTTCGGCAGTTGGATTGATAGTGTTTTAATGCGTTTCGCCGAAGTATTGATGACGATTCCCGGTCTTTATTTATTAGTAGCGCTAGCAGCAGTGCTGCCCCCGGGATTGACAAGTGCTCAGCGATTTATATTGATTGTGCTGATTACTTCATTTATCAGTTGGGCGAGTTTGGCGCGCGTAATTCGCGGTCAGGCACTGTCAATTAAACAGCTAGAATTCGTGCAAGCGGCGCGGGCAATGGGCGCTAATCCAATTTATATTATTGTCCGCCACGTTTTGCCACAAACTGCTACTTATGTAATTATTTCTGCTACTTTGTCGGTTCCGGGTTTTATTGTGGCGGAGTCGGTTTTGAGTTTAATTGGACTGGGAATTCAACAGCCAGATCCTTCTTGGGGAAATTTGCTGTCTCTGTCTACTAATGCTTCAATTTTAGTGTTGCAGCCTTGGTTGGTTTGGCCTCCGGCGATACTGATTATTTTGACTGTTTTGGCATTCAATTTATTGGGAGATGGCTTGCGGGATGCTCTCGATCCGAGAAGCATTCAAAGGTGATTGGGAATTGGGAATTAAAATATTTGTAGGGGCGGGTTCACCCAAATTTATATCATCAAATCCCAGAACTAAAAAACCCGCCCCCACCCATCGCAGATACTCAAAAACTTGTTCCGTAATCAGGGTTAATTGGTTGGGTGGGGGCGGGTTTATTAATATTTTGGATGTGAACCAAAGATTGTTGGTGAACCCGCCCCTACGAGATTTGGTAAGACAATTACCAATGACCAATGACTAATGACTAATGACCAATTACTTATTTAATTCTTAACAGGTAAACGGATTGTAAAAGTAGAACCAACACCGACTTGACTGTTTACTGAAATATTGCCACCCATCATGAGGCAAAAACGCTGGCTGATTGCTAGTCCCAAACCTGTGCCGCCGTACTTGCGCGTGGTAGAAGCGTCTGCTTGGATAAAGGGTTGGAAAATGTGCTGCAACTCGTCTGGATTCATGCCAATTCCTGTATCTGTACAATTAACTACTAAAAATTCTTTACTGGGATTTGAGGATGGAGAATTTACCGCAGGTTCAGAATTGTTTTCTGGTTTCGCTGCGCTACTATCGCTGGCGATTTGTTCTCGGCTGGCGGTGAGGGTAATTGTACCGTTTTGAGTGAATTTGGCGGCATTGCTCAGCAAATTTAATAAAATCTGCTGCACTTTGGTAATGTCCCCGTGCATAGTGCCGATATTGCTAATTTTGTGTAAGTTGAGAGTGTTGCCGTTTTTCTGAATTAGTGGCGCGGCGGTGGAGGCGACTTCTTCAATCAAGGCGGCGATGTCGAAGGTTTCTAAGTATAGATCCATGCGGCCGGCTTCGATTTTAGAAATGTCGAGAATGTCGTTAATTAGCGATAGCAAGTGTCTGCCGGAAGTGCGAATTTTGTCTAAATCTGGGGTGAGTTCATCGTAACCCAATTCTTCGGTTTCTTCTTGGAGCATTTCGCTGTAGCCGATGATGGCATTCAGAGGTGTTCGCAGTTCGTGGCTCATGTTTGCCAAAAATGCACTTTTTGCGGTGGAAGCGGCTTCGGCTGCTTCTAGGGCTAGTTGCAAGGCGGATTCAAAGACTTTGCGATCGCTAATATCCTCGACGCTGCCTTCATAGTAGAGTACCTCGCCGTTGGCGTCGCACACTGCACGCGCGCTTTCGGAAATCCAAATTACCTTGCCGTCAACGCGGTAAACTTGTGACTCAAACCCCGAAACTTCTCCGAATTCTTCCATCACCCGCATAAACTTGTCGCCCTGCTGAGGATTGACGTAAGCTTGCTGCCTGATGTTTGTGAGATTTGATGTCAATTCTTCGGGAGTGGCGTAGCCATAGATGCGGGCTAAAGCTGGATTTACGCTCAAGAAGTGGCCTTCGGGGGTTCTTTGAAAAATGCCTTCGACGGCATTTTCAAAGATGCTACGATATTTTTGTTCTGCTTGACGCAAAGCGCTTTGTGTACGATCGCGATCGCTGGCTTCGATCGCCAATGATACCAAATCTGCGAGGGAAGCAGCAAAATTTTGTTCTTCTACTGTCCAGTTGCGAGCAATTCCCACCTGTTCGATACAGATGACTCCGACTGTTTGTCCTCCCAATCGCACCGGCGCATCTAAGGTTGATTTAGTGCCACTTTGTGTAAAGTAAGATGCCACAAATTCTCTGGTTCTGATATCTGATAAAGCGTCATCGGCTGCGATCGTCCGGTCTTCTTCCAAAGCTTTAAAATAAACTGGATAGTCTGGTGCTGCGAGTTCGGCACCTTGGGAATGCTGGCCGTTGGTGCGGTGAAATTGGTCGAGACATTGCAATGAAGATCGACTTTCGTCGTACAACCACGCTCCGGCTACTTCTGCATCTAGGGTATGAGCCGCCGCTTCGGTGATTTCCCTCAAAGCTACTTGCAAATCGCCTCGATATAGCGCTTTATTTCTTGCTAGTTCTAGCAAAACCATATTTTGTTTGAGCAATTGTTTTTGCCTCATCCGCCGCACTGATTCGGCTAGCTTCTGTTCGGTAATGTCGCGGGCCACCCAAATTACGGATGCTTCTGAAAGCGGCGAAATGCTGGCGGCAAAACAAACTTCACGGTCGTCAATGGTTAAATCGTACTCGATGCTGACAGTTTGCTGAGTATCTAAAGCAGCTCGGATGTGGTTGAGAAAATTGTCGGCTGTAGCTTGCGGAAATAGCTCTCCGACAGTTTTGCCAACTAATTCTTCGGCTGGTTTGTAGAGCAGGGACATATTTGTGGGCGCGATTTTCAAATAGCGGCCGGTGGCATCCACAACTATAATTAATTCGTTCATAGCTGCAAACAAAGCCCGCAATTCTGCTTCGGCGGCTTCGAGTTCGGCAGTCCGCTCTGCTACTCGCTGTTCTAAACTGGAGTTAGTTCGTTCTAGGGCTACAAAAGACGATCGCAATTGTCTCGCCATCTGGTTGAAAGACTGAGCCAGCACGCCGAGTTCGTTGACACCTTTGACTTCGACTTCGCCGTCTAATTCGGCGGAGGTGAAGTCGGCAGATTCGGACATTTTTGTTAAAGCTTTGGAAGCTTCCAGCAATCGGGTAATTGGTGTGACAACCCAGCGAGATGTGAAAATTCCCAGGACGATCGCCAATATGAAGGCAAAAAAGCACAATAAGATAGTTGTGCGAGTGTTGGCGTTAATTTGCTCCATAAAGTCTGCTTCCGGGATAGCTACGACAATCAGCCAATCTAGGCTGCGGCCGTCTTGCAGGGGAGCCACCGTAATAAATTGACGTTTGCCGTCTAGATCGAAGGTAAACTGTCCTTGGCTGTCAATTTGTGCAAAACTGCCAAATCGTTTTTGCAAGTAGGTGGAGGCCGATCGAATTAGCAAATTTTTGCTCTGTGTCGCCAACAGCCGTTTTTGTCCGTCTTTGTCCGTGACAAAGGGCAATTCGTCTGTGGAACTGGCGACTATTTCCCCGCTGCGTTCGATCGCAAAAACTTGTCCCGACGGGCTAATTTTGATGCTTTTGAGAAAATCGCTGATTTGAGAAAGAGTCAGGTCAATTGCCAGTACCCCCCGCAGGTTTCCTGTTTCATTGTAAATAGGCATCACCGGCGTAATCCCCAGCACTGGCGAGGCCGTGAAGACGTAGATGGGAGACCAAGTGGCTTTTCCTGCCTGTTTGGCAGCTTGGTACCACGGTCTTGTACGGGGGTCATAGGCGGCGGTTTGGATGAGCTCAGTGCGATTTCCTTGGCTGTCCAGGCGATAAATTTGGCGGTTTGGAGCGGTTGATTCGTCTCTGATGTATACTAATTCTTCGGCTTCGCGTTTGAGCAAGAGGAATTTGCCCTGTTCGTCGCCGTAGTAGATGGTTGTAGTTCGATCGCTCAGCTTGGTCTGGTTCCACAAATAACGCTCTAAGTTGGGGAAGTCTTCCGGGTCTAAGTTTCCAGAGGCGATCGCAGCAGTATTCATTTGCAGGAACAGGTGAGACACCTCTGCAAAACTGCGGAAATTTTCTTTAGTCCTGGCTGCAACTTCCAAGCTTAACCTGGTTGCAAGGTCATTGACGGCTTTCTGACCATTACGAAACGATAGCCATCCAGTCACGCCGACTGCTACGGAGATTTGCACCACCAGCGGTATCAACAAAACTAGGCTCAGTGACATCTTGGGCGAGCTTTTCATCAGACAAGTGCTCAGACTTTTTAATAACATCAATATTTTGACACCTACCGGGTTTGCGTATCGTTTGTCGCTTAAAAGAGCCCCTCGATATAAGTTACAATGTTGTACACAAATAGTGAAGTGCAGTGGTCGCCCACTCAAAACGGGGCTGAGGTTTCCACCGCTACTGTAAAAAATTGTAATATTAATCATGCCACTACTTGCCTGAATGTGGCGATCACTCTGGGGGTTCGCGGCGAAAAAGTCACACCAGTTGACAGTTGACAGTTGACAGTTGACAGTTGACAGTTGACAGTTGATAGCTACCTCTACCTGGAAGGAAGAAGATTGGAGTAATGAATAGTCTGATTTTAATTTCTCCCGATCAGGGAGAGGCTTTAAACCAATTATTTCTGGCAAACAAAGAATATAACAGTAGGTAATCTCCAAACCCTTAATTTATCAATCATTCCCAGTCTAAAATCTAAAATCTAAAATCTAAAATCTAAAATCTAAAATCCTATCACTTCCTCCCCGTGCGGATTGCCCACCTTACCCCTGCTTAATAAAAATTTGATTTTATTTTTTTCTACAGTGCCAGGACAAATGTAAATTCTGTGACAATTTGGTGTTGAAAAATTTGCTATTAATAAGATAAGCCGCACAAATCCCGTAGCGTAGCGGGGCGTAAGCCATCGACTACAAAGAGGATAATTGAAGCACCTGCATTTCATCAACGCCAGCAAAGTAAAGCGTTTTTGGCTTTTTTGGGCGAGCGACATTTTGGCAAAATAATACTTCTGGAGGATGACATGAACTATACATTTGAAATCCTGGGCGTATCTCCAACTTTAACGTTTTTCAACCAGCAGCAGGAATTGCTGCAACAACAGCAGCCGTCCGGTGTAGAATACTTGGCAAACCGGAAGTGTACTCTCGATGCGTTTGTGGCATCCGTAGAGACAGTTTCTCCTAACCGCGGCTGGGATGTCGATCGAGTTGTAGACACTGTGATTAGTTTCTGGATGAACAACTCCGATAGCATCCAGTATTGGAAGCACAGGCTGCAGGATGCCGGCAGCGAAAACTTGTTAGTAGCCAGAGTAGGCGATATCAAGTCTTTGCAAGCTGCATTTGAATCGCTGCTGGGCGAATAGGAAAATCGGGAATTGCGAAAAAGTCGATCGACTTTTTCGCAATAATCAACTTAACTGTCTATTAGCAATTCCCAATTCCCCTGATTCGCGATACGGAAGTCGCAGATATAAAATATCTGTTTCTTCCAGCTTCTATCTTCCATCTGCCTGATGTCTTCAACATCTGGCTAATGATTAATGACTTCGCAATTGGCAATTCCCAAATATTATGTCTCGTTCCAAAGCCCTGCAATCTTATATTTTTGTCCGCTTGCTCCTCGCACCACTAATGTTGTGGACAATCACCACAGCAGTATTTTTGTTGTTGCGGGCCACTCCGGGCGACCCCATAGATGCCATTCTCGGCTCACGAGCTCCTGCAGCCGCCAAAGCAGCAATGCGAACCCAACTCGGCCTCGACGCACCCCTGTGGGAGCAATATTTAAAGTACATGAAAGACTTATTCAGTCTGGACTTGGGAACCTCAATCACCACTCGCGGACAAACCGTGTGGCAAATTATCGGAGATTATTTCCCCGCTACAGTGGAATTAGCAGTTTGTAGCATGGCCATAGCTTTAATTGTCGGCATCAGTATCGGTTCCCTGGCAGCATCCCGCCCCAACACTATTTTCGATGCTGCAGGCCGTTTGTTTGGCATTATCACTTACTCGCTGCCGGCTTTTTGGGCTGGTATGGTTTTGCAATTGATTTTCGCAGTGCAGTTGGGATGGTTTCCCTTGGGAACTCGCTTTCCCGTGACATTCCCCGCCCCCGAAGGCTACACAGGACTATACACTATTGACAGTCTCCTGAGCGCTAACCCTGGTCAGTTTCTCACATCTTTGCATTATTTGGCACTTCCGAGTTTGACGTTGGGGATTCTTTTGAGTGGCATTTTCGAGCGCATTGTCAGAGTGAATCTCAAGCAAACTTTGCAAGCAGATTATGTCGAAGCAGCTAGAGCTAGAGGCATTCCCGAATTGCAGATTTTATGGGCTCACGCTCTGAAAAATGCACTAATTCCGGTGATTACTGTCTTAGGATTGACTTTTGCTGCACTGCTGGGCGGTGCTATTTTAACAGAGGTTACTTTTTCTTGGCCGGGGTTGGCAAATCGCCTTTACGAAGCGATTAGCTTGCGGGATTATCCAACTGTTCAAGGTATTGTGGTATTTTTTGCGGCAATTGTCGTAATTGCCAGCATTGTAATTGATATTTTGAATGCTTACATTGACCCGCGAATTCGGTACTAAAAATATTAAGGAAGAAGGGCAACGGATGCGCGACTGTGGCACTTTCGCCTTTTTCTACCTGTACTTTCTGTCGGCGCGAGATGTTTTAGCCAGCGGTGGCCCTGTAGAAGCAGTTGTCAAAAAGATCGGCTTTTAGAGTGACGACACTTGGCAATTTATGGGCAATACTGGAGAAAATAAACTTCAACATTTGAGGAAACGCTGATGAGAATATTGCGAACAATCGCCGCTCTATCGGCTGCCTTGACCCCACTGATGGCTGAAGCTGCCTTTAGCCGCCCGATGGTGGACGCAGCCGACTTTCCCAGAGCCTCAAACCCCCAAGTAAATGTGCCAGTTTGCTTCATCGAAACCCCAGGCGGCACAACTTTTGATTTAGTCAGCTTGTGTGGCAGCAATGCTGCTCCCCAAAACACTGCTCCGGTTGCGGGCAATGCTCCTGCAAATAACCCCAATGTAAGCACTCCGCCTCCTCCCCCGAACCCCAACGCCCTCACCAGAGATGCTGTCGGCACGCCGATAACTACTCCAACAGGCACGGCAAATCCCAACAATCCCAATAATGTCAATCCGGGAACTTCGCCGACAGGTACTCCCAACAATGTCAATCCGGGAACTTCGCCGACAGGTACTCCCAATAATCTCAATCCGGGAACTTCGCCAACCACCAATCCCAATAATCTCAATCCGGGAAGTGCGCCTTATACCACTCCCAATAACAGTGCGTCTCCCACGGGTGGGGCTGCTGGCGACAGCAACAGCGATTTAGTTCCCAATCCCAATCTCAATCTTCCGAGAGTGCCGCCGAGTTCCTTTGGCCCTGGAGGTGTTGCACCGACTAGAGATGCGATTGATGGCCCCCGCCAGTAATCGGCGAAGTGTCAGAAGTTTTACAGAAACCGGGTTTCTCTGAAACCATCTCTTTTTCAGGGATTGTTCACCCACGAGAAAGCCGGAATATTTATTTGCCTGCGTAATATTGATTTCAGGTACGATCGGCATATTTTGTAGCAGAGTAGCGAAATAAAAGTTAAGCTAAGAACTTGTAGACGCTATCGGCCAAGCACTCTTTCAAAACTGGACAACCAGGTAGAAGCAGTGATAGATAGCCAGCTTTAATCCGTAACAGGATTAGTTATCAGCACAGGTTAAAATTATTCCCAGGCGGGTGCTTGCCAGCTCCAAGTTCTCAACCTAAACCATTAAACAGGCATATTTTTGTTAAGCCAGTGTGGTTGAGAAAGTACCGACTGATAACATTAGCGAGACAAAATTAACCCGATTATTCGGAGGCTCTTCATGAGCAAAATATTTGTTTTAAATTTCAACAAAATTGCTCTAGACCCGATCCTCTCCGTTGGCGTAGCCCCCGTAGGGGCGGGCTTCGCTAACGTACTTGAGGAGGAAATCTAGTGTCAAACTTAGTTCAACGTTTAGAAATAACCGCTCATCCGCAACTTGAAAAATCCCTCGGCTATCGAGGAGATAGTCGCTGGGTAGCTTGGCGCTGGGAACCCGACATCGACCAACTTATTTCCAGCGACGGTAAAACAGTCGGCACTGGCAATAATATGGCTTGGCTGGTGTTTTTGCAGCACGATTTAGTAGATCCTGCAGTACAAGAGTACAACCTCGGCGAGGGCGATCGCTACTGGCTGCTTTTAGACACCGAAACTAGAAATCTCTACGTCGGCGAAGGGAAAATAGTTCAGAATCTGCTCGAACAGCCGGAAAGTTTAGGTTTATTGGCCTGTCTAGATGGCGGCAATGCCGATCGACAAACTGGTGAAACTTGGCAGCAAACCCTATCTCAACTAACAGCCAAACCAGTTGTTCGCCACCTGACAAATGCCCTTCCTTTCGGTATCGCGGCCGCTTTGATAGGTGCTCTAGGCATCGGAACCGGATTGTGGGTAGTGCCAGCCGTGCAGCAGAAACTAGCCGAAAAAGCTGCTTTTATTTCCCCAATTAGTTCTGCAGCCAACTGCGGGCTTGGCGGTTCCGACGATTTTTCAGCTTATATCGGTTCCTCAAGCGGAAACAAAGAACTTCATGTAATAGGCGTTTATGAAGCCAATGCGGATCACGGGAACCGAGATTTATCAAAAAGTGCGTTAGCGAAGCCCTCGCAGAGGATCGAAATCAAAGTAGAACGCCGAAACAAGCCCATAATTCTCGCACTTTCAGCCTATGAACCCGTGCAATGGAACATTACCGCAGAACCGGGCGCAGTTATCGAAAAAATCATCGTTAACGGATACCACAACCAAACTGTTTCAGGAGTTTCTGGAATTCCCATAGAAGAGCACAGCTACGAAGAAACCGGAGACTCTCTCGGCGACTTTATCTACAAGTGGGGTGCTACCGCTGAAAGTACCAATACTTCTTCCCTCGTGACTAAATTGGAACAGAGAAACCGCACCAGTTTAACTTCCTTTCAAGGATGCTACAGAGGTAAGAACTTTACTATTAATTGAGAGCAGCGAGAAACCGCGACAAGTTATACAATTTTCGCTTTTCGATTGGGAATAACTGATTCGATATGGTTTTGAAAGTTGTTACAGTTCCCTTCTTTTTTTAACTGGTGTTAAAACCTATCCCTCTAAAATCACAAAACCCGCGTCGGCGGGTTTTTTATTGAGAGTTCAACTTATTGGCATCTCTATGGTATGATATCCGGTGGCGTGATCACCAATTCCCAATTCTCACAATACTAATAGATTTGCTATGAAATACTGGTACGAAACGCTTGCAGTAGCGCAGCGAATTTTAATTGAATTGGGGAGGCGGCGACGCAGCTTAGTCTTGTGGAGTATTTTTCCAGTTTCTATCTTGCTAATTAACGGTTTAATTTTAAAAGAACGCGCTAATCTCACCACAGCAAAAGCCTTTGAAACTGCTGCACCTGCAAGCTTAGTAGGAGCGGCTTTATTTTTTAGCTGTCTCGGTGGGAGTGTCGCAACAGTAGTAGCAGAGCGAGAACAGCATACCCTCAAACGCTTGTTTATTTCCCCGCTGAGCGGCACTTCCTACTTTTTAGGAATTTTCCTGGCTCACAGTTGCATCGGCATCGGTCAGGTAATTTTAGTATATGCGATCGCCTCTTGTTTAGGAGCACAATTCCAAGGCTCTATTCTGCTAGGATGTGCGATTATTCTGCTCAGTATTGTATCTTATGTAGGTGTAGGCTTTATTCTAGGCACCCAGTTTGCGAGGCGCACTGAAGATGTCAACTCCCTAGTAGCGGCTTTCGGCGTTCCTTTGTTGATTTTAGGAGGCGCATTTTTGCCGACTTCGCTGTTTCCCAAAAGTTTGCTGGATCTCGCCCAGTACAATCCAATTTATCACATGAACGAAGCGCTGATGGGCGTGTGGGCTGAGGGCAAAGATTTGGCTGATATTGCCGAACACTTTTGGTATTTATTCATATTTTCTATTGCCATGATTGCAGGTGGATGGCTTTCTTACCGCAGGATGCTGAGAGTAGAAAGAAGACTTTAAAACTATCTCATTATGTCGTAATTATTCATCTCTCTCTTCTCTGACTCAGCGCCCTCTGCGCTCTCTGCGGTTTAATCGTTCAGAAACAACCGTAAATATATAAAATAATACGGAGAATTAAAGCAGTGCTGCAAATAGAAAAGCTAAATAAGTCCTATGGCGAGCGTTCAGTGCTTAAAGATTTAACACTGCACATTCAATCTGGAGAAATTTACGGTTTGCTCGGGCCAAACGGGGCGGGTAAAACTACAACTATCAATATTTTATGCAATTTGCTAAATGCCGACAGCGGCAAAGTTTTTATCAATGGCGAACCTGTTTCCGAAGCTACCAAATTGTTAATAGGTGTAGCGCCCCAAGAAAATTTGCTTTACAAAAGCCTTAGCTGCGAGGAAAACCTCAACTTTTTTGCTCAAATTTACGGCTTAGAGCGCAAACAGCGGCGCTATCAAGTAAGACACTGTTTGAAAGCAGTAAATTTGACAGATAGAGCTACAAGCCCGGTGGAAACTTTGAGCGGAGGAATGCAGCGCCGTTTGAATATTGCGGTAGCATTGGTACACCAGCCTAAATTAGTAATTTTAGATGAACCGACAACGGGTTTAGATATTGAGGCTCGCTATGAAATTTGGGAGTTAATTCAGCGCTTGCAATCGGAAGGAATTACAGTTTTGCTGACAACTCACTTGTTGGATGAAGCTGAGCGGCTGTGTCAGAGAATTGGGATTTTAAAGAATGGCAGTATTGTGGCTGAAGGTAGTTTAGAAGAGTTGCAAAAACTGATTCCGGCTCAAGAAATTATTGTTGTTAAAACCGATGCAGAAGCTGAAGTCATCGCCCGCGCTGAAAAATACAGTTTTATCCCCCGCCGTTACGGTAGTGATTTAGCTTTTTGGCTGCCGGAACGTTTAGAATTAAAAGAGATTATTTTGCTGTTCGACGGGATTTCTATTGATTCAATCGCTCGGTATCCGGTGCGGTTAGAACATATTTATGTTGAGGTGACAAAACAAAGCGAACGAGGTTTGTAGAAGACCGGGCGGTTGAAACCGCCGTCTGCATCTACTTTTTTACCCGAAAGAATTGGTTTAAAGCCTTTCCCTTCTAGGGGGAAATTAAAATCAGACTATTCATTACTCCAATCCTCTTCCTTCCAGGTAGAGGTCGCCGTCAACCCTTCGACAAGCTCAGGGCAAGCTGTCAACTGTCAACTGTCAACTGTCAACTGTCAACTGAATTAAACAGCTTTTACCCACTCGATCCAAGTTTCCATCGGGCGGAAACCCACTGATTTGTAAAGCTTTGTCGCCCCCGTCAAACTGTCAGCATCGACGCTGAGTTTAGCTGTGTTTGCGCCCGCCGCTTTTAAGGAGTGCAAACCCGCCAGTAGCATCGCTTTTCCTAAACCCATTTTCCGAAAGTCGCGCCGCGTACCCAACAATTCAATCCAACCATCTTTAGTGCCGCTGCGGGCGTTTTTTTGGGGTTTGATTTGACAGTCGCAGAAAGCAGCAAATTTACGATCGCCCGAAACAGCAATCAAGTCTAATTCCGGCTGATAATTCGGATCTTGCATCCAATAACGCACGGTTTCCGCAGTTAAATCGTGGTGATTCCAGTGATCGATAAATGACTGGTTGAACATCTCTACCCAGGGTTGGATGTCTTGTTCTCCCGATACGTAAGTCAGTGCAAAATCTGCGGGAAATTCGGGTGTGGGAATGGGTTCGGCGAGGGATCGGGCCATTGTCCAAAAATAGCGATCGACCTCAAAGCCCTGTTTTTCTAACAGCCGCATCTCATCGGTTTTGTCCTCCCGGCTGTAGGTACGCAATTTCGCGGGCAAATTCCGTTCTTTTCCGACTTCGCGCAGCCGATTTTCTCCCCACTTAATAATGTCTTTTTCTAATCCTTTGCCACGGACATTTGGATGCACGTAAAACCAGAGACAAGCGTCTATTTCAGCCGGAGAATCGGGCATATCTAGGAGTGCTAAACCGATCAGTTTGTAATTACCGTCTTCCCACAATTGCACGTCGCGGGCTTTGTCTAGTTTGGGTGCATCAAGTATCAGCTTGAGTTCAGTTGCTGAGACTTCTTCGCCGAGTCGATCGACTGCTTCGCAAGCATCGATCAAATTTGCGATCGCGCACCAGTCAGTTTCGCCATTGTAGGAGCGGGTTGTTAAGATATTCATAGAAAACTTGCAATCCGTAACTTCGGACTGTTCCTCTTAAGTGGTATTGGCAAACAAGTACAGTAATTCAGACATTTTGGACAAACGTCAGTAACAGGCAAGAGGCCTGTTCCACAAGAAATAAATACTCTTGTGGGGCGGGCACGCGAGCCCGCATCTAAACTGTTTTTAGTATTTGAAAATGGTGTCGATAAAACTCAGAAACCTGTTTATATCACCCAGGCTTTCAGGTTTTATCTCATAGCGCAATCATAAAAATTGGTTTGCCTTTTTGGGCTAGTTTTGTATGTGAGTCTCAGACTAAAGGAGCGCCCAATGTTCGCAAGCAGCCTCCTCAAAGTTATCAAGGCTGGTGCTTGACTAACTGTTGTTTAAATAAATTTGATGAAGCTAAGTAAAGAAGTTGTCACCCCCACTGGGTAGTTGGTTTTTACTTTTGCTATGTTTGACAATAAATCCTGTTTCAGGGATTTGTTGCTCCTCCTGTTAACTCGCCCGATCGGGGGAGGGGAGAAGTTGAACCTATTAAAAAGTTGCCTAGTTTAACTATAACCGCTGCGTTTCTTTTTTGCAAGTTTGATGTAATAGAAGTTCTGTTACTATTAACGGGAGTCTGGAGTCGGCAGAAGCACCGCGCTTTTAACCAGCCGTAACTGTAATTTTTATAACGTTTTTCCCGGAGTTGAGGATTTAACTTTATCCAAACGTTAAACTAACGTTAAACTGTTTTTTACAGATTAATATGAGGTAAATATGCTCGACAACCTCGATTTAGATATTTCCCTGGATAAAGAAACCTATGATGCCAAGATAGAAATTTTAATGCAACAGTTGCGATCGCTCCAACAAACCTGCTGGGAAAAAAAACTGCCCGCAATCATCGTACTCGAAGGCTGGGCCGCCGCCGGCAAAGGCGCGCTAGTCAAAAAAATGATTGGGTACATGGACCCGCGCGGGTTTGCGGTTCACCCGATTTGGCCGCCGTCAGAGGCAGAAATGGGCTATCCTTTTCTGTGGCGGTTTTGGCAGAAACTGCCGGCGCGAGGGCGAATTGGCTTTTTCTATCACAGTTGGTACACTCATGTTTTAGAAGACCGATTGTTCCAGAGAGTCTCCGACGCAGAAGTACCGACAGTCATCAGACAAATCAACGCCTTCGAGCGGCAGATGGTAGATGACGGCGCGGCAATTGCCAAATTTTGGATTCACCTGAGCAAAAAAGAACTCAAACACCGGCTCAAAAAACTAGAAGACGACACCTTACAAGCTTGGCGAGTGCGGCCAGAAGATTGGAAACAAGCCAAAAAATACGAAGAATACACAACTTTGGCCGAAGAAATGGTAACTCAAACTGGCACGGGCCCGGCACCTTGGACGCTAGTTGAAGGCGACTGTCAGCGCTGGGCGAGAGTCAAAGTGTTAACGCAAATGGCAGCGACAATTACAGAAGCCCTAGACAGACTCCCGACGCAATCTGCACCCGTGAAATTGCCGCCTCAAGAAAGATTGCAACCCACCGAACCGGATTTGCTCGCCCAAGTAGATTTAACTCAATCGCTGTCACCCGACGAATATAAACAGGAACTTCGCGCAGCACAAACCCGTTTTGGCAAACTGCAACAAAGCATCGACGAAGAGCAAGTCCCCGTGTTAGTGCTGTTTGAAGGTTGGGATTCGGCCGGCAAGGGAGGAGCAATCAAACGCTTGACGGATATCCTAGACCCCCGCAGTTACACCGTTAATCCGTTTGCGGCCCCGACAGACGAAGAAAAAGCGCATCACTACCTCTGGCGGTTCTGGCGGCGGTTGCCGACTGCTGGTAAAATCAGCATTTGCGATCGCAGTTGGTATGGTAGAGTGCTCGTCGAGCGAGTCGAAGGATTTGCCACCGAACCCGAATGGCGCCGAGCTTACCAGGAAATCAACGAATTTGAGGAGCAACTCACCAGTTTCGGTTGTGTCTTAGTTAAATTCTGGCTGCACATCAGTCCTGACGAGCAACTAAAGCGGTTTACAGAGCGGCAAAACAATTCATTTAAACAATACAAACTCACCGAGGAAGATTGGCGAAATCGGGAAAAGTGGAATTATTATGAAGTGGCGGTGAATCAAATGATTCAGCGCACCAGCACGCCGGCTGCTCCCTGGACGCTAATTGCGGCCGATAACAAGTATTATGCTCGTGTTAAAGTAATTCAAACGGTAACGCAGGCAATTCGGAATCAACTGAAGCGCCGATAAATTGGGATTGCTGAATCGGTAACAGGTAATGGGGAAAAAAAGCAGGCGACAGAAAGCAGACTTGAATTGCCAATTTCACCTGCGGCGTGCTCGATTCATTACCAATTATCAATCAACCATTACCAGTTATCAATTACCAATTAACTGTCAGCAATCTGTGACTGGAAGTAGCGGGCTTGCAGCCTGCAACCAATGGTTGATAGCTGACCGGAAGCGAGCATTAGAATAAATGCGATCGGACTGCGTTATTCGCGAAAGTTAAAAACCCACCGATGCCCGTATTTCCTGCCGCAGTTAAATTAGCGCTCGTTTCCAAAACTTCTGTACTAATTTATGAAGACACAGAATATTGCAAGATGCCAGAACTGTTAGCTCGCATTCTATTTCTATTCCTCCTGTTCTCACTGATCAAATCGTGGTGGGATCAATCAGGAGGCAAAGACAATCCGTTAATAGACCGGCTGCGCGTTTTGCTGCTGATCAGCCTTTTGTTCCTGGCTTTTTTCGCGCCAGACACGCCAGTCGGAGCAGCGATTTTCGGGCTCATAGCCTTCTTCTTTAAGCCGCTGGGTTTTTCGATCACCCTGCTGGTGATTGCATCGGCGCTGATCACGAACGGGGGCATCCGCAACCCGGCGCCGAGAATGATCCTGGCAGCGCTGCTAGTTTTGATCCTTTCGAGTATGCCAGTTGTCGCTTACTGGTTCGCCGAGCAAGCAGAACGGGACGCTGCTGCTGCCGTCCGCACAGTTTGCTGCGATGAAACCGCAGCGGCGATCGTCCTGCTGGGCAAGGGAACCACTCAGCCTCACATCCCCAACCGAGTGGCAATTCAACTAACAGATACAGGCAATCGCCTGCCCTATGCTGCCGTTTTGTACAGCAAAAAAGTGGCACCTATGGTCATCGTTACCGCTGGCCCGAGACCAGAGTTGGAGGGTTATGTTGGCGAAGCTAAGGATATCGAGACTTTGCTGGCAAACAACATGGGCGTGCCGCGCAGTAGTATCGTGCTCGACGATAACGGCAGCAACATACGCACCAGCGCTGAAGAAGTGAGAAAGATACTCGACAGCCGTGGCGCCGCGCGCAAAGTAATCCTGGTAACATCTGCGATTCAGATGCGCCGTGCCAGCCTCGCTTTTGCCAATATGGGAATCCAGGTGATTCCCAGAGCTACCGACTTCTACACTTTCCAGCCCACGTCAGGAGGGAAATCGAGACTCCGCTTAGACGCGGGAGATTTTTTGCCTAGTGCAGAAGCTTTGGTAACTACGACGCGAGTATTCGATGAATATTTCGGGTCTTTCTATTACTATTTGCGCGGCTGGCAGGCTCCCAGAGCCTAAAGTGGCGAGTTGCTGGTGTTTTTCTTAGGCAACAGCGACTGCTCCCCAGATTGGTTTAAAATCTGATGAGAAGAAGACCTTTGTGGGGAGCTGTATTTTCGCATTCCGGCGGGGTCGCCGACAATCAAGTTTGCCATGAATGCAAACAAAACCCAAAAGATAACTGGCTCCCACTCGGATTTTTTGGGCGTTGCTTCTGGGGTTGTGACAGATTCGACGTTGACTTTGATATCTAGTTTGCCTTCAATTTCTTTGCCTTTGAGAACTCCCTCCTTGCACACACCCTTAAAAATCATGGGAGCGGGCTTTGGTGCTTCTACTTTCGCTTCTTCTGCCATTTTTTTATCCTGGTTTTGGTAGATCCGGTTGGATAGTAAATTCTCAGAGGTTCGGGGGTTTTCCGGAAAGGATTACGCGAACCCTGAAAGAATTAAGCTAAATATGCACCCCGCCCCTTGCTGGGGCTTAGACATAAGAATCTGAAGGCATTTCAAGCCAGTGCTGGTTTGTTTTGGGTAGCAGCGTTGCCTTGAAGCTGCTACTTATCTATCTGGGTGAAAGGGAGATTTTTATGCAAAGACAGGTTTTTATGAAAAATTGTCAATAAATTTATTATCTCCACGCAGGCGAAAACGTCAAGACCTTAAAGCTGATCTTGGTTTTGGTCATGTAAGAAACCCCGTTTATTGCAGGAGCTGAAGTGGCGCAATTATTTTAAGAAACCGGGTTTATGGCTCAAAAGCCCGATCGCACTGCCAATCTCAAATCTCAAACGATCTAAATAATCGACAGTGAAAACATCCACCAGCAAACTATCTTCCCTGCAACCAGAACAACTGGCAACTTGGGCAACAGAGGCAATTAATCGCAGTAAATCCGGTCAAATCCCCACGTACATACCTCTGCTTGCGGGAGCCGACAGACAATGCTTTGCCGTGCAAATTCGGGCAATTGACGGTCAAATTTTGAGCTGGGGCAGCGTCGATAAAACATTCCCGCTGATGAGCGTAGTCAAGCCGTTTGTGCTGCTTTATTTGCTGTGCGAGTTGGGCGAAAAAGCGGTTTTTGATTGCGTGGGCTGCGATCCTTCGGAAATGGCTTTTAATTCCCTGACTCAACTGGAAATAGATAAAGGGAAGCCGAGAAATCCGATGATTAATAGCGGGGCGATCGCCCTTGCATCTTTGATTCCCGGTAAAAATGCGGTTGAGCGCTGTCAAAACCTGGGAAATTGGCTGAATCAACAGGCAAACAGTCAGTTATTTGTTGACGAGTTAATGCTGGATTCAGTGAATGCAATGCCGAATCAAAAAAATTGGGATCTTGCCTTAGCAATGGTAGAATGGGGTTATCTTGAAAACTCGGAAATTGCGCTAGAAACTTATAATCGCGTCTGCTGTTTGTCGGGAAATGTGGAGGATTTAGCTAAGCTGGGGATGGTTTTGGTAAATAGTGGCGAAGCGATCGGGGAAAACTGCCGCACTGTCAAAGCGCTGATGGCTACTTGCGGTTTGTATGAAGCATCTGGCCGCTTTGCGGTGCGGGTGGGACTGCCGGCTAAGTCTGGAGTTAGTGGGGCTTTGCTGTCGGTAATTCCGGGTGAAGGGGCGATCGCATCTTACAGTCCGCCTCTAGATAAAGAGGGAAATTCTGTCGGCGGCTTGTTTCTGTTAGAACAAATAGCTAGGGTTTGCTGAAAAAGCCTAAAACCCTTACATCAAAAGACTTGGGGTCGTTTTAGCGCTGAAAATGTGCAAAGATAGTAGTTAAAATGAGTCAAAAGCCCAGCACACCATCACTTTCGTAATGTACCGAAAAGTTGACCCAACCCCAAAAGAGCCATCCAACTTTGACATCCCCTTCGAGGGGCAATTGTCAGATGATAATCGTTGGGTAATCATGGCGAAACTAATTCCGTGGTCAGAATTTGAAACCGAATATGCCCAAAATTTTACAGTTTCAACGGGAGCTCCCGCTTGCGTCATTTCGGATGGCTATGGTCGCATTAA
>Ga0163153_10001063_pt1 | contig 44974 bp, 44 predicted proteins | sample OliLakLV19MP6IB1_FD_148629 | JGI IMG/M metagenome (GOLD analysis project Ga0163153, IMG submission 148629) | Freshwater microbial mat bacterial communities from Lake Vanda, McMurdo Dry Valleys, Antarctica - Oligotrophic Lake LV.19.MP6.IB-1 | ecosystem: Environmental > Aquatic > Freshwater >... | reverse complement strand
ACTGAAAATTCAATCGATGAAAGAACTCAAAGCGGAAATGCTTTCCGTCGCGCGAGGCGGACGCAAACCGCCTGCCGGCGCGGGGCGGGTTTCGTTCGACTCGGTTGAAGCCGTGATGCGGCTGCTCACCCCCGAGAACCGCCGTTTGCTGGCGATCATCGAAGAAAGAAAGCCGGCTTCGGTCGCCGAACTGGCGCGGCTGCTGCGGCGGGCTGAACCGAACGTCAGCCGTACTCTGGCCAAACTCGTCGCCGCGGGTTTTGTCCGGCTGCGGCCCGGCGCCGGCAGGACGAAAATGCCGGAAGTGGCAATCCATCGGTTAACCCTCGATATCGATGTGTGTCATCAGACCGATCGGGTTGCGGTTGCCTGAGGGTCCGGCGGTACACGACTCGCCCGTGAATTCTGCTTCGCGCCTCCTTGTCGTCTCCCAGGTCGCGCAACGCCAGGGTCAGGACCCGGCTCAGTCCAGCAGGTTCTTGGCGACCATCGCGTGGATGCCCTTGAATCCATCGACGAGCTGAGTCACGCGCAGGTCGCAGGCGAGGCTGCAAAAGGTGTAGGCATCCTCGGGTGCCCAGCCTTTAAGCTCGACCAGCCACTTGATCATTTCGCGCAGCGCCTGCTTGGCCGCGTCGTCGAGGTCGGGGTCGGTGCCCATCGCGATGTAGTGCGTTGGGGTCACTGCCCGGGGAAAAGTGAGCGACTTGCCCTTGTGCAGGATGAGCTCGAAGGTGCCGCTCATCGCGGTCTCGAGCGCCATGAGGTTCACCTCGCCATCGCCCTGCACCGCGTGACCGTCGCCCGCGGAAAACAGCGCGCCGTCGGCCCACACCGGCAGGAACAGCGTCGTGCCGGCGACCAGCTCCTTGCAGTCCATGTTGCCGCCGAACTCGCGCGGCTCGACCGAGGACACCGCGCCGTATTCGGGCGGCGGCGCAACGGCCATGATGCCGAAGAAGGGCCTGAGCGGAATCGTCGGGCCGAAGGGCAGCTTTGCGGTCATCTTCTGCCGGTCCAGCGGAATCTGCAGGATGCGCAGCATCGGGAAATCCTCTGGCAGCGTGCCGCGCAGCGGCTTGATGCCGTTGTAGGACCAGTCGGTGCGCAGCTCGACTTTCTTGATGCGCACCTCGAGCGTGTCGCCGCGCTTGGCGCCGCGGACGGCCACCGGGCCGGTGAGGATGTGCGGCCCGAGATACGGTTTCACTTTCTCGAGGATCGCGCGGTGCTCGGGCATTAGATCGGTACGATGCCCGACTTCTCCCGGGCCGCCCGAGACGCAATTCAGCGTGACGGTGTCGCCGGAGTCGACTGTGAGATGGGGCTTGAGCTTCGCATCGAAGTAGCCCCAGTGGACGGTTTCGGGCGACGCGGTAAGTGTGTGGGTGTTCGTGTGTGCGTTCATGAAGGTTCTCCTCGCGGAATCGGACTTTGTCCACTATTACTTTACGTCCACGACCGATGACACAATCATAGACGAGTAAACTCTATTAGATCAATATATTGCAAATCAGGCATCGTGATCGACCACTATTTACATTTGTCCACTAATGATGGACAATGCTTTTAGGTGGACAAATGGAACCGGACAACGAAATCATCGAGCAGGCATTGGCGGCCGCGAGAAACCACGGACTAGACGCCCGCTTAATCGAACGCGAGCCTGCGACAGCCGACCACTACCGCCCGGATGCCTTGATCGAACTCGGACGTGGCGCTCTACATGTGCGGTTCACCGTTGAGGCTAAACCGACGCTGACGCCCGCAACCCTCGGGCCGATTGCGCACCAACTGGCACAGCTGGGCGAGCATGCGCTGCTGATCACCCACTACGTGAGCCCGAGGCTCGCCGAGCAACTCAAGCAGCAGCGGATCGCATTCCTCGATACCGCCGGCAACGCCTATATCGACCGTGCACCGCTGTACGTCTGGGTGAAAGGTCAAAAGCCCGAAACGAAAGGAATCGCCCCCGAGATCGGGCGAGCGTTTCAACCAACGGGGCTGCAAGTCCTGTTTGCCCTGCTGTGCGACCCACAGGCACTCAATCGTCCTTACCGGGATCTGGCAAGAATGGCCGACGCCGCACACGGCACAGTCGGATGGGTCATGGCCGACCTGCAGCAGCTCGGCTTCGTTCGCGATGCCGCGGGAAAACGCGGTACGCGCCGCCTCTACAACGTCGAGCGTCTACTGCCTCGATGGGTCGAGGCCTATGCCCGGCTGCTGCGGCCGCGGACCCTGATCAAACGCTACTACGTACCCACGATCGACACCTGGAAGGAATGGGACATCGACGCTCACGGTGCCCTGTGGGGCGGCGAGCCAGCCGCGGCGCGAATGACAGGCTATCTGCGTCCGGGAGAACTCACACTATACGTTGATAGATTGCCAGGGTTGCTCGCCGCGCGGCAGAGATTCAAACAGACGCCAGAAGCAGGGCACATGGCTGTGGTCGACGTTCGCCGAAAATTCTGGCACTTCCCTGGCGACGCGAAATTTCCCGATCTTGTGCCACCGCTTCTCGTGTATGCCGATCTCCTGGCCACGGGCGATGCACGCTGCATCGAAACAGCGAACTTGCTTTACGAAGCTCATGTCGCTCGACTTCTCGAACGTACCTGAGCTTCAGTCGCTGTCGATGGTGGTTGAGGCTCTTGATCGAATCGCCTCGCCGGCTGGCTGCGACCATCTTCTAATCGGCGCGGGCGCTCGCGACCTTATGCTGCATCACGCTCACAACATCGATGTGCGGCGGCAAACCGAGGATGTCGACTTTGCCGTCATCGTGCGCGACTGGGCAACATTCTCCTCGCTACGAACTGGATTGATCGAGCGCGGCGGATTCGAAGAGCGCGGGACTAAGGCCATCCACAAGCTGAGGCACCGGGCTACGAGCCTGCCTCTCGACATCGTCCCGTTCGGGGGTGTCGAGCGCGCCGACCGCACCCTGGCGTGGCCACCGGAGAAAACCGAGGTCTTCGACTGTTTCGGCCTGCGCGAGGCGCTCGTTGCAAGCATCGAGGTTCTACTGCCGGGCAATGTTCGTCTTCGAGTGGCCCCTATCCCTGCCCTTGCCGTTCTTAAGCTGACGGCGTGGCGGGATCGCAAGCGTTCGCACCCGGGTCACGATGCCGGCGATCTGTTTTTATACCTGAGGCACTATCTGCATTGCGGCAACCTCGAGCGGCTCGCTACCGGCCATCTCGACATACTCGAAACTGCTGACTTCGACTATGAACCGGCAGGCGCGCGCCTTCTCGGACGCGATGTGCGTGCAATTCTCGCCCATGAAGCTATTGAACACGTCCTGGCCATCGTGGGTCCCGAGACCGACATCGAAGGCCAGCAGTTGCTGGCAGGACAATCCGGGATCGATATTCCCCTCGCTATGCGAATACTTCATGCCTTTGATCTCGGCCTGTCCGAAGCCGGCTGATTCAAGTGTGATGCCTTGCGCTTCAGCATCTCGACCACGTGTGCCGCACGCGCAGGTGCTACCATCGCGCGCCTCTGCACCCGGCGAATCCCATAGTGACCAACCCCGTTTATCTCGACTACGACCAGGCCGGCCTCGACGCGCAGTACAACAACCGCCTGCGCTGGCCGGACTACAAAGTGCACTTCGCCAACTGGCGCGAGTGGAGCAGCGAGACCTGCAAGAAGCTCCCCTGCCATCTCGACCTCGCCTTCGGGCCGCACCCGATGGAGAAGCTCGACATCGTGCCGGCGGAGCCCTCGCCCGACGGCAACGGCGCGCCGCTCTACGTCTTCATCCATGGCGGGTACTGGTATTCGCTCGACAAGGCCGACTACACCTATGTGGCCGAAGGCTTCCGCCCGCACGGCATCGCCACCGCGGTCAACAATTTCGGGCTCGCGCCGGACACGAGCATGGACGAGATCGTTCGCCAGAACCGCGCGGCCCTCGCGTGGCTTTGGCGCAATGCGCGCACTTACGGCGCCGATCCGGATCGCATCTACGTGTGCGGGCATTCGGCCGGCGGGCACCTCGCGGTCATGCTGCTGGCAACCGACTGGCCGGCCTTCGGCGCGGACCTGCCCAAAAACCTCGTCAAGGGCGCCTGCTCGATCGGCGGCCTGTTCGACATGGAGGCGATCCGCCTCACGTACCTCAACCAGACGCTCAAGATGAGCAAGGAAGAGGCCGCGCGCAACGCACCGCTCGCGCAGGAGTATCCGGTGCGCGCGCCGCTCTCGCTGGTGGTCGCGGTGGACGAGACGCCGGAGTACCACCGGCAGTCCAGGGAGATGGCCGACCTGTGGGAAAAGCTCGGCTATCCTGTGGACCTGCTGGTGCCCGAAGGCCTCAACCACTTCGACGTGGCGAACCAGTTGCGCGATCCGCGGTGCGAGCTGGTCAAGCTGCAGCTCGCGGAAATGAAAAAAGCATTCAGCCGGAACCAGAACAAGGAGGCAGGAAAGACATCATGAAAAAAATTCTCGCAGTCATGGCGCTCGCCGCGGTACACGCACTCGGCGGCACAGCCAACGCACAGGACGCCTACCCCTCGAAGCCCGTCTCGGTCGTCGTGCCGTTCTCGCCCGGGGGCATCTCGGACGTGATCGGGCGGCCGTTCGTGCATTCGCTCGGCAAGGCGCTCAAGCAGAGCTTCGTGGTGGAGAACAAGCCGGGTGCCGGCGGCGGCGTGGGCATGGCCTACGCGGCGCGCGCCAAGCCCGACGGCTACACGGTGATGGTGGCGCTCTCGAGCATCTCGGCGATTCCCGCCTCGGACCGCCTGTTCGGCCGCCCGCCCTCGTACGAGATCAAGCAGTTCGCGCCGATCGCGCTGATCAGCGCCGACCCGGCGTTCCTCGTCGTGCGTACGGACAGCCCGTGGAAAACGGTCAAGGACCTCGTCGATGCGGCCAAGGCCAGGCCCGGCGCGATCCCGTACGGCTCGACCGGCAACTACGGCACGATGCATGTCGGCATGGAGATGTTCGCCAACGCCGCGGGCATCAAGATGAACCACATCCCCTATGGCGGCGGAGGCCAGCAGGTCGCCGCGATCCTCGGCAGCCAGGTCGACACGATCACGCAACTGCCCGCGACGCTCGCCGGGCATATTGCAGGCGGAAAGTTGCGTCCTCTGGCCACCTTCGCGCCGGCGCGCGTCGCGGCCTTCCCCGACGTGCCGACGATGAAAGAGCTCGGCTACGGCGATGTCGAATACTTCGTGTGGACCGGCTTCTTCGCGCCGGCAGGCACGCCGCCGGAGATCATCGCCACGCTTCGCCGCGGCACGCGGGAGGCAATGCAGGATCCCGAGTTCAGGAACGCGATGGACAAACTCCGCGCGCCGATCGTCTACAAGGACGCCGACGAATTCACCGGCTACCTGGAGGCCGACGCCAAGCGCCTCAACGCCGTCATCCAGCGCATCGGCAAGGTCGAGTAACGGCCTGCACGCCGAAGCCTGAATACTGCCAATTCAGGGCAAGGGTCCGCGCCCTGAGCGGCCAAGCGGGCGAAATGTTGCCATCGCCCGCGTGCCCGGCTATTGCGTGAGGGTCGGCCAGAGGGCGTCGGCGCCCTTGGCTGCGACCATGCGGCCGAGCAGGGTTTGCCAGTGGGTTTCGTTGCCGAACTCGTCGCGCCACGACCACAGGCGGCGTGTGACGTAGTGGAGGTTGTGCTCGCGCGTGTAGCCCATCGCGCCATGCACCTGGTGCGCGATCTCCGCGCTGCGGCCGGCCGCTTCGCCGATGCGGGCCTTGGCGACCGCGACCATGAACAGGTCAGGGCCATCGACTGAGGCTTCTACCGCTGCATCCGCCGCCGCGCTCGCCGCGGCAACGTGCCCCGCCAGCACGGCCAGCATGTGCTGGATCGCCTGGAATTTCCCGATCGCGCGGCCGAACTGCACGCGCTCGTTGGCGTACTGCAGCGCGTATTCCAGCGTGCGCTCCAGCGCGCCGGCCATCTGCACGCCGCGGTAAAGCGCGCCTTCGGTCGCAAGACGCGATGCCGCGTTCTCCAGCCGCGCCGAGGCAATGACCGAAGCGTTCTGGAAACTCATCGCAGTGCGCGGCTCGCCGGCCAGGTTCTTCTCGGTCGCTCCAGCGGCGCCATCGGTCGAAACAAGCGCGACGACGTCCTTGCCTTCCGATTCGGCGACCACCACCGCATGTGCGCACTGGTTTGCCCAGGGCACCCGAAGCGTCTTGCCGGAAACTTTCCCGCCGGCAAGCTTGAACCGTTCGCCTCCGACAACCGGCGCAACAGTGACCGCCCCTCGCGGCATCTTCAATCCTGCGGCCGCGAGCAGGCGGCTGGCGAGCATCGTCTCCGCGAGCGGCACCGGCGCTGCGTGATAGGCGGTGCGACGCAGGGCGAACATCGCATCCTCGAACGACAGGCCCGACCCGCCCGCGGACTCGGGCAGCGCTGCGTGCGGCAACCCGACCTCCTCCAAGGCAGCCCACAGGCCCGCCGGCCATTCGCCGTTCTCGGCCGACTCGCGCACAGACTTTGCGCACTGCGCCTCGAACACGCGGTCGATCGTCTTGGCAAGGTCGTCGCGCATGCCGGGGTCGCCCTCCACGCTGCTCATCGCAGCCCCAGCCCGCGGGCGATGATGCCGCGCAGTATTTCGCGAGTACCGCCGCGGATTGTGAAACCCGGCGCGCGCAGCATCGTCATGCCCAGCAGTTCGGGATAACTCTCGCCTCGCGCAAGCGTCGGCTCCGTTGGGATCAGGTGACGGAACACTTCGGGCACCTCGCGCTCGTAGGTCGTGCCGATGTCCTTGACGATTGCCGCCTCGACGTTCGGCTGGGCGCCCTTCTGCAGCTGGCCCGCGACCGAAGTCGACATGCGCCGCAGCGTCGCGAGGTGCGCGACGAAGCGCCCGATCTCGTTTGCGGCACGCTCGTCCGGCTCCGGGCCGAGCTGCCGGATCGACTGCTGGAGCAATTGGTAGGTGGACAGGAACCGGTCCGGCCCCGAGCGCTCGAACGCGAGCTCGCCGGTGACCATCTTCCATCCCATGCCCACGCCGCCCATGACCATGTCGTCCGCGACGAAGTAGTCGTCGAACACGACCTCGTTGAAATCGTGTCCGCCATAGAGGTTGTAGATCGGCCGCACGCTCACGCCGGGATGCGAAAGCTCGACGATGAACTGCGTGAGCCCCGCGTGGCGGTCTTCCTCCTTGGGCGCGGTGCGCACCAGCGCGATCAGGTAGGCCGAGCGATGCGCATTGCTGGTCCAGACCTTGGTGCCGCTGATCTTCCAGCCGCCCTCGACCTTCACGCCGCGAGTGCGCACGGCCGCGAGATCGGAGCCCGAGTCGGGCTCGCTCATGCCGATGGCGAAGAAGGTTTCGCCCGCCGCGATCTTCGGCAGGATCGTCGCCCGGGCACGCTCGCTGCCGTTATGCAGGATCTGGTTGCCGCTCTGGCGGTCGGCGATCCAGTGCGCGCCGACTGGCGCGCCGCCGGCGAGCATCTCTTCGGTCACGACGTAGCGCTCGAGCGCGGTGCGCTCGTGCCCGCCGTATTTCTTCGGCCAGATCATGCCGATGAAACCGCGCTCGCCGCACTTTTTACTGAATCCGGCGTCGTAGGTCGACCACGAATTGCGGCTCGGTGCAAATGCGCCGGAAGCGGTTTCCTCCGCGATGAAAGCGCGCACGCGCTTCCTCAGGTCCTCGGCGGCCGGCGGCACATCTTTACCGGCTCGAAACGGAATTGGTGCATGTCTCCTCCCCCATATCCAGCCGGCCAATATAGCCGAGACAACCCCGGCGCGGGAACGTAACATCCTTCGAAATCCAGACGGTGCGGAGGCGGGAAATGAGCGAAGCGGTTCTATACGAGCAGGACGGCGGCATCGTCACACTGACCCTCAACGAGCCGGCGACGCGCAACGCGATCTCGCCGGCCATCGTCGAAGCGCTGGTCGCGCACGTGGCGCGCATCAACGCCGATCTCACCGTCGGCTGCGTGATCCTCACCGGCTCGGGCGGCGGATTTTCTTCCGGCGGCAACGTCAAGGAGATGAAGGAGCGCGCGGGACTCTTCGCCGGCAGCCCCGCGGAAATCAGGCGCGGCTATCACCAGGGCATCCAGCGCATCCCGCTCGCGCTGTACGGGCTCGAAGCGCCTTCCATCGCGGCGGTCAATGGCGCCGCGGTGGGCGCGGGCTGCGATCTGTCGACGATGTGCGACATCCGCATCGCGGGGCGCAGCGCGCAGTTCGCGGAGAGTTTCCTGCGCGTCGGCCTCGTTTCTGGGGACGGCGGCGCATGGTTCCTGCCCCGCGTGGTCGGGTTGTCGAAGGCTTACGAGATGACCTTCACCGGCGATTTCCTCGATGCAGAGGAAGCCGCCCGCATCGGCCTCGTCTCCAAAGTGGTCGACGACGACAAGCTCATGGAATCGGCGCGCGAACTCGCTTCGCGCATCGCCGCGCAACCGGTGCATTCGTTGCGCCTGACCAAGCGGCTGCTGCGCGACTCGCAGCAGACCAGCCTGCCGGTCGCGCTCGAACTGGCCTCCTCGATGCAGGCGCTGGTCCAGCACACCAAAGACCAGCACGAAGCGGTGGTGGCGTTCACCGAGCGCCGGAAACCCAGGTTCGAGGGGCGTTGAGGAGCGTAAAACAGGGCGTGTAAGAATATTCCTACAAACCTCATCCGTCAGTCCTACAGCAAGTAGGGCGGAGGCTGTGGGACATTGGTCACTCGGTCGCGAGATCACACCGGGCAGCCCACCCTACGGAGCCACGCTATGAACACCCAGGCCTATGAATCCATAGCCCAGTTCTGCGTCGAGCAACACGTCAGGTTCGATCCCCAGGCCTGGCGCCGGCGGGGCGCGGCCGACCGCAAGCTCGTCGCCGTAGCCGCCAAGTACCTGTCGATGACGGGCTGGTTCGGCCACGAAGACCAACTCGAACGCATCGCCATGGACATCGACGCCGCCGTTTCAGACAGCAAGGAATTCAACCGCGAGCTCGGCTCGATCGGGCTGGACCTCGCTCGTTTCTCTGCTTCGATTCGCTGCGGGATCGCCGCGCGCAAGGCGCCTGCGCAAAGCGCCAAAGTCCCCGGGAAATTCCGTCCCCAGGCGCTGATGGCCGCATAGCCCCCGGCACGTCCGGCACAAAGAAGGGACACGTCGTAGGGCGTGTCCTTGGTGACTCGGGTCCGGTTGGACCCTGCGTAAGAAGAGTCCTACCCGGTGGGGCCAACCACCGATGGCGCGCGAAAACCGGTCATGCCAACCTTCTTCAATCCACGAAGGAGGCATCCAGATGACCAGCACACTCGACCCCGACAATCTTGCGAACCGCCCGCCCCTGCCGCAGAAGGGCCACGACATCCGTTCTCTCGGCCCAAGCGACAGCTCCGACAGCGGCTCGGACATGGCCGGCTCCGATCCTGAGGAAGGCAACCTGATCGACGCAGAGCGCGGCGACAGCATCGGCCGCGATGACGACAGCGACCGCAATGGCACCGGCGAGCATCTGTCCGCGAATCGCGAGCCGCACCTGCGCGTTGCCGGCGACATCGAGGTCGACCGCATTGTCGACGCGAGCGAGGCGGGCCTTGGCGGTGGCCTGGACCAAGCCGAGGAAGCGCGCCTCGGCGTGACCGACGAGAGCGTGAAGGGAGACCTTGAGGGCGGCCTCGACGACGACGGCGAACCGATCGGGAAGAAACCAGCGGGACGTCCCCGCAGGTAAACCGGACAATCCGCCTCTACGGGTTCGCCGCCTGGCCGAACCGGAAGCTGGAGGCGGTGACCCCGCCGAAAAGGTTGTCCTCGTGATAGACGACCTTGGCGGGCTCCTCTTCTGCGGCGCCCACCGCGACCATCAGCGGAACCAGGTGGTCTTCCTGCGGATGCGCCTGGCGCGCCGCGGGCGCAGCGCTCCATTCGAGCAGCCTCTTCTCGCGCTGTTCGGGGGTTGAGGCCACCAGCGTCTGCTGCAGCCAGTCGTCGAAAGTCTTAGCCGCCACTTTCGCGCCGGGGCCGAACTGGCGCAGGTTGTGGTAACTCAGGCCGCTGCCCACAATCAGCACGCCTTCTTCGCGAAGCGGCGCAAGCGCGCGGCCGAGCGCGAGGTGCTCGGCGGGGTCGTAGCCCGACCGGAGCGAAACCTGCACCACCGGAACGTCGGCCTCGGGATACATGATGACCAGCGGCGTGAACGTGCCGTGGTCAAAACCCTGTTGCGGATCCAGTTTTGCCGGCAGGCCGGCCGAGTGGATGAGATCCCGCACCCGGGCCGCGAGCTCAGGGGAGCCGGGCGCCGGATACTTGACGTGATAGGTGTGCTCGGGAAAGCCGTGGTAGTCGTAGACCATCGGCGGGTGAGGGTTCGACATCACGCTGAACTGGTCGGCCTCCCAGTGGCCGGAGATCATGAGCACGGCCTTGGGCACCACGCCGATCTGGCGCGGGATGTCTTTGAGCGAGTCCTCGAGAATGTGCAGCGCGCGGCGGCGGTCCTCCATGTAGGGCCACGGGCCCCCGCCATGCGAGATGAAATAGGTCGGCAGCTTTGTCATTGGAGATCCCCTCGAGGTCTTTAGATGGGGGCGAATCTGGCCGAACTCAACCGGCGGTCCCCGGCGTCGGCGGCGCACGACGCTCTTGCGCACGCCCCAGGCCCAGCGCCAGCAGGAACCACAGTCCCGCCACCGGCACGGTCGCCAGCGAGATCGCCGAAAGCTCAAGGCCTATCCCGCGCAATGCCGAGAAAAGCCACCCCGTGGCCGCATCCGCGCCGCGGAACACCACGATGTCGATCACGTTCTTGGCCTTGTACTTTTCCTCGCGCTCCACGACGGTGAACAGGATTTCGCGCGCCGGGTTGGACAAGGCGAAGTTGGTCGCGCGCTGGAGTGCCTGGAATGCGATCACCAGCCCCAGCATTGGCGAGAAGGCCAGGGCCGCGAACCCGATCGCGAACACCAACGGCAGAGCGGCGGCGGCCGCGCCGACCCCGAAGCGCGCGATCAGGCGCCCGGTTGCGAAAAACTGGACGAGGATCGTGAGGATGCCGATCGCGAGGTCGATCGTCGCGAAGATGCGCGTGCGCACCGCTGGGTCGTCCGAGACCGCGGCGACGATGTTGGCCTGCTGGAAATAGAGGAAGGTTCCCGCCAGCGAAAGCAGCGTGACCCAGAGCGCAATGCCGGCGAGATACGGCGAGCGCAGCACCATCGCGATGCCGGCCAGCCAGCCGCCGCCGATGGGCGCCGCTTCCGGAGCTTTCACATTGGATTCGCCCTGAGGTCGCGCCGATTCGAGCATGTACGCACAGAACACCGCGAGCTCGAGAAGGAGGGCGGCGATGACCAGCAGGTTGACCGGGCCGAGCGGCACGGCCAGCGCGACCGTGATCGAAGGCCCGAGCAGCGCACCCGCCGAACCGCCCGCCGCGATGAAGCCGAACAGGCGCTTGCCCGCGCTGTTGTCGCCCGTGCTGCCCCAGAGGTCGGCCATGAAGGACCAGAACACCGAGACCGCGAACAGGTTGAAGACGCTGATCCAGACGAAGAACGCGCGCGCGACGTGCACTTTCTCCACGTCCAGCGTGAGCAGCAGCCAGAAGATCGCGATGTTGAAAACGAAGAAATGGTAGACGAGCGGCACGAAGCGCTTGCGCGGCAGGCGCGCGACCACCGCGCCGAACACGGGCACCGCGGCCAGCATCACGACGAAAGTGGCGGTGAAGAGCCACTGCAGGTTGCGCACTCCGCCCGCGATCCCCATCTCGTCGCGCAGCGGCCGCAGCACGTAGTAGCCGGCGAGGAGGCAGAAGAAATACGCGAACGACCACCCGAGGGCCGCCACCTCGTGCGGGCGCACCGCCACCACGCGCGAAATCAATCGGGTCAGGGTCGTTTCGATCTCCTTTGAATCAGGCAAAGTTGCATGCGGCCGAAGGTCAGCGTGATCTGATCGTTGGGGGCTCACACAGGACCCCCGGGAAGATCTTCCCTCCAAGACGGTGCCCCGTCCAGATCCTGTAAGCGTTTAGCGCCAGGTGCGGGCACTGTCGAACCCCGGTTTTTTCGCAGTGTCGACACGCCCGATCCCCGGGGCGCGTACGCCTTTAAACTTGCGCCTGGAGGCATCGACATGCGCTACAAATTGAAGCAGATCCACTGCCGGCCCTGGCGTCGGCCTCTGGGAACCAAGGCCGACAGCCGCACGGCCTTCGACGATTTCGGTTTCGGTCCGCTGGGGACGCAACCGGCCACGGAGCGCGCTTGACCGGCTCGCCGCACGTCAATCGCCTGCTTGTCGCCAAGGGCTTGCGTGCCTTTGGCGACGGCTTCGTCAGCCTGCTGCTGCCGCTGTACCTGATCGAGCTCGGCTTCAGCACGCTGCAGGTCGGCGTGATCGCCACGGTCACGCTGCTCGGCTCGGGCCTACTCACGCTTGTCGTGGGGCTGCAGGCGTACCGCTTCCACTATCGCACCCTGCTCCTCGCCGCGACCGTGCTCATGGCCGCAACGGGGCTCGGGTTTGCAACGCTCACCAGCTTCTGGCCGCTGCTTCTGCTCGCGTTGGTCGGCACGCTCAACCCTTCGAGCGGCGACGTGAGCGTGTTCCTCCCGCTCGAGCACGCAGTGATGTCGCGCGTCGTGGAGCCCAGGAAGCGCACCGCCACTTTCGCGCGCTACAGCCTGGTCGGGACGCTGGTGGCTGCGTTCGGCTCCCTTGCGGTCGGTTTGCCGGGGCTGTTGGTCGACACGGGGCGGTTTTCAGCGACCGGCGCGATGCAGGCGATGTTCGTGTTCTATGCGCTGCTCGCCGTCGCCTCCGCGCTCGTCTACCGCGGGCTGCCCCGCGCGCTCGGTAGCGAGGAGCAGAAGCCGGCCGCGCCGCTCGGCAAGTCGAGGAAAGTCGTGTACACGCTGGCCGCGCTCTTCAGCCTCGATGCGTTCGGCGGCGGGTTCGTCGTGCAGTCGATGGTGGCGCTCTGGCTCTTCCAGCGTTTCGATCTCTCGCTCGTCACGGCCGGGGTGATCTTCTTCTGGATGGGCCTCTTCACCGCGATCTCCTACCTCGCGGCCGTGCGCATCGCCGACCGGTTCGGGCTGGTGAATACGATGGTGTTCACGCATCTCCCCGCGAACCTGTGCCTCATCGCCATCGCCTTCGTGCCGAGCCTCGAATGGGCCGTCGTGCTCCTCTTCGTTCGCAGCGCCCTTTCGCAGATGGACGTCCCGACGCGAAGCTCGTACGTGATGGCCATCGTCACACCGGAGGAAAGGCCCGCGGCAGCAAGCCTCACCTCGGTGCCGCGAAGCCTGGCTTCTGCGGTGAGCCCTTTTCTCGCGGGCTGGATGCTCAGCGTTTCGGCGTTTGGCTGGCCGCTGATCGCCGCGGGCGCGCTCAAGATCGCCTACGACCTGCTGCTGCTCGCGATGTTCCGCAAGGTGAAGCCGCCCGAAGAGGACTAGCCCAGCCTGAACTCTTTCGCGAGCAGTTCGTACGAGCGATGGCGCGAAGCCGTGTCGTACGTCCAGGTGACGACGACGAGCTCGTCCAGTTCGAAACGCTTTGCGATCTCGTTCAGTTTTTCCGCCACCTGTTCCCCGGTGCCGACGAAAGCCTTGTTGCGCAGGCGTTCCACCACGGAGCGTTCGGCGTCGGTGTAGGGATAGGCCGCGGCTTCTTCGGGCGACACGAGCGGGGTGCGCAGGCCCTTCTCGAACCCCACACGCCAGAGCTCGCGCGTCTGCAGCAGGCGTCGCGCCTCGGCTTCGGTATCCGCGGCCAGCGCCCAGACGCAGATCGTCGCTTTCGGGTGCGGATGGTCGACGCTTGGCCGGTAGTTGCGTCTGTAAAGCTCGAGCGCCTCCTCGGCGCCGCGCCCATCGGTGAAGAAATACGCGAACGCATACGGCAACCCGAAATGCGCCGCGAGCTGCGCGCCGTAGTCCGAGCTGCCGAGGATCCACACTTCCGGCTTGGTTGGCCCGAGCGGGTGCGCCTTGATTGCCCGGTAGGGATGGCCTTCCTGCAGCGGCACGCCGGCCAGCCAGGCCTGCAGATCGATGACCTGCTGCGGGAATTCGTCGTGCGCATTCGAATAAGGGTTGAGCGCCATGGCGGTGAGGCGGTCCGAGCCGGGCGCGCGGCCGACGCCGAGATCGACGCGGCCCGGCGCAATGCCTTCGAGCACGCGGAACTGCTCCGCGACCTTGAGCGCCGAGTAGTGCGGCAGCATCACGCCCGCGCTGCCGATGCGGATGCGCACGGTCGTCGCGCCGATCGCGGCGAGCAGCACCTCCGGTGCGGTGCCGACGATGCTGTCGCTGTTGTGGTGCTCGGACACCCAGTAGCGGTGGTAGCCGAGCCGGTCGCAGTGCTTGGCGAGCTCGATGCTCTCGCGGATGGCCGCCGACTGCGGGCGGTCGTTCGATGAGGTCGACTGGTCGAGGACGGAAAGCTTCATGGTGGGCGCAAGTGTAAACTGCATGGCAACCGCGGTCGCGAATGTTAACGTCGATCGCGAATGTTACGAGGGAGAATCGCAATGCCCGTACAGAAAGCCAGTGTCTGCCCGCTCGATTGCCCGGATACCTGCAGCCTTTCGGTCACCGTCGAGGACAACCGGGTCACCGCGGTGCGGGGCTCCCACGCGAACCCGCTGACGCACGGCGCGGTCTGCGCCAAGGTCGCCAACTACTACCCCGACTTCGTGCACGGCGCGAACCGGCTGCGCCATCCGATGCGGCGCGTCGGCAGGAAAGGCGAAGGCAGGTTCGAGCGCGTCTCCTGGGACGCGGCGCTGGACCTCATCCATGGGCGTGTCCGCGAAGTGATCGCGCGGCATGGCGCGCAAGCGGTGCTGCCCTTCAACTACGCCGGCCCGCACGGCATGCTCGCGGGCGATTCGATGTCGCTGCGCTTTTTCCACCAGCTCGGCGCTTCGCTGCTGAGCCGCCGGCCGTTGTGCGGCGGCGTGCGCGGCGAGGCCTATGCGGGAACGTTCGGCGCGACGCCCGGCACCCCCCTGCAGCAGGTGAGCCTTGCGAAGCTCATCATCGTCTGGGGCAACAACGCCACCGCCTGCAACCTGCACCTGATGCGGCACATCAACGCCGCCAAGCACAGCGGCGCCAGGCTCGTGGTCATCGACCCGAAGCGGGTCAAGGTCGCCGAGCAGGCGCACCTGCATCTCGCGGTGCGTCCGGGCACGGACGTGGTCCTCGCCTGGTCGCTTGCCGCGGAACTGGAGCGCACGGGCGGCCTGGACAAGGCCTTCATCGACAAGCACGTGCTCGGCTTCGCGGGCTTCATGGAGGACGCGCGCAAGTATCCACCGGATGTCGCGGCGGAAATCTGCGGCGTTCCGGCCGACGACATCCGCACGCTCGCCGGCTGGTACAAGGAGGCTTCGCCGGCCGTCATCGCGTGGGGCAACGGCCTCGAGCGTAACCAGAACGGCGGCTCGGGCCTGCGCGCGATCGCCGCGCTGCCGGCCCTCGCGGGAAAGTTTGGCGTCGCGGGCGGCGGCCTGGTCGGCGGCGCCGGCAACGCCTTTCCCAAGACGGGCGACCTCCTCGCGCGCCCGGACCTCGTCCCGCCGGGCACGCGCACGATCAACATCATCGACGTGGCGAAAGCCCTCCTCGACGACAGCCTCGCCCCGCCGCTCAAGGCGCTCTTCATCTACAACCACAACCCGGTGATCGTGCACCCGGACCAGAACCGCATGAAGCGGGCGCTCGCGCGCGAGGACGTGTTCATCGCCGGCATCGAAGTGGCGATGACCGACAGCATGGCCTACGCCGATGTGATCCTGCCCGCCTGCACGCACTTCGAGCACGCCGACCTCTACGCCGCCTACGGCCAGCAATACCTGCAGCGCGCGGAGGCGGTGATCCCGCCGGTGGGCGAAAGCCTGCCGAACACCGAGATCTTCCGCAGGCTCGCGGCGCGCTTCGGCTTCGAGGACGCGGCTTTCAAGGCGAGCGACGCGGACCTGATGAACGCCGCGCTCGACAAGGACGACCCGCGCATGAAGGGCCTGCTGCCGAGCGAATTGCCGACGGACAAGGCGCTGAGGATGGAATTCGGCGGCGAGGAGCCGGTCCTCTTCGGCAACGTGCTGCCGCGAACGCCGAGCGGCAAGGTCGAGCTCGAATCGGCCGTGCTCGGTGCGCGCTACGGCGCGAAGCTGCCCACGTACCGGCCGCTGGCCTCGGACTTTCCGCTCGCGCTGATCACGCCGGCTTCCGAGCGTCGCACGACTTCGACTTTCGGCGGCCACGCGGCGAGCGACGCGACCCCGGTGCTCGAGATGCACCCGCTGGACGCTGAAGCGCGCGGCTTGAGCCACGGCGCATGGGTCAAGGTGTGGAACGAGCTGGGCGAAGTGCACCTGCCGCTTGGCATCACCGATGCGATCCGGCCCGGCGTGGTGTGCTCCGAGAAAGGTGCCTGGTTCAAAACCAGCCGCAACGGGCAGACCGTATCCGCGCTGGCCCCGACGCACAAGGCCGACCTCGCCGAGGGCGCCTGCTACAACGATGCGCGTGTCGAGGTCGCGCCGCTGTAGTATTTGTACTGGTACCGATACAGGAACTGACCTGGAAGCCGCGCGGGGCTTGGACTTTGAACTTCGAAAGTCCGGAATTCAGGTCCTCGCAGCGATGAAAGCCTTGACCTGCTCCGCGTCCGCGTCGATCACTTCGAAACGCTGCGGCAGGGCCTCGATGTTCTCGTAGCCGGCCGGGCGCGCGGGCTCGCGGCCGAGCGCCTCTTGGATGGTTTCGGCGAACTTGGCCGGCTGCGCGGTTTCGAGGCAGATCATCGGCACGCCCGGCTCGCGGTACTGCTGGCCGACCTTGATGCCGTCGGCGGTGTGCGTGTCCACGATGACGCCGTAGTCCTCGTGGATGCCGCGGATCGTCGAGATGCGATCCGCATGCGTGCTCGAGCCCGAGCTGAAGCCGGTCGCGGCGATCATGTCGCGGAATTTCTCGCCTGAGAGGTCGAACGAGCCTTTGGCATCGAGCTGTTTCCAGAGCTCGTTCAGCCGCGCGGGATCGCGGCGCAGGAGGTCGGCGACATAGCGCTCGAAATTCGACGCCTTGGAAATGTCCATCGAGGGGCTCGAAGTCGCTTGCACTTCCGCGCTCTTCCTCACGCGGTAGACCCCGCTGCGCATGAACTCATCCAGCACGTTGTTCTCGTTGGTGGCAAGGATCAGCCGCTTGATCGGCAGGCCCATGCTGCGCGCGATGTGGCCCGCGTAGATGTTGCCGAAGTTGCCCGAGGGCACCGAGAAGCTCACCACCTCGTCATTGGACCCGGTCGCGGCGAAGTAGCCTTTGAAGTAGTAGACGACCTGCGCGGCCACCCTCGCCCAGTTGATCGAGTTGACGGTGCCGATGCGGTGCTTCGCCTTGAACGCGGCGTCGTTGGACACCGCCTTGACGATGTCCTGGCAGTCGTCGAACACGCCCTTGACCGCGAGGTTGAAGATGTTCGGGTCCTGCAGCGAGAACATTTGCGCGGTCTGGAACGGGCTCATGCGGCCGTGCGGCGAGAGCATGAACACGCGGATCCCTTGCTTGCCGCGCATTGCGTACTCGGCCGCCGAGCCGGTGTCCCCCGAGGTGGCGCCGAGGATGTTGAGCTCGCGCTCCTGCCTCGCGAGCACGTACTCGAACAGGTTCCCCAGCAGCTGCATCGCGAGATCCTTGAACGCGAGCGTCGGGCCGTTCGAGAGGCCGAGGATGTGCAGCCCGGGCTCGAGCGTCTTCAGCGGCGTGATGTCGTCGCTACCGAAGATTTCTTTCGTGTACGTGCGCTCGATCATCGCCCGCAGGTCCGCGGGCGGGATGTCGCTCATGAACCGGGAGAGGATCGCGAACGCGAGCTGCGCATAGGACATCTCCCGCATCGCCTTGAGCTCGGGAATGAAAACATGCGGATAGCGCTCGGGCAGAAACAGCCCGCCGTCCTGCGCGAGGCCTTCGAGGAGGATAGCGGTAAAAGATTTGGGTGAATCGCCCCCGCGCGTGCTGACGTACTTCACTACAGCAGCGCTTCGAGCCGGATGCGCGTGACCTTGCCGACCACGGTGCGCAGCTTCTCGATCTTCCTGATCGCGCTGTCGACGTTCTTCTCGATCGCGATGTGCGTGAGCAGCACGATGTCGACCTTGCTCTCGCCCTCGGCCGGCTCCTTCTGCACCATGGCTTCGATCGAGATCGAGGCATCGGCGAGGATGCGCGTGAGGTCGGCCAGCACACCGGGCTTGTCGACCACGCGCATGCGCAGGTAGTACGAAGTCTCCACCTCGCCCATCGGCAGCACCGGGATGTCCGACATGCGGTCCGGCTGGAAGGCCAGATGCGGCACGCGATGCTCCGGGTCCGCGGTGATGAGCCGCGTTACATCGACGAGATCCGCGACCACGGCGCTGGCGGTGGGCATGCTGCCTGCGCCCGCGCCGTAATAGAGCGTCGGTCCGACCGCGTCGCCCTTGACGAGGATGCCGTTCATCACGCCCTCGACGTTGGCGATCAGCCGCCGCGTCGGCACGAGGGTCGGGTGCACCCGAAGCTCGATGCCGGCCTTGACGCGCTTGGTGATGCCCAGGAGCTTGATGCGGTAGCCGAGCTCCTCGGCGTAACGGATGTCTTCCTGCGTGAGCTTGGAGATGCCTTCGGTATAGGCCTTGGAGAACTGCATCGGGATGCCGAACGCGATCGCCGACATGATCGTGAGCTTGTGCGCGGCGTCCACGCCTTCGATGTCGAAAGTCGGGTCGGCCTCGGCGTAGCCGCGCGACTGGGCATCTTTCAGCGCGGTTTCGAAAGGCAGGCCCTTGTCGCGCATCTCCGAGAGGATGAAGTTGGAGGTGCCGTTGATGATGCCGGCGATCCACTCGATGCGGTTGGCTGCAAGCCCTTCGCGCAGCGCCTTGATGATCGGGATGCCGCCGGCCACCGCCGCCTCGAAAGCGATCATCACGCCCTGCTTTTGCGCGGCCATGAAGATCTGGTTGCCATGCGTGGCGAGCAGCGCCTTGTTGGCGGTGACCACGTGCTTGCCGTTCTTCACCGCCTCGAGCGCGAGGTCGCGGGCGACGGTGTAGCCCCCGATCAGCTCGATGACGATGTCCACCTCCGGCGAGCGCACGACCTCGAAGGCGTCGCCGACCACCTTGGCCTTGCCCTTGACGATCGAGCGCGCGTGCTCAATGGCCTTGTCGGCGACCACGGTGATGTCGATCGCGCGGCCGGCGCGGCGCTGGATCTCGTCCGCGTTGCGGCGCAGGACTTCCCACACGCCGCTGCCGACCGTGCCGATGCCGAGCAGGCCGACGCGGATGGGCTTGTAACTCGATTCGTGACCCGACTTCATGCTGCTTTTGGCGGCCGCTTTCATTTGAGGATCCCGTCCTTCCTGAACATCTCGCGCACGCCGCGCACTGCCTGGCGCAGTCGGTGCTCGTTTTCGATGAGCGCGATCCTCACATGGTCGTCGCCGTAGTCGCCGAAGCCGATGCCGGGCGAAACCGCGATCTTCGCCTCTTCGAGCAGGCGCTTTGCGAACTCGAGCGAGCCCATGGCCGCGTAGTGCTCCGGAATCTTCGCCCAGACGTACATCGAGGCCCTGGGGTTCTCGACCATCCAGCCGATGTCGTGCAGGCCCTTGACCATCACGTCGCGGCGCTTCTGGTACTTGAGCCGGATTTCCTCCACGCACTCCTGCGGGCCGTCGAGCGCGACGATGGACGCGATCTGGATCGGCGCGAAGGTGCCGTAGTCGTGATAGCTCTTGATGCGGCCGAGCGCATGCACGAGATCCCTGTTGCCCACCATGAACCCGATGCGCCAGCCGGCCATGTTGTAGCTCTTCGACATGGTGAAGAACTCGACCGCCACGTCGCGCGCGCCCGGCACCTGCATGATCGAGGGCGCCTTGTAGCCGTCGAACGTGATGTCGGCATAGGCGAGGTCGTGGACCACGAGGATGTCGTGCTTCTTGGCCAGCGCCACGATGCGCTCGAAGAACTCGTACTCCACGCACATCGCCGTCGGGTTGGACGGAAACCCCAGCACGAGCATCCTGGGCTTCGGGATCATCTCGCGGATCGCGCGCTCGGCTTCCTCGAAGAAATCGACGCCCGGGGTCATGCGCACCGCGCGGATATCGGCGCCCGCAATGATCGCGCCGTAGATGTGGATCGGGTACGAGGGGTTCGGCACCAGCACCGTGTCGCCGCGCTCGAGCGTCGCGAGCATCAGGTGCGCGAGGCCCTCCTTGGAGCCGATCGTGACGATGGCTTCCGAGTCCGGGTCGAGGGCGACGCCGTAGCGCCGCTCGTACCAGTCGCAAATCGCGCGGCGCAATCGCGGGATGCCTTTGGAAACCGAATAGCCGTGCGTGTCCTGGCGCTGCGCGGCCTCGACCAGCTTGTCCACGATGTGCGGCGGCGTGGGCCCATCGGGATTGCCCATCGACAGGTCGATGATGTCCTCGCCGCGCCGCCGTGCCGCCATCTTGAGCTCGGCGGTGATGTTGAACACGTATGGCGGAAGGCGCTTGATTCGGCTAAATTCTCGCATGGTCTCGCAGGGGTTACAGGGGCTTAAAGCACTGAAAAAAAGATAGAATTCTACCGCGACTACACTCTTGGTTCACCCGTCGCCGCAATTCATCCCCGCATTCGTCCCATCAATCGACAACGAGCTCCCCGCGTTTGAAACTGCATGCCTCCGGCCTGACGAACCTCAATACTTTCACCGGTTACGGCGAAGGATTCGTCCTCATCAACGCAGTGCGGCACGAAGGCAGCCTCATCGTGATGCCGGAATACCTGCAACCGTGGGACGTCGGCGGGTTTGCCGCGCTCGAGCCCGGGGACTTCGCCGCGCTTGCCGCGCTGAAACCCGAAGTCGTGCTGCTTGGCACCGGCGCGAAGATCCGCTTCCCACACCCACGGCTGACGAGCGCGCTTTCGCAAGCGCGCATCGGCGTCGAAGTGATGGACAACCAGGCGGCCTGCCGCACCTACAACATCCTCATGGCGGAAGAACGCAAAGTGGCCGCCGCCCTTCTCTTCGACTAGGCGCAAATGACCGACTCCCTTGGCTGGCGCAGGAAATTCGCAGTCCTCATTCCCTCGACGAACACCAGCGTGCAGCCCGAATTCGACGCCATGCGTGTGGAAGGTGTGACCAACCACGTCAGCCGCATCAAGATCCCGAACGATCCGCTCAACAGCGACGAGGATTTCAGGAAGCTCGTCGACAACATCGCCGCGGCGCAGCTCGAAGCCGTCGACAGCGCGATGAGCTGCGAACCCGACCACATCGTGCTCGGCATCTCGGTGGAAACCTTCTGGGGCGGGCTCGAGGCCAGCCGCAAGCTCAATGCAGAGCTCGAGGCGCATACCAAGCTCGGTGTGACCGGTGGCGCGGAAGCCTGCGCGGCTGCGTTTGCGGCGCTTGGGGTGAAAAGAATTGCGGTCCTTACGCCCTATTTCCCCGTCGGCGACAAGAACGTGCAGCAATTCTTCGAGGAGTCCGGCTACAAGGTCGTGCGCATCAAGGGGCTCAAGTGCGCTTCGCCCGTGCTGATCGCGCATGCGCAACCCGCGGAGCTTCGAGCTGCCGCGGAAGATCTGGATGGCGATGACGTGGATGCAGTGATCCAGGTCGGCACCAATCTCGCCTTTGCCGCGTTGGCCGCAAAAATGGAAGCAGAACGGGGAAAGCCGATCCTTGCGATCAATACCGCGATCTACTGGCGGGCGCTGAGGAAGAACGGTATCGAGGACAAGGTTTCAGGTTGGGGCAGTTTGCTGGAACGGTTTTAGAAACGCGCAAATTTCGCAAAAGCATGAGACTTGGGAATTCAAATCGGCACTGAAGTATATGCAGGCATCTGAAAAGGAAACGCAATGACACGCAGATTCAAGGAACTCCAGCCAGCCGAAATGACCGAAGCCCAACGCAAATCCTACGACGGCATCGTCTCCGGTCCGCGCGGCGCGATTCGCGGACCGTTCAATGCCCTCCTTCGCAGCCCCGACCTCGCCGACCGCGTCCAGCGCGTCGGCGAATACGTGCGCTTCAAGAGCTCGCTGCCTTCCCGCCTCAACGAGCTCGCGATCCTCGTGGTCGCGCGCTACTGGAGCGCGCAATACGAGTGGTATGCGCATCGCGAGCTCGCAATGAAAGCCGGCCTCGATCCGAAAATCGCCGACGCGATCGCCGAGCGCAAAAGGCCGGCGGCCATGAAAGACGACGAAGCCGCGGTCTACGATTTCTGCACCGAGCTGCACGAGAAAAAATCGGTTAGTGACGCCGCCTACGCCGCCGCGCTGAGATTGTTCGGCGAGCAAGGCATTGTCGACCTGATCGGTGCCTCAGGCTATTACACGCTGGTGTCGATGGTCCTCAACGTCGACCAGCATCCCCTCCCCGAAGGCGTCACGCCGCTGCCGGAGATCGAATAGCTGGCAGATGGCGGGCCGGCGAAGCCCTTGCAGTTTTGTACAAAACGTACAATACTTGGACAAGATGAAAGCAACCGCCAGCTACGCCCGCCAGAACTTCGCCGCCTTGTTGGAGCGCGCAATTGCGGGCGAAGAGATCGTTATCGAGCGGCACGGGCGCCCGGTGGCCCGCTTGCTGCGCGCGGGTTCCCCCCAAGCCCCCGCGCTGCCTGCAAAAGAGGCAATGGTCGCGGAGGTTCGCGGCGTAGATCAGCGCTCGCCTCTGTCCCGAGTGCTGCGTGAGCGCGCCATGAAAAGGCTGCAGATTGCGCACCCCCGCGCGCAAGCCTGTGTGGCAAGGCTCTCGGAACAAGGCGCGAAGGTGCGGATCGTTGGATCGATGGCGCGTGGATCGTTTCACCAAACGTCGGACGTCGATATCCTCGTCGAGGATCCCGGAGCGTTGAAGGAGGACGAGATCGAACGGATAGCGCGGCAGGAAATGCGGGATTTCCCGTTTGACCTGATCTATGCCCACAAGCTGTTGCCGGAGATGAAGAAGCACTTTGCGCGATGACGCATCCGATCTTTGCACGGCTTGACGATCAACTTCGCCTCGTGGAGCGGGAGTTGGGAAACCTGCGTACGTCCGATGCCAAATCCAGGCAATTGAAAGCGTCGCATCAAGCCCTGTATGACGAGTGGACGCACCGCTCGGCGACGGCCGAGGGCGTCCGTTCTGTCTACAGCGGGCTCGAGAAGATCATGGAGGCCATCGCAAACGAGGTCGACCACTACGATCCGCCCCGCTCCGACAATTGGCATGAGAAGCTGATTGATCAGCTTGCAGTGAGTATCGACGGCATCCGCGGCCCGCTGCTCGGCGAGGGCACCCGGGCTGTGCTGCATGAACTCAGGAAGTTTCGTCACGTCATCCATCACAACTATGCTCAGAGTCTCGAGACATCGAAGGTGTTCGAGAACTACGAGCGCGTGAAAAAGGCGGTGCCGGCGTTCAAGCGCGATTACAAGCGTCTGGCCGATGCGCTGCAGACTCCACAAGTGGCTGGCGCGGGACCTGTCCCACAAAAGCGAAAATAGTTACCGCACGACGGAAATCCGTTACCTTTCATGGCCCTGCGGCGAATAAATATATTTTTTGGCGGGAGGCTTGCGGCGTCACATGAAATTGTGTTCAATGAAGATGTTGCGATGCATTGCTAAAAAGGTTTTTCAAGAAACCAGGCATGCTAGGTAAACCAGTCAAGGATTTCTCCCTGCCGTCCACAGGCGGCGCAACGTTCAAGCTGTCGGAGCACCAGGGCAGGAAACTGGTCCTCTACTTCTACCCCAAAGACAACACCCCGGGCTGCACCACCGAAGGGGCGGGGTTTCGGGACCATCACAAGGAATTCAGGAAGGCCGGCGCCGAGATCTTCGGCGTCTCGCGCGACTCCGTGCGCTCGCACGAGGGGTTCAAGTCGAAGCTGGCCTTCCCGTTCGAACTGCTGTCGGACGCGGATGAAGCCGCGTGCGCGCAGTTCGGTGTCATCAAGATGAAGAACATGTACGGCAAGAAGGTTCGCGGCATCGAGCGCAGCACGTTCGTAATCGACGGCAAAGGCGTGCTCGCGCGCGAATGGCGCGGTGTGAAAGTCCCCGGCCACGTAGAGGAGGTACTGAGCTTTGTTAAAACCCTTTGACCGACAGGTCAGCGCAGACCGCAGTCCCGCAGAAACAGACGACGTCCGCAGCGAGTTAACCGAAGCCACTACCAACCCCGAAGCCTTGAGCAGGAAAAAACCCCGTTCTCCCCTGAAAAAGCGCGTCACGAAGCTGTTCGTGCTCGACACGAACGTGCTGATGCACGACCCGACGAGCCTGTTCAGGTTCGAGGAGCACGACGTCTACCTCCCGATCGGCACGCTCGAGGAGCTCGACAACCACAAGAAAGGGTTGTCGGACGTCTCGCGCAACGCGCGCCAGGCGAGCCGCTTCCTCGACGAGATCGTTTCAAGGGCCGTGGGCGGCGAGGGGGGAAGAAATACCGGCGACATCAGCATGGGCATCGACCTGACGGCCAAGGCCGGCGAGGCGCCCTCCGGGCGGCTTTTCCTGCAGACCGAGGCCATCTCGGGCGACCTCCCGAGCACGCTGCCGATGGGCAAGACCGACAACCAGATCCTTGCGGTCGTCAGGCACCTGCACAAGATCAACCCGCAGCGCGAAGTGGTCCTGGTCACCAAGGACATCAACATGCGCATCAAGGCGCGGGCGCTGGCCCTCGCCGCGGAGGACTACACCAACGACAAGGTGCTCGAGGACAGCGACCTCCTCTACACCGGGGTCATGAAGCTGCCGGCGGATTTCTGGGACTCGCACGGCAAGGACATGGAGTCCTGGAAGAAGGAAGGCCACACGTTCTATCGCGTGCGCGGCCCGCTGATCCCGCAGCTCTACGTGAACCAGTTCGTCTACGACGAGTCGGGCGAAAAGCCGCTGTATGCGGCCGTGCGGGAGAAAAGCGGCCGCATGGCCGTGCTCGAGACATTGCGCGACTACTCGCACGTCAAGAACTCGGTCTGGGGCATCACCTCGCGCAACCGGGAGCAGAATTTCGCGCTCAACCTGCTGATGAACCCGGCGGTGGATTTCGTGACCCTGCTCGGCCAGGCCGGCACCGGCAAGACACTGCTCGCGCTCGCCTCGGGCCTCACGCAGGTGCTGGACGAGAAGCGCTACACCGAGATCATCGTCACGCGCGTGACCGTCCCCATCGGCGAGGACATCGGCTTCCTGCCCGGCACGGAGGAGGAGAAGATGACCCCGTGGATGGGCGCGTTCGAGGACAACCTCGAGGTGCTGAACGCGACCGACGAATCCGGCGGCGAATGGGGCCGCGCCGCGACCAGGGATCTCGTGCGATCGCGCATCAAGATCAAGTCGCTCAACTTCATGCGCGGGCGCACTTTCATCAACAAGTTCCTGATCATTGACGAGGCGCAGAACCTGACGCCCAAGCAGATGAAGACGCTGGTCACGCGCGCGGGCCCGGGCACCAAGGTCGTGTGCCTGGGCAACATCGCGCAAATCGACACGCCCTACCTCACCGAAGGCTCCTCCGGCCTGACCTACGTGGTCGACCGCTTCAAGGGCTGGACGCATTCGGGCCACGTAACGTTGGCGCGCGGCGAGCGCTCCCGTCTGGCCGACCACGCGGCAGAGGTGTTATAAATATCGCTCCACCCCCTTAGCCCTCACTGAGGTAGAAATGAGAATGTTGCACCAGTTTGCCTCCGCGGCGGCGGCCGCCCTGTTGTCGACCGCCGCCCTGTTGTCGACCGCCGCCCTGTTGTCCACCACCGCCGTCGCCCAGACGGCAAAGACCTACGAGCCGCAGGTCGGCCAGCAGGGGAAGGACGTGATCTGGGTGCCCACGCCGGACGATATTGTCGAACGCATGCTGCGCATGGCGCAGACCACCGCCAACGACTACGTGATCGACCTCGGCGCCGGCGACGGCAAGATCGCCATCATGGCCGCGAAGAAGTTCGGCGCGAAGAGCCTGGGCATCGAGTTCAACCCGGAGTTCGCGAGGTTCGCGCAGGAGAACGTGGTGAAAGCCGGCGTCGCGGACAAGGCGCGCGTCCAGCAGGGCGACATCTTCGCCACGGACTTCAAGTCGGCCAGCGTAGTGACCATGTACCTGCTTCCGGCGCTCAACCTCAAGCTGCGCCCGACCATCCTCACGATGCGCCCGGGCACGCGGATCGTCTCCCATTCGTTCACCATGGACGACTGGGAAGCCGACGAGACCTCGAGCCTCGATGGCAGGCGCGCCTATTTCTGGGTCGTGCCCGCGAATGTGCAGGGCACCTGGCGGCTTGCGTTCCCGGGCGGCGAGACGCCCGAAGTGACTTTCGAGCAGAAGTTCCAGAAGATCGACGGGCATGTGCAGCTCGGCACCATGCAAGGCGGTCTGCGCGAGACCAAGCTCTCCGGCCCGAACATCAGCTTCGTTTACGTCGACAACAACGGCGTTCGCCGCGCCTTCAACGGGCGCGTCACCGGCAACACGATGGAAGGCATGCTGCGCGCCGACAACGGCGCCGAATCGCGCTGGACCGCCGCGAAGAAGTAGCTAGAGCTTGGAGTGCGAGCCGTCGCAGAACGGCTTGCCCTGGCTGTGCTTGCAGCCGCACAGCCAGACCCGCTGCGCTTCGGCGATTGAGAATTTGACCGGCTCGATGCCGGTGCCCTTGTGCGAACCGTCGCAGAACGGCTGGCGCTTGGATAAACCACACGCGCACCACCAGTAGTCCCCCGGCGCAAGCTCGACTGCGTAGGGGCCTTTCTGCGGGATGACCGGCTCGGGCATGGCGCGCCTCGCGGCTCTAGTAGCCGCCCGGGGCGGCGCGGTTCTCGAAACGCGTGTACTGGCCGAGGAAGGTCAGGTCGATCTTGCCGATCGGGCCGTTGCGCTGCTTGCCGATGATGACCTCGGCCACGCCGCGCGACTCGGGCTTGTCGGGGAAGTACACCTCGTCGCGATAGATGAAGAGGATGACGTCGGCATCCTGCTCGATGGCGCCCGACTCGCGCAGGTCCGACATCATCGGCCGTTTGTCGTTCCTCTGCTCGAGCGCCCGGTTGAGCTGGGAGAGCGCCACGACGGGGACCTTGAGCTCCTTGGCCAGCGCTTTCAGGCCGCGCGAGATCTCCGAGATCTCGGTCGCGCGGTTCTCGCTGCTGGCCTGGTTCGAGCCGGACATGAGCTGCAGGTAGTCGACAACGATAAGGCCGAGCTTGCCGCATTGGCGCTGCAGGCGCCGCGCGCGCGACCTGAGCTCGAGCGAATTGAGCGCCGCGGTCTCGTCGATGAAGATGGGCGCATCGTGCAGCTTGCCCATAGCGCTGGAGAGCTTGCCCCACTCCTCGTCGGTGAGCCGCCCCGTGCGCATGCGATGCTGGTCGACGCGCGAGATCGAGCCGAGCATGCGCATGGCGAGCTGCGTGCCGCCCATCTCCATGCTGAAGACCGCGACCGGAAGGCCGTTGTCAACCGCGACGTTCTCGGCCATGTTGAGCGCGAAAGCCGTCTTGCCCATCGATGGGCGCCCGGCGACGATGATGAGGTCGCCTTCCTGCAGGCCCGCGGTCTTCTCGTCGAGGTCGACGAATCCCGTCGCAACGCCGGTCACGTCCGAGGGGTTGTCGCGGTGGTAGAGCATGTCGATCCGCTCCATCACGCGCGCGAGCACGGGCTGAATCTCCTCGAACCCGGTGCGGTTGCGCGTACCTTCCTCGCCGATCTGCAGGATGCGCGTTTCCGCCTCGTCCAACAGCTGGGCCACGTCCTTGCCGGACGGGCTCAACGCTATCTCGGCTATGTCGGTCGCAACGGTGATCAGCTTCCTTTGCACTGCGCGCTCGCGCACCAGCTCGGCATAGCGGCGGATGTTGAGCGCGCTCGGCGTGTTCTGCGAAAGCGACCCGAGGTAGGCGACGCCGCCGGTCTTGTCCTTGTCCTCGCTGCCTTCGATCGACTCGAGCACCGTGACCACGTCGGCCGGGCGATTCGACTCGATGAGCTTGCCGATATGGCGGAAGATGCGGCGATGGTCGTCGCGGTAGAAGTCGTCGACCGAGACGAGGTCGGCGATTTTTTCCCAGGCCTGGTTATCCAGCAGCAGGCCGCCAAGCAGCGACTGCTCGGCCTCGACCGAGTGCGGCGGAACGCGCAGCGCGAGCAGCTGCGGATCGGGCGGCTCGAGGTTGAATGCTGCGGTCTGGTTTGCGCGTGCCATGGGGGGAGGTCATGGTATACAAAACGAAAAGGCCTGTCGCCAGGCCTTTTCCTCCGCGCCCAAGTCGCGGGCGCGATTGCTTTTTGGCTGTTCGCCGTGCTTTTTCGCTCCGGCTCTATGCTTCGCCGAGTACCGACACGGTGATGTTGACGACCACGTCGTAGTGCAGCGCGACCGCGATCTGGGTGTCGCCCACCTGCTTGATCGGGCCGGCGGGCATGCGCACCTGCGCGCGCTCGACCTCGAAGCCCTGCTTGCCCAGCGCCTCGACGATGTCGTAGTTGGTGACCGAGCCGAACAGGCGACCGTCCACGCCGGCTTTCTGCGCGATCTGCACCATGAGTCCGTCCAGTTTCGATCCGCGCTCCTGCGCCTGCGTGAGCTGGTCGGCCTGCGCCTTCTCGAGCTCGGCGCGCTTGGTCTCGAACACCTTGAGGTTGGCTTCCGTGGCGCGCTTGGCCTTGCCCTGCGGGATCAGGAAGTTGCGGGCGTAGCCGTCCTTGACCTTGACCACGTCGCCGAGGGCGCCGAGGTTGGCGACTTTTTCCATGAGGATGACTTGCATGTCGGGCTCCTTAGTGCAGGTCGGTGTAGGGCAGCAGCGCGAGGAAGCGCGCGCGCTTGATCGCAACCGACAGCTGGCGCTGGAAGCCGGAGGTCGTCCCGGTGATGCGCGCCGGGATGATCTTGCCGTTCTCGTTGACGAAATCCTTCAGCACGTCGACTTCCTTGTAGTCGACCCAATCCACCTTGTCGGCGGTGAAGCGGCAGAACTTGCGGCGCCGGAAAAGCGCCTTCTGTCCGCGGTCCTTCTTGTCCTTGCCCTTGCCCTTGCCCTTGCCCTTGCCACGTCCGAAAGCCATTTAAAGTGCTCCTTCCATGAATTCGATATTGGTTACATGCAGCACGATCTTCGTGCTGCGCTGGCTTTTCGCCGCCAGGAAACCCTGTGCCCTGAGCACCCTGCCCAGTCCCGCCGATGCGATCTGGCGGGCCGCCTTGTCGAAGGCGAGTGCGGAAACTTCCGCAACCACCTTGCGCTCGGCCCCGGCTTCGGGTTTCGAGGACTCGTGGCGGATGCGGAATTCCACAGCCGGCACGCCGGCCGGGGTGTATCGCAATGCGCCGAGTTCCACGAGTGTCCCGCTCAGGATGACCTGGTTGGCGTCAGCCTCGCCCAAAGGGGCTTAAGCCTCCGCGCGCGGTGCTTCGGCCTGCGGCGCGGGTGCCGGCGCATCGCCGGCCGGCCGCTCGCCACGCTCGCCGCCCCGCTGTTCGCCCCGCTGTTCACCCATCATGGAACGTGACTTCTCTTCCTTCATCATCGGCGAGGGCGTCGTGTGGGCCTTGTCCATTTTCACGACCAGGTGGCGAAGCACCGCGTCGTTGAACTTGAACGCGTGCTCGAGCTCGGTCAGCGTCTCGGCGTCGCACTCGATGTTCATGAGCACGTAGTGGGCCTTGTGCATCTTGGCGATCGGGTACGTCATCTGGCGGCGGCCCCAGTCTTCGAGGCGGTGCACCACGCCGTTGCGGGTGGCGACCAGCGCCTTGTAGCGCTCGACCATGCCGGGGACCTGCTCGCTCTGGTCCGGATGGACAATGAAAACCACTTCGTAATGCCGCATGCATTTCTCCTTAAGGACGTAGTTAAACTGCGGCCCCCCGCCATGCACTAGCGGTGGAGCAAGGTGCGGCCTGCGCGAGGTTAAAACCCAAGGCGAGGTTAAAACCCCAGGCGAGGTTGAAGCCAAGGCTGGCCGCGGAAAGCTTTAAATTATATCCCGAAACGCGGGATTGGGCTCAAGCAGGCGGGGTCTTGCCCGCTGCGAAGGCGGCGAGGTTGTCGAACGCGGCCCCGAAATACAGCTCGTAGCCGTCTTTTTCCACGTAGCCGAGATGGGGCGTGCAAATCGCGTTGCCGAGCCGGAGCAAGGGGTGGCCGGCGCCGAGGACCGGCTCTTCCTCGTACACATCCACGGCTGCAAAACCCGGGCGGCCGGCGGCCAGGGCCGCGGCCAGGGCGTCCGGCACGACCAGCTCTGCGCGGCTGGTATTGACGAACACCGCGTCCGGCTTCATTCGCGCCAGGTCCTGCGCAGTGACCAGCCCACGGGTCTGCGGAATGAGCCGAACGTGCAGCGAAAGGAGGTCGCTGGAGGCGAAAAAGTCTTCGCGCCCGGAAACGGTGTCGAATCCGGAGGCCCTGGCGCGCTCGAGGCTGCCTTCGCGTCCGAACACCCGCACCTTCATGCCGAAGGCCTTGCCATAGCCCGCCACCACGGAACCGATGCGGCCGAAGCCGTAGATGCCGAGGGTCCGCCCGCGCAGGCCGCGCCCCAGCGTCTGCTGCCACGCGCCTTTTTTGAGGTTCTCGACTTCCTGCGGGATGCGGCGCATCGCCGCGAGGATCAGCCCCCACGTAAGTTCGGCGGTCGCGTACGGGGAGCCGGATCCTTCGAGGATCGCGACACCGAGCTTTTTGCACGCAGCGAGGTCGATATGCGCGCCGGCCTTGCCGGTCTGGCTAAGTGCCTTCAATTTCGGGAGCCGCTCGAGCAAGGAGGCGGTAAGCCGGGTGCGCTCCCGGATCAGCACCAGTCCCTCGAAGTCACTGAGGCGCTCGGCCAGCGCGTTCTCGTCCTTGAGCGTGTCCCGAAACACGGTCACCTCGTGGCCGTCGAGCTTGCTCCACGCCTCGAGGGTGCGGCAGGCGTCCTGGTAGTCGTCGAGGATTGCAATCTTCATTTGCGCTTTTCCCTGGTCAATCTGCGGCGCACCGACTCGAAAAGCACGATGCCGGCGGCGACCGAAACGTTGAGGCTTTCCACTGCGCCCTGCATCGGGATGCGGACGAGGAAATCGCAGCTCTCGCGAGTGAGGCGCCGCATGCCCTCCCCCTCGGCGCCGAGCACCCAGGCGACGGACTCGGGAAAATCCGCGCTAAACACGTCGTCCTTTGCGTCTTCGGACGTGCCCACGATCCAGATGTTGCGCTCCTTCAGCTCGCGCAACGTGCGAGCGAGATTGGTGACCGGGAAATAGGGCACCGTTTCGGCCGCGCCGCTTGCGACCTTGGCTGCAGTCGCATTGAGGCCCACCGCTCGATCCTTCGGTGCGACCACCGCGTTGACTCCCGCGGCGTCGGCGACGCGAAGGCAGGCGCCGAGGTTGTGCGGATCCTGGATGCCATCGAGCACCAGCAGCAGGGGAGGCCCGGTGACTGCGTCGAGCGTGTCCTCCAGGCTGTGGCTGCGCCTGGCTTCGCAAACCATTGCCACGACACCTTGGTGGCGGCCATGGCCCGCGAGCCCATCGAGGCGCTCGCCCGTGGCCGACATCACGCGCACGTGCTTTTGCTCCGCAAGCTTGAGCAGGTCCCGCATGCGGCCGTCGGTCCTTTCGGACCCGGTATGCAGCTCGACGATGCTCTCGGGGCGCTGGCGCAGCAGGACGGTGACCGCGTGGAACCCGAACACGATCCGCGAAACGTTCATTTCTCCACGGGCACGAGGTCCATCTTGCGGGTTTCGAGGTCGACGCGCACGAGCTTGACCTTGAGGCGATCGGCCAGGCGGTAGCGCTTGCCGGTGCGCTCGCCGAGCAGCACATGACGCGTCGCGTCGAACGTGAAGTAGTCGCGCCCCAGCTCCGAGATATGCACAAGGCCGTCGACGAAATACTCGTCCAGCGTGACGAAGACGCCGAAGCCCGTGACGCCCGTGATGCGACCGCCAAACGTTTCGCCGACGTGGTCCTGCATGTAGAAGCACTTGAGCCAGTTCTCGACGTCGCGGCTCGCATCGTCCGCGCGGCGCTCGGTCTCGGAGCAATGGCGGCCGAGGGCCTCCCAGTCGATCCCGTCGTAACGCTTGTTGTTGATCGCCGCCTTGATCGCGCGATGCACCAGCAGGTCTGGATAGCGGCGGATCGGCGAGGTGAAGTGCACGTAGGCTTCGAACGCCAGGCCGAAATGCCCGGCGTTGTCCGGGCTGTACACGGCCTGCTTGAGCGAGCGCAGCAGGATGGTCTGCAACAGCGTGAAGTCGGGGCGCTGGCGAATCTTGAGGAGCAGCTCCGCGTAGTCCTTGGGCCGCGGCTTGTCGCCGCCGGCGAGGTTGAGCCCGAGCTCGGCAAGGAACGCGCGCAGCATCGTGATCTTTTCGGGCGAGGGCACGTCATGGACGCGGAACAGCACTGGCTGGCCGCGCTCGACGAGGAAATTGCCCGCGCAAACGTTGGCCGCGAGCATGCATTCCTCGATCAGGCGGTGCGCCTCGTTCCTCTGCTCGGGCACGATGCGCGAAATCTTCCCGCGCGCGTCGAATTCCATGCGGGTCTCGACCGATTCGAAATCGATCGCGCCGCGCAGCTCGCGCGCCTTGAGGAGCACGTTGAACACGCCGTGCAGCGTTTTAAGGTGCGCCAGCAGGTCCTCGCGTCCCGGGGTCGCCGTGTCGGTCGAAAGCATCTGCCAGACTTCGGTGTAGGTGAGCCTGGCTTGCGAGCGGATCACTGCCGGGTAGAACTCATACCGCGCCACGACACCTTTAGGGGTGATCGCCATCTCGCACACCATCGCGAGCCGGTCCACATCGGGATTCAGCGAGCACAGCCCGTTGGAGAGCTTTTCCGGCAGCATCGGGATCACCCGGCGCGGGAAGTAGACCGAAGTACCGCGCTCGCGCGCATCGGTGTCGAGCGAATCGCCGTGCTGCACGTAGTTGCTCACGTCGGCGATCGCCACCCACAGCCGGTAGCCCTTGCCTTCGCGCACCGCGTGCACCGCGTCGTCGAAGTCCTTGGCGGTTTCGCCGTCGATGGTCACCAGCGGCAGCCTGCGCAGATCCTGCCGGCCGGCGAGGTCCCCTTCGCGCACCGTGTCCGGCAGCGCCTTGGTCTGGGCCAGCGCCTTCTTCGAGAAATCGTAGGGCAGGTCGAACTTGCGCAGCGCAATCTCGATCTCCATGCCGGGATCCTCGCTGTTGCCGAGGACTTCGGCCACGCGCCCGATCGGCTGCGCGTGCTTGGAGGGCTGCGCGACCAGCTCGACGGTGACGATCTGCCCGGCCTTTGCCTTGCCGGCCTCTGCAGGCGGCACGAGGATGTCCTGGGCGATGCGCCGGTCTTCCGGGACGAGGAACAGCACGCCGTGCTCCGCGTGCAGGCGCCCGACGACCCGCCGGTTGCCGCGCTCGAGCACGTCGACGATCTCTCCGACGGGGCGGCCGCGCTGGTCGCGCCCGGTGAGCTTGACCGCGACGCGGTCGCCATGCAGGACCTGGCGCATCTCCGCGGGCGGGATGAACACGCTCTCGCCCGGCTCATCGGGCACGAGGAATCCGTGGCCGTCGCGATGACCCTCGATGCGTCCGGAAACCAGGGAGAGTTTTTTCGCCACCAGCAGCGCACCGGCGCGATTCACTACGAGGCGTCCGGTGGCTTCGAGGACCGTGAGCGCGGCGTCGAACGCGGTGCGCTCCCGCTTCTTGAGCTCCAGCCGGTCGGCGAGCTCGTCGGGCATCAACGGCATTGCGGCCCGCGTGAGCTCGGCGAGGATCTCGCTTGCATAGCCGCTCGAGACTTCGGGCTTCGCAATAGGTGTCGCAGCGGCGGGTGTCGCAGCGGCGGGTGTCGCAGCGGCGGGTTTCCCAGCGGCGCGTGCCTGCGGCTTCTCGGCTCGCGGGGCGGGCTTTTTATGACGTGGAATTACAGGTGCTTTCTTTGACACGCGCAGGCTCAGCCCCTAGAATTCGCTCCCCTGCCGAGGTGGCGGAATTGGTAGACGCACATGGTTCAGGTCCATGCGGTGGCGACACTGTGGGGGTTCGAGTCCCTTCCTCGGCACCAGTCACAGAACTAAAGATTGTACTTTAGTTCTCAAAGAGTTACTAACCCGGCACAGACGGCCGCGGTGCAAACGCTCCTGGAACCCGGCCCTGCGCCGGGCAGTCCGAACTAGCGGGCGGAGGCGCCCTGCCCCATGGCCGCGGCGGATCCGGCCGGCGGCGGGAAAATGTCCACCGACGCAATGCTGATCTGCAGCTCGGAGCCCGCCGTTTCGTAACCCGCGTTTTCCGAGTCGTATTGCGAAAGCGCATTGGCCACGAGCGCGGAAAGATTCGCATCGGCGCGCTTCCATCGCGCAGAGCGCGCACCGCGATAGCTTTTCCAGGCGAGCTGCGTGAATGAGATCGCGACCGAATGCAGCGCCATGCTCGGACGTTCCGACCCGCGCTCGTACGGCCAGCTGACGCAGACGATCCTGCGCCGCGGCTTGAAAGTGAAGGCCGCCCCCGCCGGGAACTGCGCCCTCAGGAGATCGGCCCACGTCTCGAACATCATGTGGTCGGTCATCGCGATGCATGCCTTAGGTGGTTCATGTTGCGGGCATTTTTGAGCTTTTCCGCGCGAGGGTCTGTGATTTGGCGCACTGACCATGCGTCGCGTCGCGCTTAAATTTGCAAATCCCCCGCTGGATCCTTGCCCCCAACCCAAGGAGGCCTGAAATGGCGCGCTCCGTCTGGAAAGGCCTGATGAGCTTCGGCCTGGTCAGCATTCCCGTTGAACTCTTCACCGCCGAAGAGCGCAAGGGTTTCAAGTTCTCCATGCTCGACAAGCGCGACTTCTCGCCCGTCGGCTACAAGCGCTACAGCAAGGAGACCGGCAAGGAAGTCGAGTGGGCCAACATCGTCAAGGGCTACGAGTACGAGAAGGAGCAGTACGTCGTGTTGTCCGACGAAGACTTCAGGCGCGCCAACGTGAAGGCGTCGAAGACCATCGAGATCGAAAGCTTCGTGCCGGCTGCCGATATTTCGCCGCAGTATTTCGAGACGCCCTACTACCTCGTGCCGGCCGAGCGCGGCGAGAAAGTCTATGCGCTGCTGCGCGAAACGCTGCGGGCCACGGGCCGCGCCGCCGTGGCGCAATTCGTCCTGCGCTCCACGCCCCACCTGGTTGCGGTGCAACCGGAGGGCCGCGCCCTCATGCTCTTTACCTTGCGCTATGTAGACGAGCTCAAGGGCACGAAAGGGTTCGAGCTGCCCGCGGAGAACCTCAAGGAAGCCAAGGTCACGCCCAAAGAGATCGAGCTCGCCAAGCGCCTCATCGACGACATGACCGACAAGTGGAATCCCGAGGCGTTCAAGGACACCTACCACGACGACCTCATGAAGCGCATCAACGAGAAGATCAAGAAAGGCGAGACGCACGAGATCACCGAGCCTTCAGGCGAAGAGGACGAAGAGCCGCGTTCGGCCAAGGTCATCGACCTCGCCGCCCTGCTGCAGAAGAGCCTTGGCGACGGCGGATCAGGTACGACTCGCCGCAAAGCCACGCCGGCCCGCAGGCCCAAGGCGGGCGCCAAGCCGCACCTGCGCGTGGTCCCCTCATCGAGCTCTGCCGCGCGCCCGGCGGCCAGGCGCCGGCGGGCGGGCTAACGAGGACCCTCGATGGGGTTGTCGCAGTACCACGCCAAGCGGGATTTCAAGAAAACGCCGGAACCCCAGGGCCGCGTAGCGGCGCGCAAGGGCAAGGCGCGCTCTTACCTGATCCAGAAACACGCGGCCAGCCACCTGCACTATGACCTGCGCCTGGAACTGAACGGCGTGCTGTTGAGCTGGGCGGTGCCCAAAGGCCCGAGCCTCGACCCCGCGGACAAGCGCCTCGCCATGCAGGTCGAAGACCATCCCCTCGACTACGGCGAATTCGAAGGCACGATTCCGAAGGGACAGTACGGCGGCGGCACCGTGATGCTCTGGGACCGCGGCACCTGGACCCCGGTGGGCGAACCGGAGGCGAGCTACAAGAAAGGCCACCTCAAGTTCGACCTCGATGGCGAGAAGCTGCGGGGACGCTGGGCGCTCATCAAGACACACGGCAGCAAGTACGGCGGCAAGTCCGAGGCCTGGTTGCTCGTCAAGGACGTGGATGAATCTGCCAGGCGAGGCATCGACGCGCGCATCGTGGACTCGGCACCCGACAGCGTGGCCTCGGGCCGGGGTCTGGAGGCCATCGCCAGGGACAGCGAGAACGATTGGTACTCGAACCGGTCGGCCAACGCCAACGTCCGTAGCGGCGCTATGCGCAAATCCACGTCTCCTGCCAAAGCGCCGAAGAAGAGATCGAAGGGCACGCTTGCCGACATCGAAGGCGCAAAGCCCGCGGCCATTCCAGCGAAAGTCTCTCCGACCCTGTGCTCGATCGTGGCCGTGCCGCCGAAAGGCGACGCCTGGCTGCACGAAGTCAAATACGACGGCTACCGGCTCGTGTGCAGGCTGGACGCGGGAAAGGTCCGCATCTATTCGCGCAGCGGCAAGGAGTGGACGGACCGGTTCTCTTCAACGGCCGCGGCGATTGCAAAGCTCAAGGCGAAGTCGGCCTGGCTCGATGGCGAGATGTGCGCGGTGGATGCGAAAGGCCGCTCGAGCTTCCAGGCACTGCAAAACGCGTTATCCGGGCCGGAGACCTCGCACCTGGTTTTCTTTGCCTTCGACCTGCTCCACCTCGACGGCTACGACCTGCGCGAAGCCCGGCTCGTCGAGCGCAAGCGCGTGCTGGCCAACCTTCTCGAGCGCTCGGGCGGTCCGATCCGCTACAGCCCGGAGGTGCGCGGCTCGGGCACAGACATGTTCAAGCAAGCCTGCGCGCTCGGCCTCGAAGGCATCGTCTCGAAACGCGCGGACTCCCCATACGCCAGCGGCCTCAGGACACGCAACTGGGTCAAGTTGAAATGCGTGCAGCGCCAGGAAATGGTCATCGGCGGGTTTACCGACCCGCAGGGGCGCCGAGCCGGATTCGGTGCCCTGCTTCTCGGCGTGTACGACGAAGCCGGCGAGCTGCGTTATGCGGGCAAGGTCGGCACCGGGTTCGACGATGCCGCGCTGGTCGCGATGCGCAACCGGCTGGCGAAGCTCGAGCAGGATGCGCCTGCGTTCGTGAATCCGCCGCGCGGGTTCGAAGCCAGGGGCGCGCACTGGGTCGAGCCGAAACTCGTGGCCGAGGTGAAATTCACCGAGTGGAGCGACGCGGGCTCGTTGCGACACCCGTCGTTTGTCGGTCTTCGCGAAGACAAGAAAGCCTCGGAGGTCATCCGGGAGAAAGCAGCCCCCGGCGGGGCGGCCGCGCCCGCAACCAAGGAGCGAACCGCCGTGAAGAAATCCAGGCCCGTCGCTGTTGTTTCGTCGGCCGACACCGTGGCCGGGGTGAAGTTGAGCAACGCGGGCAAGCAGATGTTCCCGGAAGCGGGCCTCACGAAACTGTCGCTTGCGCGCTACTACGAGTCGATCGCCGACTGGATCCTGCCGCACATCGAAGGCCGGCCGCTGAGCCTGTACCGGTGCCCCGACGGCTGGGGCAGGCAGTGCTTCTATCAAAAGCACGCGGACAAGAGCGTTCATGCCTCGGTCGACCGGGTGAAGGTGCCTGAAGGGGACGGCACAGCGATGTACTTGTCCGCGAGTTCCCTCCCCGCGCTGGTGGCGCTCGTCCAATGGGGCGTCATCGAGCTGCATCCCTGGGGCTCGCGCATGCCGGATCCCACCAGGCCCGACCGACTGATCTTCGATTTCGATCCGGCCGACGACGTGCCCTGGGCGCGCGTGGTCGAGGCGGTCAAGATGCTCAAGACCCTGCTCGGGGAAATGGGACTGCCCGCATTCCTGAAGACGACCGGTGGCAAAGGATTGCACGTCGTGGTGCCGATCAAGCGGACGCTGACGTGGGAGCGCGCGAAGGCGTTTACCAAAGCGGTGGCCGACCTGATGGCCAGGACTTTCCCCGACCGGTTCGTCGCGACGCTCGCCAAGTCCAGGCGCGAGGGCAGGATTTTCATCGACTACCTGCGTAACGCAGAAGGATCGACTGCCATCGCCGCTTACGGCATTCGCGCGCGGAAGAACGCTCCCGTGTCGACGCCCATCACGTGGAAGGAACTCGCCAAGGAAGTTCGATACGACTATTTCAACGTGAAGAACGTCCCCTCCCGACTCGCTCGCCTCAGGAAAGACCCTTGGGAAGGATTCGCCGCTGCAAGCACTGCTGTCACCGCGGCCATGTTCAAGCAGGTCGGAGTGGCTGCGGGCTCCAGGTGAGGAAATTTATCCGCTGAAGCGATGGCAGCATTTCGACCGCTAGCCCGCTCCAGCCGTGGGGATGTCCATAAACTTGGCAGTATTTGGCATTCCTTGCCTTGCCGTTACTTCGGCCGCGGCCGCTGCAGGTCGCGATCCGGTTTGGACAGCCGACCGGCGCGCAGTTCGCGCACTGCGTTGACTAGCGCGCGAGCGACGTTACGCACTTCCTCCTGCACGGCCTCGTCGCGGTCGAGTGTTTCGTGACTGGTCGCATACGGCTCGAAGTAGCCGATGTAACGATCGAGCTTCGACTGGAACCCCGCATCGATCAGCCCCATCCAGTCGAGCCAGTCGGAAAGCGCGCGCCGGGTTTCTTCGACGCCGGCCACGTCGCCATGCACCACGAGTCCGTATGTGCGGCCCGCAAGGTGCTTCGGATACGGCCACCCCTCGAGCTCCAGCGCCTTGGCCTTGGCCGGATCCTTGCCGTTGGTCGAAGTCGGATCGGGATTGCCGCCGTCGGCGCAGACCAGCCGGTCGATCATCAGCTTGAGGACGCTCGAGCTGTGATACCAGTTGACCGGCGTGAGCAGCAGCACACCGTGCGCCGAGACCCATCGCTCGTAGATCTCGTTCATCCAGTCGCCCACCTGGTTCAGCGAATGGTTCGGGTAGCAGGAGCACGGCCAATGACAGAGCGGCTCTGCGGTCGACACGCAGCCCTTGCAGGGAAAAATGCGCCGCCCGTAGTCGGAAGTCAGGCGGCTGAGATCCAACAGGTCCGCCTGCATGCCTGCCTTGGCGATCACTTCCTCGGCGAGTTTCGTGAAGCGGAAAGTCTTGGAAATCTCGCCCGGGCAGGTCCCGTCATTGCGGGATGACGCGCAGACCAGCAGGATGCGCGAAGGCATCGACGGGTCTTTCTGCCGCTTCTCCGCCTCGATCAGCTTGTTGCGCGCCTCGACCCACTCCACCGACAACTTGTACTTCGGGTCGGCGAATTCGGGTCCCGCCTTTACGGTGCGGGGCGCCTTGCGGCCGTTGGAATAGGCGCTCCACGCAATCACCTCGACTTTTGCAAGCTCCTTGCGGACCTTGTCGTAAGCCGGGTCGTAGTACGACTGCTGGAAATGCTTGGCGAATTCGGCCCGCGTGAGCTCCGCCGGGGCCTGGCCTTTGCGGATGACGATCTTTTTAACTTTCATCGGCGGAGTCTGCACACCCCGCCAGCTGCCTTCTGTACGCTTTCGCACAAAGGGCGACGACGCCTAGAACGGCACGAGGATCTTGAGTGCCGCCTTGACAATCCTGGTTTCGACCATCGTCGTCGCCGTCGCATGCCCTGCGTCCCTGCGACTGAACAACCGGTCGTCGATGTGGAGGTCATAGTCGCCATGCTGCATGGCAACGTGCCGGCCTTGCACCGTGGGCAACTCGGCCAGCGCGAGCCTGCGTTGCTGCCATTTCGAAAGGCAGTCGAAGAAGTGGTCGCGCTCCTTCTCGCTCACCATCACGACGTCGAGCAACCCGTCAGCCGCATGCCCGTGCGGTGACAGGTAAAGGTTGGGGCCGATGAACGGCGTGTTCAGCACCTCGAAGAGCAGGTAGTCGCCGGACACGTCCTTGCCGTCCACCGTGGCATTCACCCTTTTGGGCGGGTGGTTGCGCAGGCGCTGCTTCAGCAGCTTGATCGCGTAGGCCACGGCCTGCTTCGGTTTTTCCATTTTCGACAGGGTGCGATCCTGCGACGCCTTCGGCATCACCCAGGCAAAGAGCCCCACTCCGACCCCCTCGACGCAGTACGTGTCCTCCCACGGGCCCGAAACCTCCGCAGCATCGACTTTGACCTGCCGCGCATTCGCCCAGCCGGCGATGTGCTGCTCGATCGGGATGCCGGCAATCCCCACGCTGCGGGAAAAATTGTTGGCGGTGCCCATCGGCAGGACTGCGACCGGCGACTTCCTGCCCACCATGCGCCGCAGGACTCGCCCGACGGTGCCATCGCCGCCGGCCACCGCCACCACGTCGGACTTCACGCGCAGCGCATCCGCCCAGTCCTTCGACTTGGACGAGTGATAGCTGACTTCATGGCCGCACTGCCGGATGAGTTTGCACAGCTCGCGCGCGCCGGGCTGGCCGACGGCACCCGCCGTCGGGTTGTGGATGAGCGTGACTTTCATGGATGTGTGAGCCGTGGCACGGAACTTCCCTTTCGAAAACTGCAAAAATGGGGACTGGTTCGCGTAAAAAAGGGCTTGGAATGCGCATACTCATCGCTAACGACGACGGAATTTACAGTCCGGGCATCTCGGCGCTCGCCGAAGTTGCGACCCAGTTCGGCGAAGTGCGCGTGGTCGCGCCGGACGTCGAGCGCTCCTCCGCGGGCCATTCGATCACCGCTTCGGCCCCGCTGAGCTACAAGAAGACGCCGCTGCGGATCAACGCCGAAGCTTTTCGCGTCAATGGCACGCCCGCGGACTGCGTCGCCGTGGGCATCCACCAATGGGAAAAGGTCGACGTCGTGCTCTCCGGCGTGAACCAGGGGAGCAACCTGGGCAGCGCGATCTGGCATTCCGGCACGCTGGCGGCCGCCAAGCAGGCCGCGCTGCTGGGCTCCCGAGGCATCGCCCTCAGCACGCCGAGCACTGAAACCGAGCCCGACTACGAATTGCTCAAGCCATGGCTCGCAAAAGTGCTTGCGGTGTTGCTGCCTGCGAACGAGTTTCCCCTGATCAACGTCAACCTTCCGCCGCGCCAACCGAAAGGCTTGCTCTGGACGCGCCAGTCCGTGAGCCATTACGACGGCCGTATGGTCGCGGGCAAGGATCCGATGGGTCGCAACCACTTCTGGTTCACGGTGGTGCCGATCGAGAACGCGGAGGAAGGCACCGACCGGTGGGCGGTGGAGCGCGGCTACGTGTCGATGACTCCGCTTCTGCTGGACCTCACCAACGACAAGGAGCTCGCGGCGGCGAAGCAACGCCACCCGGTGGACAGCGTTCTTTTCGCCTGAGCTTACGGCATGTCGCCGGAGCGCATCAGGGTCGCGTCGTACAACGTGCATGCGGGCGTCGGAACCGACGGGACTTTCTCCCCGGAGCGCATCGCCAGCGTCATCACAGAGCTTGGGGCGGACGTGGTGGGGCTGCAGGAAGTCCACTCCGGCGACGGCTCCTTCAGCATGCTCGACACGCTCGCGCGCGCGACCGGCATGCATGCGATCGCGGGGCCTACTCACTCGCGACCCTCGCACGGCGAGTTCGGCAACGCCCTGCTGACGCGCCATAAAGTTGTTACGGTCCGGCAGCTCAATCTCGCGGTGACCGGACGCGAGCCGCGCGGCGCGCTGGATGTGCTGCTCGACTGCGGCTCCCCACTGCGCGTGATGGCCACGCACCTGGGCCTGCGTCCGTGGGAACGTCGCGAGCAGGTCGCGAAGCTGCTGCAGGCGCTGACTGAAGACGAAGGAAGAGAGGGAACGGCGACCACGGTCCTGCTTGGGGACATCAACGAATGGTTTTTGTGGGGCCGCCCCTTGCGCAGGCTGCACAAACACTTCCGTTCCCTGCCTGCGCGCCGCACTTTCCCCGCAGGCTGGCCGGTGTTTGCGCTCGACCGGATCTGGGTCAAACCTTTCAGCCTCGTGCGCCGGGTGCAGGCTCACCGCAGCCCCGCCGCGCGGCTCGCGTCGGACCACCTGCCCCTGATCGCGGATATCGGACCCGGCTGAGCTGCCCGGGTCACGCACCGGTCTGCGCCGCTTTCCTTTTGGCGCGCTTTTCGATGGCGCCGTTGGCTAGTTTCAGCGCACTAACCGATACGATGAACAGGCCGACGACCACCGCGGCCACCAGTCCGTAGTTGATGCGTCCCGGATCCCGCAGGCCTTCCTCGATCTGGTTGCCGAAGACCGTCATCGCCAGCGTGCCCGGAAGCATCCCGAGGAAAGTGCCGAGCGCGAACTGCCACACCTTCACGCGAATGGCCCCGGCCACCAGGCCGCCGACCGCGAATGGCGCCACCGGCACCAGCCGCAATAGGGTGACCGCAAGCAGCCCGCGCGTGCGCAGCAGTTCGCTTACGCGATTGAGCTTCGGGCCGGCAAATTGCCGCACCCTCGCCCGGTTCATGCGACGGCCGACGAAATACGTCGCGAGGGCGGCGATCTGGATTCCAACCAGTGCGTAGAGCATCCCGACCGCCGTGCCGAACGCGATCACCGAGAACAAGGTGATCAAGGGGCGGGGAAACAGCACGAGGCAAGCCGGCGTGTAAGCCAGCAGCACCACGAACGGTGCCCAGGGCTGTGACGCGAAGTCATGCGCAAGGTCGATCACGCGTTCGGGTGTCATCCACCCCGACAACGGCGTGTACTTCCAGAGGGCGGTGAGCACCGCCACGATCGCGATCATGATCAGGAATGCGCGCAACGCCTTGCCCGACTCGCTGTTCACGTTCGGGCCGAACTGGTCGATCATCCGCTCGAGCGCCACGGGTTTCTCGGGGTCGGCAAGCGCAGCCATGCTGACGACCCCCTCGAACCACGGCTCTACTTCGAGACGGCGCAGCGACCGATGGTCGCACTGCAGGGACTTCACGGCGCGAAGCAGCGTGCCTGAGCGCATCGCGGCCGCATGGACCTGCTGCGGCGGCAGCCCGAGGTGCTCCCCAATGAGGTCGTTGCGGATATTGCGGATGACAGCCGCCTGCCCCTCGTCGCCGTTGGCCTGGAAAGTCAGGTCGCACTCGGTGTCCATGCCCATCGACCGGTTGCACAGGTTGGCCGAGCCGATGCGCATCCATTCGTCGTCGACGATCATCGCTTTCGAATGGATATCCACGCACGTGCCGTCCACGAGCCCCGGCATGTGCGGGTAAAAGATTTCGAGCCGTCCCCATTTGTCGGCCGCGCGCAGCTTCTCGATCAATCGCGTGCGCAAGGCATGCATGGTGTGCTCTTCCAGCCAGCCATGGCTGAGAAGCCGCAGGACCATGATGACTTCGGGCCCATCGCGCTCCTCGAGGCGCAACGCCAGCGCTTCGGCCAGCTTGCCCGCGGTGAAGTACTGGTTCTCGATGTAGATGTAGCGCTTGGCGCGCTTGATCAGGTCGAGGTACAGCGCCTCGTTCTCGCGGATCTGCCTCACCGTGCCGGTGCCGGGATGGGTGCGCGAAACGCCCACCGTGACGTCCCGAATCTGCACGGCCACCGAAGTCGGCCATGGGTCGAAGGCCCGGCCGGGCTTGGCGGCGACAGGAAGTTTCTCGCCGGTCGCCTCCAGCCAGCGCTCGCGGGCGATCTTCGTCAACGCGTGCGCGGCTTCGCCATCGACCAGGCTCATGAGGTCGTGGAAGGGCGGGTAAGGCGCGCCGTTCCACATGCGACGCGGATCGTTGGCCAGGTGATCGCAGGTGTCCCAGCGGCGGTTGGTGAGGTCCAGGCCGCCGCAGAATGCGATCGAATCGTCGATAATGACGATCTTCTGGTGGTGCGAGCCCCCGATGGGGTGCGTATTGTCGTAACGGAAATCCACGCGGCGCCGCGGAGTCCATCCCGTGCCGTAAATCGGCGGAAATTCCCGGTCGGTCCCGAACAGCATCGGGTAGTCCCAGTCGAGGATCTTGATCTGCAGGTTCTTGCGGCGGCGCGCCAGATGATTCAGGAACGGGCCCAGCGTATCGGGGCAATCGCCCTCCTCGCCCGGGCAGCGCAGTCGGGTGCGACTGTCGAAATCCCACGCGAGGATGACGATGAGGCGTTCGGCCTTGAGGGCAGCCTCGGTGAAAGCCTTGAAGTACGCGTCTCCATCGACGAGCACCGAAGCTCGCGCAGCCTGCGCGACCTCCATGCAATTGCGGCCGGGCTCGAAGATCCCTGCGTCGCCCGAATTGGCGGCGACGGGGACCCGGACGTCTTCCTCGGTGGCGAGATGCATTAGCGCAAACCCATTAGCGGAAACCCATTAGCAGAAACCCTCAGGGGCACAAGCGGATGAAGAACCAGGCGTTTGCATTTGGAAATCGTCCCCCGCGAATGCTGCCTAGTTTCGTGAAATCGCACCGCAGCGATAATCGGCGCATCTCCGGAATGCGGGTAGGACACGCAGTGCCTCAGATGTCAGCGAATTCTTACGCGTCATCGGGTGACTCGCTGACTGAAGTAGCTGACCGCGACACCTAAGATGCTTGAACACGGGGGTGGATGCGTCCCGGCCGTACAGCCAACAGCAGGAAGGAGACGCTGATGAACGCGCGAATTTCAGGGATACGGCAATCCGCCGTGGCGCCGGGGCTGCAACTCCCTGTCCTCAACCTTCCACCCCATCTTGCCTCCCGCGTGCTCTCGGCGCGCACCATCAAGCGGACCCGCACCCGACAGGCTCAAAGCAAGCCGATTGACGGGAAAGCGTTCAGTTCATTCTGGATGGGCGGCTACGACGGCCCGGCTGGGGTCCAGGCACCAGCCACCTCGCCGGACAGCTATTCGCGTTTGCTTGAATTCGGATTGCGGACGGTTCGCGAGAACGCGGACTGGGCGCGGGTCGACAAGCCCGCGGGCCACGACCTGCGTCCGTTCGAAGAACGCGCGCGCATGGCCAAGGGCCTGGGCATGCAGATCATCTGGACGT
>Ga0163153_10001062_pt1 | contig 44984 bp, 51 predicted proteins | sample OliLakLV19MP6IB1_FD_148629 | JGI IMG/M metagenome (GOLD analysis project Ga0163153, IMG submission 148629) | Freshwater microbial mat bacterial communities from Lake Vanda, McMurdo Dry Valleys, Antarctica - Oligotrophic Lake LV.19.MP6.IB-1 | ecosystem: Environmental > Aquatic > Freshwater >... | reverse complement strand
CATTTCTGCTATAGATATTATTAAAATGACTCACTGAATCTGCGCAAAGTCTTGCAAACTTTACTGCAACTTGTATTTCTGTTTTCCTTTTCCTCAACAGCCAACAAATATCAGAAATACTGTTTGATTCTACTGCATCGAGGATTGGAAACAAAACAGAATCAGCTTCCAGTTTCTTTTGTCCTATGAGAATCTGTCTCCAACCATTATCACAAGGATTAAAGGACCAGATTTCGTCAAGCGAAGTAAGCAGGACAGGATGATTGGAAGAAAGTGTATTCATGATATAGGCTCTGGTAAGGAAAACGTGGGTTGAGTGATTGTTAGGGTAATCTGGATTGATAATCCATTATTGTATCCACGAGAATTATTCAATTATTCAGGTGGATACTAAATAGACTAGCAGAGTGGTCCGGGATTATTTAATCCTCTTATGCACACTTGTTTGTGATTGATAACATTCTCCAATTTTGCAGCTTCCAGGGGAAAATTTGGCCTTTGAATACAGAGAAAAATCCAGTTCGCTTTTGTACCCGACAAATTCAAAGTGAGCTTGCAGAAAAACAAGAAACTGTATGTTTGCCTCTTTGCAAGTGTTATTGAGCGCGTCATACTGATCCGCAAAACTAGGAATTTCAGTTGATTGTGACATGATTAGGTTTCTCCTTCAGGTTGCGAAGTTTAGTTACAAGCTTTGTTTGTGTGAAAGAAGTCTGAGAATTTTTTCGGTTGTCTTGCCTCTACTGCAAGAATGAGAAATTCTCGCGGGTTCGGTGCATCATTGATTTTCTGATGGTACTTTGTGTAATAGTTGCGAGCTATTTCTTTCTGCAATTCAGGCCAGTCAACAAAAGGTATATCTCGCAGTTCTATGGTTTGACTGGTGAGAGTGTCAACTGTGATGCTCATGCTGTGTTTCCTTTACGCTGCGAGAATCAGATTTCCAGAAAATCAGCCAGAGTATATTTTCTCGGCTTTGCAGGATCAACAATCCCTGCTGCTGCTGCATTTCTGGGCTTGTATGTCAGCTCATAATGTAATGATTCTATTGGACAAACTACTTTTAGCCATTCCATGAATTCATGTCCGTGATTATGTAGACAATGATCTAATGCATGGGCTATCTCATGTGAGATGTACCATGTCTTATATCCCGCATCTTTTTTCACTGCCCAGGCTGGGATAGTAATAACGCGGAAACTAGCATAACAACGGCCGTGATTTTGAGACACACAATAGAAACGCCAGTCATCGGCTATTAGTTTCCGAGCGTGATTCTTAACCGATTCTGGCACTCCTGAGAATAAATCAGGAAGTGACATAGAAACAATGGAATTTGGCCTGAAAGATCGGGATAGACTGCCAGACTCTAACAGTTCAATGCTCATGACTTTAGTTTCCTTTGCTTGTTTAGAACTAATAATTATTATAACTAGACCGTCAGACCGCTAGACTAACATGCCGCGCGCACCCGCGTCAATGGGTCGCCCGAGTTAATCTAGACTGTGCATATATCTAGACTGTGCATACATCTAGACTATGGGATATCTATACTGTGCATGTTTGCACTAACATGATCTATATCACTCATATAGATCATGTTAGTTCTAGATAGCCTATAGTGCTTAGTGTATGTGAGGGGTATCTAAAAATTCCAATAGAAACACCCCTATATATATACACTATATGTGCTATACATAGGGGTAATTCTATCTACGGGATATGTGCTATCTACTGACAGGACGTGCTCCAGATGTGCCTGTCGTGGGTCCATTAGTCTGACGGTCTAGCGGTCTAGTTAACTAATTCTTAAATACTGCACACCAGAATTGTATGTGCAGGGATTAAGAATCTAGCCGAAGGCTTTCATCTCACAGTTCAAGCAATTCAGAAACAGGACGGGGCTTTTCCATACTGTCGAGTCTATTGGTCAACTTGACACTGATCTCATCGGCTTCAGATGCCAATTCGATAGCCTTACGGCATCCAATGATCTGTTTCTTATCAAGAACCGTCTTTCCGCCGGCCAACATGGAAAGCACATCCCGGTAAACTTTCAAGTGTCCTTTGATGACAGGAGAATCAACATCATCAAGTTGGAGCTTCTCGGCAAATACAACCGACAAATTCTCAGCAACTTGAGAGTCAAACCATGCCACGATCCGGTCTTTGGTAATCCTATCGCCAGCGGCTTCTGCTGCCATAAAAGAGATGAGCGCATCAACGCTAATGTCCGCGTCGATAATCATGTCCAATTCACCCTCGGCAGACTCATACAGACTCTTGATGAGACTATCTTGGGCGTTTTCCAGCATTGCCGTTATGTAAGGTTCCAGTTTGCCCAGATTTTCCTGGACGTGGCCCTTGTCAATGAATGGAATGCTGACACAAACACTTGCATACTTGCAGGCATTGGTCTTGCTGGGTTTGTACAGAACCCGTGCAAGCCGTTGACCTGTCAGTGAGGCAGACTTACCGGCAACAAAAGGGAACAGAGTGTGAATAGTTGAAACGAGTGACATACATTCTTTCGGTGCGGGACTGGCCCGTGTTGTGGAAACTAATTAAGCCCTGTCAGCTAACCTAAATCTAGTTAAAACAAAAGGCCAGCCAACACCATCTATATAGCAGTCCGCGTGCCAACCCCAAAAAAGTCAATAGAATCAACAACTTAGCGCATATGTAACAATTTCCACCCTGCTCAGTGTAAGACAATTCGACATCTCGATATTCCACAATGTGAAAACACCAATAGAATCAACGACTTAGCCGTGCTATCTCCCTTGTTACAATGTGTGAATGAACTATAATGCCTTTACACTATGTAACCTGCACTATATTGCATGTATGCCAGCTGGCGCCAATGCGAATGAGGGTGTAAATGAGAGTGTAAATGAGAACACGAATCATTCTCATTCGCACTACTGTATGGATTTTCCCACCCCCAAGGGACTTTTTTGGGTTTTTGTAGCCGCTCTATCCTAAACAACCTCTAAGATTTTACTAAATTTTTTTGAGTGTCCTTGTGATTCATATTTGTTATATCTGTAATTCACTATCCCCGACAGTTCGGAAACTTTTTTATGTCATAATCACAGCAGTCTATCCAGCAGTCTATCCTAATGCGGCCTCTACTTCTTTCCTTGTTTATATTATGACTGAAAATACTTCTCTTCAAATCCAAAACTTGTCTTCTACAGAATCCAGGGCTTTAGAGCTTTTGGGGGCTGGAGTTGGGCCGGAACAAACCGCAAGTGCGCTTGGATTGTCAGTTTCACGAATTTCTCAGCTTTTGTCGGATGAGAATTTTTCCACCCTTGTAGCAGAAAAGAGGTTTAACAATCTCTTATCTCACAATAAAAGAGACAACAAAGCAGATCAACTTGAAGATGTTTTATTGGATAAGCTTGAAAACATTATTCCACATTTATATAAGCCGTTTGAACTCATTCGTGCATATCAAACAATAAACTCTGCAAAAAGACGCGGCCAAAGCGCTCCGGAATCTCTTGCACAGCAGCATACGATAATTCAGCTTACAATTCCAGTACAAATTGTGCAGCATTTTCAAACAAACGCAAAAAATCAAGTCATCAAAGCTGGTCAACAAGATCTTCTTACTATACAGTCAGGTAAAATGAAAGACTTGGTAGTTGATATAACAGCTGTAGTTGTACCAAACAATTCTCAGTCCGGATAAACATCATGTCTGCAATCACTTTTATTCATATGAAACAACTTGAAAAAGCAGCCCAACTTGTTCAAAAACAAGAGCAGTTAATTGCACGAAATAAAGAAGCGGCTCGCGTGCACTTGCTTGCCATGAAAACTCTTTTAGCTAAGAGACCTATTTATTAAAGCAAAACCATAAATAATGACAAAGCTTAATGTAAATACAGATCTTTCTAAGGCGCTAGAGTTAGAACCGTCTTCAAGCGAATCTGCTCCTGCCGAATCTACTATTGAAGGCTCATTTAACTTAGCAGAAATCCAAGAACTAGCCAAGACTTCTTTAGATTTCCTGGCTGCTCTTGCATTGCCATCAATTTTTCGTTACTTTTTTCCTGACGTATTTCAACAGATTTGGGCTTGGCTTTTATCATACATTCACAAAGAGCGAGACTTCTCTCAGCTTGCTATTGGACTTCCCCGAGGTTTTAGTAAAACTACTTTTGCAAAAATTTTTCTGCTTTATGTAATTCTTTTTACTAAACGCACCTTCATATTAATCTGCGCACACAATGAAAAGAAAGCAGTGGCAATCTTATCCGATGTGTGCGACTTTTTAGATGAGCCGAACATTAAAAAAGCTTTTGGAGATTGGAGAATAGGGCTTGAAACTGATCAAGCTGTAATGAAAAAATTCGGCTTTCGAGGTCGAAATATAATTCTTTGTGCAGGCACTGTAGAAACTGTACGAGGATTAAATGTAAAACACCAGCGTCCGGACGTAATGTTATTTGATGACATTCAATCTAGACAAGACGCTGATTCTGATGTAGTGTCTCTTCAATTAGAGACAGATCTTATTGGTACAGCTATGAAGGCTAAATCGCCTCATGGATGTCTCTTCATCTTTATTGGGAATATGTATCCCACAAAGTGGAGTATTCTTCGGCGTTTAAAATCTAATCCTACTTGGATGAAATTCATTGCCGGTGGAATTATTCAACGCAGTGACGGTACATTTGAATCTCTTTGGGAAGAACTTCAACCTCTTGAGCAGCTTAAAAAAGAATTTCAAAATGATCTTTCTTCGGGTCGCCCGGAGGTTTTCTATGCAGAGGTATTGAATGATGAAAACGCTTCTGTCAATTTGCTTCTAGACACATCTAAAATTCCTCAGTGTCCTTATGAAGAAGAAATTGCATCTGGATCAATTCACCAAGGTAATTTTATAGTAATTGATCCATCAAATGATAAAGCTAACTCAGACGCTGTATCAATTGGGTACTTTGAAATTTGGGATGGAAAAGCAGTATGCCGAGAAATAAAAGAAGGTCGACTGTCCCCTGGTGATTCTATTGATGAATCACTTAAACTATGCTTCAAATACAACTGCGCCCTAGTGGCTTGCGAGTCAAACGCCTATCAATACTCTCTCCTTTATTGGTTTAATTTTATTTGTCAGCAGCGCGGTATTATTGGAATTCACTGTGTTGACATCTATTCAGGTCAGAGATCAAAAAATTCAAGAATTTTAGAGATGTTTAAAGGACTGCTTGCTAAAGAGCAGTATCTTACTCAGGCAGTTCGTCAACAGGTGTTTTCACAAATCAATTCATTTAATGCCACAAAAACAAACAATGTGGACGGTATTTTAGATTTAATTACCTATGCCCCAAAAGTACTGGAATTGTATGGAAGTCTTATTGCATCTTTGCTCACAATTGAAATGCAAGAGTTTAAAGCAATTCCAGTGCTCTCTGTATTAGAAACCTCTTCCTTTTAATTATCTGAACAATTCCAATATGGATTCTGCTAAAAGTATTGAAGCTGCCCATAAAGCTAGATTAGCAGACAAAATAGCTAAGCAAAACATTGAAGCGGCTGCTACTCAAACTAGGCTAAAAGATTTTGCCCGCGGAACGCTTAAAGCTGTTACCACAGATATTCCTGGATTTATTGCAGATATTGTAGACAAGATTGTTGGAGACACAAACTATCTAGGAGAAAAAGATCGATCTTCTCAGATGTTTGAAAAGATTACAGGATCTAAAAGCTCTGGGTCAAGCCAAGAAAAACTTGGTGGCTTATTTTCTCCTCAAGGTCTTGGGACAGGAGCAAAAGCTATAATTATTCCTGCTCTTGGAATAAAATCTTTTAAAGAGATTAGAGAAGCTAGCAAAGCATTGAAATCAGGTGCAGATGCTCAAGAAGTATATTCTAAAACAGGCATATTCTCAGCGCCTCTGGTAGAAGATTTGAGAACGGTTATTTCAGACAAAGACGTAAAGCTCAATGATATTTCCGAGCTTTTCAAAGGTTGGCCAGATATTGCTCTAGATACATGGAAAGATACTCCGCTATCTAGACTTATTGATCACCCAGAATTATTTTCTAAGGTACCTGGATCTGCTGATATTCCTGTAAGGGGAGCCTTCGGATTTAATGATGCTTCCTTTCATCCTGACAGTGGACATATTATGATAGGACCTACAAATAGTGAAAAAGAATTTATTTCTAATTTATTGCACGAAGTTCAACACTCAATGCAACATACTTTTGACATGCCTTCGGGCGGCAACCCAAAAAACTTTTTAAACAATCCCAAAAAATTAGATGATGCATTGTCTATGTTAGTGGATGCAAGAAATACTCTTAAACAGCAATGGAAAAACACTTCAGGAGTAGAAGCTAAAAAGGCTGTAGATGACAGGCGCCAGGAAATAGTTAATGCATATCATAAACTAAGTGCTGTTAAAGATGACAGCCTTAAAAACTATCAAAGACTTGCTGGAGAAGCAGAGGCCAGGGCTGTAGAAGGTATGTTTAATTCAAAAGATTACACTACAGTTCCTAACTCATCTAAATTTTACGTAGAAGAAAATATTTCAAACCTCATTTTAGACAAACATGCGGTAGGCAAATTGGACGACGATCCAGTGATTAAAGCAATTATTGACGCAGCAGTTAGAGCAAAAGCTGTAAAAGACTCCATTAAGTAAAAGCTGTTCTCCATTTTTAAAAATAACTAGGACATTCCACACATGGCCGCAACCCAAACATTTCCACTTTCAAAAACTACCCAAGAGGGGTTGATTCAATATCACAGAACTGCATCAACTTTAGTTGATAGGCAGTGGAATATTCGCGAACAGATGCGTCAGATTGATCTAGCGTACATTCGTGAACAGGACTACACAATAGAAAATCGACGGGCGCAAATTGCAAATGCATATGGCGACTCGAATAAAATCCAGAATGTCACAATTCCAATTATCAAGCCTCAAGTTCAAGCAGCTAAAGCTTACCAAGCCGCTATATTTTTAACTGACTACCCTATTTTTGGGGTAGTTTCAGATCCTCAATTCATTTCTGCGGCTAAACAAATGCAAGCAGTAATAGAAGAGAATTCTGTTCGCGGAGCTTGGGCTAGAGAGCTTCTATTGTTTTTTGGGGATGGCTTTAAATATAACCTTTCAGCTATTGAAGTTGCTTGGCACAGTGTGGCCACAGCAGCTTTAGAAACTGATCTCTCTTTAAAAGCAGGGGCAGAAGCTAGGGTTAAAGAGGTTATTTGGCAAGGTAATTGTCTTAAACGCTGGGATCCATATAATACATATTTTGATTCCCGATGCGAGGCGTATGATATTCCTACTAAAGGAGAGTTCTGTGGACGTACAGAGATCATGTCTCGCACAGCACTAAAAACTTTCATTAATTCTCTTTCAAATAAAATTATTGAAAATGTAATACCTGCATTTTCTTCTCCTTCTCTTCTTAATGTGGGAGATGCTGGAGCTTATGGATCTTCTTACTATTTACCTGCCATAAATCCAAATGCTCTTATGGATCCAGATACTCTAGGATCGTTTGATTGGCTTGGGTGGATTGGAATGAAAAACCAAACTCTAGGATCAAACCAGATTAATTATCGAGGCGTATACGAAGTCTCTACGGAGTATGTCAGAATAATTCCATCTGATTTTCAACTTCGAGTTCCTGCTCCCAATACTCCTCAGGTTTGGAAGCTAATTATTGTAAATCACTCCGTGATTATTTATGCAGAGCGACAAACAAATGCGCACGAAAAAATCCCAGTATTTTTTGGTTGCCCTGCTGAAGATGGATTGAGTTATCAAACAAAATCTTTGGCTTCGGATGCACTGCCTTTTCAGCAGGTTTCATCCGCACTAATGAATTCAGTTCTTGCAGCGCGTAGGCGTTCTGTAACTGACAGGCTTCTTTATGATCCTTCACGAGTTTCTGAAGCTCACATTAATTCTCCCAATCCTTCAGCTAAAATTCCTGTGCGTCCTGCTGCTTATGGAAAGCCTGTAGGAGAATCAGTTTATCAGTTTCCATATCGAGATGATCAATCTGGTCTTATTATGCAGGAAATTCAAAGCTTGGCAGGTTTTGCAAGTACTCTTGGTGGGCAGAATCCTGCTCGGCAGGGTCAATTTGTTAAAGGAAATAAAACTGATGGCCAGTGGTCGTCCACAATGTCTAATGCTACTTCTCAGGATCAAATGACTGCACTTCTATATGAAGCTCAGGTGTTTACTCCAATAAAAGAAGTATTAAAATTAAACATGCTTCAGTACCAGGGGGCTGGATCAATCTACTCTCCTTCTCAAAGAAAAAATGTTCAGATCGATCCTTTAGAGCTTCGTAAAGCTGTATTGAATTTCAAAGTTACGGATGGATTACTTCCTTCTGAGAAAGTAATCTCGTCTGATGCCTTAAAAATGGGAATGCAGGTTATTGGAACTTCTCAAGCCATTGCAGGAGCATACAATATTGGTCCGCTGTTTTCTTATATTATGAAAGCGGAAAATGTTGATCTTAGCCCTTTTGAAAAATCTCCTGCTCAACAATCATATGAACAAGCTTTAGGAGCTTGGAACGCAGTAGCAATGAAAGCAGCTGAAAAAGGAGTGGAAATCTCAACTCCAATGCCTACTCCCCAACAATTTGGATATGATCCAAATATGCAAAATCCTGAAGCACAAGGACAAGCACAACTTTCTGGAAGCTCAAACGGAGGTCTTACAAATGGCGCAACTTAATCCTGATTCTTTGTTTCAATCTTGGATTATTTCTCCTGAAGAATTTGTACAAGGAACACTTCTTTCAGGGGTTCAAAAGCAGGTAATCCAAAATCAAATTTGTGTTCTAGCCTCTGAGAAATGCCTTCTTCAATTTGATCCTGCGCACCCTAATCAATTTATTCAACGAGAGGCAGAGTTGCAAGGATCAATTAAATCTTTACAGTATCTTATTCAACTGTCTTCTGAAGCGGAAACACAATTTGATCCGGGCGCTCAGACGATTGTAATTCAAACTCCCTTGGATCATTAAATCTCTCAGGAAACTATCATGTCATTTATGCAAAAAATCTTTGGCCCAGCCGCTACTCCTGCTGCGCCGCCTGCTCCTCCTGGAATTACAAATAACCTTAATACAAACGAGGCTCCGCTTTCTCCAAGCTCTTCAGAACAAACTGCTCCTAATGGAGTTGTACCTCCCAATGCGGCAGAAGGCCCTATTAAACAATCCCCAGATGACAAGTTTGCTACTTTATGGGAACCTGTTAAACAGGATGAAAGCAAAAATTCTTCTGCAGAATTTGGATTAAGCCCTGAAAAGATGATGGAAGCAGCCGGAAAGGTTGATTTCACAAAAGTATTAGATCAGGAAAGTCTCAAGAAAATATCTGCTGGAGGAGAAGAAGCTGTACAAGCTCTTGCCCAACTCCTGAATAAAACTGCTCAAACAGTTTATGGACAATCTACAGTAGTTGCCCAAAAATTGGTTGAAACAGCAGTAAACAAAGCCAAGATGGAATTTGCAAATCAAGTTCCTTCGATGGTAAAAAAACAACAAATGCGGGATGGATTACATTCTCAAAGTGCCGCATTTAAAGACCCCTCAGTAGCTCCAGTTATTTCGGCAGTTCAGTCGATGCTTGAGCAAAAATTCCCCAGCGCAACTGCAACTGAATTAAATGACATGGCCAAAGAGTGGATGGTTTCTGCAGCCGGAAAATTTAATCCAGCTAAGCCAGAATCTAAAACCTCAGCCAGAGAAGAAGATTGGGATGCATATGCGATGGGTAAAACTTAATTCTTTCTGTGTTTATTAATACTACTTCAAGGAATACATCATGGGCTTTCTTCGTGCTTTAGTTTCTAGTGCAGCTACTCTTGTTCGTCCTGCTAGGGCAGGTGATGGTTTGTTGGCGTTCTTTACTCCAGTAGTTGTTACGACTGATGCTGCTGCAACTCTGACCGTAGCACAACTAGCTGGCGGATTAATTCAATTTACTGGATTTACCGCGGGTCGAGATCTTACCACGCCTACAGCAGTTTTAATGCTTGCAGCAAATCCAGATATGGATATTGGTGATAGTTTTACTGTACTTATTTCAGTGATTACTGCTTTTGCTGCCACTTATGTTGCTGGGGTTGGTGTAACTTTGGCCGGCCGCGCAACTACGGTTGCCAACACTTATTCTATTATTGTAATTACTAAACTGTCCTCCACCACAGTGGAATGGCGAGTTCTTTAATTTTCATTCACTTTATTTAAACCTGTTTTTATTGTTTAAAGGAATTTTAAATGACTACCGGTATTTTTAGCACTAGCGGCTTTACTCAAGATCTTGCAGTAAAGTCATTTGCGTCGATGATTACTCGACTCATGCCAAATGGCCAAGCGCCTCTATTTGGCCTGACTTCGATGTTGCCTACTGAAACTGCTGCACAAGTTGAGCACGGGTTTTTTACAAAAACCATGTTGTTTCCTAGGTTTAATTTGGATGCAGCGGTTGCCAATGCTACTGACACTACTTTTACTGTAGCAACTACAGTAGATTTGGCTTCAGGTATGTTGATGCGCGCGGAATCTACTGGTGAAGTTGTTATCATCAATTCGATTATTTCTGCAACTCAACTTTCAGTTACTCGAGGAGTTGGTTCTACTCCAGGAGCTGTTGCAGACAACGTGAATTTTTACCAAGTTGGTAATGCTTTTGAAGAATCTTCGGTTCGTCCGAATGCGCTTCAAATTAATCCTGTTCGCATTACAAACTTCACGCAAATCTTTCGTAATACGTGGGCACTTTCTGGCTCTGCTCAAGCTACTCAAGTTATTGCAGGCGATACGACAGTTGCAGAGAATCGAATGGACTGTGCGTCTTTCCACGCTGCTGATATTGAAAAAGCTCTGTTCTTTGGTACTAAATCTCAAGGCACTCGTAATGGCCAGCCATTCCGTACAATGGATGGTTTGCGTAATATCATTCTTAATCCTGCCTACTATCCTGCTAGTTATGGCGGTGTTGTAAATAATACAACGGCTGGCGCTACTACAAACTTTACGCAGCTTGAGACTGCTTTGGACCCTACTTTTAATCAGGCTACTGATCCGAAAGTTGGTAATGAGCGAGTTCTATTTGTAGGAGGCGGAGCACGAAAAGTTATCAATAATATTGGTCGCTTGAATTCTACGTATTACATTCAAAACGGCGCTACTAGCTACGGCCTGCAATTTGGTCAATTTAATATTGCTCGCGGTAGTTTCCGAATGATTGAACACCCGCTGTTTAATTCTAACGCCGACTGGAGTAAATACGCCATTGCAGTTGACTTGTCTACTTTCCGCGTCGCTTATTTAGGAGGCCGCAAAACTATGAAACAAGAATTTAATATGAGCGGTACAGCAGTGGATCAAGGTATTGATGCTGTTGGAGGCACTCTTACAACTGAATTGACTTGTGTTGTTAAGAACCCTCCTGCAAATGCAATTATTACGAACTTGACCGCAGCGGCTGTTGGTTAAGTTCCTCCTGAGGGAATCAGTTTTCTGGTATGGTTCTGATAAAAAACTATACCTTCCATAAATCCTCAGAAGGAAATTATTATGAATGAAAATCTTGACTCTCCAGAAGCTGAAAAGCGTTTGTATAAATCTACCTTTAAGTTCGGTTCATTTGTTTTTCCAAATGGCCACAGGGCGGATTTTAAAGGAGGCATGTTTGCAACAGATAACCCGTACTATATTCAAGAGCTTGATAAAGAAATAGCTGGCGGACATCCTCAAATGTATATTGATCCAAATGCTCGCACAATTACAGCCTCTCAAGAGAATCCAATGCTAGCATTAAAAAGGAAATTCTACGAAGAATTTCAAGCTGAGCTTCAAGCAAATCTGAATCCTAAGAATGATATGGGTACTTCAGAACAAAGTAAACTTAATGCGGCATCTACTACAAGTATTGCCCCAGTAGCTCTTGGTGGAGATGGTACTTCAACGTCCGCTCGTCTAATTGCTTTAGCCGGGAAGTAAAAAATGACGCTGACTGAACTTATTTCTGAAGTTTATACACTAACTAATCGCCCTGATTTAGTGGCTCAAACTTCGCTTGCTGTTCGGTCAGCTACCTTAAAACTTCATCAAATGGATTTTTTCTACAAAGATTTATATGAGACTGGAGTTGCTTTTTCTTCTGCAGAATATTTACAGACTATAGAATATCGTACCCTTCTTCCTCGATATCGCGCATTTAAATACTTAAAGAAAACAAACTTAGCTGGCACGGAGCAGGGAGTTGTGTTTTCTTTAATTATTCCAGACAATGTTTTAGACGACTATCAATTAAACAGAGAGAATGTTTGTTATGTAGCAGGGGACGCAATTCAAATTCGTTCCTCTACGCAACTTCAATATGTAATATTTGGTTGTTATATTAATCCAGACGTTGTTACTGCAACTTACAGCTCTTGGATTGCATTAGATCATCCTTTTGCAATTATTTTTGAAGCAGCCGCCTCTGTATTTAAGGCTGTTGGAGATACAGAACAATTTGCAGCGTACACTGGATTAGCTCTACAGTTTGCAACAGAAGTTCGCACATCTGGCATTTTAGCTAACGGATACTAGGAGTCAATGTGACTGCATCTATTTGGAATCCAGGAAGTAATATACCCTCAGGAGGATCGTCAGTAACTCGAGCTCAAGAGTCTCAAACTATAGTAGCCGGCCAAACTGTCGTAGCTTTTACTACGTTTGAGTATTCGCCTGGTACAAATTCTTTATACATTTTTATTGATGGATTCTTTTTCTCTGATTATGTACAAACAAACAGTACTTCAATTACACTAAGCAGTTCTTTTTTATTCCCAGTAAATCTAGTAGCAATCGCCGGAATTCCCTTAAACTTTGGTCTTGCAGGCGATTCTGTTTCTTATATAGCAGCCGGAGCAAATTCCGTTGCTAGAGATATTCAAACAAAAGTTCGTGAAACTTCGTGGATTTCTATAAAAGACAAAGGCGCACTTGAAAACGTAGACTGCTCCACATTGCTTCAGTCTGCAATAGATTCTGGATTTCATACAGAAATTCCTTCTGGCAGTTGGACAGCTTCTTCAGCCGCTTCCATTGTCGGAAATAAAGTACTTCGCGCTAGAGCCGGGGCTGTACTTAGTGGAGCTGGTTTATCTGCAGCAGGATTTTTTACTGGGGCTGCCGGAGCCGAACAACAAGTTCATTATAATTCTAGTAGAGCTACCGACGGAGCCTCTTTCTACTTTAGGAGAGAATCAAACTATGTCGGAGGAACTCCAGGATTTGTAAATTCTGGCGTACTTATACATTCATTTGTACGAAACTCTGCAAGCACTTCATTTGAATGGGGCCTTACTTCCAGTTTATTTAACTCCAGTAATTCAGGGGAGAACGTAGGAATTTATGCTCAAGCCCACAAATTAGCTCTTGGAGCTACTTGGGCTTTGGTATCTGAAATATATGATTACAGTGCAAGTAATCCTACTACCTCTGTTGTCTGTGCTGAGTTTGATATTACAGCAAACGGTACAGATGACACAGCTCCTTTTGGTGCTCGTGTTGGTTTAGATATTGTTCTTAGAAAAAGAGATCCCGCAGGTGCTGCGATTACAGCTTCTTGGGGAGTTCGTATTCAAGGAGATACGGGAGCTGTAGTAAAACGAGGGTATTCCTTTTTTCCCGGAATTTCTACGACGTATGCTTTTGACGCTTCCACCGCTACAGTTGTATCTGCTGCGTTTAAAATGGACGTCAATCAACCAATTATATTTAAAGCAGACGACACAAAAAAGCTGTTCTATGACGGTATTGGGCTAAAATATGAAACCAGTGGAACTCTTTTAGTTCGCTTTAACGATTCCGGACTTACGCAACTTGGAGTAAATAGTACGGCGGCGGGAACTCCTGCCTCTTTTGTTGCTAATAGAACCATTAGAATTCAGCAAAATGATGGCACTATTTTATACCTTCCTGCTATGTTAGCCACCTGGTAAAGATTATGGGAACAGCTACTCAAAATGTTAAAAGCCTATTCGGTATATCTTCATCAGTCGATCCTGGATTTTCAGGAAATTGGCCCGATGTTACAGCAACCACTAGAATCAATAAAATCCGAGATCGTATTCAACTAAGTGGCGGAGCTGCTTTTACTGGAAACCGCTCTGGAACTCAAGCAGGTTTTGTAGCTGATGCTACTGCGGGAGCAAACTGGGCTCCTAGAGATAGCGCACTGTTTGTTGCCCAAGATTTCGGTCTTATGGCAATCACAGGTTTTACAAGTAATACAAATATAAATATGGCAGGAGGGGAACCTACTGAGTGTATTGCAGTAGCTGGCTTTGTCATTGGAAATAAAGCAGGAAGAAGTTCTCATGCTTTGTATGGCGACAGTCAATTTCAAGCAGGCAGCGCAGCTTTTGGATTAGAATTAGCACTAAAAAATAAGAGCGCAATTTCAGTCACAAATACTGCGTATGCTTGGAGTGCCGCGACTGGATTTACAATCGGCCAACATATAGTTGCTGGCGGAGACCCTAGTTACGGCGGAGCAAATGCAACCCCACTAAGCGTAGCTATCAATCTTACTACGAATACTGGAGGAAATGCTACTTTTAATACCGGCATTCGTATTCAAGCTAACGCTATTACAGGAACAAATGGATATACCGGAACTGGTCGAGCTATTGTACTGGCAAAAGGTCATGCAATTGAATGGGGCGCAGGTGATGTAAATCACGGTGCGACTATTCGATCTGATGTTTCTGACGTTGCAAGTAACGATGTTGCATTAATTTTTAGCAATAATTTAATTGATTTAAACGGCACTGCCAACATGCCGATTTTGAAGTTAGTTCATAATCCTAACGCAGTTAACTATTTAGAAATACAAAATCGCACGCCTGGCGCAAGCGTAAGATTAATTGCTCGCGGCACTGATGCAAACATTGATGTTGAAGTAGTTCCTAAAGGAACTGGAATGGAGGCTAGTGGAAATCCAGCCTCTGCCGCAGCAACTCCAGCATCTTTTACAGCTACTCACTTTTATACGCGCAGATTATCTGGTACTGTCTATTATTTCCCTTGCCGGCTTTTTTCTTGGTAAGATTTTGTTAGTGTTTTACAACCCTCAGGAATTAAAATGATCCTTAAAAATGCTCAACACCGCTCTTTTCTGCTTGAAGTTATTTCTAACGTAAACGTGCCAGGAAAGTTTATTGATCTTGCATACGAAGTTAAGCAAGAGATTATGGCAGCTGAAATTATTCAGTCTAAACAAGATGACACTTCCGATGGAACTATAATTCCTGCTAGTGCTTTGGGGGAGTAATTTTTCATGCCTCAAATCGCTTATCGAGCCAATCTTTCTGCATCTACGTTTCCGATGACAGTTGCGGAAGGAGGTCGCACGGTTATTGTTCCAGGACCAGACAATAATTTTGATAGGCGAGTTGATCCACAAGGCGAACAAACAGATGCAGGTATTCCTCAGGCATTATATCTTGAAAATGTAATGCCTACTGCAAATGGATATCAAAGCATTGGATTTATAAAACCTACTGCACCGATGACAGTTCCTGCAGGGGTTGGAAATTGTATAGGTAAAGTAGTTGAATTAAAAGTTAAACTTATTGCTCTTCCAGGGCCCTACATTATTGGCCCTGTTGAATATATTATTGATGTTCCTATGTATATTTGGACATCTGGAGCCATTACGGGAGGAATTAACGGAGCCGGAGTTATTGGAATTGTAGGGGCCGGATTTAGTTCATATCTTAATACATTCTCAGTAGCTGTTGTTAGGGGAGTGTGTTATCTTTATTGTTCGAATGGACAAATTTATACTGTAGCAGCAACCAGTTCCAACAATGTCACTTTGACCAATGTTACAGCCTCCGTAACTCCTCTAGGATTTTTCACTACAGAAGACATTATTTCTATTTGTAGCTCTAATAATTATTTATTGTGCCATAATACATTAACTACATATTGGTCTTCTACAACAACTCCACTTGATTTTGTGTCTTCTTTAGTTTCAGGGGCTGGATCAATTGATCCTAATAGTTCCGATGATGCAGTAACATACATGAAAGAGGCCTATAATGGATTCTATCTGTATGCTTTAAACAATATCATTTATGCACAATACACTGGCAATGCTAGGTATCCTTGGAAGTTTACCCCAGTAAAGAATTCTACAGGAGTATTATTTTATCCTTGGAATATTTTTGGCGCGGTTGATACAATAGGACATTATGTAATTGAAAGTAACAATAATATCCGATTGGTGCAACAAGATAATTCATTGCCAATATCCGCTGACATCTCAGACTTTTTAAATAAAACAACTGTACAATCATTATTTAACTCTAGTACAAATACGTTCACTGAAACTGAAGTACTGACTGAAGTTTCTACAATTTATGTACATTTAAATAGATACTTATTTATCTCTATTAACGGCACTAATAGAGACGGAACTATTGACGAAAAGTATACTCATCTTATTGTATATGATATTCAACTTAAACGAGTTGGAAAAATTAAGCTTGATCATTCATTTATATTTACTATTGCAAAAGCAGTGAATTTCTTCTCTGCCGTAGTGACCGAAGAATCAATTGGATTTGTAAATAAACAAACAAATGAAATTCGAGTTTTGAATTTTGATGTGTATAATTCGAGGCCTTTATCTGTTAATGCTACTTACGAGGAAATGCAAGGAGTTCTTGTTCTAGGAAAGTTTCAACATGTTCGTTCTCGTTTTTTATCTCTCGAAGAAATTGAATTTGAGGGACCACAAAATAAATCTATTGTAACTAACCCTAATTTTTCTTGTGTTGTGCTTCCTTCTTTGGACGGCAGAAATTTTAGCGCTCCTGTTTCTCCTTACTTAGCTTACAATTCTGGTGGCCTCATAAGATATAACTCTCACGTAGTTGGGCAGAATGTGTCTGTCGCAGCAAAAGGCGCATTTTCCTTAAATACCTTGCAACTTAAATATACGATTGCAGGAAACAGGTAATGAGTAGCACAAACTCAGTTATTCCTTTTTTAGGTGCTTCTTCTAGAGACCTTCAAGAAGCGGCTGGGATTACTCAATTTCCTTCGCAGTATGAGTGGTTCCAAGTTGTTAATGGTTTAATAATCCAGGGTGGTTATGTAGAAGCTCTGAGCACTACAACTAATATCATTTCATTTGTAGCTCCATTTGGTAAACAAACTCTTGGAGTATTTATTCAAGTCGTAGCTGCGGCTACAAATGATTCTTATGTTAATGCAGTAACTCTTAACAATTTTGAGCTGATTAATCTCGCAGGCGCAAGAAACTATTATTGGTGGGCGATCGGAGCGTGATTCAATCCCCTACTGTTTAAAGTAGCGCTTTTTTATATATTCTCACTACAGTCCTCAGAAAAAGCGTACATGAGTAAAACATCTGGTGATTTACATAAAGAACCTATTATGGGAGTTCTATCTTCCCATGACTCTTCGTTAGAGGGTTTGATGGCTAAACTTGGAATTGCCTGGGTAGGTTATTTTATCGGACTGAGTTTGCAAGAGTTTTTGACGCTGGCACTGACTTTTGCTTCTCTTGTATACGTGCTATTTAACACATTTGTTTTAGTTCGAGATCAAGTATTGCGTAAACGAAAGCTCGACGCGCAGGCTGATTTCAACAAACAGTAAAAAGGAGATTATACCATGCTGGGCATGTCAATGGACTTTTCAAAGTTATGGGCGTCCGGAATGGACAATAACTTTGAGCTATCAAAAACTCAGACAACTCAAAAGAATCTTTCTCAAGAAGCCATAGACAAGATGATCTATGATGTCTTGTCTGGAGATGGTGGGTTAGCTGCACTAGGCTCAGGAGAAAATCTTGTTGGAGGCTCTAAGAGTTCTAGTAAAACTCTATTAGCTCAAGACATGATGGCAAAAATTATTGGCGAACTAGCTAAGGTTACAGCTCCTGAAACCACTACTTTTGATGAAGTCAAGACTACTAAAGAAGGTAGATTGATGTCTCGTTTTGGCGATTTTGGAGACCAAAACAATGTCTTTAATGGAGGCAATTTCGGAGATCCTGGAAATCTGTTTGGAAACACAGCAACCGTAATTTGCACGGAACTTAATCGGCTTGGATTTCTTTCTGATGAATTATATCAAGCTGGAGGCCCTCCTTCTAGGCAAGTTTCTTACTATACATGGGCAGGTTATTATGCGTGGGCTAAACATGTTGTACCTCATATATCTAAAAATCCAGTACTTTGTAAAGTACTTTTATACATTGTGGTTGCTCGCTATCAACATATTCTTGGTCTGCGCTTTAGCTTTGTTGGTATTTGCACAACTTCAGTAGGTCATTTAATTTGCAACATTATTGGTCGCGTCATTTCTCTGGGAGAAACTTGTGGCAGAATCAAACATTCTTGATCTAATCACGAAGCAAGTTTCAAATGCTCGTAATGTAAATAGAATCGCTGGAATTGAAGAAGCAAACAATGCTTCTAAAGCAGAGGCTATTGTTAATGACACGGCAAAAAATCAAGAAGCCATCGGCAGATCTCAGTCAATTGTAGTTACGGCTACTCAAACTGCAAATATGCAAGCCCAGAAAATAGCCAATAAAGCTGTTGAAGCCGCCGGCGGATATGAAGCTTTATATGGCATGATATCTGAGATGGCCAATAAAAATAAAACACTTCAGGCTGATTTAAAGACATACCAGGAAGAAGTGATTTCTACTTCTGGATTCTCTCCTATCGGAGCACTTAAGCTTGGCATTGATTGGAGTGGAAATCGCAGTAAAGTAGAGAACGGAATTCAATCGCTTAAATTAATGGAACAGACTTCTTCTGCTATTGAACAGCGCTTGAATCAAGTAGCCCAAATTTCTCGTAATGCAGCTCAAACAATTACTCAAGCCTCTATTGAAGCAAGTGCTGACATTGTTGAACGAGAAGCTGTAAGTCAAGCAAACATTGCTAGATTAGAAGGGTTAAAATATAACACAGCGGCTATTAAAGCCATTGCTGGAATGTCAGACAGGGATTTAGATTTTGTACTTAAATTAAACGCAGCTCAGAACACAGATGAAAATCAAGTCCTTGCATTGAGAGAAGAATCTCGTAGGCGAGAGCAGTTTTCTTGGCAAAAAGAACAACAAACTGCTGCAGTACAAGAAAAACTTGACAACAAACAATTTGCAGAACGTACAGTGTATTACATTAATCTAGCTGAAACTGCTAGAGGCATGACACCATCTTCGCCTCAACAAGTTAAAGATCGAATGCAGCTAAAAGGAGAGACTGCAAAAGAGCTAGAGCAATTATATTTAAAAGGAGAGTACATTTCTCGTACAGGCATTCCTATGATTGGATCTACTCCATCGGAAAGTTCTTCTGTTCTTATTCGTAATCCTTCTTTACTTGAAACTCTTCCAGACGAAAGAAAGAAGGCTCTAGAAATCATTCGTGCGGCAACAGCGGCAGTTCAAATTGAGCGAGCTAATGTAGCATCTCCGCTGAATGATGATAAAGATGGAAAGAAAACTAGGGAATTTATTGATAGGACTGCACAGACATTAGTTGCACGACAGGCTAACTTTGTTGGCAATAATCCAGATAACATATTTTTTATTGGAGATCCGAGTTCATATATCGGGTCGTCAAAAGCTCCTGGCGTTTCTAGTTTTCAAAACTACTCACTTGTGCAGAAGATTCTAAATCCTGCCATAGAGAATAACGTACCTCTGTCTGATCCAAACATAGTATTTGGACTTACTATTGAAGCAGTACGAAAAGGAGAATTAAGTTCTTCTCAAGCTGCCGCTGAATTTTCAAATATGTATAAACGCATGAGCGCACTTCACCGCGCTGCTGTTGGTTTTGATACTTTAGGTATTCCAGTCTCTTTAAATGGAATGGGTTATCGAGTCAAAATCGGAAGAGAAGTTGTAGATCTTACTAATTTTGTAGAAGTAGCTACCGCTATGAATAGAGAATTCTCTAAGAACGCATACCGTAAGATTGTAGAAAATCGCGGCAACGCTATGCGTAATTTGCCAGGAACTCCGAAATGACTGATACCTCTTTTTCTTTCGCACAGCCTCAATCAAATTCTGATCCAGATGATTATGAAACTCCTTCATATTCTCTTCCTTTTCGAGTAGCGGATAATCACTCAATTGGAAATTCTGGACTCTCATGGACTGATCCAGCAGCCTGGCAACAAAAAATTGGAAACATGGGCCGCTTTATTGCGGTTTCTGCCCTTTCTGGAATTAATTCTTTTTACAATACCGGCGTAGCTGTTGGAAGATTTGCAGGATTTACAAATGTAGATGATCGTAATACAGCAGATTGGATCACTTCGTTTGATACAAATCTAGCGGATTACTACTCACAAAATAAAGAGTGGGCGGATGTAGCTGGTTTTGTTCTGGGATCAATTGCTCCTGGCATAGGCGGAATTAAAATTTTAAATGCCGGTCAAGTAGCTATGCAGACAGCCATCAACAATGGCCGAATTGGAGGAACTACAGCAAAAGCTCTTGGATTACTAATTCCTAAAACTGATGACTTTCTTTTAGCCGCCCAAGCTGATATTCGTGCGTCTACTACATCTCTTCAATTAATTAATAGTAATTCAACTCGTGCACTAGCTTCAGGATTCTATCAAAATGTATTAGAAGCTGCTGCATTTGAGACAATGGTTCAAGCAACAATGTTTAAATCTCCTATCTTGGAAGCTCAAGATGGCTGGGATATTGTAAAGAACATTGCTATTGGCGGGGCCGTTGGAGGAACAATTGTAGGAATTGGAACTGCAGCAAAGCTTCGAGGAACTCTGAAGAAAACGGTGTTTGATGAGGATAATCTTCGGATGCCGTTTCAACAGCGGCCCGGATTTTCTGTAACTACAAGTTCTTCATCTAGAATTGTACAGCTTTCATTTGATGCCGAGGCCGCTGCAATTCCAGTAGCTATTAAGAATAGCGATGGTGTTATTGTAAATAATTTTGATGTTACTTCTAGACTGTATCAAGCTAAACTCACCTCAAATTTTAATGACATTCGGGCCGCTACAAATAATTTAGCAGGAAAAAAAGATTCAGAATTAGGAAACGTGATAGCTAATTTTTTAACCCCAGTTAGAAAAAACACTTTACCTGTACCTGGATTTGCCCAACAAACTTATGAATCCATGAATGGAGCTATAAGTTTAATGCGAGCCGCAGAGACTCATCCTTTAGAACTTGCTATGTCTAAAGCAATGAAAGAAGGTAAAGTCCCAGACAAAATTGTAGCTGCGCGATATGTCAAACTTTTTGGAGATGATGCTGGATCAGTCTTTGAAACTGCTCCCAGTTACCTTTCTTATGCAGATCGTTATATTGGCGAAGAAGCTATTATTCGAGCCGTGCGTTCTGATTACAAATTTTCTTCTAAATTTGAAGGCGCAGTTAATCGCTGGAGCGCAATCAAACTAAAAGGAGCTTTTGCTGGAAGAGAAGCTGAAGCTAGATATATCTGGGCATCTAAAATGCTTCAAAAAATTCCAGATAATGCTGTCATTGATAAATATGATATTCCAGTACTAACTCGAGCATATCAACAAAACATCCTTGGATTTAAAATTGCTTCTGGCGATGGTCCTAGCTTAGAACTTCTTACTGTAAATACTCGTGAACAGTTATATAATATCCTAAAAGAAGCTAAGCAAGAAACTGCTAATCATTTTTCTGATTCTTTCCGCACTCCTAAAGGAAAAATTAAAAAAGGAGATGGACTTATTCCTAAGCAAGATGCCTTAGACACCATTGCTAGAATTACAGACGTTCGCAAATCTTATCTAGATGGTCAGATGGATTCTGTGGAAATCAATGATCTATTCGCAACGGCAACTGCGCAGCGTAATTATCGTCAACAACTTGTTGATAGAGACTTGTCTACTTCCCAAAGTGAGGCAGTGCAGTCTGTTGTACTTCTTCCTAAATATGGAAGAATTGTTTATGACCTCGATCCTGTTATTGTAGCAGCAGACCAAAATGTACTCAACGGTATCGTACATTACAAAGAACAGCAAAAATTATTTGTCCAAACAGCTAAAAATGTGTTTGCTAGAATAATCGGAAAACACTCTGTGCAGTTTCCGGATATTCTTCCAGATAAATTGGCGCAAATCTCTCGCAATGATTCATCCGCTGGATTACTTTCTTCTGACTCTTCGTCATACGGATCTGTGGCGTCTGACGTTTCTTTTATAGGATCAATTGTCCGTCAAATTAAACAAGATTTTCGCAAAGCTTCTTCCGACGCGATGGAGTCTCAGCTAGTCCGATTAGGATCTAAACAAGAAGCTGCTTTAGAGTTCGAAGCTTCTAATCAATTTGTCTCCAGGGCTGGTAAGCCATTTATAATTCGAGAAGACACACTAGGCGAAACCGTTTTAGTAGATAGAGCTCTTGTTAAAAGAACTAAAAACGGTATTGAAGAATCAGATGATATTGTAGATTATGAGCTTCTTGAAGAGGGAGTCAATTCTTTTCGATTCAAGCATCAAGAAACTCTTGATATGTGGAAAGCACATATAGAAGAATCTGGAAAACGCACTCAAAGTTTTAGAGAAATTCATGCAGCTCAAGGTAAAACCGATTTCAAAGACTCGGAAGTTGCTCGTCCCATACGTCCTGATCTTAAACAATTTCCGCACTTTGCTTTTGTTATTGATCCTCGCGTTACTGGAAGTGGTCATGTAACAATGATTCATGCAGCCTCTGAAAAAGAGTTGCAACAGTTAGCCGATAAAGTTCCGGCTGCGTTTAAAGTTTTGTATAAAACAGAGTCTGAATCTTTTTATAAAGCGCGCGGAGACTATGAATATGCTCGGACTCTTAATGAAAATTATATCAATGCGGAATTATCGAACAACGGCGTGTTCTCAAATTTCTTCCCCAAATCCGATCCGCAGAAAATTATTGACGATATTCTTGGTCAGCATTACCGTGAATCCGATACTTTAGTTTCAGAATCTGTTCGTTTAAGATATGAGCCTGAGTTTAGTATTTTTGAAGATTTAGGCAAACAGTACTCTAAAGCAGATACGTCTAAATTTGCTTCGAAATCTGATTTAATTGAGCAGTCTGCAAAAAATCCTTACTTTAATCTTATCAAGACTGCCCTCGACCTCTCTAAAATTAATGAGCATACATTAATTTATGATGCTAACAAACACTTAGACTCTGCATTTTCTAGGGTTGTAGGAGCAGTTAAAGACGCGTTTTCCAAAATTAATTCTCCAGAAGAGCTGGATAAAATTAATGCTATTCTTGATACTTTTGGAATGAAGCCTGCGTATTATGATGCAGCCTTGCAAGCCTTAGTAAATCATACTGCTCCAAGAGGAGAATTAACTAAATTCGTTAGATCAGCTAACGCAATTCTCTCTAGATTTACACTGGGGTTAGATCCATTAAACTCTTTGAATAATGCTATAGGTTCCAATGGTCTTCGTACAACTGAGCTTGTGAGCTTAACTCGTGCAATCAAAGAGGGCAATACCGCACTAGCCTCAGATTTAAGTAAGCTCGCAAAAATTAAACTTCCAGGAACAGAATCAGAAATTCTTTCTCCATCTAAGTTGATAGCAAATGCGATCTCTACTTTTTGGAAAGATGGCGGAGCAACTCCAGGCAGGACTGGTCCTGTAATGCAAAAATACAGGGACATGCAACTTGTTAAAGATCGAGCCGAGCAACTTAAACTTCTCGTGGAAGATTTTACCCTTAAAGGAACTGAAACAGTTGCTGAGCTTGATAAGCGCGTAAAAACTGGATTTGCCAGAGCCAAAGAACTTGCAAGTGAAACTTTAGATAAAGGAGAAAAGCTGACTGGAAATATATTAGCAGAAGAGTTTAACCGATTTGTGTCTGCAAATGTGATGGATCAAATCACATCTATTGCGATACGACACGGATTAATGGACGATAAAACTGCTCGCACATATATCAATACATTCGTAAATCGAGTGGAAGGAAACATTGTTGCATCTCAACGTCCTCTTATTTTTCAAGGTCCGATCGGACAAGCTATATCTCTCTTTCAATCGTATCAATTTAATTTAATCCAACAACTTCTTAGATATACTGCAGAGGGAAAAGGAAAAGATTTAGCTATGCTTGCAGGAATGCAGTCTACGCTGTACGGTATGCAATCTTTACCAGGATTCCAGGCAATTAATGTACACATTATCGGACAAATGTCTGGAAATTCCCAGCACAAAGATACATATGATGCAGTATACGGAACTGTCGGACGTACGGCAGGAGACTTTATTTTGTATGGTATTCCCTCTAGGTTAATTGACACAAATATTTATTCTCGCGGAGACATTAATCCTAGGCACTTAACAATTCTTCCTACCTCTCTACAAGAAACTCCTATCGTAGCTGGCTGGGCAAAATTCTTTGGCTCGATGTATGAGACAACAAAGAAAGTTGCAGGAGGTGCAGCAGTTTGGGAATCAATCTTACAAGGAGTGGAGCACAACGGAATTTCCAGGCCATTGGCAGGTATGGCTCAAACTTTACAAGCTTTCGGACCTTTAGGACAAGCATATTCTACTTCTTCTAAAGGCTCTATCCTCTATCAAAACGATTTAGCTTCTCTTGCTACACTAACAAGACTTGCTGGCGGAAGGCCGTTGGACGAAGCGTTAATTAATGATGCAATGTTTCGAGTCAAATCTTATGACGCAGCTCGTAAGAACTCACTGAAAACTTTAGCTGAGAGAATTAAATCTACGCTTATCCAAGGCAACCAACCAACAGATGATCAGATTTCAAACTTTGCAGAAAAGTATGTAGAGCTTGGCGGAAGACAAAAGAATTTCAATAAGTACATGATGGAAATGTACAAGAGTGCTAATACTTCTCAGGCTGAGCAATTAAGTACGTCTTTATCAAATCCTTATGTGTATAAACTTCAACTTCTTATGGGAGGTTCTGATGATTAGCCTGAAATTGACCTTTGCAATTCTCGCTTTTACTGCTTTGGCTGGTTGTGGCAGCTTAAGTAAAGAATTTGACAATGAATTTGCTTGCGGAGCCGACGGTCAAGCCTACGCAGTTTCTATGTACGGCCCGTTAGGAATTGCATCTAAACTTAACGCACCTAAACTCTGTACACAAATTCAAGGAGAGAAAAAATGAGTGAAGCAGCCATCTCTTTTAAATGGTCTGAAGTTGTAACTCCTTCTGACTTAACTTCATTTCCTGGCGGACCTGCTCGTAGTTTATATGTAGGCAGCGCAGGAGGAAATATTTCTGTAGTTATGTACGGAGATGGAGCTACAGTACTTTTTACAGCCGTTCCTATAGGCATTCTTCCTGTGGAGTGTACTCGAGTTAATTCTACCAATACTACTTCAACTAATATTATCGCGGTCAGATAATAGAGGAATTTAAATGACTTACGGTAAAGACTTGCCAGTAAAAGGCCCAGATCAATTATTAATGCAACGGCTGCTTGCATTAGATAATCTGGAAGATATATATAATGCAATTCGAGTTACTTTAGTAGCTGGAAATACCGGAGCAGCCGTTGCAAATAGACAGGCTATTCAAACTGCGCTACTTAGCGGACTCCCTACAATTCTAGCTACGCCTGGAACGTGTTATATTGATAACACTTTATTTCTAGATAGTAATTCTAGAGTTGTTATTGACGCTGGCTGTAAGATTTCTTCTGTAGGTACTAGCCGTTATTCTTTATTTACTACTTCCAACGTATGCTGGAATAGTAATGGACTTCCAGGAGTGGCTTTAATAGCAGCCTCTACAGAAATTACAGAGGGAGTTGGAGTAATTAGATTAGCTTTAGGTCCAGTAAGATTGGCATTTACAGCTCCTGGAGATACTGAAGGAGTTTTAGTAGACGTAAGTGGAGCAACTTCTGGAGCAGCTAGATTTGAATTAACCAGTGCAAACGGAAAAAAACTTGCTGTAGCTGTAGTTGTCGCAGGCCTTACCGGAGCATCTTCTGTAAGTATTCGCATTGGAGCCTCTAAAGGGCTTACTTCAGTTACTTGGAATAGAGTAAGTAATGTAACTACAGTTACAGAAATAGGTCACACAAGACAATCCGGAGACGCAGTATTTACTACTGGCACTTCATTTGCTGCAAACATATATATAAATACTATTGTTTCAGGAGTTTCTTGGACATTTACAGACAGTCGAGGAAATTCCAGCGGTAGCGGTCAAGTATTTGGTAAGCACGATGTATATATAGAAGGAAGTGGTACCTTAGATTATGGTATGGCCCTTGGCGTAGGTGTGCGAAGCATTCAAGATACAAATACAATTGTGTGTTTAGGGCTTTCACACTTTGGCATTAATGGATTATCTCTAGAAGATGGATATAAGTACGGGGTTCTTGGTCAGTGCATTACAAATTTTAATATAAATGTACGAGGATATTCTGACAATCCGACTAGCTCTACTGCCATAGTTCAGCTTAATGGCAAAGCACTCCATGGATTCATTAGTGTAACTGGCAAAAGCACAGATACTGCTATGGCACTAATAGGCGGAGACTATCCTACACAAACATTACTTTTTCCAAATGATCAAGGAGGATTAGATTTTGACGACATTGAACTTAGAGCGTCTGATGGAGTAGATTCTAACTATGAAGCAGTTAGATTAGCAGGAGCTGCCGGACTTTGGTATCGTAACATCCGTTGTTATAATATCCGACACCACGTTACTGCTATAGCTGATGCCATAATCAGCGCTGCTATAGACCCTGGAATTTATTTAGGGACTGAAACTAATATATCTGGACTGTTAGTTGATGGCGTATTTCCAAGTAAAGTAGGAACCACTAATTGTCCAATTGTTAGCTTATCGGGAGGAGGAGCATCTATTTCAACTGGAGTTATCCTTCGCAGATTAGAGTTAGCTTATCCAGTAGACGCTGATGGATTTGCAGCAGTGCAAATTGAAAGCGGAAGTTGGCAAGACATCACGGTAGAAGATTGCTATCAAAGAAATCCTACTTGGCAAGGAAATCTCGTAGGTTTAGTTAATGGAGTGACTAATCGGATATATTCTCTCGTAATTCGTAACAATAGACTTCGCATAAACAACGCTCTAAAGAATACGTCGTGGAGATCTGCTCTCTTTATTACTAACAATCCTAACGTCATCTGTGACATGCTCACAATGGAAGATAATACTGTTGAAGATGTATCTTCTGGAGGTACTCTTGCATCTACTGCTGTATACAACCAGGGAAATATTTATAGATCTTTTATAAATAGAATTCGATGTATTGGAACTTTGGATTTGTTGCATTACTTCTCTGGATATGATGGGGCAAGTTTACATATCACAAATATTTTCATGAACGGTCCTTCATTTGTATGTAGAATAGACGCGGCTGTAACTGAAATTCAATTCGGAGGAATCACTACTACCGTAACTTTAACGGATGTTGTGAGAATCGGCTACTCTAGTTTCACCGCAAGAATTCGATCTTTAGGTGGAATGCCGCCAACTCCTTCTAGCGGTAAACACGTAAACATTGCAGCAGGTTCTGCAAATAGCCCCGATGTAAATGGAGCTGATATACGAGTAGATATTGCAGCACTTGCTGCTATTAGAGGAAATCTTGTTCGTAACCAAGCTAACGGCGATGTGTGTATGTATAACTCAGCCGGTATTTGGGCAGCGATTGTATAAACTGTTTTTTATCTTTAAAGGAAATTATCATGACTCTTGATGTAACAAATCCAGCAGTTCCGCCAGCTCCGCCTCCTGCAGAAACTGAATCTTTACTTCAATGGAGACTTAAAACTGTCGAGCTTCAGGCCAAACAAGCAAATGCGGTAGAGCTAATGGCTACAACTACGGCAAATACTCCAGCAACTGAAGGAGGTATTTATATTTCTTTCTTGTGCGCAGTGTTGAATGGCAGGCTCGCAGGAAGTTCTGGAGATGCCCAAATCTGGGCTGCTGACCTTACAAAAGATTATCTGGCTAAATATAACTTGACTGGAACTCCTCGTGGGCAAGTACCTCCCCAATAAATTTGGAGTTGTAATTGACAAAGAAAAAACTCTGGAAGAGATAGCAGAGTTGCGTCGAAGGATATTGAAAGACTTAGCTATAATTTCATATCAATTCCGAGAAGAGATAAATGATTATGGAATTATAAGAGTAAAATCCGTAGATTAACCAGAAATCAACAGACGTAAAAAAACCCCCAATTACGGGGGTTTCTTTTTGCCTAAAGTTTTTACAGGCTAAGTGGAAGTACAATGAGTGTTCTCATACTCCTTAATTTTTTGGTGAGTGTTTCACAAAGTTTCAGCATATCGTCATTTGTATACTCCCCTGAAACAAGAATTTTACAGTACGCAGCAATCTCCAAGATTTGAATATACACATCTTTATCTGGTTGATCGTGGAGAAGTACAAGCAACGGAGGATGATGCTGTATTTCTTTGTGAAGTTCTGTAAGTGCTTCTGGAAACATTACTATAACAAGTGAACTCTTTATATTTAGCGGTTGCTTCGACTTGTAAACTTCTCTAGGGTTCCATGAATTATCGGACATGGTTCAGATCCGATACAAGCGTAAAGCATTCCAACAACACACGAGCTTGATAAAAACAATCTCCTAGTGCGTTGTGCTCTATTTCTTTTTTATCCCTGACCACCGTAGCTCTAGTCACTGATTTAAAAGTTCTTAAGTCTCTTACATTATTGTATCTCCAATACGGATTAATTTTTTCTTCGTCCATCGCATTGTATAGCACAGGAATATCAAAATCAGTTCCTTTGCTCCAGAGAAATAAATCTTTTGGTCCAGCTATCTCTGTAAGAAATACATTAAAGTCTCGAAGGGCTGAGCTTAATTGAACGCTTCCTTGATTAGGAACATTACCTTGAACCTCCCACCATTTCAAAACATTTATATCAACTATTCTTTGGGGCTGAGTATGAGTACTAATTTCGTAGTAGATATATTTAGAAGGGTTTGTTGCAAGACAAGCTCCTAAAGATAGAATTACTGCATTCGGTCGAAGTGCATAAGTTTCAAGGTCAACTACAACATGTTTTGCTTCACTGTGAAACATATATAATTCCTTTTTCGGTTTGAGTTACTGAATTTGAACTGGCTTTAAGTTTCTTCATTCGCCAGCGTTTTGAATATTGTCCAGAAGTTAATGGTTTAGGCTTAGGAGTATTGGACAAGTTAAATCCCCAGGCCCATACCGCTGACCAATTTCCTCTAGTTCCTGTTCTTTTCCACTCGCAGATATATACAACAGCTTTGGAAGTTTTAGTGGAAACATTTAGAAATCTCATCCACCTACTCACAGTGCTATTGCATAATCCTGTAAGTTCAATTATTTCTGTTTGAGTTCTTGGGCGAACGGACAGTGCATTAGCTATAAGTTTCAGCACTGCCACATTCTGATATGTATTAGTTTTTAGGGTCGATTTTTGAATCGTCTTTGTCTGCACGGGCAATTGCTGCTGCGTCTGAATACCTAAGTCCTGCATAGCGTTTTTCCAGTTTTTCTGCATTCTTTTGGATAATGTACCCACGAGAAAGACCATAGTGACTTCTAGTTGCTTGCAAATAGAATTCTATATCGCCTAGTTCTTCTACAATGTTTTTCAAATCTCGCGGTCTATTATAGATATATTCTTTTTTAATCGCGTCTACTAATTCTCCAGCCTCTCCAGCTACTCCAATTCCGCAGTGAAGCGCATTAAGTTGTTCTGTTCCGGGCTTAAAAAGCCAAGTTACGAATTTATCATATCTAACAACTTCTCGCGCATTCTTGCCGTCGCACTGATTCTCTTCTGTAATAGAATTAATTTCTACTGATACATACATACAGTCTGGAGAATATATATCAGACTCTTTAAGAATACTAGAATTATCGTTTGAAATGCTCATTTGTGTTTCTCTCTCTCTTCTTGGGTTAATAAGGAATAATTAACCATACCTTTTAAGTCTTGCTTGAGTGCTCGCTTCTTTGGAAGATATGCACCAAGCTCTTTAACTACTTGTATCTTATCTGCTTCCATTAAATTAATAAGAATTTCTTGGAGCAGAGTCATCTTCTCTAAGTCTGCATGTACGTGTTTCCATATCTCCTTAAATTTAATTGGGACGGCAGCCTCACAAATTACTTGATATACCTTATGGCTTATGTCGGAGTTTTTAGCCTTTCCAAATTCTCCAAGTGCTCGTGGCATAAACTGCTCTGTATAGCTAAGTATTGTGTGTGCATAAATAACATCTGACTCTGTAATTTCTGTAGATTTCCTGTTTGCGCTGACAACAAGACAGAGTTTAATGAGGTGGGTAAATCTACGCGTGGAATAAGACTCAAATCTGACATCATCAACTGAAATATTGCTTGAATAAATTCTTTCGAGCAGTTTCTCTGCTTTTCCAGTGAGCTTGGCTGGTCCGAAAACTGTGGACTTAATTTCTCTAATAAACTCACATATATTTGATGTTGCAACAGCGTCGGGTTTTGGTGGGAAAGGAATTCGTTTTCCATTTGATTCTCCATATATTAATAATAGCCTTGAAAAAAAACCTTGTCCTAGAATATCGGCAGGAAAGGCTAAATTAAATCCGGTTGGTGTATTGCCTCCTATCATGGATATTGTAGGATTTGGAATATCTACTGATTTTCCTGTCTTAATTCGATTCTTATATACCCCTGAGTAATCCCACATATTACCTAACATGGATATGAATTCGATGTTTCCATTACCTAAGAAGTCATTTATCTCATCAATAGCTATGAAGATTTCTCGTGATTCATTTGAAGTATCATCCCCGAACAGATTCTTATCTAAGATAGAATCAATTGAATTATCTGCTCCTTCGCCAGATAGATCAAGAAGAAATTTTTCTTTTGAAGTTCTTTCTGCAGCAAAGCTAGAATATCCTGCATTAGTTAACAATGCTTTTGCGAGTTTAATTGCGGTGCCTTTACGAGTTCCTGGAGAGCCAATTAGCATACAATACATGTTTGGATATACGGTAAAATGTCCGTGTTGAAAGTAGTATTGCCTACCTAAAAAAGCTCCTAAACTTACGATAGCAGCCCACCTATGAAATATAGCAGGTGATTCTGTTTCGGCTGTGTAGGATAAATACCTTGCGAAAAAATCCTCCGACATAAAAATTCCAGGAAGGAAAAAAAATTAGGATCCGGGACGAAGAACTTTATTTATAGTTCCAGCCATGATGTGATCTAACCAAGCTTGTAATCCCTTATCTTCAATGAATCTAGAAATAAGTTTAAACTCTGCTTCGGTATGGTAATCTGCATTACGATTTGAGTTTATTTTTTTATAGCTATGATCTTGGGTAATGTATCCATGAGTAATCATATCACCCAACTGCTTTAATTCTTCTGGCGCTCCGTCCCAACAATTCAAAGCTCTGTTAATCAACTCAGTGAAATTAGCAATTGATTCTTGCGTAATTTCAATTCGAAGAAAATGAGGAGCATTGTTAGATGAAGTATTGCAATTAACTTTAATCACTCTAATTCACTCCAATAAATTGCAGAATTATTTTTCCCTAGCTTGAGAGCTGCAGGAACAGTAAAGGTTCTGGTAATTCCAGATACGTCGCGGACTGACACAGGAATTTCCATGCACTCACGCACTCTTTCGGCGTGGCACTCATAGCCATTCTTGTAAGAGAAGAGAATGGAATCATGTATTTGAGCGTGAAGCCTAAAAGTTTTCGGATTAGGTAATGCAACCTCATAGAATACCCTCATAAAAGCTTCATTCAATGTTCTTGAATTGAGGCTTTGAGGGACATGAGCAACGTATGAATTAAGATCAAGTTTATTTTTATCTGGTTTTCCAAAGCAATATCGTGTCCAATCTCCTTGCTCGATATATTCATTAGGCTTATAGTTTGCGACATTAAAGTCTGTATGGTGGAAAGCTCTACTAACCAACTTTCTATTAAGAGTAATCTCTCTGACGACCCAGGCATAGTATGTTCCATCTGAATAGGGAACTTTCGGGCCACGAAGTTTTGAATAGGTAGAATGAAACGCGATAAGAAGATGCTGCGCAATCTTGATAGGGTCATTATAGTTAAGTCCTAAGAGTTGCTGGGCTTTCCAGATGTTCTTTAATCCCATTGTTTCTACCATCATGGCGGGTCCCATATTGTAATTAGCCCCGTGATTAGTTCGCTTTGCAAGATCTCTAATCGGCTTATTCTTAACTTTTTTATCTTCATCTGAATAAATGTCGGCGTAAGCCAGGCCAAAAAAAGCGGCCGCGTTAACGCTATGAAAATCAGAAATTCCTGCTACTGCTTTAATAAGTGCAGTGTCTCCGCTGATGTATCCTGTATCTCTGGATTCAGCTTGTTCTAGATCACACTCTCCAAGAAAAAATCCCTCTTCGCAGCATATTGTTTGTTTAACTTCAATACCTCTAGGGATGTTTTGAATTTGAAGCCCAGTCCAGAAATGGTGTTCTTTACTTGCTAATCTTCCAGTATCTGTTCCGTGAGGATTAAGAGAGTATAAAATTCTTCCTTTATATTCTTTTGATCCGCCCTCTCCCTCATGAATTCCAGATTGAACTGCATCAGAATCTAAGCGGAGATAAGTAGATTTAAGTTTACGCAATCCTCTAACGTCAAGAACAAGACCAAGAAGGTAATCAATAAGTGGATGACGATACGACGCTTTAGAAAGATCTTTTTCTCCGGAAGTTGTAATGTCTGCACATCCAAGAACCGTAAGAAGTTTCTTAACTTGTATCGGAGAGCTTGGATTGAAGTCTTGGCAGCCTATATTTCTTTGTAGACTGCCAAGACTAGCGTCTATTTTAGCGTCAACTTCTTTTCTTGCTACTTCTAATCGCGATTCGTCTCGTTTTAGTCCAGTCATTTCGGAAAGTAAACACGGATAAACCAAGGGGAATGCGAGTATATAATTTCGTTTAGCCCATTCCGGCATTTGTAGTATTTGTTGGATCCAGACATTAGCTGTAGCCCAAGTATCCATAGCGTTGTATCTGTAGTATTCTCGGATATCACTCGATTTAGCAAGATCTTTCCAATACACCACTGTCCGTAAAAAGAAGGCATTAAGAAAACCAAGATCTTTTGGTAGTTCGGAATAGTGACAGTGAAACAAATGTTGCGTATCCCACATCCAACGGGAGGGAGCCGCGTTATATCTAAGCAAATAGGATACATCATATTTTCCATTCTGAAATATCTTGTCTACAGGAATCACATTCATTGCTCTCATAGCAGAAAGTGCCCACAGAGAGTCTAGAGGAAGGACCAGAGAAATTGTAGTGATATGCCCATCAGAAGCCCTAATAAATATGCCAGTATAACCAATGCATCGTATGGCCAGTCTGGACTTAAATGTTTCAATATCAATTGCGATAGCATATGCGGTCGAAAATAGAGAAAGATTTTTTGCGTAATTTGATTCATCTAACATACCCCACTTAAAATCTGTAGGTTCGTGCCAATTCTCTGAAGCAACCAGCTTGGAAATGAATCGCTCTGCTATAAACTTTCCGTAAGGTACGCTGAACAGCTGCTCTAATGGAGATACGAATACAATTTCCAGAGATTTATGTTTGAATACTGATCCTTGATAGTCAGAAAGAGAGGGATCAGAACTAGGATTTCCGCGAAGCTGAAGTAGCGCAGATAGAATTGAGGTATTGGTAGAAATAACTTTAGTAATTTGACGAGAACTGCAATAAGACTCAAGTTGAAAGATAAGAGATAAAGGTTCTGTATAGACGTAACAAGTAAATCCATTGACCATTCCTTTTAAATATGGAATGTATGACTTATCTGCAGAAGTACCTAAAAAAAGTGCGTGAGTCATTTGAGTTGATGCCTACGGGCACGTATTTGTTCGATGTCAGCCTTAAAACTTTGGACAAGAGCTGGCCAAGGATAAAATCTTTCTATATCATCTATTCTTGCCACTAACCTAGTTTCTAAAGAATCTAAATGAGATGCCGAAGCTTTATCTATCAGCCTCCGAACTGCAAATTGGTGTGTGATTAATTGATTAAGCACTTTGAAGCTCTTTTATGAGTTGATGAAAAGAATCCTAAATTTATGGTCTAGGATTCCTTGATATCAATTCAAATCAAGCCCGGATCACGGAGCCATCACTGCATCAACATCAATGTAAGTCTTAGTCTTATCTTTGTTCTGGCGCTGAGAAATAATGACGACGATCTCGGCTTTTTCTGATTCCACAATCAATTCGCGGTTGCTCTTAGCCCCAAAAATTTCTCTGAGACCTCCCATAATTACCTTGAAGCGACCCTGACCGCGTTCTTCAGTCAAATCGAATAAGACATTTGCCTTAGCTCCCTTACTCAAGGGAAGTTCATCAGAACCAGAAGGGAGTTCAATGGTTTCCAGCGCTTCCATATTCATGGAAATAAATTTAACAAGATTGTTAGTGTCTTTACCTTCCTTGTCACGATAGTAAACGCCTTGAATAATCTTATTCAATTCCCATGAAATAGTGACTTTGTGCGCGCCTACTGGATATGTACGATATTCTGGAATGTCTGCCAGATCGTCGAGAGTGCCGTCCAACAAAGCGTCCATCATATCAATTTGGGTTTGTGACATTTGTATATCCTTTAAAGAATTGTGTAGTAAACAATGCTCAGAGATTGTTGAGAGAAATACCGCGAACAGAATTAATGTAAGAACTGTCTGATTCTTTAGGGATCTCCTTAAGTTGTAGTCCGATTGAGTTAGCGAAGATGCGAATTTTTGAATGAAACTCTTCCAAAGTTCCCTCATTGTTTATAGTGTAATGTATTTTTGTGGCATCATCAAGCAGCATTTTTATTCCAACTTCTGATGAATGTCCTGGAATTCCTACTTTGCCTTCATGCCCTGGACGCAGAATATGAAGAATAATTCCACCCTCGCTCAAAATCCATTCGTATTCATTTTGAAAGCGTACGTCAGTGATAATTACTACGTCTTCTTCGTTGTATTCTCCTTCTACGTTTGGATCAGTTTGCAATCCAGACAAGAGGGCGTACATTTTTGCAATCCAAAAACGAGTTGATAGGTTATCTCTAACAACTTCAGTACCAAAATACTGAGCTAATTCTCTGGGACTGCTACCCCAATAATCATTTTTTACTTCTTTGAATTGGGGGTCGTCAAAGTGCTCTAAAGGAATTCCATACATCGCAGATAGTGCACGCTTTATAGGAGCTGCAAAAGCTTCTCCCCATACATTTACATAATTATTTGAAAGATAATCCTCCGCAGTATCTTTCCCTACTCTTGCATGTCCTACAGCTCCGATAAGAAGTCTAGGTTTAATGTCAGACGTTTTAACTATTGACATGTTACTTTCCTTTTAATGCTGCAAGCCTAAGTTTTAATGAACTGGCTGCGTTTTCAGCGGGGCTTGGAATGTCTTGTGTACTGTAGGAAAACGATTCTTTTGTAGTCTCTGGCTCCTTTGATGCGATTTCATCCTTGGATTGAACTTCTTTTTGTACTGGAATTGTGGTGTCGATTGGGAATAGGGACGCAAGACTTGCCACGTTTTCATCTTCAATCCTAAAATCAGTTCTTGATTTAGTAAGCACATTATTTGCGTGAGTGCTGGAGGAGTATGCTTTGTGCTTCTTATTTAAAGTCTCTGTAAATATAACATGACTAAAACTTTTTGCGAATCCTGCACTCATTCCTTTTGATCCAAAATCAGGGACAAGTTTAACTCTACCATCTTCAAGCTCTGCTTCAATTGCCTGAGAAATACAAATTAGATTGAAACGAGAAGCTTGAAATTCAGATGCAAAAAACTCTGTCCATTTTCGTACAGCCCCCCAATCATCCCGCTCTGGACGATACTCAATTGGTTTATCTTTGGTAGCGTGAGCCAAGATAGAGCGTCCAAGTTGAGTTACAGTATCGACTACAACAATATCTTTTGAAGTAAGGGATGTAAAATCGACGGATGTAAATTCAGTAGGAGCTTTCTTTTTACACACTGCACATTGAATTACTCCATGCTCCCAGCAAATAACGGCTTTCTTATTTTTAAATAGCGGAAGTAAAGTAGCTGCTGCTACTGGAAACGAGGCTGAATCTGGAATGTCTACGAGATTAATCCTATCTTGAGATTCTTTATCCAGCTTCCGCAGAATATCTGCATCATTATCTAAAGTGATCCAAATTAGATTATGAGTTTTTGCCAGGTCCGCTGCGAGCGTAGATTTCCCTGATCCAGGTAGACCAAAAATTAATACTCTAGTGTAAGGATCAACAAGCTTTTCAGATAGTTTCATTAATTATTCCCCTAATTTACTGAGTTGATTCTCTAACAAATCAAGTAACGTAAGATTCACTTGATACTCGGCCGTATCTAGGTCTGCTTCAGAGGCTTTCTTTACTAAATATGAATTACTCATCGTGCAAGAATTGATGTATTCACACTCTCCTGAATATACTCCAGTTCCTTTCTCAGTCTCTGTTGCGTATTGATAGCAATTCTCTCCGTGCATCGGATAAATACCCGCAGCTTCATACGATTTAATTTGTTCTATATCAAGAAGAAGCTCTCTAATCCAAAGAGCTCTTTGAAGGTATGTTTTTGTAAATGGAATAGAAATATAATCTTTAGTAGGAGTCTGATAAATTAAATATAATACATCATAGCTTGATAGAGTAGGAAACAAAACATCGAGAACTACAGAATAGCCGATAGCCTGTGCACTGTTTTTAAATTTTGACGGATTAAGAGCGGCAGAACCAGTTGTCTTGCACTCCAGAACAAGAATCTTATTTGTATTTTTATGTCTAAGTACAGCATCAACAAAACCACGATAACGGAATCCATCAGGAAAAGTAATACAAAAAGATAGCTCACAAGCAGGCTTGCCTTTATGATAAACAAGTTCATACTCAGAAAGTAATCCTTGCTCTCGCAAAGAAAGAAATCTTTTTAGAGCAATTACTGCGCCCCAAAAAGATTTCTGGCCTTTTGTATCTTCGGCAAGTATATCAGTATCCCAATTACAGAACATCCTCCAAATAATTTCCTTCTCACTTACATTTTCAAGCGCAAGTTGGATAGCCTCTCCGACAGCGTGCCCGAAAGCAAAGGTAATTGATTGTCGTTGAGTTTGTTCGAGCCTGGAAGTTGTACGTTTTTTGTATAATTCATATTTACGGGGGCAAGTATGAAGTGAGAGCATTGAGGAATATGACAATTGACGAATGCGATAGTCAATTGATCCTTCATATCCTGGCTCTGTGAAAATGTCTGTGTTATTTGAACTTGATCCGATATTGAGAGATACAGTCGAATCGTCGCTTGTAAATCCACCAGAATCAAGGAATGTTTCGATGATGTCTGTTGAGGTAAGCATGATATGATTTGTACTAATAATGGAGTGTGGAGTATGAATTGATTAGAGGTATGTGAAATTGAATCTATCTCTAGCCAGCGGGAGAGTGTACGGAATTTATTGAATGAATATAGATGAACAATTGAGCGTAAAACAATGAGCTGACGTAAAGATAGTTTGGAAATTTCAGAATGCGTCAACGCCTGCATTTTTAAGCTTTTGAACAACTACCTTAGCTCCGGCAGTGTTCTTACCTTTTGTGACTGAATCAGCTAAAAAAGTATTTGTTTGAATCTCTAAGCCTTGTACAATCGTAGCGATTTCTTCTTCTGAAGCTAGCGTTACATTTTCGGGCTGAGAATTTAAAAGATCTTTAATACTTCTGAGCAAGGTAGGCATAGAAGGATGTCTAATAAGAATAGCCTCTTTAAGTTTAAGAGCTTTTTCTTGAAAATCAAAGGATGCTTTAGAGTTCATGACAGTCCTTTTGTTCTAAGAATCCATTCTTTAACTTCCAGGGAATCCATGTCAGAAGAATCTGAATTAACTCTAGTCAGTGATTTTATTTGGCTTAGTGGAAACCACTCGGTAACAAAGTTATGCTCTGCCCACATCTTATCACTGATGCCCTTTATTCTAAATCTAACTGCCTTTTCGGTTTCAGTTATAATGGTTCCATTAATTTTATAGTACACATCTGAAGATTCGCGGCTCATATACAATCCTTTCCTATTGTGTTAATTTGGTAATGTAGACGAAATGTGATAATTGAGTGCTTAATTTCATGAGTAAGAATTGTTTTTCTGGGATCAGTCTGAATTTTGTATCCTAAATCAAGCCACTTTTCTTTTACAACTGCCTTTAAAATTCTAGGGTGCAAAAGAGAGTTTGCCGTTACAGAAACGCCTTTTACTTGTGCGTCTCTTAACGACATTGATTTAAGTTTAATCCAAATTGGTTGATACTGCCTCATATAGTTAGACACTGGCCACACCAAAAAATAAGACTGTGTGTTTTATGCTAGATCTTCTACTGGGAGTTGGGTAGTATGGCGCGTAGAAGTTACCATCCAGCGTCTAACTATATGAATACAGTTGAGCAGTTTTATTTCGTGCTCAGGAATACTACCTTCTGAGGAAATTACAGATTCTGTCCGATTGTCAAAAGATCGTCGGCGGCCAAATAAGAATCTGCGCGACGCACCAGAAGCTCCAGAATATCACTGAAGTTAGACGCATTGGCGGTTTCCGTATAGATAGCCAACTGCTCTTTCAGGCGCTTGATAACATCTTTTTGCGTCTTCCAAGGAGCGAACTTGCGAACATAAACTTCAGTTGCATTCTTGACAGCTTCAGGACTCTTTCCGGTCCGGCTAGGCATAACCGCACAATAATCTTCCACAAAAGCAGTCCACAATTCTTCTGGGAGAGAAGAACTGCGACGATCTTCTTTGGGCATATTTGCAATTGCAGCCCAGGACAGCTTAGGAAGATCCAGATTTTCCTGCGACAATTCCAGATTATTCGTAACCATCTCAGTTAGCACTGAGCGAACAACATCGTAGAAAGAGTCTCGCATCAACTCAAACTGTTTAACATCGCCTGATTCAAGAATCGAAATTACCCCTTTCAGTGTAGGAACAGGAGCCATAAGTTTAACACCTGGCCGCTGATTGCCCAGCTTGTCTTTCTTGAATCGGAAGTTAAACTCTTCCAATTTAAAGATAGTTTCCAGGGCTTCATTAACTGCAACAGGAGCAATAGTTTTATCAGTAGACATTCTAACTTCCTTTTAAGAATGCGGGAATACCGCGAAGTAAATCTAGAGAGTGCGGGAAAGTTTTATCTGGCACTTTCCCAACGCCAGTGAAAGTATGTTAGCACATAGGGATAGGATTGTCAAGCCCTGCCTGAGATGAATATAACGTACTTAAAGTAAACTGAGAAAGTAGTTTTTAGTTATCTTCACATCTCAGCTAAATAATTTAATGCTTCTTTTTCTGATTTGAAATATCCTGAATCCCGTGATCCAGGCTCATTACACTGTGTAATTGGATCAGTGTATGTTCTGCCTATATACCAACCTGATTTACTCTTTAAGGCTTTCAAGGCAGAGAAGTTTTTTTGTTGATCTAATTCTTCTGCTTCTAATCCTTTTGCATTTAATACAGATTGTTTACCAGTTAAAAAACTCATGATTAAGATATCCTTTCTGAGTCCATTTCTTCTTTCTTGCCTTTGAACCACTCTGCCTTTTCGGCTAAGGTATTTCCCTTAACTTTTTGTGATTTAATTCCTTTTGAGAATGTATCCGGTTCACATATGACATACAATTCTTCGCGCGCCCGCGTCACTGCTGTATAAAGAAGCTCTCTTTGAATCATCTTTGAGTGTGAATGATGAAGAGCTAAGAATACTTTTCTCCACTCAGATCCTTGTGATTTATGTACTGTGAGAGAATACCCTAAAAGAAGAGAATTTACATCTCCAGCAGACTCAATCGTAATTTCTCTGTCTGAATCTCTCATTAAAAGCTTTATTCTGTGAGAGCATTTCTTAACTCGCTCTTCACTTGAATCTGCCATAGCCGTTTGACTTAGGATAAAATCTACGTGCTCATCTGAGCTTTCTGCTAATTCTTGTTCGTGTTTTACAGGATCATGTCCCCAATAATCTAGAGTTGTTGATCCAGGAATAGGTTGCGTTCCTGAATACACGGGATTCTTTTGAATATCAAGTACTGTTGCATCTTCTTTGTCATATAGAACTTTGTCTCCCACAGAAAGATATACCCTAACAAAGCCCGCGATAATTTGATATGTCATAGCCTCTCTCTTTCGAGCCAGGTGATTAGCTATGATTTTATTTAATTCCTCTGTTCCACAATTCACATTGAATGGAATAAGAATAATGTCCTCTTCAGGATCATATATTCCTTCTGTTTCAAAAGCTTTAAATACAGATCCTAGAGTTAATACAGCATCTAGGCCATCAATCTTTTTCTTCCAAGGCCGAATTTTTAGCTTTCCTGGAATATCCCAGGCAGGATATTCTGTGGCTTCCAGTGGAATTCCAGACAGAATTCTATGTGCCAAAGCTATAATTGGACTCTCCAACGCTTGGCGATAGACTTCAGTTAATTCAACAACTGGAAGCTCTAGAATCTTAAATCCTAGAATAGCAGGGCCAAACACTGGCGGCAGTTGTTGAATATCTCCAAGATAGATAATCTGAGGAGCATGTGGACAGGCATTGATAACTTGTTCGTATAAGTCTGTTCCTAGCATTGAACTTTCTTCAAAAATTATAGTGTGAATAGAAGATGGAAGCGTATTTAGACCATTTCTAGTTGGCTCAAACCTCATCGTTAATTTTGTTTCTCCAGTCTCTTTATTCTCTGCTTCGTAGTATACAGGCTGATACTCTAGCAATTTGTGGATAGAGAGACAGTTACCTTGAAGCTCGAGGGGCATGTTTCTACGAATATTTGCCACTGATCTGCGAGTATAAGCACAGATGACAATTCCTGGAGTTCCAGACTGTAAGTATTTATGTCCATCTGAGTGCAATATTCCAGCCTTGCCAGATTGAACAAGATCTTGGACAACTGCTTTTTGGCAAGTTGTTTTACCTGTACCAGCAGCGCCAATAAGCACGCACGATTTACCTGATCCAGCGATAGCGATAAATTCAAGCTGTTTTGAGTTAAGCTGGATTGAATTTCCGTACTTGTCTGTGATGATTGAGGGATCATAAATAATCTCACTTGAAGTTTCGATTTCAGGACTGCCACTAATTTCTATTGCCTGCACTACTGGATTTTTAGCTGCTCTCATATTGTTTAAAACTGCGCGAAGTCTAGCGCGCTCAGAATCTGAAATTGCCATGATTGATTTTCCTGTTAAGTTCCGGGTTTAAACTTTTGTGCCATGTCCCATCTCAGTTTAGCCCTGAGAAATTCAAACTTGGTTGCATACTGTTCTTGTTTAGGTCTTTCTTCAGGAGCAGAATCAACTAACGCTTTCAGATTAGCTGCCTCTGCCGTAGAAGATTCTTCTAAGATAGCGTAAGTAGATTTTAAGTCATCGCTTCCTATTCCCAAGAAGTTATTTTGCTTTTCGCTTGCCGATCTAAGAACTTTGAATAGTGTGCTTGAATATATTGATCCGTATGGAATATGATCTTCGCAATGGTCTAACAGTTCCTTCAAATCCTTGGCTGGAATAGAATAAAGATATTCGTTCCTGGTCGATTTATGAATGATTGATTTCCAGTATTCTCCCAAAGGAATTGGGAGTCCAGAAACAGGTGATTTCATCAAGAAAGAAGGAAAGTTTCCAGCAGTTGCGGCCCAATCTGCTAACTGTCCCGCGTATTCTGAAACAGCTTTGTGAGGATTTTTAATCATCCTTTGCAAAGCTGCTTCTCTTTTAATTAGTTTGGATGAATCATGAGCTGATTTATATCCATCCAAGAAGTCTTGATATGAATCATTCCAGCACTCAATCCAATGAAACACATTTTCTAGGTTTCGTGTATCCGAGGAAATTACAAACGTGGGAAACACCACAGCAGGATTAACAACTGTGTTAATTTTGATTACTGTGCGAACCAGAAATTCCATGTTGTTTGCCACAATGGCATCAGTTTTATCTGTGCGAAAGACAGGAACTCTAAATTCCACTTGCTCAGAGGAATACAACAAAGAAAGAAATAATAAATAAGAATCTGTATTTGTTAGCTCAGATGCTCCCCACTTTTTAGTGTAAGAGAGCAGGCGCTTTTGGGGTAAATTAAATACAGGATGATATGCTTCTTTGGAATAGAAAGTCCCTGGAAAGTGGGAGCATTCAAACTCTATTCCAGAAAGAGAACACAGAATTTTCATCAGATATATCTCCTAATGTGGTCCCAGAAGCGGGAATCGAACCCGCAAAGATTTCTCCGGCGGATTTTAAGTCCGCTGTGTTTACCTATTTCACCATTCTGGGAAAGTTGCAAAAAAATCTGTTTTACTTTTGAGAAGAATTCAGAAAAAGAGCAACGGCTTGTTTTACAATCTCATCGCTCCATTTTCCTTTTAACTGCTCTGCTATCCAGTGGATAGTTCTAAACTGATTTTCTTCTAGGAAGAAATAACATTCTACTGCCTGAATTTCAGGGTGCTCTATAAGGCTCTCCCTGAAATTGTAGTCCGGAGATGTTTCTATCATTTTAGGTCCTATTTTTTACTTGAGAGTTTTCGTATTCAGCTTCTTCTTCAGTTGTCATTAAATCATTTACATAACGATAATTATATACACGACTTAATTCATGGACTGTACAAAGACTAGCATTAGCTTCCCATTTCACGTATATGTTATAATCAGAAGCTGAATTAATAATTTCTGAGACTAATGGCGGATCTAATTCCAGTTTCTGAGCTAATGTGGGCCTGGGAGACCCGTTATAATTCTCTTTCCTCAATCCATGCTCTATATCAAGAATAAATTTGTCTATATATCTTAATAAAAGAATAGTTGAGGGGCGGCTATTTAGCTTTACACTATCTGAAATACATTTTAAATCAGATAGTGTGAAATATGGTCGATATTTCATGGTATTTATTCTTTTGCTTCCAGTTCTTTAGCAGCAATTGCAGCCTTAACAGCAGCAACAGCAGTTTTAACAGCAACATCATTAGCAGCAACCGCAGTTCTAGCAGCCTCAACAGCGGTTCTAGCATTAGTAACCGCAGCCTTAGCAGTAGCAACCGCAGCCTTAGCAGCCTCAACATTCTTATCGTAAATACTTTTATCCACTTATGTTCTCCAAAAGTTGATGTAATTTCGGGGATACTCTGGATTATAAATCCATTATTGTATCCACATAGACTGTTCTAGCTGATCTATGTGGATAATAAATAGACTTGAGTGAAAATCAAGACGGCAATTCCACTTGCTTAGTGACCGGGTTGAAGTGAGCCAGGCAAAGAATCATGAATTGTTTATTCTTTTCTACTTGTACTGCAGCATTAGCAGCAGCAGCGTCAGCCTTAGCAAAATAATTAGCAGCATGATCAGCATCATAATTAGCAGCAGCAGCGTCAGCATTAGCAAAATAATTAGCAGCAGCAGCAGCAGCATAATTAGCAGCATTAACAGCAGCATAATTAGCATTAGCAGCGTCAGCCTTAGCAACCTCAGCAGCATTAGCAATATAATCAGCATAATCAGCAGCATAATCAGCATGATCAGCAGCATACTTAGCAGCATGATCAGCAGCATAATTAGCAACATAATCAACAGCATCATTATAATTAGCAACAGCCCTAGCAGCCGCCTTGGCAGCAGTCTCAGACTTTTGGCTGTAAAAAGTATTAAAATTACTGATCGAATCTGCGCAAAGTCTTGCAAACTCTGCTATTATTTGTATTTCCCCTTTCCTTTGCGATAACAGCCAACAAATATCAGATATATTGTTTGACTTTACTGCATCGACGATTGGAAAGAGAATAGAGTCTGATTCTGTTTTGTTTTGTCCTATGAGAATTCGTCTCCAACCAGACCAACAAGGCTTGAAAGATTCTATTTCTGCAAGAGAAGTAAACAGGACAGGATAAGGTGAAAACTGTGTATTCATGATAGGGATTTCCTAGTTAAGAAATTCAATTGCGTTGAAATACTGATCGTAACAAACTGTAGCAAATGCTTGAAAGTAAGTCCACGGGTCAACTACAGGAAAAGCAGTTGCAAGTAATTGATAAGCATCTTCCGCTGCATCATGCGAAGAAAACACTAGCAGAGAAGAAGTATCAGAATGCGGATGTTGGACTTGAGTGAATATCATGCCGGAATCTCGACGTGATTAGTGATCGGATTGAAATGGGACAAACAGAGAATCATAAATTGTTTATTCTTTTCTGTTTGTACTGCGGTAGCAGCCTCATAAATAGCAGCATAATCAGCAATATAATCAGCATTATCAGTAGCAGCAGCAGCAGCATAAATAGCAGCATAATTAGCATTTTCAGCAGCCTTAGCAGCAGCATAAGTAACAGCATTAGCAGCAATAACAGCATAAGTAGCAGCATTTCTGCTATAGCTATTATTTAAATGACTCACTGAATCTGCGCAAAGTCTTGCAAACTTTACTGCAACTTGTATTTCTGTTTTCCTTCTCCTCAACAGCCAACAAATATCAGACATACTGTTTGATTCTACTGCATCGAGGATTGGAAACAAAACAGAATCAGCTTCCAGTTTCTTTTGTCCTATGAGAATCTGTTTCCAACCATTATCACAAGGATTAAAGGACCAGATTTCGTCAAGCGAAGTAAGCAGGACAGGATGATTGGAAGAAAGTGTATTCATGATATAGACTCTGGTAAGGAAAACATGGGTTGAGTGATTGTTAGGGTAATCTGGATTGATAATCCATTATTGTATCCACGAGAATAATTGAATAATTCAGGTGGATACTAAATAGACTAGCAGAGTGGTCCGGGATTATTTAATCCTCTTATGCACACTTGTTTG
>Ga0163153_10001059_pt1 | contig 45144 bp, 33 predicted proteins | sample OliLakLV19MP6IB1_FD_148629 | JGI IMG/M metagenome (GOLD analysis project Ga0163153, IMG submission 148629) | Freshwater microbial mat bacterial communities from Lake Vanda, McMurdo Dry Valleys, Antarctica - Oligotrophic Lake LV.19.MP6.IB-1 | ecosystem: Environmental > Aquatic > Freshwater >... | reverse complement strand
GCTTCACCGCGCTGTCGCGGTATTCAGGCGAGTACTTTCGTTGGGGCATCCGATGAACCTCCCTTGGCGGCGACCGAGGAGCATTCTCCTCTCGATCGCCCCTGTCCACCGGAAGTGGGCAAGCTCAATTGTCCTCGACTCGCATGATGCGATCAAGGCGGATCATCCCCACTGCCCGAGCAGGATGGCGAGATCAGCGCCATTCACCACTCCATCCCAATCGAGATCGATTTCACAGAACTGTGGCTGACCGCACGGGCCCCAGGAGCCCAGCAGCACCGCGAGATCGGCGCCATCGACGACGCCGTTGCTGTCGATGTCAGCAGGCTTGACGGCGCGGAACCAGACGCGCGCGTAGGGCGACGAAAGGAAATGAGCCATCAGCATGTCGGCGACTTTCGCGACACCTGACATCGATGGATGTGTGCCGTCTGCGTTGAGGTCGGTGCACTCCCAGATCAAGCCGTCACTTCGTGGCGTGAGGCCATCGGCCCAGAGATAGGGACCCCACACGAGCACCGGCGCATCCGTGCCCGCGAGCAGCGGACCGAATCCATCGCTCGGCGCACTGCCGCTCTGCTGCGAAATCTGCTCCGCGATCGCCCACTTCACACCGAATCCGCTCTCAAAGGCGTAAGGCTCTGGGTTGAGCTGGGTGCTTGCGTACCCGGCGTAGATCCGACTGGAAACGAATGCGAGTCGGCAGTTCGGGTAGCGAGTCTTCACGGCTCGCGAGATGCCCGCGATCTGCTTCGACAACGTGTGCGCGTCGGCTCCTGCAGCAGGTAGCGCAACCGTCGGTCCCGGATTCGCGACCTTGATCCACACCACTTGCACCTGCGCCTCGGTCAAGCCCTTCGGCGCAAGCTCCATATCGCGCACTCGGTTGTAGTTCGGATCCGCGGCGTCGTCCCAGGTCGCGGCCGACTGTCCTCCAGCGGCGCCATCGACGATCGTCAACCATGTGTGATCCACATCGGTGCTCGCCTCGGCCTTGCCCATGAATGACGAAGGCGAGCAAGGTGGACCACCACCACTGCAGAATTCCTGCGTGGTGTTGCTCATGCCGATCGAGAGCATCACGATCTTGCCGCCGGCGAGCGCGATGGTGCCGTTCGTCAATCGCGGCTGAATGGCCACACCGTTCTGTCGCGCCAGATTGTGATGCGCGAGCGGCGGCACATTGAGACCACCCGGGTAGAGACCGCCTTGGAACTGACCGAGATAGAGACCCGCGCCGAGATCGTTGATCGGAGTGCGGTTGACCGAGATTTCGTCGCAATCAGCGAGCGGTGCCGCCATGGCGCCGCCGAAGCAGACGATCATCGCGAGCAACGCCACACGAGTGCGGCACCTTGAACGCAGCGCGCGTGAGTCTCGGTCGAAAGGAAACTGAGTCTTCGTGCTCGTGGTCATGGCGACTTCCTCCTGCGGTGCTCGCGCGGCCGAGCCGCTCGTGCAACAGGCACAGGCGGCCGAACGCGGTGACACAGACGTGACCCAACGCGTGCCGCCTGGAGCAATTGCAGGCTTTTTTCGCGGTGCGCGCAGACCGCGGACCTTGGCACTGCGGTACGCCGGCCGCATCCGGGCGGCTCACTTCAATCGTTCAATCACCGCATCGGCGAACTGCTCGGTGCCGAGTTCGCCGCCGAGATCGCGCGTCTTCCTTCCGTCGATGAGCGCGCGGTTGTATGCCTCGCGGATGCGCGTGGCGATGGTGCCCGCCTCTGCATCCGCGCGTGTTGCCGCAAGATGATTGAGCAGCATCACGGCGCTCATGAGCAGCGAAAGCGGATTGGCAACACCCTTGCCTGCGATGTCGGGGGCGCTGCCGTGCACCGCTTCGAACACTGCATCGGTGTCACCGTAGTTCGCGCCCGGCGCCACGCCGAGACCGCCGACGAGTCCCGCGCAGAGATCGCTCACCACATCACCGTAGAGGTTCTCCATCAGGATCACTTCGAAGCGCGTCGGATCCTGCACGAGCCTCATGCACGCTGCGTCGATGATGAGCTCCTCGTATTCGATCTGCGGGAACTTCGCGTCACGCACCTCACGGGCGCAGCGGATGAAGAGCCCATCCGTGAGCTTCATGATGTTGGCCTTGTGGAAGACGCTGACCTTGGGCCGATCGCGCGCCGTTGCGTAGGTGAACGCGAACTCGGCGATGCGCCGACACGCCGGTTCGGTGGCGACCTTGAGACTTGTGACGACGCCCTTGGTGATTTCGTTCTCGATGCCGGCGTAGAGCCCCTCGGTGTTCTCACGCACGATGACGAGATCCACGCCATCGAATCGCGTCTTCACGCCATCGAGCGATCGCACGGGCCGCACCGCCGCAAAGAGATTGAGCTTCTTCCGCAGCGCGACGTTGACGCTCGCGAATCCGTCGCCCACGGGCGTCGTGCAGGGACCCTTGAGCGCGATGCCGCACGCGCGGATCGCGTCGATCGTCGCGGCGGGCAGCGTCTCCTTGGCGCCGCGCTCGACGGCGCCGAGCCCCGCGTGATGTTCGTTCCACTCGAACTTCGCGCCGGCGGCGTCGACGATGCGCAGCACTGCGCGGCTCACTTCGGGTCCGATGCCATCTCCGGGAATGAGCACAGCGTGACGAGTCATGGTCTCTCCGGGTTCATGCGTGGGCAGATGACGATCATGGGAGGAGCGAGCGCGGGCCGAGCGCGGGCCGAGCGCGGGACGAGCGCGGGGCGAGCGTGGATCACGCGAGTCTCGGAACGGCGGGCGCGAATCGTCGAGGTTACCATCGGCGCCGCTTCGCATGAACAGCGCGACGATCGAACTCGACTGCGTGATCTTCGGAGGCGGCGCGGCAGGACTCTTCACACTCGATCGACTTCGAGCGGCGGGTCTCTCGGCGCTCGTGCTCGAGAGTGCATCGCTTGGCGCGGGGCAGTCACGCTGTGCACAAGGCATTATCCACGGCGGGACCAAGTATTCACTTGCGGGCTTGCTCGCGGCCGACTCGCGTGCGCTCTCGCAGATGCCGGAGCGCTGGCTGCGGATGGCCGAAGGAGCGGAGACGCCGTCGCTCAAACACGCGCGTCTGCGCAGCCGACACTGCTGGCTCTGGAGGAGCGATGGCATCGCCGCCCGCGTCGGCATGCTCGGCGCGAAGTTGGCGCTGCGCTCGCGGCCTGAGGAAGTCGCGGTCGAAGAGCGACCGGAGGTGCTTCGCGATCGCCCGGGTGCCGTGCTGCGGCTGCCCGAGCCGATCTTCGATCCTTGCTCCGTGCTCGAAGCGATCGCGGCAACACATCGCGGGTTCGTGGCGCGGTACCGCGCGGAGAGTCTGGAAGTCGTCGACCAGGGCGATCCGAACGACCGCTCGCGTGCTGATGATCACTTGAGCCTGCGCGTCGAAGTGGAAACAGCCTCGCCCGCACTGTCCGCGCCCGAGGGCGGAGGCGTGACGAGCGACGCACGCGCGGTCCCCACTGCGCCGGCTCGCACGACCCGATCACTCTCGATTCGCGCGCGCAGTGTGATCCTTGCCGCAGGTGTCGGCAACGAGCAGCTGCGCGAACGCTTCGGACGACCCGAAGGCCGAACACAGCGTCGCCCGTTGCACCAGGTGCTCGTTCGATCCTCTTCCCTGCCATGGCTCGATGGGCACTGCATCGACGGTGATACGACGCGCGTCACCATCACAAGCGATCGCGACGAGAACGGACGCATCATCTGGCACATCGGCGGGCGACTGGCCGAAGAGGGCGTGGCGCTCGATCGCGCGGCGCTGCTGCATCGCGCCGTCGCCGAAGTTCGCGCTGTGCTGCCCGATGCCGCACTTGACGACACCGAATGGGCCACCTACCGCGTCGATCGTGCAGAGCTGCTCGAAGGCGGCCGGCGCCCCGACGATGCGCGCCTCATCGAAGAGGGCGCGGTGCTCTCCCTCTGGCCGACGAAATTCGCACTGGCACCGCGTGCGGCGGAGTTGACACTCGCGGCGGTGCAGAAGCGATTCGCGCCGGCGCCGATGAACGCCGACTCGGCGGAGGTTCGCGGTATTGAACTCGCTCCGCCAGCAGCCGCGCCGCCGCCGTGGCATGATGCAATCGAATGGACCCGCGCGCCGTGAAACCGAACGACCTGCCGCGCCGGCCATTCGCCGCGATCGAGCGTGAGGTCGCGGTCATCGCCTTCGGCGCCTTCAAGATCGGGCGCGTCGATCCGGGAAAGTACGACCGACCCTATTCACTTCCATCGGAAGTGGAAAGCGCTCGTCTGCTCGAGGGTGTACTCGCGCTCGGCATCGATCTCATCGACACGGCGCCCGCCTATGAACTGAGCGAGTCGCGCATCGGTGCCGCGCTCGGTCACCAGCGCAGCGACTTCGTCATCTCGACGAAGGCCGGCGAGACGCGCGAGGACGGCGCGTCTCTGTACGACTACTCCGAGCGCGCCATCGAAGCGAGTGTCTGCCGCAGTCTCGTCCGTCTTCGCGCCGAGTCGCTCGATGTCGTCTTCATCCACTCCGATGGCAAGGACCTCGATGTGCTCGGCAACACGCCGGCGGTGGCGGTGCTCGATCGACTGCGCCGACAGGGACTGCTCCGCGCCGTCGGTTTCAGCGGCAAGAGCGTCGACGGCGGACTCGCCGCAGTCAACGATCCGCGCATCGATGCCGTCATGGTCGAGTTCAATCCGAATGCGACGGGATCGCTGCCGGTGATCGAGGCGGCGGGACGCTTGGGCAAGGCGGTGCTGGTGAAGAAACCGCTGGCGCAAGGCAGACTCACCCCCGCCGTCGCCATCCCGTTCATTCTGCAGCGACCCGAAGTGACATCGATCGTGATCGGATCACTCGATCTCGATCATCTCAACGAAGCGTGTCGCATGGCGTCATCAGGCACACCGATCCCCGGATGATCGCGCTCGACCCACATCGCCCGTTCGGGATCACGAGCTCCGCGGTGGAATCACGAGCGCGGCACCGATCCTGAGTCGGCTTGGATCGTCGCCGATGGTCGTGCGATTCGCCTCGAAGATCCGCCGCCAGGCGCTCTCCGCCTTCGTTCCGTAGAACCGATCTGCAATCGACGCGAGCGTGTCGCCCTTCTGGATCGTGTATCGACCGGCCGCCGTACCTGTCGGCTCGGTCACGATCGGTGCGACAGGCGTCGTGGGCGTGGCGGACTCGCTCGATGTCGCGCTCGCGGGCAACGACGTGTCCTGCGCAGGAAGTCTGATCCGCTGTCCGATCGCGAGACGCGCGGGATCGACATTCGGGTTCGCGGCGGAGATGAGCACGACCTTGCGTCGATCGCCGAAGTACTCCTCCGCAATCGAAGTGAAGGTGTCACCCTCGATGATCGTGTACTCGCGCGCGGGACTCGGCGCCGGCGCACTCGTTCGAGGTGCGGGAGCAACCGGTGGCGGGGTCACGGGTGCGACAGTGGGCGTGCTCGGTGCACTCGCCGCGCCGGGCGTCGTACCTGCCGCGCTCGGCGAGCCTGTCGAACCGGTCGGCGTGACGGGCGTCGTTCCTGTCGCCGTCGTGGCAGCGTCGGGACCGACAGGCGCGCCGGTCGTCGTCGGTGATGGCGTGCCACTGTTGCCGGAGGTGCTCGGCGCACTCGATGGTGCCGCTGTCGAGCCAGCTGCGCTCGGCTCACCGGCTGTTGACGGCGTTGCGGTCGGTCGCGACGGTGGCGTGCTTGCCGCTGGGCGATCCGCAGTGCGCGGTGTCACCGTTGGTGTCGTCGACGGCGTGGTCGGCGTGGTCGGCGCTACTGGTTTCTTCGCGCCACCCGGCGGGAAGAATGCCATGTAGAGGCCGGCGGCGGCAAAGATCAAGACGAGCGCGACGACGAGCTTGGCACCATTGTTCATGACAACCTCCTCCTTGAGGACTGCGTGGCTCAGAGCGGATGGGCGAGCGCCGCCGTGCCCGGCCGTGCGTCCGGCGAGGACTGCTCATCGGAATCTCGGCCAGCGTACACAAGCGGCGCCGCGATCGCGATGGAACTGAACGTGCCGGCGATGAGGCCGACGAGCAGCGTCATGCTGAACGGTCGGATCGCCTCGCCGCCGAAGGCCACAAGAATGACGGCCGAGAGGATCGTGGTACCGCTGGTCAGGATCGTTCGGCTGAACGTCTGATTGATGGCGTCGTTCACGACTTGCTTCGAGGCATAGGTCATGCGGCCGCGTCGTTCGCGCACGCGGTCCAGGATGACGATGCTGTCGTTGATGTCGTATCCGACGATCGCCAGCAGACCCGCAATCACATTGAGGTCGATGCGGAAGTCCTGAACGCCGATCGAGGCTCCGAACTCCGTCATCGCCAGCCACTCGCTGGCCGCGAGGAAGCCGAGGCAGACGCAGATGTTGAAGCTGAGCGAGAGGATCGTGCCGATCGAGTATCGCAGCGATCCGAATCGGATCCAGATGTACCCGAGCATCAACAGCATGCTGAGGCAGATCGCAATGATGGCGTTGGCGAGCAACGACTGCGCCACGCTCGGCGAGAAGCTCGCCACCTGATCAAGTGAGGTCTCCTGCGCCAGTGCTTGCGCCACGAGCCCCCACTCGCGCTTGGCGAGTCGTTCATCCCATGTCTCCAGCGGAACCTTCGGCAGGTTCACGGTCGGGTCACTCACCAGGATGACGACGCTGCGATAGCCGCGCTCCGGGAACGCGGGATCGACCGCGTCGAGCCCGATCACGCGCGTTTCGCGCCCCGCCACATCGGAGAAGTCCGGCTGCGTGCGCATGCGCGACAGTCGTCCGCTCGCTTCATCGAGCGTGATCGGCGGCTCGATGTCCTCAAGCATGATCGCGACACCGCCGCGAAGTCGTCCGACAGGATCGGTGATCTCGGGGCGACCGATGACCTCGCCGACGACGCGCTTGTCGATCGGTCGCGTGAAGGCCGTGTGATCGCCCTCGGCACCCTTGAAGGTGCGCGAGAGCTGCGCGTCCAGTTCGTTCGCGAAGGCGCCGGCGAGCGTCTGGATCGCTTCGTTCGTAATGGCGCTCTCTGCAACCGCTTCCGGTGGATTGCCGACCTTGACCTGGAAGCTGCTTGCCTTGAAGTCAGAAGTCTGATCGCCGAGTGTGAGCACTCCGGCGGTGCGGAATTGACCGCTCACCGACTCTGGCAGCGCGGCGCGACCTCGCTCGTGCAGGCGTCGCTCGACCTCCTGGCGGCTGAGCAGGATGCGACCTTCGGTGGAGCATGGACCGGTTGGCACGCGCATCGCCGTGCCCGCAGCGAGCGCACCGAAATCGACGTTCGGATTGAGCGCTTCGATCGCCTCCGCAGGCACGCCGGGTGTCCGCGCAGCAATCGACGCCGCCGTCTCTCCCGCTTGCGTCGTGTACGACACCGTGTCGACGCGCTTCGTGGTCATCGTCATCGACACGCCACCGCGGAACTCCGTGTCGAGCATCGCGGAGCCGCGCGAGAAGACGAGACCGAGCGCGATGGCCGTGAGCGTGATGGAGATGCCGAAGAGCAGCGGCCGCAGGCGAATCCAATCGACGCGAGGAAGGATCCAGCGATTGACCGCCGGGAAGACGGTCGTGATCATCGGCAGCGTGCGAGCGCCGTACCAATCCGTGTAGATCTTCATCAGCACGCGCGTGACCCAGACGCCGCCAAGCACGGTCGCGAACGCACCGATCATCATCGTCACGCCGAAGCCCTTCACCTCGGCACCGGCGAAGTAGATCAGCACGATGCAGATCATCACGTTCGTCACATTGCCGTCGAGAATGGCGCTGAACGCGCGACTGAATCCGAGACGCGCGGCATTCCGCAGCGGCTCCTTGTTGATCACGATCTCTTCGCGCATGCGCTCGAAGATGAGCACGTTGGCGTCGACCGCCATGCCGATGGCCAGCGCGATGCCCGCCAGGCCGGGCATCGTGAATGTCGAGTCGATGAAGGCCATCATTCCGAAGATGCAGAGAATGATGAAGCCGAGCGCGATGTTCGCGATGATGCCCGCCACCAGGTAGTAGGCGAGCATCAGGAGCGCCACGGCGATCACGGAGTACAGAACCGCCGTGAGTCCGCGGACGAGATTGTCGGCACCGAGCGACGGACCGAGCACATTGACGGAGATCGGTTCCGGCGAGAGTTGTCCCGCCAGTGCACCAGCCTGCAGCACGCGCGTCAGGTAGTTGATGTCATCGCGGCTGAACGAGCCGGTGATGATGCCGCGTTCGCGGATGGTGCTGTTGATGTTGGCGGCCGTGTAGACCTGCTTGTCGAGCAGCACCGTCATCGGCTTGTTGAGATTGGTGGAGGTGAGCACGCCCAGCATCTGCCCACCGGCCGAGTCGAGCGCGAAACTCACGGCAGGACGGCCGAGTTCGTCCGCGTCCGGCCGCGCCGCGATCATCGCCCACGGTCGATCGGGCGAATGGACCATGCTCTTGCCCTCGGTCACATAGAGCAGCAGATAGGTCTCGCCCTCGAAAACGCCTGCGACCATGTATCGACGCGACGCGAAGAAGGGCACCGGGTCGGCGCGTGCCGCAGCGAGCAGCTCCGGCGTGTCGGCCCACTGCTTGATGTCCTGAACCTTGAACCAACGAGCGACCGCGGAATCCGTCGACTCCGGTCCGCGCTCCGTGAGCTGCGTGCGCAGCTCCTGCGGATTGACGCCTTCCGGATTGCGACTGTCGACGGCAATGTTGAATTCGAGCACGCCCGCGCCGCGGAAGAGGCGCTTGAGATCCTCCGGGCTGTCGAGACCGGTGCGACGCGTTTCGTACGCGTGCCACGACTCCAGCATCCGGTCGAACTCGGGCGCCAGCCACCCCAGTTCCTTCCGCACGAGCTCCAGTTCCACTTCGCGATCGCTTGGACCCATCACCACATTGCCCGACTCGTCGATGATCGGCTTGCCGGTGACCGGATCGAGCTTCGCCCTGGGCTTGTTCGGCAGCGCGAGCGTTCGAGTCAAGCGCCGTTCGGAGACGCCGAAGGTCGCGAGCGCCTCGGCCCCCTGCTCGAGCGCGACTTCGGCTTCGGCGAGTTCGGCGACGGCCGCTTGCTCCGCCTCTTTGTCGCCGGCATCACGCGCGGTCTGAATCTGGGTGCGCGCTGCAACGGCGCTGGACGCTGCTGCTTCGAGCGACTGAAGCTTCGCCCGCCGGGCTTCGTCGGCGCCGCCGTAGCGCGCGGCAGCATTGCCGGTGTTGGCGGCGGCCAGGATCTCATCCTGATCGATGCGCGAGGCGCCGAGCAGCGCCGCGAGCGCCGCTCGGAAGGTGACCTGAAGCTGCTGCACTTCGGGGCTCGGCAGCGGCATCACCACTTCGATGCGGTTGAATCCCTGCGGCAGGAACGAGATGTCGAAGGTGCCCTGCGGATTGGCGCGGTTCTTGAGTACCTCGATGACTTCGCGAATGACCGTCGTGTTGTCGGCGTTGGGCGGAATCTCAACCGAGTAGATGAGACTCACGCCACCGCGCAGATCGCGTCCGAGGCGCAGCGCTTCCTTCGGCGGATAGAGCAGGTAGACGAAACACGCGGCAAGGAGCGCGATGAGAGCGAGCTGGAAACCAGTACGTTTCATGGGATGCAGAAGCGGGCAGTCAGGCGTCCGGACCGATCAGACGACGAAGGTCCGACGACTGCCGAGCGCCCTAGTAATGATTCAGGACTTGGTCTCGCTGCCGCTTGGCTCAGCGGTTTCCTCCAGCACTTGCTGGACGGACTCGCGCGAGAAGGTGATGCGAGTGTTCGAACTCTCGTCGACCTTGAGCACGACGGTTCGAGGCTTGATCTCGACAACCGAGCCGATGATGCCGCCGGACGTCATGACGCGATCATGCTTGCGGAGCGCTCCGAGCATCGTCTCCCGCTGCTTTCGCTGCCGGCGTCCCGTGAAAATGGTCATGATGAACATGACCGCGATCACGGCCAGGATCATCAGGAAGAGCGTGCTGTTGCCGGCGGCGTCGGCCGGCCGCCCGGTGGTCGCACCCGGAGTACCCGGAGCCGCGGTCCCCGCCGCGCCGTCTGCAGGTGCGCCGCCACCGACGGCCTGATCGAGCGGCGTTCCTTGAAGTGCGAGGACCAAGTGCGTTGACGGGAGATCGAGCATTCAGCTTCCTTCCACAGGGTGCGACAGGCAGGGCCACGCCCCCCTGATCGAAGACCACGCATCATCCCGGATGGCGGCACGAATGTCCAGCAGCAGCCGTTGGAAGTGTCGGAGGTTGTGGACGCTGGCGAGCATCGGCCCGAGCATCTCCTCGGCTTGAAAGAGATGGCGGAGGTAGCCCCGACTGAACCCGCCCGCGCAGACCTCGCAATCGCACGCGGTATCGATCGGTTCCTGATCGTCGGTGAAACGCGCGTTCCGCAGTCGAAGCGGGCCGTGCCGCGTGAAGACGAGCGCGTTGCGCCCACTGCGCGTCGGCAGCACGCAGTCGAAGAGATCGACGCCCGATTCGACCGCCGTCACGATGTCCCGCTCGTATCCGACGCCCATCAGATAGCGCGGCTTGGCGTCGGGAAGAAGCGGCGCCGTGAACCGCACCACGCGCGCAATCTCCTCCGTCGTTTCACCCACCGCCACACCGCCGATCGCGTACCCGGGCAGTTCGATGGCGCAGGTCTCGTCGACCGACTTGCGGCGCAGATCGAAGTCGGTGCCGCCCTGCACGATGCCGAAGAGCGCCTGTCGATCAGGTGCACGATGCGCCGCCACGCAGCGGCGCAACCAGCGCACGCTGCGCTCCACCGCTTCGCGCCGCCGAGCGGCGAGATCGATCGGTTTGCGCACGCGCGTCGAGCGAAGCGTCTGTTGCGCGGGCGCCGGCCTCGACGACGGGTCGTCGGAGCGCCCCCCGCGCTCGTGCTCCGAGGGCGTCGATGCCTGCTCCGTCGGCGGGCAATCGTCGAACGCCATGATGATGTCGGCGCCGAGATCGTTCTGCACGGCCATCGACGACTCCGGTCCCATGTGCACGCGTGCGCCGTCGACGAAGCTGCGGAAGGTCACGCCGTCTTCGTCGATCGCGTTCGACGCGCTCATCGAGAATGCCTGGAAGCCGCCCGAGTCGGTGAGGATCGGCCCATGCCAGCGCATGAATTCATGCACGCCGCCGAAGCGCTTCACGCGCTCGGCGCCCGGGCGCAGCATGAGGTGGTAGGCGTTGTTGAGAATGCACTGTGCGCCGGTCGCGCGCACCTGCGCGGGTGTGAGTCCCTTCATCGCCGCCGCGGTCGCGACGGGCATGAACGCCGGCGTCTCGATTACACCATGCGGTGTCTCGATCCGGCCGGTGCGGGCCGCCGTGCCGGTTGCGCGAGCCGTGATGTCGAATCGAAGAGCCATGGGTCGCGCGGCGCCTATCGCGTCCCGCGAGGGCGTCGCAGCGTCGCCTGTTCGGCGGTCGTGAGCGACTGGATGCCCTGCTGTTTCACCTTGTCCAGGATGCGATCGACCTCGACGCGTTCGGCCGCGGGATCCACCGCCGTTGCCGTGCGCTGTTGCCGCGATCGGCTGGTCGGGTCGGCGCGGCCGAGGAAGTCGAAGAAGCCGTGCAGATGTCGAGGATGTCGAATGAAGTAGAAGCCGGCGATGGCGCCGCCGAGATGCGCGGCTTCGCCTCCCGCATTCTGCCAGCGAAGGATGATCGAGAGGAGCGCGATGCCGACCAGCGCATACGCGAGCGTGTCGAGTCGCATCGGCAGCACGCCGTAGACGGCCACGCGCTCGTGCGGAACGATGTACGCACCGGCCATGAGGATGCCGAAGACGCCGGCACTCGCACCGACCAGCGGCGTCTGCGGATCGTTGAAGAGCAGAAACGGCATCCACTGCGCCGACTGCGGACCGAAGAGAGTGACCACCTGCGATCCGGCAGCGTTCAACAGCAGATACATGAGCGCGCCACAGATTCCGCAGAGCAGGTAGAAGGCGAGATAGCGCTTCGAGCCGAGCGTGCGCTCCACGATCGGGCCGAAGACCCAGAGCCCGATCATGTTGAACGCGAGATGCCAGATGCCGCCATGCAGGAACTGGAAGCCGAGGAAGCGCCAGAACTCGAATCCGCGCAGTGAACCGTCCGGCGCACGCTCGACGAGTGCGCTGCTCGTTGAGAAGTGAAGCAACGAGTTGAGGAACGGGACCGCTCGCGATGTTTCACGCGCCACGGGGCGGCCGGCATCGTCCGTCAGAATTCGCACGCTGCGCATGCCGGGCTGCACGCGCCGACCCGCCGGTGCAAGCACTTGCATCGGGCCCGGCTTCAGCTTCTTCAGCAGCGCCACTTCCTCGGCCGCGTTGCCTGGATTCACTCCGATCGCCCACGCAACCGTCTCCGGCTCCCAGCGCACCGGCAGGAAGTCATCGATGACGAAGACGCCGGCACAGATGATGATCAACCACGCGGTCACGGAGAGTCCGCGACCGCTCCGGAGCGTCGGCGCGAATGACGATCGTCCAGCGCCCGCGCCTGCCTTCATGTATCCGCGATCGGCAATGCCCATTGGGTCGCACTCTACTGGCCGCGGCGGCGCTTCGTGGCTCGCTTCAAAAAGCGGCGTTCGGCCCATGTGAGTGCGCTGCGACCGTCGCGGCCGATCTTGACCAGAATGGCATCGAGTCGAGCGTCTTCGCTCGCCACGGCTTCGCGGTGCTTCGATTCGCGCTCGGCCCGTTGCTGGGCTCGCCGTTCCAGAGCGCGCTGCTCGTTCACGGCGCGGGTCTGCTCGAATCCGCTCTCCATCGCGTCCGCAAAGTCGATGCGTCGAAGCGACACAAAGCAGGTAATGGCGCAGAAGACGGCGATCGCGGCGAGCAGCCAGCTTGCCATCACCACCGCCACGATCGCCAGCACGATCGCTCCGATCACACCGACGCGCGAAGCCGTTCGCGTCGCCTCCGAGAAGTCGAGTTGCCGCGCGAGCAATGCGCGAAGCACTTGACCGCCGTCGAGCGGGAAGATCGGAAGCATGTTGAGCAGCAGCAGCACCCAGTTGATCCAGTGCACGATGAAAACGGTCTCGAGCACGCGACCCGGCATGCCGGCGAAGGCGGCGGGGCTGAGCGGATTGGGGAAGAGCACGGAGGCTTTCCAGCCGACGGTGAGACCCAACACGATGGCGCAGACGATCCAGATCGCCACATTCACGAGCGGACCGCCGAGCGACGTCCAGAGCTCGGCTCGCCAGTTCCGCGGTGGATCGCACATGGCCAGACCACCGAGCGGCCACAACAGGATCTCATCGGCTTCGCCTCCGCAGCGCCGACACGCGATGACATGCCCGAACTCGTGCGTCAGCACGATCAACAACAGCGTGCCGAGCACCACCAGCGTGTGCCACAGATCGAACGGGGTCGCCGCGCCGGCGTTGGGATCGGCGATCACGCTCTTGATGAGCTCAATGACGATGACGACGAGGAAGAGCGCATGCACGCGCACCGTCACGCCGGCCGCATGACCGATCGGCACCGACCAACTCATCGGGTCGTCGAAGCGCGGTTGCGTCGTGCGCCAATCTCCGGCGATGCCGCCCCCGCGGGCTCGTCCGTCATCTCGATCGTCGTGTGCCATCACGGCGTGGAGAGCCTCCAGAGCGCGAAGGCGGCGATCGTCTTGCCGTCGCGCACTTGGCCGTCTCGGATCATGGTCTCGACCTGCGCCACCGGGAGACACTCGACTTCGATGCGTTCACCCGGCTCCAGCCGCTGCGCCACCGGCGTCAACTCGTCTGCGACGAACGCGTGCATGAGTTCATCGGCGAAACCGGGCGAGGTGTAGAACGCGCCCAGCGGTCGAATGCGCCCGGCGGCGTGCCCCGTCTCCTCCTCCAGTTCGCGCCCGGCCGCGACCGCAGGATCTTCGCCCCGCTCAAGCTTGCCGGCGCAGAACTCCCAGATCCAGGCGTCGATCGAGACGCGATGATTCCGGATCATGACGAGCCGACCATCGGGCAACTGCGGCACCACCACCACGGCGCCCGGGTGTCGGACGATGAGTCGTGACATGCCGCGCCCCTGTTCATCGTCGAACCGCAGGCGGTCGACGCTGAAGATCTCACCGTCAAGTACGCGCTCGACTTGCACTCGGGGAACCTCCGCGCGGATCATAGACCGATGTCGCCTGCACCGGACCCGATCGATGCCTCCGTTCCGCAGATGCGCGTCGTCGATCTGCACAAGAGCTTCGGTCGACTGCGCGTGCTCACCGGAATCTCAGTCGACTTTCCCCGCGGTCGAACCACGGTCGTGCTCGGACCGTCGGGTTGCGGAAAGAGCGTGCTGCTCAAGCATCTCGTGGCACTCGAGCGACCGACCAAGGGCGAAGTGTGGTTCGACACGACGCGGATCGATCGACTCTCCGACTCGGCACTGGGACCAGTTCGACGACGCATCGGCTTCCTCTTCCAGCAGAGTGCGCTCTTCGATTCGCTCACCGTCTTTGAGAATGTGGCGTTTCCGCTGCGCGAACACGGCATGCGGTCCCTCTCAGAGATGGAGGATCGTGTGGCGAGCGTGCTGCGCATGGTCGGGCTGCCGGAGAAGGCGAAGCAGATGCCCGCCGACCTTTCGGGTGGCCAGCGCAAGCGCATCGCGCTGGCGCGGGCGATCGTGCTCGAACCGGCCGTCGTGCTCTACGACGAACCGACGACGGGACTCGATCCCATCCGCGCCGATGTCATCAACGAGCTCGTGCTCAAACTCCGCGACGAACTTGGCATCACCAGCATCGTGGTCACGCATGATCTGCACAGCGCGTTCAAACTGGCGGATCGCATGGTGATGCTCAATGACGGCGTCGTGCGTCTGCAGGGTGATGCCGAGGTCTTCCGCGAGAGCACGGACGATCTCGTCCGCCGCTTCCTTGCCGGCGAAGCGCTGCCGGAGGAACTGGCGGAGATCCGAGGGAACGGCGATGATCAAGATGAGCATCTCCGCTCCGCCCGTTTCCGCTCCGAAAAGATCTGACCCGGACGCATCCTCCCCATGAACCCGCGGCTCCGCGACTTCATCGTCGGTCTCACTGCGATCATCGCTCTCGGCGGCTTCGCGTCGCTGCTGCTGCTCTTCGGTGAACTCGCGTCGCTCTGGCAGAAGCGCTACCCGATCGCCGTGCACGCGAACGCGAGCGCGGGACTTCGCGTCGGCAGTCAGGTGACGGTGAACGGCGTCGTGGTCGGAACGATCACCACGATCGAGCTTGATCTCGATGATCGCGCGTTTCCCGTCCGCATCATGGCGCTGATCAACGAGCGGTTCGACATCCCGCTCGATGTGCGTCCATCGGTGGGCATCTCACTTCTCGGCGGCGGCCAGCGGCTCGACTTTCTGGTGCCCCACGACGGCGCGGTCAACACGGAGATCGCCAGCCGTACGAGTGTCACGATCATCAACGGGCGATTCGAATCGCTCTCCGATCTCATCGATCATGTGAAGGTGGCGATCAACGACGCGCGCGGCACCTTCGGCAAACTCGATGGTCTGCTCGCATCCGCCGGCGGTGCCTTCGAGAACATCGGCGAGGCGGCGCAGCAAGCGAAGGCCACGCTGACCAAGGCCGACGACTGGCTCTCCGACGAACAGCTGCGCGAGGATCTTCGCGGCACGATCTTCAACGCAAGACAGGCCACGGCCGCGATCTCCCGCGTCGTCGAGGGCGTGGAGCAGGATGCGCCGAAACTCATGGCGAGTCTCACGCGCGCCAGCGATCAGGTGTCGAAGTCCCTTGCTGAGATCGACGCCTTGTTGCGTCAAGCGCGCGATGGACCGGGCACCGTCGGCCGCCTCATGAGCAACCCGGATCTCTACAACAGCCTCGACGACGCAGCGCGCCGGCTCTCTGGCGTGTTGCGTCAAGCACAACTCCTGCTTGAGAAGATCAAGCAGGAAGGACTCGATGTGAAGTTCTGAGAGGGCGCTGCACTCCGCGCACCTGCGACCGACCGAGTCGATCACAGGCGCGCGAAGCGCGATGATCCTGCGCTCATCCTGCGCTCATCATGCGCTCATCCTGCGCTCATCCTGCGCTCATCCTGCGCTCATCCTGCGCTCATCCTGCGCTCATCATGCGCCGAGGACAATCACTTCGACGCGCCGGCTCTTTGCCTTCGAATCGAGCGGCATGTCGGGGCCGAAGCTCACGAGCGCCATCTTCTTGCCGTCGAGCCCCTTGCCCACGAGGTACTCGCGCACCGTGAAGGCGCGATCGAATCCAAGGTGGTAGTTGCTCTTGAAGCCGCTCCGCTTGATGGGATCGGTGTCGGTGTAGCCGACGACTCGGATCTCGCGACCGGGATACTTCTCACGCAGTGCGGAGGCCACGCGATCGAGCGAGCGTCGCGCGTCGTTCTTGAGCGAGGTCCTGCCGCTGTCGAAGAGCACGTCACCGTCGATCGCGACACGCACTTCGTTGCCGAAGCGCGTCGCCGTCACACCAGCGATGCCTTCGAAGCCGCTCTCGTGTTGCGCCCCACCTCCTGCGGGCGCTGTGCCGGCACCGCGATCTGCGGCGTCCGCACGAGCCACGGCTGCGAGTCGCTCGCGCTCGAGTGACTCAAGCGCACCATTTCGATCCGCGAGTTGCTTGCGCAGGTCATCGGTCTCCTGCTTGAGCAGCGCGTTCTCATCCTTCTGCGCGTTGTCGCAGCCACCGAGCAGCACGAGTGCACACGCCACCGGCAGAACCAACATTCCGAATCGCTTCATGTTCAGACTCCTTTCCGAATCACCAGATCACTTCCGGACCCGATCGGGTCGCGTCGCACGGGCTCCGCCGCACGAATGCGGATTGCACCCGACGAGGAGTCTTTTGTAAAGAGCCCGGGCACCTCCGGCGGCACAAGAATCGGGATGATGAGTCTCCCGAGATCGACGAAGAGCGGGCGGAGAAAGATGACGGCCAGCACGCCGATCGCAAGGTACGGTCCGAGCGGCAGTTCGCGCCCGCTTCGCCCCCTGAGGATGGCAATGCCACGACTGGCGAGTGTGAAACCGAGCGCCGTGAAGATCGCCGGGATCAGCGCGACCAAGGGCGTCACCCACCCAAGTGCGGCGCCGACGGCGGCCATCAGATGAACGTCGCCCATGCCCATCGCCTCGCGCCCGAATCCGAGGCTGCCCAGGATGCGGATGGCCCAGATCATGCCGCCGCCGACGATGAAACCCAGGCACGAGGCACCGATCGCGGCGAACCAGAGCGGTGGATTCCCCGACGGCAGGCTCGGCTGGAAGAGGATGACTGCGGTGATGCCCGCCACGCACGGTGCCAGATAGACGAGCTCGCGCACCATCTCCCGCCGCGCGTGCGGATAGTCGGCAAAGGTTGCGCCGGGTTGGATGTACGAGTCGTAGTCGGCGAAGCTCGGTCGAATCACGCCCGCGCGCAGCAGCAGGTAGGACGCGACGATGCCGACCGTGCCCGCCATACCTGCCGTTGCACCGAACCAGCCGGGCAGCGGCAGCGCCCACCAGCCGCTTGCGGCCGCGCGCGGCGCTTCGGGCACGAACGCCTGCACCGCGACCCCGAGGAATCCGGTGACGATCAGAAATCCCGTGATCTCACCCGGAATGATGAAGCGTCGCGCATCGATCAGCGACGCCGCGACGAGTGATCCGATCACGGCAAGCAACGCTGCGAACGCCGGGATCGAACGCATCGGCCCCGTCTCCGTCCACCAGGGATTGGTCACGGTGCCGAAGCCGACCCCGAAGCGCGTCTCGAAAAAGAGAAAGTAGATGGCGCCGAAGAGCAGCGCCACCGTGAATTCGACGATCGGGTACTCGAGAGAGATCGGTACCGAGCAACTGCGACAGCGTCCTCGCGCCACAAACCAACCGACGATCGGGAGATTCTCGTACCACGACAGTCGTCGACCGCAGATGGGGCAGCGGCTCGGCGGCGAGCGCAGGCTCACGCCCTCCGGCAGTCGATGGACGACGACATTGATGAAGCTGCCGACGCACGCGCCGAATGCAAAGACGAACGCCGTCGACGTCAGCGCCGGCGCCCACCACAGCATCGAGTACCACGGGTCATCGGGCATGCGATGAGTGCATCAGCGCGGTTCAATCAGGTTCGTCGGAGGCCGGCGGCAGATCGCGTCCGGCGATCTGCTCGATCTGCGCCTGCGCGGCGTTCAGGATCGATTCGCAGTGCTTGAGAAGCAGCACCGCCCGCCGATGCGATTGGATGCCCGCTTCGAGTGAGAGCGAGCCATCCTCCACTTGCTGCACGAGCGATTCGAGTTCGGCGAGAGCCGTCTCATATGGCATGCCAGCGATGCCGTTCGATGCCTGCTCCGCCGCCGCGCCACCGGCGCTGTCATCGGTCTTCGCCGGCGCAGCGGCGCTGCCGAGCGCTCGTGCTGCTTCGCTGATCCTGCTCGTCTTCGCCATTGGGTTCACTCTATCAGGGCCGAGGGTCGCGCTCGGGCGCTTCGGCGGAAACGACATCACTCTCGAAAGTGCCGTGCGCCACTCGTGTGCGCACGCGTTCACCGGGTGTCAGCGCTGCGGCATCGCGCACGATGCGGCCGTCGTGATCGCTGGTGATCGAATAGCCGCGTGCGAGCACCTGCTCCGGGCCGATGCCGGCCAGATGGCGCTCGAGCGCCTCCAGCGTCTGCCTCCGTCGCGCCAGCGCTCCTTCGAGTGCGCGATGCACGCGCCGCGCCAACTGTGCCATGCGCTCCTGCGCAGAGGCGACGCGCGCATGCGGTCGAATGCGCTCGGTCCGCCGTTCGATCGAGACAAGCCTCACGCGCTGCGTGTCGAGGCGGCGTCGCATCGCGTCGAAGAGGTCGCGTCGTCGTTCCGCCAGGTGCGCGCGGGGCCATTCGAGCAACGCTTCGGCCGGACGGCGCACCAGCGCATGACGACCGAGCGCCGCCAGGTGTTGCGAGAGCTCTGCGTGACGACGCTGGGCGGCGCGTGCCGCTCGAGCCCGCCAGTGCGCCAGTTGTTCGAGCAGCGCCGCGCGATCCGGAATCAGCATCACGATGCCGCGCGTCGGCGTGGCGGCGCGGTGGGCCACCAACTCGATGATCTCCACATCAGGTTCGTGACCGATCGCGGCGACGAGCGGCGTGCGGCACGCGTACGCGGCCTCCGCAACGACGCGCTCGTTGAAGGCCCAGAGGTCTTCGCGGCTTCCACCACCGCGCGTGACCAGAATCGCATCGAAACCGCGCTGCGCCGCGACCGCGTCGACCCGCCGGATGGCACGCGCGATCTCCTTCGCCGCGCCGTCGCCTTGCACAGGTACATCGATGACGGTGATGGCCACACCGGGACAGCGCGCGGCCGCCGTGGCGAGACAGTCGCGCAGCGCGGCACCGGTGCGGCTCGTGATGATGGCGATGTGCCGCGGCAGTAGCGGAAGGCGCGGCTTGCGCTCCTCCTCGAACCAGCCCTTCGCTTCCAGTTCAGCGCAGAGCGCGCGGAATCGCGCTTCGAGCGAGCCCATGCCTCGCGCTTCGAGTCGTTCAACGATGAACTGTGCGCGACCCGATCGCGTCCAGAACTCGAAGATGCCGGTCGCGCGGATCTCATCGCCTTCCGTGACGGTGGGCGCCCGCGCTGCACGGCCCTGCCACATGACGCATTGGATGACGCTGTTCTCGTCCTTGAGGTTGAAGTACCAGTGCGTCTTGCGCGAGAGTCCGCTCACCTGTCCCACGATGCGAAGCGGTCGGCGCACATGTTCCGCGATCGCTGTCGCCACGAGCTCGGCCGCGGCGGTGACCGAGAGTTCGATCTCCGTAGTCGTGGTTGACTGTTCGCTGTTGGACGGGGCGGTCGGCGCCACCGGAGCGGGATCGATCGCAGGTGACTGCTCTGCCGCCGAAGGCGTCGGCAAAGGCTGAGGACTCGGTGAAGTCGGCGGTGCTGGCTTCGGCGCGGGGGCCGCCGAATCGGAGAAGAGGCCCCCGAATGCGAGCCGCGGATCGAACGGTCGTCGTGCCACGATCCTTATAGTACGAGCCGCCGCATGGAGACTGGCGCGATCACGCTGAATGGCGCACTCTCCGAGCTTCCCGGCATCGGCCCGCGCAGCGCGGAACACCTGGCACGGCTCGGATTGCGCACGAATGCCGATCTCATTCGGCATCTGCCACTGCGCTATGAGCATGAGCGCCCGGAGCACACGATCGCGGAGACCGAAACGCTGATCCCGCAGCACCCGGGCGGCGATGCGCTCGTGTCGGTGCGCGGCGAGGTGGCCGTATCGCGCGTGGTTCGTCGCGCCCGTCCCAGAGTCGAAGCGACGCTCGAAGACGGCACGGGTTCGATCCGCATGGTCTGGTTCAACGCGCCATGGATGGACAAGCGGCTGCGTCCCGGCACGCGCGGTATCGCCCAGGGCAAGGCGACGCGCCGCAACGACTATCTGGAGATGGTGAATCCATCGTGGGAGGTGCTCGCGGCGGGCGTCGATCCACCGCCGCGCGGCGAGCGCATTCGTCCCGTCTATCCGGCGAGCGAAGCCGTTCCGGGTTCGAAGATCGAAGACCTGATTTCGCGCGTGCTCGATCCGTGCGTGAAGCAGATCGAGGAGCTGCTGCCAGAGTCCTATCGGCGCTCGCGCGATCTGCCTGAGCTTGCGTGGGCGTGGCGCGCCATGCACGCACCGAACGATCTCGACGAGGTCGCCGTGGCGCGACGCCGCTTGGCGTTCGATGAACTCTTCGTGCTGCAACTGGGTGTGATGATGCGCCGCGCGCAGCTTCGGCGCGCGGGCAAGGCTGCGACGCTGCCGTTGACGCGCACCATCGACGAGCGCATTCGCAAACGCCTGCCGCACACGCTCACGAGCGATCAGGAATTGGTTGTGGCCGAGATCGTGGCGGATCTCTCGCGCGGCGTACCGATGAACCGGCTGCTGCAGGGCGATGTCGGCAGCGGCAAGACTTTGGTGGCGCTCTTCGCCATGTTGCTGGCGGTGGCGCATGGACACCAAGCCGCGCTGATTGCGCCGACGGAGATTCTCGCAGAACAGCACTTTCGTTCACTCATCGTGATGCTCGCCATGAGCCAGGTCGAAGTGGAACTGCTTTCAGCGAGTCGCGGCGCCGCCAAGCGCGCCGCCGTGCTCGACGCGCTCGCCGACGGGCGCGTCGGTCTCGTCGTCGGCACCCATGCGCTGCTCGAACCGAGCGTGCGCTTCAAAAGTCTGGCGCTCGCGGTCATCGACGAGCAGCATCGCTTCGGCGTGCATCAGCGCGCGGCCGTGCGCAGCAAGAGCGATGGACCGATTCCGCATGTGCTGGTGATGACCGCGACGCCGATTCCGCGCACGATGGGCATGACGCTCTACGGCGATCTCGATGTGAGCACGATGCGCGGCCGTCCACCCGGGCGGCGCCCCGTGATCACGCGATTCGTGCCGGGCGTGAAGGGGCCGGAGGTCTACGCGTATGCACGAACGCGGCTCGATGCGGGCGAACAGGCGTACATCGTGGTGCCCGCCGTCGATGAGAGCGATGCGGGGCTCAAGGATGTGCACGGTCATCTCGAGTACCTGCGCAACGGTCCGTTTCGCGGACTCGAAGTCGGCGTCGTGCATGGGCGCATGGGCTTCGACGAGCGCGATCAGGTCATGACGCAGTTCCGGCGCGGGACGCTGGCGGCGCTCGTGGCGACGGTGGTGATCGAAGTCGGCGTCGATGTACCGAACGCGACGATGATGATCGTGGAGCACGCCGATCGTTTCGGGTTGGCGCAGCTCCATCAGCTGCGCGGTCGCGTGGGACGCGGCGAGAAGGCGAGTCTTTGCGTGTTCATTGCGGATCCGACGACGCCGGAGGCGATCGAACGACTGGAGTCGATCGCGAAGATCGACGACGGCTTCGAGATTGCGGAGATCGATCTACGACTGCGCGGTCCGGGTGAGCTCTTCGGTGCGCGGCAATCCGGTCTGCCGCCGTTCCGTGTCGCCGATCTGGAGCGCGATGGGGATTTGCTGCGCCTGGCGCGACGCGACGCATCGGAGTGGATCGACCATGATCCTGACTTGCGTGCACCCGAACTCTCGCTGCTGCGCCGCAAACTCATGGCCACCTGCGGAACGGCGCTCGGCATCGCCGACGTCGGCTGAGGGGACAGCCCCCGGAGGGGGCTGTCCCCTACCATGCCCGCCCATGCCAGCGGCACTCGAGATCAACGGCCTGCGCTTCGCCTATCGAAACAGCGCAGCGAGCAACGACGCCTCCGGGCGCTTCGAGCTCAACATCGATCGATTCGAACTCGCGGAGCGGGAACAGGTGCTATTCGCCGGGCCGTCCGGCGGCGGAAAGAGCACGCTTCTGGCGCTCGTCGCGGGACTGCTTGATCCTGTGTCGGGCTCGATCCGGATCGGCGGCGACTCGATCACCGGGATGCGCGGCGCGGCGCGAGACCTCTTTCGCGGTCGTCGCATCGGCATGATCTTCCAGACCTTCAATCTGCTTCACGGCTTCTCCGCGCGGGAGAACGTGGAGATCGCGATGCTGGCCACGGGCGCTTCCCGCCGCGATCAGCGTTCGCGCGCCACCGAGTTGCTCAAGGACCTCGGCATCGCCCGTGCCGATGCGCCGATCGACGAGTTCTCCGTCGGCCAGCAGCAGCGAGTGGCCGTGGCGCGCGCCATCGCGTGCCGACCCGCGCTCGTGCTCGCCGATGAACCGACCGCGAGCCTCGACCCACCGACCGCCGCCACCGCGATGGAGCTCATGCAACGCTGCTGCCGCGATTCCGGCGCCGCGCTGCTCTGCACCAGCCACGATCCCGAAATGCGCACACGCTTTGATCGCGTCGAACCGATCGACCGCTTTGTGCGCGGACCGGGCGCGCCGCCGCCTGCGCAGGCGACGACCGCCGCGGGAGGCCACCGATGAGTGATCTCGCGATCGTGCTCCGCAGTCTGCGTGCACGGCGACTCAGCACGATCATCACGGCACTCACGGTCGCGATCGCCGTCGCGTTGCTGCTCGTGCTGCTGACATTGCGCAGCGCCGCGGCACTGGCGTTCAACCGCGGCGGTGGCAACGCCCATCTGCTGGTCAGCGCGGACTCGAGTCCGCTCACGACGGTGCTGAACGGCCTCTTCTATGCCGCGCCGCCCCAGCGACCGCTCACCCTGGCGAAGATCGACGAGCTCCGCGCGATCTTCCCCTTCGAGTGGGCGATCGCCACGCAGCAGGGCGACAGCTATCGCGGCAATCCAACGCTCGCGATCGATCCCGTCTACTTCGAGAAGTTCCAGCCGGCCGCCGGCGAACCGTGGGTCTTCCGCGATGGCCGCGCACTCAAGCGAGCGGCGAAGGGTGAAGCGTTCGAAGTCGTCGTCGGCTCGACGGCAGCGCTGAACACCGGCCTGACGATCGGCGATCACATCCATCTCACGCACGGCTCGGGCTCCAGTCGCGAGGATCACGGCCACGTTCACGATGAGTACAGCTTCGATGTCGTCGGCGTGCTGGCGCCGACCGGCACCGCGCATGATCGCGCGCTCTTCGTGGACATCGAGTCGAGTTGGATCCTTCACGCCCATGATCGGCGCGAACGCGATGGCTCGCTGCACAAGGACGACGAGGAACACGCGCACGACGATCATGCGCACGATCACGAACATGAGCCGAGTGCGGACGATGCGCATGATCACGGTCACGGTCACGCTCACGCGATGACGACGGCGGCGGATCTCATCGATGACGATCGACTCGTGACCGGACTGCTGCTGCGTCTGCCGGCGCGCGCCGGATCGACGACACCCGCGGCGCTGCAACAGGTCCATGACATGCTGCGTCGAGACACGACGATCATGGTGGCCCAGCCCGCCGAGGAGATCCGCAAGCTGCTGAACATCGTCGGCAACATCGATGGTCTCTTCCTGACCATGGCGGCCGCGGTGCTCGTCTCGAGTTCGATCGCCATCATGCTGGCGCTCTACGACGGCATGGCGGCGCGGCGCCGACAGATCGCCGTGCTGCGCGTGCTGGGCTTCAGCCGCGGACGCATCGCGGGACTGGTGCTGACGGAGAGCGCGTTCATCGGCGCGCTCGGCGCACTGCTCGGACTTGCGATCAGTTTCGCGGGACTGCGGTTCGCCGCCTCATTCCTGGAGGCGAAGGTCGGCGTCGTGATCGCGACCGGCGTCGACGCTCGTGCGGCCGTTCTCGTTGCCGGCGCCGCCGTCGCCCTGGCGGCGCTCGCCGGTTGTCTCCCGGCGTTCGCGGCGTATCGCACACCCGTCTGGCGATCGCTTCGACCACTGGGATGAGATGTTGGACGAACACGGACACGCACGAACAGGCAGCGGAGCGCGGCGATTGCTGCTCGCTCCATGACGCACTCGCGATGAACGCATGAAGTGGATCTGGATCATCTTCGGAGTGCTCGTGCTCGCGGCCGGACTCATCCTCTGGCAGGACGCGCGCTCAAGTGAACGAAGTGTGCCAACACCGTCGCCGTCGCCGGGTGCTGCGATCGATCGCGCGCCCGTTCGCGCTTCAGGCGGCGCGCGTGCCAGTGAGAACATTGCGAACGCTCCAACGGACGCGAACACGACGACAGGCGCCGCGCCATCGAACGCTTCTTCAGTCGCGGCCCCCGCAAAGCAGCAATCCGCGCCCGCGACTCCGCCCGCCGCCGCGAGCGGCACCGATCGCGCCATGCCGAAGATCGAGCACGCAGCGGTCGCGCCCGGCAACATCGAGAAACAGGACGATGGTTCGCTCATCGCGGACAAGCGCTTTCGCATCACCGGTTCGGGCACCGCCGCCGATCCCTATCGCGTGAGTTGGGAGTGCCTCGCAAGTGCGCAGGAGACCTACGTGCCGCGACTCTCTGAGAATGTCATCCCCGAGCGCATCGCCATGCTCCATGGCAAGGTCGTGCGCATCGACGGCTACGTCTCATTCCCGCTGCTGCTCAAGGAGTCGAGCGAGCTCATCCTCATGCTCAATCAATGGGATGGCTGCTGCATCGGCGTGCCGCCAACGCCCTACGACGCGGTCGAGGTCAAGCTCGCGGAACCTGTGAAGAACACGCAGCGCCATGCGGCCTTCAGCTACGGCTCCGTGACCGGCACGCTCAAGGTCGAACCATTCCTCGTCGACAACTGGCTTGTGGGCCTCTATCTGATGGAGGACGCGCGCTACGACGCTGATGGAATCTGATCGCGCGCTGATCAAGTTCACGCAACGGTGCGCACCAAGAGACCCGGCGCGGGTACAACGCCGACCATGGTGATCCCGATTCTTGCTGTGCTGCTCTCGGCCGTTCCCTCAGTCGTCAACGCCGAACCAGCGCCGACATCAGGCCGCGCGCAGGATTCGCTGCGCACCGAGCTCGAAGCGATCGTCGCCGCCGCGCCCGGCCGCGCGCAACTCTCGTCGCTCGGCTCATTGCTCCAGTCGCGCGACCTCTGGCTGCTGACGCTTTCGAGCGATCCAGCTCACGCCGACGATCGCCCGGGAATGCTGCTCGTGGCGGGACTCGATGGCACGCGCGCTTCGACCACCGATGTGGCGCTTCGCCTTGCTCGGCGCATGATCGAGTCGAACACCGAGTTGCTCGACGCCGTCACCATCTACATCGTGCCGAATGCGAACCCGGACGCAGCGGAGGCGTTCCGCGCTTTGCCCTCCGCGCGCGGAGCGCTCACTTCGCGGCCCATCGACGAGGATCGCGATGGTCGCATCGACGAAGACGCGCCGCGCGATCTCAACGGCGACGGTTTCATCACGCTCATGCGCCAACTCGATCCGCGCCCCGGCGTGGGCGTGCCCACGCTCGTCGCGGATGAGAAGGATCCGCGCATCCTGCGCGAACCGAACCGCGCGAAGGGTGAAGTGCCGCGCTACGCCGTGTGGATCGAAGGCGCCGATGCCGACGGCGACGGTCTGATCGCCGAAGACGGACTCGGCGGCGTCGATCCCGATCTCAACTTTCCGTTCCGTTGGCCGGAGTTCAATCTGCTCGCCGGCGCCGCGCCGCTCTCGGAACCCGAATCGATGGCGCTCGCGCGCTTCGTGCTGGAACATCCGCGACTCTTCGCCATTCAGACGCTCGGTCGCCATGACAATGTGGTGAAGGTGCCGGAGTCGCGCGCGCGCGATGTCAGTGGCGGCCTGCCGCTCGTGCTCGACGAGAAGGACGCGCCGATGTGGGAGGAGCTCGCGAAGAGCTACCGCGAAATCACCGGACAGTCGCGCGCGGCGAGCAGCGATCCGGCGGGCAGCTTCGAACTCTGGACTTCGGTGCATCGCGGAATCCCAACCGTCGCAACCACCATGTGGGGTCGTCCCGACGCCAAGCCTGAGACGAAGGAGGGAGAGCCGACTCCCGCGCCCGGTGCCGACGGTGAGAAGAAGGCGCCCGCCGATTCCGCAGTCAGCGCGCCATCGGCGCCCGCGCCCTCCGCGCCAGCGACCTCGGGACCACCCGCTGCAGGCGCCACGGCCGCAACCGGCGCAACGCCCGACGGCCCACCGCGCGGCGGTCGTCGACGCGGCGCAGGTCCACCCGCTTCGCGCACCGCCGACGCGCCTGCCGTGAAAGTGGACGATCCCGATGCGGCCGATTGGCTCGCGTACAGCGACAAGGAACGCGGAGGCACCGGCTTCATCGCGTGGACTCCGTTCGAGCACCCAACGCTCGGCGCGGTCGAGATCGGCGGATTCGTGCCGGGCTTCCGCGAGAATCCACCACCCGAGGCACTCGATGAGATCGCCACGAAGCAACACGAATGGCTCGTGAAGCTCGCAGGCATGCGACCGACGCTTGAGGTCTCAGGCCCTGTGATCAAGACGCTTGCACCCGGTCTCGTGCAGATTGATCTCTCGGTCGTGAACACGGGCGTGCTTCCACTCAGCATGGCGCCCGGCAAGGGCGCGAGCATGGCGCGGCCGCTCGTCATGCGCGTGACGGCGCCGCTCGATTCTGTCAAGAGCGGTCGTCGCGTCGAGACGAGGCCCGCGCTCGATCCGGGTGCGCGCATCGACGCGCAGTGGATCATCCAGGAGCGCGCCGGTGAACCGTTCGAAGTGATCGTCTCGCATCCGATCATCGGCGCGTGGAGTGTCGAGGTTCGCGATGGCGTCGCCTCAGCGCCGTCGACGCAGCCCGGCGCGTTCTACGCCGAGGCGCCGATCGGCCTCGAGAGCGCCGATCTCCTGCACGGTGCGCCGAGCGCGAAGCCGCAGGCAGGCAGCACCGCGCGCCGCGAACTCGCAGATCCTGCATGGAACCGCTTCTACGATATGGACGAGGTCTCGGCGATGCTCAAGCACTTCGCCGAAGCGCGACCCGACCTTGCGTCACTCGACTCACTCGGTTCGAGCGTCGAGGGTCGTCCCATGTGGCGACTCACGGTGACCAACTTCGCCACCGGCAGTGCCGAATCGAAGCCGGCGATGTACGTCGACGGATCGATCCACGCGAATGAGATCCAAGCGACCGAGACGGTGCTCTATTCGATCTGGTACCTGCTGAAGCACCACGGCAGCGTGCCGGAGATCACGGCGCTGCTCGATCGCGCCGCGTTCTACTTCGTACCGGTCGTCTCTCCCGACAGTCGCGCTGCGTGGTTCCGTGAGCCCAACACATCGAGCTCCCATCGCACCGGGCGTCAGCCGACCGATGACGATGGCGACGGACTCGTCGACGAGGACGGACCGAACGATCTCGATGGTGACGGCTCGATCGGTCAGATGTGGCGCAAGGATCCCTTCGGCACGCACCGGCGGAATGCGCGCGATCCGCGCGTGCTCGAGCCGGTCTCAAGCGAGCCGCGACCGGACGGCACGCGCGAGTACGGCGAGTGGTCGTCGGCCGGACAAGAGGGTCTCGACGATGACGGCGACGGCCGCATCAACGAAGACTCGCCCGGCGTCTACGACATGAATCGCAACTGGCCGAGCGATTGGCAGCCGAATTCGGTGCAGCGCGGCGCGGGACCGTGGCCACTCTTCTATCCGGAGACGCGCTCGATCGGACGCTTCGTGCTCTCGCATCCGAACATCTCCGCGGCGCAGGCCTTTCACAATGCGGGCGGCATGATCCTGCGCGGTCCCGGCGCGCCCTACCGCGAGAACGAATACCCGCGGCGCGATGTGGCGGTCTACGACGCGATCAGTCGTGCAGGCGTGGAGATGCTGCCCTTCTATCGCCCGCTCATCATTCACTCCGGGCTCTACACGGTGCACGGCGGACTCGTGAACTGGATCGCCGAGGGACTCGGCATTGTCTCGTTCACGAACGAACTCTGGACCGATCAGCGCATTCTTCAGACGGGTGCCGATCCGACGCCGGAGCAACGGCAGCGATGGCGCGATCGCGTGCTCTTCGGACAGACCTTCACCGACTGGACCGAGATCGATCATCCTGACTTCGGGCGCGTGCTCGTCGGTGGCGGCACGAAGTTCTCTTCGCGCATTCCGCCCGGCTTCATGCTCGAGGAGGAGTGCCATCGCAACTTCGCGTTCGTCGCATTCCATGCGGCGCAGATGCCGCTCTTGCGATGGGAGTCGATCGAGACAAAGCCGCTCGGCGGCGACCTCTGGCAAATCACCGTGAGCGTGGCGAACGATCGGCTCATTCCCACGCGCACTTCGCGCGCGGCCGACAAGAAGATCGGCCAACCCGATCGTCTCATCATCGTGCCCGGCGCCGGCGTTCAGGTGTTGACCGCAGGTCTGATGGACTCGCGCCACGATCGCACCTTCGCACCGCAGGCGCACACACCGGAGCGGCTCGTCGTCGAGGATGGCGTGCCAAGCAACGGCAGTCGACTCATGCGGTTCATCGTGAAGGGCTCGAAGGGCGGAACGCTTTCGCTGCGATATGAGGCCGAAAAGGCCGTCAATCTCGAGCGATCGGTGACGCTCGGCGCGGACGTGCCGTGATCGTCGTGATGAGACCTGGGGAGCGGCAGCGCAGCGCCGGGGCGCGCGGGTAATGGCCGAGCCGGTCGATTGCGCAATCATCGGCGCCGGCGCTGCGGGACTCTTCGCGGCGATCTGGGCGGGTCGCAGCTCGCCCGGTTCGCGCATCATCGCCTTCGACGGTGCCCGAAAGCTCGGCGCGAAGATCCTCGTCGCGGGCGGCGGGCGCTGCAATGTCACGCACTTCGAAGTGAGTGAGCGCGACTTCAACGGCTCGACCCCCGCGTCGATCCGGCGCGTGCTGGCGCGCTTCGGCGTCGACGAGACCATCGGCTTCTTCAAGGAACTCGGTGTCGAGTTCAAGCGTGAAGACACCGGCAAGCTCTTCCCCGTGACCGATGATGCGCACACGGTGCTCGACGCGCTGCTCGCGGAGGCGCGGCGCGTCGGTGTGGAGCTGCGACATCCTGATCGAGTTCGCGCCATCCGCGCGGACGCGTCGTCACTCTTTGAGATCGAAAGCGACACGGGCACGATGCTCGCGCGGCGCGTCATCCTGGCCACGGGCGGTCGTGCCCTGCCCAAGAGCGGTTCCGACGGCTTCGGCTTTGAACTCGCGCGCCGACTTGGGCACTCGATCACGCCGCTCATGACGCCGGCGCTCGTGCCGTTGCGACTCGCCGACGGTCACTGGATCCGCAGCGTTTCCGGCATCGCCACCGACGCCGAGGTCGTCGTGCGCGATCAAGGGCGCGTCATCGGGCGCTTCCGCGGCAGTGTGCTCTGCACCCACTTCGGTCTCTCCGGGCCCGCGATCCTCGATGCCAGCCGTCACCTGCTCCATGCGAGCGACGGATCACTCTCCATTCGATGGCTTCCGGATGTTCCTGATGATCGACTCGATGCCTGGCTGCTCGATGGCGCGGGTTCATCGATGCTCACGCGCCTTCGTCGCCACCTGCCGGAGCGATTGGCGCGGACACTGCTCGCCTGCGCCGAGATCGATCCTTCCGCGTCGCCGCACCAGATCCCGCGCGACCGGCGCGCCCGACTCGTCGCGGAACTCGGGCCTGCCGCGCTGCCCGTGACCGAGAGTCGCGGTGACACCTTCGCCGAAGCGACGGCGGGCGGCGTGCCGCTGCGCGAAGTGCGACTTGAGACGCTCGAGAGCCGCATGCAACCAGGAGTGCACCTCATCGGTGAGGTACTCGATGTCGACGGACGCATCGGCGGCTTCAACTTTCAATGGGCGTGGGCGAGCGGTTTTGTCGCCGGCTGCGCCGCCATCAAACTTCGCGAGCACGATCGCCCGATAGAGTGAGCACCGCCAATGAGATTCGCCCGCCTCTTGCCGTTCGTGGCCCTCCTTGTTCCCGCGCTGCTCTGCGCCTCCGCCGCTGCATCGTCACCGGCCTCTGCGCCGCAGAAGGCTTCACCGCCAAGGAAGTCCCCCGCCGCTGCGTCGCCGACCACACGAAGTGCGCCGATCGATCTCGCACTCGAAGTGCGGCGCCTCGTCGAAGCCACGGGACTGAAGAAGGCGAAGATCGCCGTGAGCATCCGCGATGGGAACGGCCGCGTGGTCGTCGATCTGCTCGGTCGCGAGCCGATGCTTCCCGCCAGCAACATGAAGCTGATCACGACCGGCGTTGCGTTGAAGACGCTCGGTGCGGACTTCTCCTTTCGCACACGACTGCTTGCGGATGGCGATCGACTCATCGTCGTCGGCGACGGCGATCCTGCCTTCGGTGACCCGGAGTTGCTCGCCACACTCGTGAGCGTGGATGGCGAAGGGCGCGAGCAACTGGGAATGACCGTCGAATCGCTGTTGCGTCGTTGGACCGATGCGGTCGTCGCGGCCGGCATGACGCAAGTGAGCGAGCTCGTCGTCGATGATCGCATCTTCGCGCGCGAGTTCGTGCACCCGATGTGGCCGAAGGATCAACTCAACGAGCGCTACTGCGCGCAGGTGTGCGGGCTCAACTTTCATCTCAACCGACTGCACCTCTACCCACAGCGTGTCGCGGGCGGCAAGCCCGATCTCACGAAGATCGAGCCCGCCGTGCCTTTTCTCGAGGTGCGCAATCGCGCGACCACGAAGAGCGGCAAGAACGACTCGAACGGACTCTGGATCTCGCGCACGCCTGAACGCAACGACTTCACGCTGCATGGCAACCTCAAGCAGTCGCAGGTGGCGCCGATCATGGCCGTGGTGCACGACATGCCGACGCTCTTCGGCGACATTCTTGCGGATCGCCTGCGATCGGCCGGCGTGAGAGTCGAACGCGTGCGCCTTGCGGAGACCTCCGAGTCCGCGCCGAAGGGCACGGCCGTCGGTCCGATCTTCCGCACGCCACTGAGCGCCGCGATCGAGCGTGCGAACACCGACAGCGACAATCTCTACGCGGAGTCGCTGCTCAAGCGCAGCGCCGCGGCCGCGTCGCATCAGCCCGGATCATGGCCGCTCGGCGCGGAACTCGTGCAGCGCACGATCACGGAGACGATCGGCGACGACGGTGCCGCATTCGTCTGCTCCGATGGCTCAGGACTGTCGCGCGGCAACCGCGTGTCGGCTCGCGGCCTGACCGCATGGCTCGATCGACTCGCGCGCGATCCCGCCATCAGTGATGTGCTGCTCGAGAGTCTCGCCGTCGGCGGCGAGAGCGGCACCGTTCGCAAGCGCTTCCGCGAACTCGATCCCGCCAAAGTGCGCGTGCGCTGCAAGACCGGCTACATCTCCGGCGTCAGCACGCTCTCCGGTGTGATCGAGAGTGGCGGCGAGCGCTGGACCTTCAGCGTGCTCGGCAACGATCTCACCGAGGCATCCGCCGTCTCGAAGGTCAAGCAGCTGCAGGAGCAGATCGTGCGCGCGATCGTGCGGCGCATGCCGGCGGGCGTCACCCCTCCCGTCGCACAGCATCGCGACGATGGCGCTCCCGAGCTCTGACCTGCGCCGCATCGATCAACATGCGGCCCGCCCAGCGATAGACATTGAACTCGGCGACGAGTGACCGCATGGTGCGCATGCGAACGGCCTGTTCGTCCGCAGGCATGCGGAGCGCCGCGGCGAGTGCATCGCTGACCTCTTCCAGGTCATAGGGATTGACGATGAGCGCCTCCGTCAGTTCGCGCGAGGCGCCGGTGAAGTGACTCAGAATGAGCACACCGCGCTCGTCGTCGCGAGCGGCGACGAACTCCTTCGCCACGAGATTCATGCCGTCGTGCAGACTGCTCACATAGCAGAGGTCCGCCGCTCGCATGAATCGGAAGACCTCCGGTGGTTCGTGATGAGAGGCGAGCAGCACGATCGGACGGTAGTGCTCGCTGCCGAACCGCTCATTGATGCGCGCCGCGAGCTGGCCGACACTCTCGCTGAGCTGGCGGTAGCGCTCAATCTGGGTGCGGCTGGGCGCGGCCAACTGCACGAAGGTGAATCGACCTCGGTACTCCGGACTCCGCTCCAACAGTCGCTCGACACTGCAGAGTCGCTCCTCGATGCCCTTCGTGTAGTCGAGTCGATCCACACCCACGCCGAGCATCGCGTTCGCTGGAAGTCCGAGCTGCTTGAAGACGCTCGCACGACACGCGGCGGGCGACGGCAGATCGCGCAGCCAGCGGATCGGCCACTCGATTGAGATCGGATAGTGGCGCACGAGCGTGGAGCGCGACTGCTGCACGATCGCGAACTGCTCGCGATCGATGCGCGTCTCCAGATAGCGATCAACGCTCTCGATGAAGTTGTTGCAGTGCAACTGCGTATGGAAGCCGACGATGCTGCTGCCGAGCAGTCCGACGAGCAGCTCCTGCGCCCACGGGCAGATGCCGAAGCGCTCGGCGTTGGGCCAGGGAATGTGCCAGAAGCAGATGATCGTGGCGCGCGGCAGTCGTTCGCGAATGAGGCGCGGCGCCAGCGCGAAGTGATAGTCCTGGACGAGAATGATCGGATCGTCCGCATCGATCTCGCTGCACACGGCGTCAGCGAAGCGGCGATTCACCGCCTGGTAGTGCTTCCAGTCCTCAAGCCGGAAGCTCGGTCGGGTATGCGCAATGTGACACAGCGGCCAGAGCCCCTCGTTCGCAAACCCGTAGTAGTAGCCCCGCTCCTCCTCTTGCGTGAGCCAGACGCGACGCAGCTGATAGGAGTGCTCGCCCGGCGGCACGCGCAGGCGCCCGTCCGCGTCCGCGCTCTCGCGATCGGCCGAGCCGCTGCCGTGCGCGACCCAGGTGCCACCGCAGGCGCGCATGACTGGTTCGATGGCCGTCACTAATCCGCTGGCCGGGTGAAGCACGCGGATCGAGCCATCCGCGTCACGCTCGTGGAGGTAGGGTTCGCGATTGGAGAGCACGACGAGCTTCTCTCCGTGCAGGTGCTGCGTGAGCGTCTGCTTCAGGCGCCGCGGCGTCCAGCCGCCGCCGTCATCATCGAGCGCCCGTTCGGTGGCCAGATCCTGGATGAGCTGGCGCACATCCTGGAGGATCGGAAGGAACTCTCGTCGACGCACGCCCCCGCGCAGGAAGTGTCTGATCTCTGTTGTCCATCCCCTGCGAACGAACCGGATCGCAATCATCGTGCTCAATGATGCCGCGAGCACGAGTGCCACGAACGCAGTGAGCATCAATTGCTGCACCTGCGCCTCGCGACGATCCACGAATGTCATGTCATGCACCAGCACGACGACGCCGAGCGGTCCCGTCGTTCCGAGCAGCGGCACGGCACTCACGAAGACGCGACCTCCCGGGATCGCCATGATGCGACCGATCGTGTGCCACTCGTCTGCGGGCGCATCGGCGGCGGTTCGAATCTCATCGCCGAGCTCGACGATCGGGATCTGCGCGGGGTAGTCATCCGTTGCCGCGAGCGGCGCCAAGTCCCTCGTGAACGCTGCGGCGGCCATGATGCGCTCATCGCGCGAGAGATCGGTCAGAATGTCATGCACCTCGCGCGCATCGGCTGACGACCAGTGTGCTGCGAGCGCGGATCGCGCGCCATTCACTGCGAGTTCTGCGCGAAGTGTGATGTCGCGCTCGAACCACCCCTGCGTCATGCCGATAACGAAATGGAATGAAATCCACGCGAGCGTCGCGAGCAGCACGACGAGAACGATGAGAAACCGGAAGACCGGCCGCATGATGTTCCTTGTATCGCAGCCACGACCGACCGGCAACAGCGCTCGCCCGTCGCGTTACGCTGCCACACGACACGTGAGTGCACGCGCTGCCATTGTGGTGATCGCAGGGGCGCATCGAGGGTCGTTGCCTGCGGATCTCGCAGGAGTCCTTGATGAGTGACCTGCATCGGCGCCTCGAGGAACTCGCCCGAACGCCTGTCCTGCTCGTGGCAAGCGACTTCGACGGCACACTGGCGCCCATCGTCACCGATCCGGACGACGCGGCCGCGACGACGACCGCCATGGCGGCCTTCCGGCGACTTGGCGCACTCGCACACACGCATCTCGCCGTGATCTCGGGGCGCGGACTCGAGGACCTCAGTTCGCGCGTGCCCGATATGAGCGGAATGACGCTGGCGGGCAGTCACGGCGCGGAGGTCCAGGGCACCGCGCCGGCGCCGTTGACGAGCGACGCGGAGCGAAGTCTCTCGCTGCTCGCCGCAGAACTGCGTTCCATCGCCGAGGGTTGTGCCGGCGCACACATTGAGGAGAAGCCGCGTTCGATCGCCTTCCACTTTCGTGCCGCTCGATCACCCGACGCCTGGCAGACGATCCACGCGCTCGCGGGATTGCGCGAACGATTCCCTTCGCTCACGATGCGCGAAGGCTCGATGGTGATCGAGTTCGTCGCGGACACGGTCAACAAGGGCGATGCGCTGCGCACCATTCGGCGCCAGGTCGGCGCCACGGGCGTCATCTTCATCGGTGACGACCTGACCGATGAAGACGCGTTCAACGCGCTCACGATGGCGGATGCTGGCGTGAAGGTCGGACCCGGGCCGTCGACGGCGTCGCTCACGGTCGGTGGCGTCGACGAGGTCGGCTCGATGCTCGCACGGCTCGCCGACGCGCGCGCCGCGTGGCTGTCCGAGCGCGTGCTCGAACCGATTCAGTCGAACGCGTTGCTCTCCGATCAGCGCACGGTCGCACTCGTGAATCCGACGGGGCGACTCGTCTGGCTCTGTCTGCCGCGCGTGGACTCTCCCGCGCTCTTTGCGGAGCTTGTCGACGGGCCCGGGGCTGGCTTCTTCGAGATCGCTCCTGTCGATGCGGCCGCGCCTGGTGAGCAGCAGTACGAAGAAGACTCGATGATCCTGCGCACGAGTTGGCCCGAGTGTTCGCTCGTCGACTATCTCGATTGTGCCGGCGGTCGCGCCTTCCAGCGCGCGGGACGAAGCGACCTCGTGCGCGTTGTGAAGAGCTCGGTGCCGGTCAGGGTGCGATTCGCGCCGCGACTCGACTTCGGTCGTGCGGAGACGCGACTCATCGCCCGTGACGGTGCGCTCGAGATCGAGGGTGCGACGGATCCCGCCGTGCTGTGTGCGCCAGGCGTCGCGTGGACGCTTGTCGAGGACGGGCGCCATCAAACGGCGGAAGCGGTGATCGCGCCCTCCGCGGAAGCCACCGTCTTCGAGTTGCGCTACGGCACAGGCAATCCTCGCGTGCATCCGCACGAGGAGAGTCGCCGGCGTCGGGAGACGCACGGATTCTGGAGCAGCTGGGTGAAGAGCCTCACGATTCCGCCGGTGCAGTCGGCGCTCGTGCGTCGCAGTGCGCTCGTGCTTCGTGCGCTTTGCCATGGACCGTCGGGCGCGATCGCTGCCGCCGCAACGACAAGTCTGCCGGAACACCTCGGCGGTGTGCGCAACTGGGACTATCGCTTCTGCTGGCCGCGCGATGCGGCGCTCGCGGCGGCCGCGCTCATTCGCCTCGGCAACACCGGCACCGCGATGCGCTTTCTCGACTGGATGCTCGGCGTTGTCGATCATTGCGAGAGTCCCGATCGCTTGCGCCCGATCTACACCGTCTCCGGCGCGGACCTCGGTCCCGAAGCGGAGATCAGCGAACTCGCCGGATATGGCGGCAGCCGACCCGTTCGCATCGGCAACGCCGCTGCGCAGCAGGTGCAGCTCGATGTCTTCGGTCCGATCGTCGATCTCATCGCATCGCTTGCCGAGCGCGGCGCACCGATCTCGCCGGACCAGTGGCGGCTGACGCGCGCCATGGTGAACGCCGTCGAAACACGCTGGCAGGAAGCCGACAACGGCATCTGGGAGATTCGGGGTCCTCGGCGCCATCATGTGCACTCTCGCGTCATGTGCTTCCAGACGATCGAACGTGCGCAGGTCGTGCATGAAGCGGTCGTCGGGCGCACGAATGAGGGATGGTCGCACCTGCGCGAGGCCATTCGCGAAGATGTACTGACGCACGGATTCAACGAAGACGCGGGCGCCTTCACCAGCAGCTACGGCTCGATCGATCTCGACGCGGCCGTGCTGCAGATCGGACTGACCGGACTCATCGATCGCAGCGATCCGAGATGGGCGCGCACGGTCGACGCCGTCGATCGCGGACTTCGACGAGGTCCCGTCGTCGATCGCTATCGCTTCGATGATCAACTGCCCGGACGCGAAGGCGGATTTCACATCTGCACCGGATGGTTGATCGAGTCGTTCTTGACGCTTGGACGACAGCGCGAAGCGGAGGCGCTGCTCGACGACTTCGCGGCGCTCGCGGGTCCCACCGGTGGACTCGCAGAGCAGTACGACCCGGCCTATCGCATTGCGCTCGGCAACTATCCGCAGGCATACTCGCATCTGGCGCTCATCAACGCCGCCGTCGCCGTCGGTGCCAGCGCCTCGGCCGCCAGTCGTTGATCCCCGGCGACTCGCGCGATCACACCACGAGTTCGAGATTGAGCACGTCGTCGGGCCGCGGCTGATCAACGCGCACGCGCTGGTTGCGCACCAATTCGAGCAGCGCCAGGAAGAGCCCGATCATCTCGCTGCGACGACGACCACGGAAGAGGTCGACGAGCGTCGTCTTGCGCTCCGGCAGACGCCCGAGCTGGTCCACGAGATCCGCCTCATAGAGTGAGATCGGCGTGTCGTCGTACTCGATGCGATGCTCGCCGAGCTTCGAGAAGTCGACGGCCGCCACGATGCGCTCGTACGCACGGAGCAGGTCGAGCACATGCGCGTCCTCGACATCGATGGGCGGATCCTCATCGGGCGCGAGTCCCGGCAGTGCACCGCCGGACGCCTCCGACCGCGCCGCATGTTCGCGACGCATGGAATCGAGATCGCTCGCCGCGCCGCGATACTTCTGGTACTCGATGAGCTGCCGCACGAGCTCCGCGCGCGGGTCGAGTGGATCATGCTGATCATGTGGATCATGTGGATCATGTGGATCGCGCGAATCGCTCTCCCCCGTCCCATCTCCCACCGCCGCGCCGTCGCGCTTCGGCGCCAGCGAACGACTCTTGATCTCAATCAGCGTCGCCGCCATCACCAGGAACTCACCGGCGAGATCGACATCGATGTCTTCGATGTCATCGATCTGCCGCAGGAAGTCAAGGTACTGCCCGGTGAGCGTGTGAATCGGAATGTCGTTGACATCGACTTCGTGTCGGCGCACCAGAAAGAGCAGCAGATCAAGCGGCCCTTCGAAGGATGCAAGCCGGACGCGATAGTCGTCCTGGAGCGGCATGGAAGCAGGGTAACACGCCGTCGTGAGTAGACTGCTTCCCATGCAGGACGGGCCGGCGACGGAACACGAAACGGCGTTCATCCAGGAGGCGCTCGAAGCGGAAGCGGAAGCCGTCCGCCGCATCGCGCAGCGGGTCGGCGCCGATGCCGAAGCATGGGACCGTGCGGTCACACTGCTCGAATCATGCCGAGGTCATGTCGTTGTCTCCGGCATGGGCAAGAGCGGTCTCGTCGGCATGAAGATCTCCGCGACGCTCGCCTCGCTCGGCGCGCCGTCGCACTTCATTCACCCCGCCGAGGCGGTTCATGGCGATCTTGGCCGCATTCGCCCCGAGGATGTGGCGCTGCTCGTTTCCTACAGCGGCGAAACGGACGAGGTCGTGAACCTGGCGCTCTTGCTTCGCGCGGACAACATCCCGATCCTCTCGATCACGGGACGACCCGCGAGTTCGCTGGCGCGCCAATCCGAGGCGCACCTCTCGCTCGGCGAAGTCGAGGAAGCGTGTCCGCACAACTTGGCGCCGACCGCGACCACGACGGCGCTGCTCGCCGTCGGCGACACGCTCGCGTTGGCGCTGGCGCGGCGTCGCAACTTCGCTGCGGATGACTTTCATCGACGCCATCCAGGCGGCATGCTTGGCGTCGGTCTGCGGCCGATCACGGAAGCACTGCGCTTCCGCGTGGGCCGCAATCTCTCGGTGGTCGCCGATTCGTTGACCGTTCGAGAGGCTCTCGCAACGGCTGGCGAAGGACGCCGCGCCGGTGCCGTGGTGCTCGTCGATGCCGACGGTCGACTCTCCGGCATTCTCACTGACGGCGACCTTCGCCGTCTCATCAATCAACTCGGTGCGGCGGCGCTCGATCGGCCGATCGCCAGCGTCATGACGGCGCGCCCGCGCTCGATCGGTGTCGACGCGCTCGTGCGCGATGCGGTGCGACTGGTGCAGGAGTGCCGCGTCGACGAGATTCCGGTCATCGACGCACATGGGCGACCCGTCGGACTCGTCGACGTGCAGGATCTGATCGCGATGAAGGTCGTCCGCGAGTAAACTCGGAGCCGCACGCCATGGAAACATTTGCGCAGGAAATCGACGGCGACCTTCTGATCCTCTCCGCGGACGGCGGCATCAACCGCGGCACCGCGACGCAACTCGTCGAGAGTGTCGGCAAGCTCGTCGAAGCAGGCGTGCGGCGGATCATCATCGACTTCTCGAAGGTTGATCTGATCACCAGCACCGGCATCAGCACGCTGCTGCTGCTGAGCCGTTCGATGCGCAATCGAGGTGCCGAAGTGAAGCTTGCGTCAATCGGCGGGATGGTGTCCCAGGTGCTTCAGTTGATGCGTCTGGACAAGGTTTTCGAGATGTATCCCGATGTGCCCCAGGCGCGTCTGGCGTTCCGCCCGGTCTCACCGGGCGCGTGACTCAACGATTCAACCGGTCCAGTTTCCAAGCACGAGCGCGATATCCGCGCCGTCGACGACGCCGTCGCCGTTGAGATCCGCAGCGCAACCGGCGCAGGGTCCCCAACTGCCGAGCACCATTGCGAGATCCGCGCCATTGACCTGACCATCGCCGTTGACATCACCCGCGAGCGCCGTCAGGCAACCGCGCCACTCGGCCAGGTTCGCCGCCGGCAGACCTCCCGCGCTCTGGAATGTGCCCCCTGCGAACAACGATGACTGCGCGCCGTTGGACAGCGATCCAAGTGAATAGACGGTCGAGTTGATGCCGGCGCCAAGCGCCGACCATGCGCTGCCGTTCCATCGCGCGATGCTTTGTGCCGGCACGCCACCGGCCATGGTCAGATAGCCAGCAGCGTGGAGGCCTGGTCCCGAGCCGTCATCGAACGCTGCCAACGCGAAGACACGCGAGTTGACACCAGTGCCGAGAGCTGACCACACGGTGCCGTTGAACGACACGATGCGGTTCGCAAAGACGCCCGGTGCGCCCGTGAAGTCACCACCCGCGTACATCATCGGACCCGTCCCGAGGTCAACCACGGTGAGCGCCCACACCGTGTCGTTCATGCCGGTGCCGAGATTCGACCAGACAGTGCCGTTCCACCTGGCGATTCTTTTCGCAGGAGCACCGCCCGCCATCGTGAAGCTTCCTCCCGCGTAGAGAGCCGGTCCCGTTCCATCGTCGAACACCGCGAGCGCCTGCACCACGGAACTCACGCCACCGCCAAGCGCCGACCATGAACTGCCGTCCCACTTCGCCACGTAACTCGCCGGAGCGCCGCCTGCCGTCGTGAAGCTGCCACCTGCGTAGAGCGCTGGCCCCGTGCCATCGTCGAACACCGCGAGCGCGAAGACCTGACCGCCAACGCCCGTGCCGAGTGCCGACCATGATGTGCCGTTCCACTTCGCGATGGACGACGCGGGCACACCACCGGCCGTGCCGAAGACGCCCCCTGCGTAGAGCGCCATGCCTGAGCCATCGTTGAACATCAACAACGCATTGATGCCGCCCCAGTTCATGCCGAGGCCGAGAGGCGACCAAGCGCTGCCATTCCACTGCGCGATGTAGTTCACCTGCGTTCCACCCACGTGAAGAAATCCACCGCCGACATAGAGCACGGAGCCAGGACCGCTGCCCGACGGTGTGATCGCCAACACCGAGCCGTTCATCCCGGCCGCTCCGCCGAAGTTCGAGATCCACGCGGGCTCGCACGCGCCGCCCGGCGCCGCAAGCGCCGTTGGAACAACACAGGCGAGCGTCGCACCGAGCTGAACGAGGATTGTGCACCCAGCTCGTCCGCCGTGATTGACCTGTCTCACGCTGCGCTGATGATCCATCTGTCGCTCCTTTGTTGGATGGCGCTCGTCGATCGCGCGAAGCGCTCTGTCGAGTTCTGCGCCGAGCGCATCGTCGATGCTAGCGATGGTCACGACCGCTTCCAAGAAGCCGGAATTGCGCGAGTTGGTCGTCGATCGCCGACCCTCCGTGCCGAAGCGGAAACGGCGTGGTGCACACAGGTTGCGCCCACCCCGCTCTCGACGCGTCGCGCCCGATCCGCCGCGAATGTGCAGGCGCGGCCCCCAGTCGGCCGATCGAGGAAGTGACACGCGGGCGGAGCCGGCGTGAGTCATCAGGAGTCAGCGATGCTCACGAAGGCCCAGTTGATCGATTCCGTGCTCGAACTCAATCCGATTGCATGCCGCGAGTGGCTGGCGGAATTCTCCACCGAGGATGTGCATGCCTATCTGGAGCGACTGCGCTTTGCGCATGCCCCGCGCGGCGGCACCAGCGTCTGGCCGCGGCCGTGCCGCAACCTCGCCGACGATACCGAGACGATCGAACGCCGCGCCGCGTGATCCTTGGTTGTGACTGTTGCGCCGTGAACTTGATGGCGTGATCGGTGCAGGCGACCGTCAGCCTCCGCGTCGCTCGCGCATCAGCGCCTCGATCTTCCGCTTCAGCAGCCGCACACGCAGCAGGCTCTTCGTGCGCGTGAGCAATTCCAGCTTGTTCACAGGCTTCGTGAGGAAGTCATCGCAGCCGCTCTCGACCGCGCGCTCGTAGTCGCCCACTTCGTGCAGTGCGGTGACCATGATCACCACCACATCGCGCGTCACCGGATTCTGCTTGATCTTCTGGCAGACCTCGAAGCCGCTCATCCGCGGCATCATCACATCGAGCAGCACCAGATCAGGCTGCACACGCTCGATCGCGGCGACCGCTTCGATGCCGTCATGCGCCGTCTCGATGCGCACCGGCAGCATCTCGAGATAGGCCTGCATGAGCTCGAGATTCTGAACGTTGTCGTCGACCAAGAGCACGCAGGCGCCCTCGATCTCGGGCCCGCCGCTGTCGGCGTCGAAGTCGAGCGAAAGCGGCTCGGAGGGTTCCGCGGTCATAGGGTGGCGAGTCTACTCGTGCGGAAGTGCACGAGCGCAGAGGTCGGCTGGATGGAGCGCCTCCACGCCGAGGGCTTCACGCACCTGTTGACGACAACTCGTGCCGGGCGCAATGACGAGCGGCGCGTCAGCCGCGTGCTGCGCTCCGCGCGCTCGCAGCGAACCGAAGAGCGACTGCTCACCGATGCGCATCGACAGGTCGTAGTTCTGCGGCAAGTAGCCGAAGCTGCCCGCCATGCCGCAGCAGCCGCTGTCGAGCACCTCGACTTCACCCGGGAAGAGGCGCGCGAGCAGCGCAGCCGATGGCACCGCGCCCCAGAGCGCCTTCTGATGACAGTGCGCATGAAAGAGTGCGCGTTGTCCGAGCGGCTCGAACTTCGGTCGCCTCGGATGATCGCTCCAGCGTCGATCGAGGAACTCATCGACGAGCATGGTGCGCTCGGCAATCGACTTCGCTTCGTGTGGCGAGATACCCATGCGAAGGTCAAGCCAATCGTCGCGAATGGCGCTGGCGCAGCTCGGCTCGCAGACGAGCACCGGTGCTTCTGGATGATCGGTGCACGCGGCCATGATCGACTTGGCCGTGTCCGTGCAAGTGCGCGACGCTTCCGCGAGCATGCCCGTCGAGATGAGAGCGCGGCCGCAGCACCCTGCGTCGAGCACTTCGACGCGGTAGCCGAACGCCTCGAGCAATCGGACCGACGCGCGACCCACGCTCGGTTCCTGGAATGCGCAGAAGCAATCGGCGAGCAGGAAGACGCGCGGAGCCGAGGCGTTTCCGTGCGCACCCGAGCCACCGTGTGTCCCGGACGCATCGGCTTCATGAGCCGCGTCGGCTGCGTTGGCTGCGACCGCCGCGCTGCGCCGCGCTGCCCATCGAACAAGTGACGGTCCGAAGGTGAGCGGCTCACGACGCGGATCGATTCCCGCGAACGCCGCCATGGCGCCGCGCACGCCTGGCACGCGATTCAGTCCGTTCACGAGCGGCCAGAGCGCCGAACCGATTCGACTGACGCGGCGCACTCGCCCGAAGAGGCGCGCCTGTCGCGGCACGCGCCCCGCTTCGCGAAACGACTGCGCCAGATACTCCGACTTGAGCTTGGCGATGTCCACATTCGAGGGACACTCGCTCTTGCACGCCTTGCACGAGAGGCAGAGCGAGAGCGTCTCGAGCGTGCCTTCATCGCGCCACAATGGCACTGCGGGAGTGGCCGAACCCGGAGTTCGAGACGACTGAGTGGGCGCCGCTGCCTGAGATGCGCGCGCCGAAGTCGTCGCAGCGTCCTGCGCCTTGTCGCTGAACTGCCCGGTGATCGCCAGGCGCAGCGCGTTGCCGCGCCCGCGCGTCGCGTGTCGTTCCTCAAGTGTGGCGCGGTAGCTCGGGCACATCGCGCCGGGCGCCAAGCGTCGGCAGATGCCGGCGCCGTTGCACTGGTCAACAGCGTGCTCGAAGCCACCTTCGCGGTCGTAACGAAAGTAGGTGAGCTTCTCATCCGTCGGGGCATGCACGAAGCGATCGTCCGGGCGCACTCGATGATGCTCGAGGATCCGCCTCGGCTCGCGGCTGTCGGTGAGATTGCCGGGATTGAGCAGCCCAAGTGGATCGAAGATCGCCTTGATCTGACGGAAGGCATCGCAGAGTTCGCGTCCCATGACGCGTTCGAGCAATGGCGTGCGCACGCGCCCGTCGCCATGCTCACCCGAAAGTGCGCCGCCATAGCGCACCACGAGGTCCGCGACTTCGACGGCGATCTCGACCATGCGCTCGCGATCGCGCTCGTCACGCACATTGACGAGCGGACGAATGTGCAGACAGCCCACGCTCGCATGCGCCCAGTACGCGGCGCGCGTGCCGTGTCGCTCGACGATCGCGCGAAAGTCCTTCACGAACGCTCGCAGCTTCGACGGGTCGACGGCGGTGTCCTCGACGAAGGTGATCGGCTTGCGTTCTCCCGGTATCGCGTGCAGCAGCGGCTCGCCGGCTTTGCGCAGGCGCCACGCGCGCTGCATGTCCGCGGTCTCCAGGTAATGCTCGACGGGCGCACCGGGCGCGAGTCGTGCCAGCGCCTGTAGTCGCGCCTTCACCTCCGTCGCCGTCTCTGCGAAGTGTTCCACATAGAGCACGGCACCCGGATGCTTGCCGTCGATCGAGGGCAGCATCTCCACCGTGCGCCGATGCTCGCGGTTCAAGAGCGCCGTTTCGATCACGACATCGTCGACCATCTCGACCGCCGCCGGCTGTTCGGCCAGGATCGGGAGAAGCGCCTCGAGTGCCGCATCCACCGAGGGGAAGGAGATGATCGCCAGTCCGCGCACTCTTGGACGCTCGACGAGTGCCAACTCCGCGCGGAGTGTGACGCCGAGCGTGCCTTCGCTTCCGCAGAAGAGACTGGCAAGATTCACACGATCGAAGGTGCCTGCGGTCGACGCACGCAGTTGCGCCAGCAGCAGATCAAGGTTGTAGCCGTCGACATGGCGCCGAATCTTCGGAAAGCGGCGATCGATCTCCTCCGCAAGCGGCAGCACGATCGCCGCGAGTCGCTCCACGATCGCGCGTTGTCGCGGATCTCGCTCCGCCGAGCCTTCGCGCACATCGAGCCGAGTGCCGTCCGCGAGCAGCACATCGAGCGCCACCAGATGTTCCACCGTGCGCCCGTAGCGGATCGAATACGCGCCAGCCGAGTTGTTCCCGATCATGCCGCCGAGATTGGCATGACTCGAGGTCGCGACATCGGGACCGAACATCAGACCCATCGGCGACAGATGCGCATTCAACTGATCGAGCACCACGCCGGGCTGCACCCACGCGCGGCGCGTCGAGTCGTCGACCGAGAGGATCTTGCGACAGCGTGCGCTGAAGTCGAGCACGACGGCGCGATTCACGGTCTGCCCCGCCAGCGCCGTACCTCCGCCGCGCGGAAGAATCGGCAGCCGCTCGCGATGGCAGTACTGCACGGTCGCCATCGCCTCCTCCTCACTGCCGACGATGACGACGGCGATCGGTTCGACCTGATAGAGGCTTGCGTCCGTCGCGTAGAGCATGCGCGTGTGACGATCGACGCGTACATCGCTCACACCGAGCAAGCGCAGATCGCGCTCGATGCGAAGCAGGTCCGGCTGCTCGCCCGCACTCAACTGCGGAAGGCGGACACTCGGCGACGATGAGTGATCCTCCGGCGGCGCCGCGGCATCACTCATGGCTGATCCGGCACCGGGGCCGCGCGGTCCTTGTCCGGCACCGGCGCCGCTGGATTCTGATCGGCGCCCGGCGCGATCGCCGCACCATCGTGCTCAGTGCCTGCTGCGCGGTAGGGCTTCAGCGCCGACTCGATGGCGGCGGTGAGTTCGTCCTCCCACGTCTCCGACAGACCGATGTGCTGCCAGTGAACAAGCCCATCGAGTCCGATGACGTATGTCGTCGGCAATGCGCGCACGCCGAACGCATCAGCAGCGACGCCGTCCTCATCAAGCGCCAGGATCATGGAGAAGTTCTTGTCCGACCAGAACTTCCCAACTTTCGTGCGCAGCTCTTCGCCCTCGAGACCTTCGAGCGTGTTGACCGCCGCCACCGCCAAGGGCACACCGCGCTCGGTCAGTTGCCGAGTCACCGAATCGAGCATCGGCAGTCCGACGCGGCACGGTCCACACCAGGTCGCCCAGAAGTCGAGCACGACCACCTTGCGACCCTTGAAGTTGGCGAGATCGAACTCGCCGTCGTCGAAGCGCAGCACCGAGATATCAGGCGCGGGTTGACCGACCAACGACGGGCCGGCGCCTCCCCCGCCA
>Ga0163153_10001058_pt1 | contig 45148 bp, 41 predicted proteins | sample OliLakLV19MP6IB1_FD_148629 | JGI IMG/M metagenome (GOLD analysis project Ga0163153, IMG submission 148629) | Freshwater microbial mat bacterial communities from Lake Vanda, McMurdo Dry Valleys, Antarctica - Oligotrophic Lake LV.19.MP6.IB-1 | ecosystem: Environmental > Aquatic > Freshwater >... | reverse complement strand
GGCGCAGCGTCTTCGGCGGCAGAAAGAATGTTCGAGCTGATCAAGCTGGCGGAGAGGACCAGCAGGTTCACGATGCTGCGAGGAGTTTTCATAGGTGGTTGCGGAGTGGCTGGTCGCTGGACGCAGCGAGTTATTTGGGCGGAGGAGGAAGCACTTCGCCTTCGGGTTTGCGGGGCGCATCCATCTTCGGCTTCGCTCCCGGCGGACGGCCGAGACGTTTCGACATCTGCTGCATCCGCTCCAGGCGGCGCTGTTCGGGATCCGTGAGCGCGCCCTCGGTCTTGCGCTTCTGAAGTTCGATAATTTGCGCGTCGATGCGCGTCTTCATTTCGCTTTGCTTCACGTCGCGATCCTCGGCGGAGAGCAGCTTGAATTTCCCGCGTCCCTCCTGAACTTCCTTACGCAATTCCTTGAGCCTCGCCGCGCGTTCCGCCGGAGGCAGGTTCTTCAGCTCGTCGCGGCGCTTCTCCCATTCGGAACGGTTGGTGCCCATCAGGCCATGCTTCTCACGGAATTCGCGCGTCAGCTTCTGGCGCTCTTCCGGGCCGGCCTTTTTGGCACGCTCACGAAGGGCCGCCGGATCGGGACGGTCCGGCGGCGGCACCGGATCAGGTTCTTCAGCGGCAAACAACGTCGGCGAAGCCAGCAACAGGGCCGTCAACAGGATGGGAATGGTGGAAAGCATCATCATCTCGTTCCTCTTCTCATAAAACCGTGGCATCACACATGCCATACGAGACGCGCCGGGCCGACGGCAGGTTACAGCGATGAACGGCGGCGGACAGGCCGGTCCCTGGGAAAAGACCTCGGACAAAGCGTCAACCGCGATGGATGCCCAGGGATTTTTCGAGCTCGGCGGAGAAGCGGCTAATCTCTTCAGAAATTTTCGGAGGCTGCTCCGTCAAAGTCACAGTCATGCGCCCGACGGTGTCGGGGTTGAGCTTCATGAGCTCGGCGGCCGCCACGATGAGCGACAGATGATTGTTCACGTCGTGCCGCATGGATGAGAGTTTTTTTCGCAACTCTTCCACCTGCTGCACGCTGAGCGTGACGGGCTCGTTCGGCAATGACATCGGGAAAGGTTGTGCCACTACGCCAAGGGTTGGCAAGCCGCATTCGCCAAACAGGCGTCGGCACGGCGCACACGAGGCGCGGCCGCCGGATCAATCCACCTGCACCACGCGGTAGAATCGCTGGCCGCCCGCGCCCGGCGTGTCGGTGAAGGAGATCGAGCTGTCCGCCGCCACCGTGTTCGCTCCCAATGGAAGCCAGCTTGAGGTGTCCAGCGCGTCCTTGAATTCCAGCCGATAAGTCCGGCCCGAAATGACCTCCGCCAAAATCGTCACGTCCGCGCCCGCTCTCATAATCACGGCCTGCAATTCATCTGACACGATCACCGTGAACGAACGACTGGCCGTCAGCCTTGGAACGCCGTTGTCAGAAACCGTGAGCGTGAGCTGATTGGTGGTGCGCGACGCACCTGCATCCGTCGCCCAGGTGAAGATGCCCGTCAGCAGCTCCACGACGGCTCCCGCTGGTGCTCCGTTCTCGATCTTGTAGGTGAGGGTTTGCGCCGCGAGGTCCAGGTCCGTCGCCACAGCAGCGAACGAAACGGTCTGGCCCGGCGAAACGGTGACATCAGGAATCGCCGCCAGTTCAGGGGCTGAATTGATCTCCACCACTGAGACGGTGAACGTCAGGCTGGAGCTCATCGCCGGATCGCCGTCATCCGCCACACGAACCGTGATGGAATAAGTTCCCGGCCCTTGAGCTTCGGACGGCGTCCACTCAATCGCGCCGGACAACGCCTTGATGTTCATCCCGTCCGGGAAGCCCGCGTCGAGACTGTAGGTCAGCGTTTGTGATTGAGAGTCGGGATCGACCGCTGAGTTCGTCACGAGCAGCAACGCTCCCTCGTTCACCGTGTGGCTGGTCTGCGGCGTCAGCACCGGCGCGTTGTTCACCTCGAGCACCGTGACAGTGAAGCTCTGCGCTGCGCCAAGGCTGGGCGAACCATTGTCGGTCGCTCGAACGCTGATCGGATACACCCCCGGCCCCTGCGCTTCAGCCGGCGCCCAGCGGAACAGGCCGTTGCTGAGGTTGATGCTCGAACCTTCCGGCGCTCCGGCATCCAGCGAATAGCTCAGCACCTGGGCGGGCACATTGGTGTCCGTCGCGGAAACGGTGAAGCTCAAGAGCGTGCCTTCATCCACCGTCAGGTCGCCGATCAGCCCGAGGATGGGTGGAGTATTCGCGGAGAAGAGGAAGTTCGCCGTGCGCGGCGTGGGATTGGTCATCGCGTAGATGGCCGTCGCGCCGTCCGCGAAGCGTCCCTGGCTGACATCCGAGGTCTGCGGGCCGAACGAAACCAGATCGATCAGCGTCCCATCCGGCGCGAAGAGGCTGATTGCTTCACCGCTCTTCGCGAGTGAGAAGCTGGCGTGCAGGTCCGGGCTGTTGGCGCTGTTCTGCCCAGGCTGATTGTCCGCCCAGACAAGCAGGAATCCCTGTGCCGGAATCGCCGTGCCCGCCGGGATGGCCCACTGCGTCGCGTTCGTCGCGGTGTCGCCCAAGTAATAGCCGGTCAGGTTCACGGCGTTGGTGTCCGGATTGTAGAGCTCGAACCAGTCCTCGAAATCGTTGTCCGCCGGATCAGCCAGCGTGGTGAGATTGTCCGCCATCCATTCGTTGATCCGGACCTCCACCGGAGCCGCCGCCGGGTTGTTGGTGCCGCGCGGCGTCACCGCCGAAAACGTCCGCCGACCGCTCGCCGCGCCATCCGGGTAGGAGCCGTAGGAACGGCCCACGACCGGGATGCTGCAGTTCAAATGATCCACCACCGACGCGAGCGATGCGCCTTTGCTCAGCACGACCGAACCGCTCTCCGCCGTGGCGCGGAAGTTCGCGTGAAGCTCCGACGGGATCGTTTCGCCCGGTTCGCCGTCGAGCCAGACGAGCAGGAACTGCTTCGGCCCAATCGTCTGGCCGCCGGGGAACGGCCATTGCGTGAGGTTCGTGTAGTTGTTCGCGAGGTAATGACCATCGAGCGAAAGCGTGTTCGTCCCGCCGTTGTAAATCTCCACCCACGGATCGCGTTCTCCGGATTGATCGAGGATGCCGTTCGTGCCGGCGAAGAAGTTCGTCGGCATCACCTCGTTCAGCCAGAGCGTCGGGAACGGCGCGATGCTGCCGCGCGTGGAGTTCACCAGGCCCGGAGTGTAGCGGTTCACCGTGTCATACGTCGTCTCCAGCGTCATGCCGAAGACCACGTCGCTGCTACCGGCGCCGGACTGGTGAACTTCGACCGCCAGCACGTTCTCGCCCGCCAGCAGCGCCGCTGCGGGAACGACGAACGGCCCGGTCAACGTCGCATCACCCACGCCCGGCGTGGCGAGAGTGCTGTAATCCACAGCGCCCGCCGGCATGTTCTGACGGAATATTTCCTGGCCGTTGAGATAGAAGACCGCACCGTCATCGAGAATGGTGAACAGCTTGAGCCCTGCCCCGCCCGCATTTCCGCTGAAGTTGAACGTCGTGCGGAAATAATAAGCCAACCGGCCGAGGCCGAGCAGCGTGTTCTTCGCGGCTGGCAGGGCGGCGCCTTCGTTGTAGAGCAAGGCCGGGCCGCTGGGCCACGACGCGTCATTGTATGCCGGAGCCGTCCAACTGATGTCGTTGAAGGCGGCGTTGGAGTTGTAACGCCAGACCGCCGGCATAACGACGAGGGTCTGCGGAAGATTGGTGGGAGTGGTGAAGACGGCGGCCCAGTTCGCAGAACGATTGTTGTCCTGCGCCGGATCGATGAGCTGAAGCGACGAGCCCAAACCATCCGCCGACGCGGGCCACGGCAAATCATCGTCATACGTCACCTGGTCAATGATGACATCCTGCGCCGCCGTCGCGCCGGGCTTGAGGAGCGTGAGCGTCTCGCCGCCGTTATCGAGGCTGCCGCTGAACTGGCCGAGGATCGCGGTCGAAGGTCCATACGTCGCGCCGAAGAGATAGGCGTCCTGCACGGCCAGCCGGAACGCGCCCGGCTCCAGGATGGAACCGTTCGGGAAGGTGAAGCCCACTCCGTTCAACTTCCAGCCGGAGAGATCGAACGCGTTTGAAATGGAGGTGTTGTGAATCTCCACGTAGCTCGCGTCGGCGAACAGCGGATTGTACATGATCTCATTGATCACGATCTTGTCCTGCGGCAGCTCGTTGGCCCCGGTGTAGTTCACGCGGATCGTTCCCGCCACAGTGGCCACCGGACGGCCCTGGGGATCGAGGCCGGAGAACGCGAGCATGTTGCTGCCGCTGCTCAGCGGGATGCGGATGACCCAGGTGTTCAGCGCCGTCCAGGTGACCGGATACGGAACGCCGTTCACGAGAATGGTCCGCACTTCGAGCGGCGCGGTGCCGGTGAGCGTGATGAGGTTCCGGTTGGTGGAGAAGTCCGCGCCGCCGTTGGATCTGATGGCGAAGGCGGACTGGTTGTTCGCGATCTGCGTCAGCACGAAGGCGCGGCGCGCGGCGATCCAGTCCTTGAGCCCCTGCGGACTGGCCACGGCCGCACCGCCGGCCACCATGCCATTGTAGCGCGCGTCGAGAATGGGATTCGAGCGGGCGGCGGTCATCATGCCGTTGGCCGCCTCGATGATGGCCTGCCAGTAGATGCGGGCGAACGGCGGATGATCATTGCGCGGCCCGTGCTCGGCGCCGCCGATGCCCGTCAGGTTCGCGTCGTTCGCCGCGCCGCTGAACGAGAAGTCCACGTCCCACAGGAACAGCTTCCACGTCCCGCGCTCCGGCTTGTAACTGAAAGCGTTCTGGCCGCCGCCGTAGGAATAGCTGTCCGGATTCCAGAACATGTGCTGCGCCACGTCGGTCTTGAACCATTCCTCCACATCAAACGTCGAGGTGAGCGCGGCCGTGTAGGCATCGCTGCCGATGGGCGCGTTCGTCAGCGCCACCTCCACAAGATTGAAGATGTTCGTGTAATCGTTCAGCTCCTGGACGCTCGCGGAACGCCGCGGCCACGTGGCCCGATAGCGCGCCTGCTTCTTCACGCCGCCCGTCGTGGTGTAACGGTTCAAATCCGCTCCCACCACCGCGTAGCCCGGTTCGCTCGCGCCGTAGGCCAGATCGCCAAACTCGAATCCAAGCATGATCTTGTGCAGATCGCCGTTGGCGTCGTCCGGATACCATTGGTCGATGAAATCGCCGTTCGGCTGCTGCGCATCGTGGAAGACCGTCTCGCGCCGCTGGCCGTTCACGAAGACGAAGACCGGACGGTGATAGAGGAATGGAATGCCGAACTGATACCCGAACCAGGAGGCCTGAATCTCCCGCTGCGCCTCGGCATCGCCGCCGCCGTTGCCGGGACGGAACAGGTTGATGTCCGTCTCGCCCAGCAGCGCATCGTCATCGGGAAAGCCCAGGTCGTAATCGCAGCTCACGCCCGTCGGAGAATCGTAGCCGGGCGAATGATACGGACTCCCGTGAAACCACGCGCCCGCATTGTAGATGATGCGGTTCGTCCCGTAGATGAACGTGATGTCCTTCGGCTTGTTGCTCATCTTTTCCTCCGACATCCAGCGCGCGACGTTCGTCTGGCTCACCCAGAAGCGATACGTGGGAAGCGTGCCGGGAATCGTGTTGTCGGCCCAGCGCACCACGCATTCGCGAAGCGGTGCGTCGGAGGGAAACGCGCTGGCGGCGGGCGGCGCAAAGTTGTCCGCCGCCTGAATGAAAAACGCGACGGTGGTCCCAGCCACCTGGCCGGGAAGAACGGCGGAGAAAATCCCGGCGCTGTTGTTGGTCATCGCCAGCGTCGTGTAATTCGTCGCCGGATCAACGCGGTAGTTGAGCGCAAGGAACGAGATGCCATCGGGATCATTCACGCGCGCCGTCACGAGCACGGCCTGAGATGCAGCAGGAAGCGCCGGTTCATGCCGCGTGCCGGTGATGGCCGGCCCGACGTTCAAGGAGGCGCGGCTGTTGACCAATCCGGGCGTGCCGAGATTTTTCGCGGTCAACGTGTAGCCCGGAGCTTCCAGCCAGTTGCCGCGCAGGCGCAGCAGGAGGTTGGGATTGCCCTTCAGCCAGCGGACCTTCGCCCGCAGCGTGACCGTCGTGCCGGGAGCAAGCGTGGATGGAAGCTGGGTCCGCACCCGGTTCGCGCCGGCATCGCCACGGCCCAAGGCGCGCAGATGGAGCGAGCGCGCGCTGCCAAAACCTTCACCCGTCTCCACGCTCGTTTCATTGTGATGACCTTGGAAAACCCAGCCGGTGGTTCCGCTCTCAAACGTGCCGTTCGCGATGACGTTCGCGCTGCCGCTGGGGATGACCTCGATGTTGTCCAACAACGCCTCGCCCGCTCCGAGCAACGTGACGTGAAGCTGATGGGCGTCGGCCCAGCCGTGGTCCATCACGCCGGTCGTCTCGACCGTGACCCAGGAACTCTTCGCGGACTCGTCGCTGTCCGCCCAGTTCGGCGCGAGCCGGTTGTCGGAATGCGCGTCGCGCAGTTCCAGGCTGCCGCCGCCGCCGTCCGCCCATTTGCCCCAACGCCCGCCGGAATCATAGGTCACCTCGTCGTGCAGGATGTGAATGATGTTCGTCCTGAGCTGGCCCTGGCCATTCACGCTCGTGACTTCATCGGGAAAATTCAGCTCGATGCGTTCGCCGCCGTTGGCCAGTGAACCGGAATAATTCCCCAGACAGTTCAGCGCAGTCAGGTTCGCGTAATTGTTCCGAAGCCGCGCCGCATTGCGGGCCAGGACGAGATAGCCGCCGGGCGCGAGGCTGGTGCCGGACGGGAAATCGAAGGAGATGCCGTCGCGCAGACGCCAGCCGGCGAGGTTCACGGTGTTGGTGCTGCGATTGAAGAGCTCGAGGTATTCGTCATCCGGATCGCCGCTGATCGGCTCGAACATGATCTCGTTGATCACCACGTCAGCCGGTTTCATCGCGGCGTTGTTCGTGCCCGGCGTCGGCGTGAGCAGGCGGCTGAACTGCGGAGCGCCGTCTGGATGACGTCCGGCTGGGATGCCGTTCTCCTGCGCCTCGAAGCGGACCGAATCGATCACGCGCTGACCGCTGGGATGCTTGAGCAGCAGCGTCTCGCCGCCGGACGACAGCGCGAAGCCAAGCTGCGCCTCGTTAAACAGCGCGAAGCCGCCGCCCGGAAGCAGCGTCCCGGCCGGGACCACGAACTTGTTGGTGGCCGGATCGTCCGTGAGAATCATGCCACCGATGTTCACGGAGATGTTGCCGTAGTTGTAGAGCTCGACGTAGTCCACGTCGGGAAGATCCGTGTGCGCCAGAAACTCGTTGATCACGATGGTGCGCTGAACAAAGGACGACACTGGATCCGCCAGGCCAGGATTGCCGCCCACGGCGTTGCTGATTTCCCAGGCGCGCGGATCGCGCTCGCCGTAGCTGGGCCGCGCCAGCACAAGGGAATGGCCCGCACCATCCGCGCCGGCGGGGAACGGCGGTTCGCCACTGTATTTCATCTCGAAGACAATCGCGCCGCTCGCGTTGTTAATCAGGAGCGAGCCCGAACTGTTTTCAAGACCGTTCGAGTTGGAGAACGGCCCGAAGACATTCGCGAAGCTGTAGGCGGCGCGGAAGTCCGTCACGCTGGCGGCGACCACGAGGAAGGCTTTCGATTGCAGAACCGTGTTGGAAGGGAACGTGAAGTCCACGGCTCCAGAAATTTTCCAGCCACCAAGATCCTCGAACCACGGCTGTGAATTATAGATCTCGACGAACTCCAGGTTGCGTCCATCCGGGCGCGCAGCCGGATGATACATGACCTCCGAGAGGATCACGCCATGCCGGCGGGAAGTCGGTCCGAGCGGTTCGCGCGGCAAAGAAAGATGCCCGATGTCAATCGGCCGGACGGTGGTGGAAAAGCTGCGCTGAGAGTTTGGCAGGATGGTGTTCGGAGTCGTCGCGCGATCCCGGACATTGTTCACCGTAACCACGTAGGTCGAGTTGGGGGCCATCGTCGTGGTGGTGAGCGTGATGGTCTTCGAGTCCACGCCGAAGCCGGCGCGCAGGACGGACACTCCGGCACTGATCGCGTAGTTCGCCGCATTGGTGGCGCTGGCGGCCTCGACGGGTTCCGAGAACGTGACGAAGACAACCTGGAGATCGCCGACATTTCCCACCGTCGCGATGGCCGGCTTCGTGGTGTCGGCCAGAACCGTCAGCGTCGCGGTGGCGCTGTTGAGGCCGCCGAGCGAATTGGTGATGGCGCAATAGAACGTGCTGCCGCTGTCCGCCAAGGTCAGCGCCGCCAAGGTGCAGGAGGCGTTCGTCGCCGCAGGCAGCTTCAACCCGCCGCGATACCATTGAAACGACGCACCGATCATCCGTTGCAGTCGCACGGTGAAGGTGGCCGCATTTCCTTCGATCACGGTGGTGTTCGTCGGCTGCTGGGAAATGATCGGCGGACCCAGCCCGTAGATCAGGAGGCGGTTGTTAGGAATGGGTTCCTCAATCGTGCCGTTGGGCAGACGCCAGCGCACCGCGAGGTTGTCCCCTCCCCCGCCTTCGCTCTGCAACGCCTCGATGTAATAGCGCTGGCCGGCGGTGAGAAAGATGTTGGTGGCCGACTGCTGGTTCGGCTCTTTCGTCCATTCCCGCGACGAGGTCCAGGAGTTGACGCTGGCGATCTGCGTCCTGGTTCCCGGATCATCGTTGGAACTCAGAAAGAGTGCGCCGTTGTCGTCGGTGGCGATCCAGAACGTGTAGTTGCCCGTGACCGGCGGCAGCAGCAGCGCACGCATCCGCTGCCCGTAGTTCTCCGCCACATCGGTCGGAGCCTCGAAGATGCTCTGGATCGTTTCCAAGGAGGGCGAGCCAGGATAGTTCGGGCTGCTGGTCAGACCGGCGATGGTGCCGCCGCTGATGCCGAGATAGACCTCGCGGAGAACGCCGTTGCTCGGTTGAGCCAGAAGATTGGGAGCGAACGACAGGAGGAGAAACAGCGCGGCGGCGAGCGCGGCGGGGATACGACAATACTTCATAGGATTTAACGGGCTATCGAATACAACTCTCAACAAAACGTGCCGGAAACAAGACGCAACTTCCGTCAACCGCCTGCCCCAATGCCAGCGTTCAATGGATCGGGCACCGCAGGAGGCAACGACAACACTCCCATCGGCCAACTTCTCCTTTGGTTTGATGGCCTTTCGTAACGAGATTCGGTGAAACCCAGAAAAGCGCCCCATTCCGAGTGGAGGAAAGGGTGCCCGAAGGGCGGGAGAGGAGGTGCCCAAAGCCGCCACGAAAACTCAACGTCTAGCTTTCCAAGATCGCAAAGGCCGTCGCGTAGTTCTCGGTGTGGCTCAAGGTAAGATGCACGATCCGTCCGCCGCGTTCCTGAAGCAGCCGCAGTCCGCCGTCATGCAAGATGACAAACGGCTCACCGCTCTCCTTGCGGCCCACTTCCATGTCCTGCCACCCGAGCTGACTGCCAATGCCCGTCCCGAACGCCTTGGAGATGGCCTCCTTCGCAGCAAACCGAACGGCAAGAAACGGAGCGGGCCTCTTGTGGGCGAGGGCGTAGGCAATTTCCGACGGACGAAGGATGCGGCTGATGAAGCGTTCGCCGAACTTCTCGTAGGACGAGGCGATGCGCGCCACTTCAATGATGTCGATGCCAGTGCCGAGAATCATGTTGGGATGCGTGAGGTTGGATTCGTGAAGCGCGGTTCAGGAAACATCGCGCGCACGAATCGCTGCTCAACCTTGATATCCTTCCATCGCCTGGAGCATTTCCTTCACCGCCGCCTCCAGGCCGATGAACAGCGCGCGGCTGACAATGCTGTGGCCGATGTTCAGCTCCACGAGATGCGGAACGATGTGAAGGAGCGGAACATTTTCGCAGTTCAACCCGTGACCGGCGTTCACCTTCACGCCGAGTTGATGCGCCTGCTTCGCCGCAGAGATCAACCGCTCGATTTCAAACTGCCGCTCGCGCTTCAGATGAAACTGCTCGGCGTAGCTGCCTGTGTGCAGCTCGATAAACTGCGCACCGATGCGGGCCGACGCCTCGACCTGCGCGGGATCGGGAGCAATGAACAGGCTGACCTCAATGCCCGCGTCGTTCATGCGCCTGCAAGTCTCCGACAACGCGGCGAGCTGACCGGCCGCGTCCAAGCCGCCTTCCGTGGTCACTTCCTGCCGGTGCTCGGGCACCAGGCAGACGATGTCCGGCCGGGTCTTCAGCGCGAACTCGACAATCTCCGGCGTGTTGCCCATCTCCAGATTGAGCCGCGTCTTGATGCAGCGACGCAGTTCGACGACATCCCGATCTTGAATATGACGACGATCCTCTCGGAGATGCGCGGTGATTCCATAAGCTCCCGCCGCCTCACAGATCAGCGCCGCTTGGACCGGATCAGGCTCCCCTTCCGTTCGTCCGCGATAGCGTGCTTCGCGGACGGTGGCGACGTGATCGATGTTTACTCCGAGCTTGAGCGACATGGCGCAGCCTCCTAGCGCTTGGCTGGCAACGGCGTGATGGTGGCCTTCCCTTGCGACCTGCCTGCGGGGGTTCTCGCCGCAGGACTGTTCGTGCCCAAACGGGATTTCATGCTCGGGATCGGCGCAGGAAGACCGAACTCAAAGGGGAAGCCAGGCGTGTCCAGCCAGAGCGACAGCGTGGCCAGCTCGAAGCCGGTGAAGCCGACATGCGAACGCCGGACGAGAACCAGCTCCTGCGGACCAGCCAAGGAAATCTCGGTCGCAGTGTTTCCCAGCTTCGGGCCGATCTCCGACAGCCAGCGTTTCGACGGCGAGTTCGTCGAGGGCGTGCGGCGCGAGTTCAGAATGCTCGCCAGTTGATAAAACTGTTTGCCATGATTCAGCCGGTGCTCGGTGATTTCCCAGTCGTAATAAAGCAGGTTCGTCCGCCCACGGACCTGGACAAACAGTTCGTCCGGCACCGGCGTGTGCTTCGGCGAGAGAGGGAAAAGTCCGCCCATCAGATATTGATCCTTGCCGTCGGTAACCGGGCGGAGCATCGGAGTGATCCATGGAACACCGCTCAGCAAGAGTTCAGAACGATTCGTTCCGTAGAGGAACTTGCCTTGAAGATTGGTGAAGTTGCCCAGCAGATAACGCGGCACACCGAGGGAAATTTTTTGCATGGCGTTCGTCGCGTCCGGCACCGGCACGGCGAAGTTCATCCGGCATTGCTCATTGTGCAGGCCCCACGAGCAAAACTGGTTCGGCAATGGATTCAGCCCGATATCGGCGAAGCCTTTGACCTGCCGGAGAAACGGAGCCAGACCCTGGCCAATGGTGAAGCTCGTCAACGGCTCGCTCACCACGTTGGTCGGAATCTTCCAAGGCTCGAATGTCCACGGAATCCGGCCGGAATATTGGAAGCGGACTTCGGTCCGAATGCCGTCGCCACGACCGGAAATACCCGCCACCACTGGAGGCAGCGGCCACAGGGAAAGGAATGGAAACCAAGGTCGCAACGCCGGAAGATCCGCCGACAGCTCGATGAACTGACTGCTCAATGCCGGCACGGGACGGCCGGACTTCTTCACCTCGGCAAGCAGCGCGGGCAGTTGGACAAGTTTTCCATTTCCCAGACCGACCACCGTCCATTTGCCTGCGCGATAAACCTGCAATGTGTCCGGAGCCGGAGTCTTTTTGATCTCCCAACCTTTGCAGCCCTCGGCACTCAAGTCGCGCGGCGCGCCCAGCTTCCAGGCAGCGGCCAATTGACGGAGATTTTTATCCCAGAGCTGTCCGCGCTCCTCGGAGATCGCCACAGCCAGCGCGAGGTCGGCATTTCCCGGCGCACCGCGAGCTTCGAGGAACGCCTCGACGGTCAGCAAATCCTCAAACAACGGCTTGAGCAACGCCGCCTGATCCGTGGCTCCCGGCGGAAGGCTGCTGCGCCAGAACGGCAGCGCGGCGACGGCGAACTTTTGCGCAATGTCTCCCCGCATCGCCGCCGTGGTCGCCAGCGCCTCGATCTCCTTGAAGCGCGCCGCATTCGTGCCGGCGGGCAATCCGGACCGGCCCGCAAAGTGATAGCGAAACAAAGGGCCACTGTAGGATCGAGGTCCGGAGGCCTGCTCGAAACAACCTCCTGCCAACAAGACCAGACCCAGTCCAAGAACGGCGGCGACAATTTTCATGGTGATTAACTTAGTTGCCAGAGAAACAATCGTTTGGCAAATCCTAACCTGTTGCCAGACTTGAACCCTGCGGCATTTCATCGGCAGTCTCCCAGCCGGGCTAAAAAAAAGGCAGGCCAAGCATGGCCTGCCAGAGATTCAATCATCGAAAGGAGCTTACTTGTCCTTGTCCGACTTCTTGGCGGCGGCCGCAGGCTTCGCTTCTGCCTCGGCTTCCGGACGACGACCACGCTTCTCGGTCCGCTGAGGAGCATCCTGGCCTTCGGTGGCTTCCACCGGCACGACAGGCGGGTTCAGGCTCTCGACCTTGACCTTGAGCGTCGCCTTCACATCCGCGTGCAGGCGGAGCTCGATCTCATGATCACCGACCGTGCGGATCGGATTTTCCAGGTGGATTTTCCGCTTCTCCAAAGAGATATCGAACTGATTCTTGAGCTCGTCTGCAATGGTTCCGCTCGTGACGCTGCCGAACATCTTGCCGTCATCACCGGTCTTCACCTTCACCACGCAGGTGAGCTTGGTGATGCCCTTGGCGAGCTCGCTCATGGTGTTGAACTCATGAGCCTCGCGTTCAGCGCGGCGCTGGCGCAACACTTCGAGACGGCGCTTGTTGGCACCGGTCACCGGAATGGCCAGGCCCTGAGGCAGAAGGTAATTGCGCGCATAGCCGGCAGCGACTTTGACCTGATCGGACTCGCCGCCGAGGCCGATGATGTTGTGAGTAAGGATGACTTCAGTATTTGGCATAGGAGAAAGCGTAAGGGTAATCGTAAATCAAAGCAGAACAATCAAAACGGAACGTCGTCATCAGAGGGCGGTCCGGAATCTTCAGGCGCAGACGGCGCGGGTGCAGGAGCTGACGCGGGGCGGCTCGGTGCCGGACGGGATCGAGGAGCTGCGGGTTCACCACCCTCGCCACCTTCACCACCACGGTTGGAATCAATGAAGGAGAAGCTTTCCAAAACGACGCCTAAGCGGCTGCGTTTCTGGCCGGTCTGCTTGTCGTCCCATTGGTCGAGCTTCAGGCGGCCTTCCACCAGAAATGGCCGGCCCTTCTTCATGTATTGGGATACGACCTCGGCCTGGCGGCCAAAGGCATCTACGTCAACGAAAGTGACCTCTTCCTTCTTTTCACCCGTCTCGCTGGTCCAGTTACGGCTGACCGCCAGACCAAACTTGCAGACAGCCGTCCCTTTGGGCGTATAGCGCAACTCAGGATCGCGGGTCAGGTTGCCCGCGAGGATGACTTTGTTGAAGCTGGCCATGATGTCAGGGTGATGTCAGGGTGATGTCTTGTCGCACCGGGGGCGACCGGGTTTACTTCGCAGGCACAACCACGGGCGCGTTCGAAATCAGCGCGCGGAAGATGTCCTCTTTCAAAGCGAACTTGCTGTGCAACGTGACGATGGCGGCCGGAAGGCTTTCAAAAATGATGTTCACATAGAAGCCCGAGGTGAACTTCTTGTCCGCCACGCGGGTAAACGGACGCTTGTCCATCTTCTGCACGGTTTCCACCTTGCCACCCGCCGTGGTGATCTCCGCCGAGATGGCGTCAATGGATTCCTTGATGCCCTCTTCCTTGCCGTTTGTGTTCAAGATGAACAGACCTTCGTATCGTTTCACTAGAATTGCCTTTCGTCGTTGTCGCTAAACTTTTACTGCGCCGTTAAACTGGTTCATAGCCTTAGCCACGCCAAAGCCGAACCAGCATTCAGCCTGTTCACAGGCTTTTTGCAAAATCTTTTCGAACAAATCCCGCTCTGCCGGACCGAACTGCGCGAGCACATGTCCCGCAATGTGCCGCACCGCCTGATCCTGTCGTCCGATTCCAATGCGTTGCCGCGCATACTCACGTCCGCCCACATGCTGCTCGACGGATTCGAGGCCGTGATGACCACCGCTGCTGCCGCTTGACCGGAGCCGAATTTCACCCAACGGCAAATCCGCGTCATCCACCACCACCAGCAGCCGTGTCGCTTCAATCTTTCTGTAGCTCAGCAGCGCGCCCACCGATTCCCCGCTCAGGTTCATGTAGGTCTGCGGCTGGCAAAGCCACAACCGCTTCCCATCGCGCTCCACTTTCGCGACGCGCGCGGAGAATTTCTTCTCCATGGACCACCCGGCCTTCCACAGCGTCGCCAATCTTTCGACGACCATGAACCCTGCATTGTGCCGGGTGCGCTCGTATTCGCGTCCCGGATTGCCCAATCCCACAATGAGATACTCGTTCTCCATGCAGGACGGGCCGGACCAGACTTGATCCGGTCAAAATTACTTCTTCTTCTCGGCAGGCTTCTTGTCGTCGGCCTTGGCTGCACCCTTGTCGCCAGCCGGAGCCTTCGCCGCAGTGCCGTCTTCCTTCTTCTCCTTGATCATCTCCACTTCGCCAGTCGGCGTCGCAGCAGCGTCAGCAGCCGTCTCTTCGGCTTCCGTCACCGGAGCCTTCACCGCGAGCACGGTGATGTGCTTGTCACCGAGAATCTCAACGCCAGCCGGCACAACAATGTCACCGATGTGAATCGTCTTGCCGATTTCCAGCGCGGAAACATCCACCGAGATGACTTCGGGAAGATTCTTCGGGAGGCAGCGGACTCTGATCTTGTGCAGTACGTGCTCAAGAATGCCGCCGCCGTTTTTCACGCCGGCTGCTTCACCCACCGATTCCACCGGGATAAGCACCGTGATCGTCTCGGTCTCGGAAATTTCTTGAAAGTCAACATGCAGGACCGCGCCGGTCAGGGCGTAGTGCTGAATCTCCTTCACCAAAGCCAGACGCTTGGGCTTGGAATCCTTTTCGACGCTCAAATCCACCAGCAGGTTTTCCGAAGCGGAATGATGAATGATGTCTTCGAGGGACTTGCGGTCCACTTCCAGGCTCTGCGGTTTGGACTGGCCTCCGTAAATGACGGCCGGGATGCGGCCGCTGCTACGAAGTTTCTTGGATCCACCGCGACGGCCCAGCGTCCGCGGAAAGGCATTTAGTGGTACAGATTTCATGTTCTTAAATCAGCTTTGGCGGCACCTGCGACGAGCATCAGCTCGTCCGGCCACCCTTAAATTCAAACAGCGAAGACACCGACGAATTGCTATTGATTCGTTTGATGGCTTCGCCCAACAAACCGGCCACCGACAGCGTGGTAATCTTCACCCCGTCTATGGCAGGGCGGAGGACGGTATCAGTCGTTATTAATTCGTCAATCTTTGATTTTCGGAGGCGCTCAATTCCCAGTTCGCTCAGGTTTGCATGGGAAACACAGGCGTAAATCTTCTTCGCGCCACGCTTCCGGAGCAGGGCGGCGGCGTTCGTCAGAGTGCCCGCCGTCTCCGTCAAATCGTCCACCATCAGGACGTCCTTGCCGCGAATGTCCCCGATGACCGCCACGGACTCCACCTCCGTCGCGCTCTTGCGCCGCTTCGCCACAATGGCCAGGCCCGCGTCCAGCACCTGCGAATACGCGTGCGCCATTTTCAGGCCGCCCACATCCGGGCTGACCACCACGAGGTCTTTCAGCTTCTTCGACTTCAAATACTCAAACATCACGGGCGACGCATAGAGATGGTCCACCGGGATGTCGAAGAAGCCTTGAATCTGCTGGGCATGCAAATCGACCGCCAGCACGCGGTTCGCGCCGGCCGCCACGATCAGGTTCGCCACCAGCTTCGCAGTGATCGGAACGCGCGGCTGATCCTTGCGGTCCTGCCGCGCGTAACCGTAGAACGGCAGCACGGCGGTGATGCTGGAAGCGCTCGCGCGACGCAACGCATCCATCATGATGAACATCTCCATCAAATGATGATTCGTCGGCGGGCTGCTGGACTGCACCACGAAGACGTCCTCCCCGCGGACGTTCTCGTCGATCTTCACGAAGGTCTCCCCGTCCGGAAACGCGCCCACGGAACACTTGCCGAGTTCGATGCCAATGGACGCCGCAATCGCCCCCGCCAAAGGCAGATTGGAATTCCCGCTAAATATTTTCACGCAATCGAGGTTGAGAATCCGAACGCAAAAGACAACAGCCCGCCCGCATGGGTGGCCAAAATGAGACGGGGAATCTAACAATCGCGACTTCGTGCGCAAGAGGTAATTTGAAAATGCTCATAATGCGTGGCGATTTTTACCAGGGCGGGAAGTCACCGGGCAGCCGCCACCATTGGATGCCGCCTTTGACCATGTAGAGGATACCATCAATGATGATGATGCCGTCCGTCGGTTGGCGGGTGACCGTGCCGCCCCCGGTTTCGGAGCAGGGGTTGGAGGGGCGCCCACTGGACGTCGGTGAGGCTGGAATCGTAAAGGGCGGTTTTCATCGCCCCAAGAGCGACGCGCTTAGTATTTGGAATGCATACTTTCGTCCCTCAAGTCGAGGCATTGTTCCATTTCTTTTTCATCCATTCCGCCAGCAAAGACCCTCAATTCCAGCTTCCAATCCTGCCCCGCCTCTTTTCAAACAGGCTCTATGCGTGAAACCAGTCCAACGCGAAGTGGTGTCCTATGCGCCGGCTGCCGGCAATGGCCTGCGTGATGAACTCCTTCGCGTGCTGCACGGCGGCGGGCAATCGTTCACCACGCGCCAGATAGGCCGCGATGGCCGCCGCGTATGTGCAGCCTGTGCCGTGAGTCGAAACGCCCCGCACAAAAGGCGCGGAGAGCAGCAACTCGGTCTTGCCGTCGTAGAAAATGTCCACAGCCTCACGGGTGCCTTTGAGATGTCCGCCTTTGACCAGCGCAGCGCAGCCGAAGCGCCGGACAACCTCACGCGCAGCGGAGCGCAATGCCTCTTCATCGCAAATCTTCACGCCGAGCAGCAGCTCCGTCTCATCCAGATTGGGCGTCACCAAGGTGGCGAGCGGGAGCAGTTCATCGCACACGATGCGCACGGCCGAAGGCTTGAGCAGCGCCGCGCCGCTGGTGGCCACCATCACCGGATCGACAATGAGCGGCGGACGTTTCCCGTGCCCAAAGAAGCTGGTGACGACGCGGATGATCTCCGTGGAGTAAAGCATCCCGGTCTTGCACGCGGCAGGAGGAAGCCCGGCGAACACGGCTTCCATCTGCTGAAGAACCATCTTCGCACTCGCGGCCTGGACGCCAGTGACGCCCCGTGGATTCTGCGCGGTCAGACAGGTAATTGCGCTTGTGCCGTGAACATCGAGCGCGGCGAACGTCTTCAAGTCCGCCTGAATGCCCGCGCCGCCGCCGCTGTCCGAGCCGGCGATGGTGAGTGCAATGGGGAGCGAGCAACGCTTCGTCATGGGAGGAGACGTAAGGGGTAAAACGTGAAACGTAAAACGTAAAACGTGACGGTGAGATTATTGGCGGCTTCCGATCCACCGTTCCGGATTACGTTTCACGTTTTACCACCCCTCCCAACGGCCTTTGACGCCGTGAGCCGCAGCAGCTTGAATGGCCGAAGCTGATTCATGAAGATTTCCATCATCATCCCGGCGTTCAACGAAGAGAAGCTGATCGCCGCCACGCTCGCGCACATCGCCGACGCGTCGCGGGCCTTCGTCGAGATCGGCTGGAGCGGCGAAACCATCGTCTGCGACAACAACTCGACGGACCACACCGCCGAGATCGCGCGCGCCGCCGGGGCCACGGTCATCTTCGAGCCGGTGAACCAGATCAGCCGGGCGCGCAATGCCGGAGCAGCCAAAGCCTCGGGAGACTGGTTCATCTTCGTGGATGCGGATTCGCATCCAGGCGTTGGATTGTTCGAGTCCGTGGCGAGCGCGATCCGCAGCGGACGCTTCATCGCGGGTGGGAGCACCGTCACCATTGCGGAGAACTATCCCATCGCGCGCATGGTGATTGGCGGATGGAACCTGCTCAGCCGGGCGCGACGCTGGGCGGCGGGATCGTTCATCTTCTGTGAAGCAAGGGCGTTTCGGGAGATGGGCGGGTTCAGCACGGAGCTGTTCGCCAGCGAGGAGATCGACTTCTCCAAACGTCTCCAGAAGTTGGGCCGTCAGCGCGGCAAACGCATGACCATCCTGCACCGCCATCCGCTCGTGACCTCCGTCCGCAAGATGCATCTCTATAGCGGGCGGGATGTGCTGCGCTTCCTCGGACGAAACATCTGGCTGCGAGGCCGCGCGGTGAACAGCCGGGAGGAATGTGCGTTCTGGTACGACGGGCGGAGGTAGGGGACGTAAAGCGTGAAACGTAAAACGTAATCGGAACGGCGTTGTTTACGTTTCACGCTTTACGTCCCCCACCCCTCACTGCACCACTTTCAACTCTCGCAGCGCATTGATCATGAACTGTGACGCCACCGCCGCGAGCAGCAGGCCCATGATGCGGGTCGTGATTTTCATCGCGATGGGGTTGAGCCACTGCGCGCCCTTCGCGGACAGGCGCAGAATGACGTAGCTCGCCAGCGACACGGCGAGGATGCAGCCGCAGAGCGCGATGTTCTGCGCGAGACTGCTGGCCTGGTTGTGAAGCAGGATGACCGTCGAGATTGCGCCCGGCCCGGAGAGCATCGGAATGGCGAGCGGGGTGATTGCGACATCCATCTTCTGCGCGGCGGCCTCGGTTTCCTCCTGCGTCTCCTGCACGCGCGAACGCTGGGCCTTGAGCATGTCCAGCGCGACCAGCATCAGGATGATGCTGCCGGCGATTTGGAACGCAGGCAGCGTGATGCCGACGAACAGGAAGATCCATTTCCCCAGCAGCGCAAAGGCGAGGAGCACGCCGGCCATGACAAAGCTGGCCATGCGCGCCATGCGCTCGCGCTGCTCCGGCGTGGCGGACGGCGTGATGGCGAGAAAGCCCGGCACCACGGCAATCGGATCCACGATCACGAAGAGCGATCCGAAGGCGAGCAGTGTGAATTCGAGAAGCGGCGTCATGCGGAGCAAGGCGCGAGGATGGCGTCCTTCATGCCGTGGATGATCTTCTTGTCCGCCGGACAAATGGTGGCCAGCACGCCGCCGAGCTGGGGACGGGCGGCATCATTTTCGCCCACGACAAAATAGTAAGGACACAGGCGCACACGCCCCGGCATCGGCACAAGCTGGCCATTGTCAAAGTCGAAGCAGCTCGACTCGACGACGCGCGGCTTGTGGTAGCGCTGAAGCACGAACGGCGAGCGGCCCCATGCCGCCAGCGCCTTGTCCACCGCCACGCTCCAGTCCGCCGTCGAAAGATCGCTGCCGAGATAAACGCCGCGCGCGCCCCAGGCCTCCTCGGAGTAGCCGGAGACTTTCAGAATCAAATCGCGCTCGCGCTGCGACATCGTCTTGAGCTGCTGCCAGTCGGTGAGGTTCAGCTCAGGAATTGCGCCGTGCGGCGGCAGCGGCGTGGGATCGATGACCCAGGTGTAGGGGACGACCTTGATCAATCTCTGGAGGAAACCTTCGCCGAGCTCCTGCCGCCAGAAGCCGCGCAGGTTCCGGTTCCACAGCAGCGCGAGCAGCAGCTTCTCTTCAAAGATGGGTTTGGGCGGCGGCGTGAGGCGCACCTTCTTTTCCGCCGCGAGAGAGAAGATCTGTTTTGCGTTCTGGACGTTGGCGAGGTCGAACAGCTCGAAGAAACGATAGATCGCGTCGCCGTCAGCGAAGTCTGAAAATGTTGAACTTTGAACTTTGAACTTTGAACTTCCGAGCTGCCCGGCGAGCCATTCCATCTCCGGCCGGTAACCACCCGCCTCTTCGGACACGACGATCTGCACCTGCTTTGCTTCGCCGAAGATTCCCGCGAAGCCATCCATCATCCCGCGTTCGCCGCCGATGACTGGCGTGCCGAGCGCCGAGTAGGTCTGGTTCAGCCACGCCGTCAGGCCGATGCCGCCGGGCACGCTGTCGAGTTCAGAGATCGCAAAGCCCGTTTCGGTGAGCAGGCAGTCCGGCCGCAAGACGCGCGGCAGATCGTTCTTCAACGAATTCGAGCGCTGAAGGTCGACGAGCTCCGCAGGCTTGCCTTGATCGAGAAGCTCCGCCACCCACGCCGGCTGTTTGCCCGCAACGCTCTGGCGATAGAGCAGATTGGCCGCACGATAAAACTGGAGGAGCACGCGCCCGAAGGTGTCGAGTTCCTTCGCCAAATCCGGCCCGAGCGCGAACGGCACCGGCGAGATGCGCCAGGATTGATCGGCGAACAGGCCGCCGGGCGGAAGGGCGTCACGAACGAAGGCCGCAGCATCGGCTGGGGATTGGGACGACATGAACTATACCCCCTCGTAAACGGCGGACAGCGGGAGCGTCGCCTTCAGCGACTTGAGGACGAGCTTCGCCTTCGCGCCTGAATAGCTGACTGCTTTCCAGTCGTCTGCACGCCGGAACACGGTGACTTCCTTCGTCTCCTGCGACACGAGGACATACTCTTCGAGCGACTTCATGCTGGTGTAGGCGAAGAATTTCTCGCGCTTGTCCACGCGCTCCGTGCTTTCAGAAAGCACTTCAATGATAAGCTTCGGGTATTTGACGAAACGCTTGTGGCTGTCGCGCCGATCACAGGTCACCACGAGGTCCGGGTAGTAGTAATGCTCGTCATTGCGCAGGTCGAAGTTCACCCGGATGTCGCTCATGTAGAGCTGGCACGGCTTGCCTTTGAGATGCTGGCGAAGGGCGATGTAGAGGTTGCCGGTAATTTGATTGTGATCCCGCGTCTCGCCCGCCATCGCGTAAACCATGCCGCCGAGATATTCGTGACGGATGTTGCTGGCGGCTTCGGCGATGAGATAGTCCGCGACACTGACGAACTCACTTTTTGCGGCAGTCTGCATGGAAGGAACTTTGCTGAAAGAAAATGGACTTACAAGCGCGGTTCAGCCGCGCACCTGTCCGTTGCCGTAGCCGAGCCAGCGATACGTCGTGAGTTCGTCGAGACCCATCGGGCCGCGCGCGCCGATCTTGTCGGTGCTGATGCCGATCTCCGCGCCCATGCCGAACTCGCCGCCGTCCGTGAAGCGCGTCGAGGCGTTCCAATACACCGCCGCCGAATCCACTTCCGCGAGGAACTGTTTCGCCGTCGCCTCGTTCCGGGTCACGATGGCGTCGGAATGCGCGGAGCCATACTGGCTGATGTGATCAACGGCCTGCGCAACGCCATCGACGACGCGGATGTTCAGGATGTAGTCGTTGTATTCCGTGGACCAATCCTGCTCGGTGGCGGCTTTGAGCTTTGCGCTTTGAGTTTCAGGTTTCGAGTTGAGGACGGCGAGCGTCGCGGCGTCGGCGCGGAGTTCGACGTTCTTCTCGGTCAGGCGCGATGCGATGAGCGGGAGAAATTCTCCCGCGATGGACTTGTCCACCAGCAACGTCTCCATCGCGTTGCAGACGGCGGGCCGCTGCACCTTTGCGTTCATCACGATGTCCTCCGCCATCTGCAAATCCGCGTCGCGATCCACGAAGACATGACAGACGCCCTTGTAATGCTTGATCACGGGAACCTTCGAGCATTCGGTCACGGCGCGGATCAATCCCTCGCCGCCGCGCGGCATGCACAGGTCCACTAGATGCGTGAGCGATAGAAGCTCCTTGATGGCGTCACGGTCCGTCGTCGCCACGACCTGGATCGCGTGCTCAGGAAATTTCGCCAACTGCTTTCGCGCCGCACCGACCATCGTCTGCGCGATGATCTGGTTCGAGTGAATCGCCTCCTTGCCGCCGCGCAGGATGGTCGCGTTGCCGGACTTGAAGCACAGGCTCGCGGCGTCGGCGGTCACGTTCGGGCGCGATTCGTAGATGATGACCACGACGCCGATGGGCGAGGAAACCTTCTGAAGCTTGAGGCCGTTCGGGCGGGTGCGTTCATCGAGCAGGCGTCCGTTTGGATCGGGCAAGGCCGCGACCTCGCGCAGCCCTTGCGCCATGCCGTCCATGCGTTTGTCGTCGAGCTTGAGACGGTCGAGCATCGCGGTGCTGAGGCCGGATGCCGCGCCGGCCTTCATGTCGAGCGCGTTCGCCTCCTGAATCGCCGCCTTGTTCGAGAGCAGCGCATCCGCCATCGCGAGCAGGCAAAGATTCTTCTCCGCGGTGGAGAGCTTCGCCAGTTCGCGCGATGCGGCGCGGGCCTGCCGGGCCAGCAGCGTCATCTGTTCGGTCAACGTCATGGCGTGAACTGTAGGCGGGAAGCGCGGCGAGGAAAGAGGAAATCTATCGCGTGGAATTCAGCGCGAGCTACGGCACCAGCACGGCGCGATAGAAGCGCCGGGGCGCGTCGGTTGTCACCGCATCGATGAACTGAATCCGGCCGGTCAGGTTCGTCAGGCGCATCCAGTTCGTCCACGTTTGCACGTCGCCGGCGGTCTCGATGCGATAGCGGTCACCAATCGCGCCCGCGAGGGCCAGCTGCCTTGAACCATCTCCCAGCGGCGTCACGGATTCAAAGCGCGGTCCCGGCCCGGGCGTTCCCCAGTTGAGCCGGAAAAAGCCCGACTGGCCGTTCACGCCATCGACCGTCACCCAGTAATTCGTCCCCGCCTCCGCCTGGAAATACAGACGGCTCGTCTTGTTCGTGCCGGAATCATTGTCGCCCGCGACGAACACCAGGTTCGTGATCCGGCTTCCGGTGTACACCGCCAGCAACGTGTCGAAATCACTTCCCTCCGTGTCGAAGCGCAGCAGGCCGCTCAACGGCACCTGGCCGCAGAACCAGACCGAGTTCGTGCCCGTCGCACCGGGAAAGACAGGTTCGCCCGTCTCGCGTCGCGCGGCGGTGTTCCGTCCCGCAATGGATCCGGCGGCGCCGGAAAGGACCAGCGCGTCCGCATAGAAATCGTTCGCGCCGGGATTGATGTTCAGCGCCACGCCGCCAGCCATGCCTCTGACTCCGGCGACGGCGATGGAATAAACGCGGTTGCTCACGGCGTTGAAAGTGACGCGGCTCGTCTCCTTGTCGCCGTCGTCATCATTGCGCCGCACGAGCGTGAGACTGGCGACGTTCGTTCCGGTGTAAACCGCCAGCGCGGTGTCCAGCGTGCTGCCTTCCGTGGTGATGACGGTGCTTCCGTCGTAGGTCGCGCGCCAGCGGAACCAGACGGAGTTCGTGGTCGCGGTGCCGGAATGGCTGGGTTCATTCGCTTCGCGCGTCGCGCAACTGGTCGAGGCGAAAACGGTCTCGATGCGGTTTGAAATCGTTACCGCGTCGGCAAAGCTGTCGTTCGTCGGCGATCCGGTGCATGCATCGTCAATGTAAACGCTGAGCTGGGTCAGGTTGTTCGTGCGCGTGCGTTCCGGGAGGCGACCGGCGGGATTCACCTCAATCACCAGCCGGTAAATGCCGGCGGGCAGCCCGGTGATGTCCACCCATTGGCAGGAGAGATCGCGGTGATACACATCCGCCCAGCCGCGCTGGATGCCTTGAAATGAGCAGTCATATTTCTCGGAGACCGGCGCGCCGACCTGCCAGCGAATGGAGTCGAGCAAGCAGAAGCCGGCCTTGAGCCCGATGGCCACGGTCTGGCCCGAGCTGTTCACGAGCTGGTAGTCGGCAAAGTCGGTGAAGTGATAATGCCGGTGGCAGAGGGCATAGACGTAGTTGGTGTTCTGCGCGGGATTGCCGAGCCTGATGTCCGCGTCGCCGATGTTGCGCGTCTCGGTATTGAAGATGAGATAGCGCCGCGGACCCGGCAGGGCGCAGCCTTCCACGACCTCGCAGTCCGTCACGTCGTAATCCCGGATGACGGTGCGCGGGTTCAACGAGTCCGGCCAGATGATGAGGTCCGGCGCGGCAGCCGACGCGGACCACGTTGCGCAGCACAGCAGCATCAGCAACAGCGCCCGTCCTCCGGCTCGATAGAATTTCATTGCCAAGCATGGGAGCAGGAACACGCCACGAAGTCAAAAACCGGAGGAGGAAGAGCGGGAGTGTCGGACTTTGAAGAAACGGAGTGGCGCAGGCTTTTCCAGCCTGCGGGTTCACGCTGCCGGCTCGCCCTAATCGGCCGAGGATGGGCGGCGGAACTTCTTCTTCTCAGCGCGGCGCGATTTGTCGGCGAGCATCCGGTTCTTCGCGCCCTGGCTCGGTTTGCGTTTCTGGCGGCGCAGCTTCTCCACTCGCGAGCGTTCCGCCGTTGCGCGGCTCTGCCGAAGCGTTTCGAGCTTCTCGATCAACATCCGGCGCGCGGCGATCCGGTTGAGTCCCTGCTGCCGTGTCTCCTGACATTTCACCTGCACGCCGGTGGGCCGGTGGAGGAGCATGACGCAGGTGGAAACCTTGTTCACGTTCTGGCCGCCATGACCGCCGGAGCGGACAAACGTCTCCTCCAGATCCGCTTCCGTCACGCCAAGCGCCCTCATGCGCTGCGCGAGCTGGTCTTCCTTCTCAAGATTTACAGGAACCGCACTCATGCCGGCAGTGTAACGGGCCGGCGAACGCGGGCGACGAAAAAGCAGGCTTGGATCGGAACACGAGGAATCCCGACATGGTCGCAGATGGAGCGCCGTTCTCCGATCCGGCGCGTTTTGACCGGAGTTCCCTCCGAGCCGGTTCGGAGACCGGCGCTCCTCCATCCACACCCTGCTACTTCCCCGGATGCCAGGCTTTTACGAGGCCGGGAAAACGGCACTCGGAACAGATGGCGTTGGAGTGGCCGCAAAAATCCCGGACGACCTGCAGCAAGCCCTGCTGCGCCGCCGCCGTTCGCAACCCCTTCGGCATCGCACCGCCCAGCAGCCGTTGCCGCGCCAGCTTGAGCACGGAATTATCCTCCGCCGCCGGCCACACAAAATAACGCCGCTCGATCTCGCGCCGCAGCGCCTCGTTCCCGCCTTCGACCGCGCGCACCCAGAGCCACGGGAGGATGATGTTCACCGCCAGATCCGTCACGCGCGCCGCGCCCAAGAGCGGCTGTGAGGCGGCGAGGTTCTTGGAGCGGAAAGTCCAATGCCGGTTCCAGAATTCATCTTCGGGAATTTGCAACGTAGCCAGCAACGTCTCCAGCTCGTGCGCTGGATCGATGCTCGTGATGCACCACTTCTCCAGACGCGCGGCCAGTCCGCCTTCCACCAGCCAATGCGCCATCAAGGCAAGCCGGCGCTGGGGATGATTCGCTGGCCGCAGTCCGGCGAAGTTCCAGAGCGAACGCGGCATCGCCCAGTCCGCGAACGCCTCGCGTTCCCGCCACCAACTGTCCCATAAGCGGCGCACGTAAGTGTCCGAACTCGCCTGCCGGCGCATGAGTTCATCGGGCAGCAATCCCGCCACGCCCAGCAACCGGGCCTGGAGCGAGAGGATGGAGGGCGGCTTTTGTTCCGGGCAAACCTGGCTTCGCAGTTCGCCCAGACGCAGCATCGGCCAGAGGTTTCGCTTGTAGCCGAGTCCGCGAAACAGGCCTTCCCACAATGCCTGCTCCCATCCCACCTGACGCGCCCGCGCCTGAAACTGCGACGCCTTGGATTGCAGCCGAATCGCGGCCGCCTGCTGGAGCAGCTCGCTCAACTGGGTGGCGGATAATTCCCGGAGCGGTGCGCAGCAACGTCCCACGAGTTCGGTGGGATACGATTGCGCGGCATCCGAGCCGTGCCACCAGCGCAGCTCTGCCAGAGGCGAATCCAGCACCGGCTCCAGTTCCATCGTCGGCTGGACGGACGATCCGCCTTGCCGCCAGACGACGTGGAGAACCACGTTCTTGAAGGCGGGATTCGAGTCGTGGCCATGCGCCTTCCAGTCGGCGTTTCTGAGATCAATTTCGACATCGCCCTGCACGGGTGCATCCGAGCCGAACTGGATCATGGCTCCGCGAAAATCCGGTCCCGCCTCGTGATTCCAGAATCCCGGATGCAGCACGCGCACGGCTTGTCCATCCAGCGTGGTCAGCCGATCCCGGAGCAACCTCTGATGAAACCACGCGGCCTGAAGAAGATCTTCGGATGGAACATCCGTCCCGTCATGGAGCGACAACTGCCACGGCGCCTGCCGCCGCCACCCGGCGTATGAGTTTGAAAATGTTGGGAACACCTGCGCGCGCCATTTCAACGGCAGCCGCGCCGAAGTCAAGGTTGCTGGAAGTGAGAAAAATTTACGGCCGAAGGTTCGCTTGAACTCGAAGAGGGAATTTGAACCGTTCATCAGCGCTGATGGAGAAGGCCCTGGACCCCTGTGAACACAGCAGCCTTTCCGGTCCACTCTCCTTCTCAATCAGCGTCGATGAGCGAGCATTAGCAGTCTCCACTCCGAGGTTTTGGAGATTACGAGGAAGAGAACCGAACGCCTGCTCAGTTCTTGAGCGGGACTTTGAAGAGATCTTCCGCCGTCCAGGCACCACTGTGATCCGCCGTCTGATCACGAACCTGCTTCACCAGCGCGGCATCCACGACCGGACCCTTGTTGCCCCACGCATTGCGGACGTAGGTCAGCACCGCCGAGATTTCTTCGTCCTTCAACGACTCGCGCCACGGCAGCATCTGGGTCTGTCCGTATTCCCTGCCCTTGACCGTGATGGGACCACCGAGACCATTCAGCACGATGCGGATGATGCGTGAAGGATCTTTCTCCAGAACCCATTCTGATCCGGCCAGCGGAGGAAAGCCCGAGGAGAAATTGCCGTTGCCGTCGCCCATGTGGCAGGGGCCGCAATACTGGTTGTAAATCTTCGCGCCTTGAGCGGCCAGCTTCGCGGATTCATCCTGCGGCTTGAGGCTCTCCAGCTGTTTCCAGTTGCGATACGGACCCTGCACGCGCGCATCCAGTTCGCCGCCATACTGCACGACATACATGTTGCCCCAGTAAAGCAGGGCACCCAGAAGCGCGATGAGAAGCACCGGCATCGACGTGTGCGACGCGACCGGCTCGGCGCCCACTTCCTTGACCAGCACCCGAGCAGCCTTCGCGGAACTGGAAGGCTTGGCGGACTGCGGAGAATTCTGTTTGTTCGGCTTCTTCATGGTGCAGGAGCCGCCGGGGCCGCGATGGCGGACTTGACCGGCGGCGCAGGGACGGGCGCTTCGGCCAGCGACGCACTGGCGTTCAGGCTCATCAGGTAGGCCACGAGGGCTTCAGCTTCCGGCGTGGGAGTAATCTCGTAGCCGGGCTCGACCGTTGCTGGGAGGGCGTTCGCCGCGCGCTTCTGACCCTCGGCGATCTGGCGCTTGTTAAACAAATAGCGGTACGGCGGCATCATCGACTTGGGCATCGTGGACTGCGGGCTGTAGAGATGCTGCAAGGCGAGGGCGGCTGGAACCGCCCGCGTGCCGTAGTTCGACAAGTCCGGTCCGATGCGAAGACTGCCGAGCTGCACCGGGTTGTCGTAAAGATAATCCTGCGTCACGGTCGCGCGCTTTCCCCAGCCGCGCTGGATGTCCGGGCCCAAGGTCGCGAGAACGACCGAAGCTTTGGCTTCGCCGTTGGTCAACTGGCTGGCGATGCCCGACGCTTCGAGCATGGTGAGTCCGCCGAGAATTTTCACCGGAGCCTGGGTGATGAACTTGTCGGCGTCGCTGATCTTCAGCCGGTCCATCGTCGCCGCCAACTGCGGCCAGGCGCTGCCGGAATCGGCGAGCCAGACTTCAAAGTTCACGCCCGACTGGCGCACCTGCTGGCTGTGGCACTCGACGCATCCTTGGGCGCGATAAATATCCGCGCCTTGTTGCGCGAGACCGGATCGAGGCGCGGGATAGGTCTCGCCCGTGGTTTCGAGAACGACGGGCTGGGCGCGTCCAATCTGCACCTGGGGAGCGAGCAGCAGCGCCCAGAAGGAACCGCCGAGGCTGAGGAAAATTCCGAAGAACAGGAGAAGGCCGTTGTTCATGAGCGCACCCCGGGCTTGGCGGTGGAACCGCATCCGCAACACACCGAGCAGACCGCACGGACCATCGGTTCAGCGAAAGCGCGGAGCAATTTGAGATAGTTGGACAGGAAGAGAAGCTGGCCGATGAGCAGCAGCAGGACGCCGAGCGTGGAAAGCCCGACAAAGGGAACGGTCCCGCGAACGACATCCATGAAGGGCACGCTGGCGTTGGCCAGCTTCAACCCTTGCAGGACGCCGCCAATGCCCAGACCCAACGACAAGAGCAAGACTCCAATGGCGGAGCAGAGGAAGTGGGCGCGGATGGACGATTCGCTCGGCCAGTTGACCTGCACCAGACGGGGAATGATGTAGTAAAGGCAGCCGAAGAGGACCATTCCGACGAAGCCGTGCAGCACGAGGTTGTTCCGGGCGACGACGGCGTAGGTGAAATTGGTGACGGACGCAACCGTCGGCATGGACATCAAAGCGGCAATCACGCCGTGGACAAGATACGCAAAGGCGCCGAAGAAGATGAAGCGCAGAACGGAGTCCGTTTTCCACGCATTGCGATGGCTCGTCGTGCAGGAGGCTCGGCAGGTTTCGCGCCAGTTCCAGGCGTTGCTGATGACGGCGACGAGCAGACAGACGTTTGCAGCAGTGCTGACGGCGGGCATCCATTTGGGAACCGGGCCGCCGATCAAGCCGGTCAGGCCGCCGAAGTTGCCCACGAAGAGAAGCACCCAGAATCCGAACGACGCGAGTTCCCGGCTGTGCAACGGCTGTCCGCTGAGGCGCGGCAGGAAATAGAAGATGCCCGCCAGTCCGATGGGCGTGAGCCAGAGCGTGACGAGATTGCCGGTGAACCAGCCGCTGATCGAAGCCTGCAGCGCGCCGCGCACAGGATCGACAATCAGCAGATAGCTGGCAGCCGAGTAAATCCACGGGAACCAAAACGCAGCGGCGAGCAGATACCACTGCGAGGGGAAGACCTCGGACTCGCGGCGCATTGCAAACGTCGCGACGAGGGAAATGCCGAAGAGCGCGTAGGCCACGAAAAGCATTCCCGCAACGCCACGCGGCATTTCAAGCCATTCAAACCCGGTGGTCGCACCGGCCAGAATGGCGACGACACCGATGGTGACGGCTGCGTTCCAAAGTTTCCACGCCACGATGACGGGCCATTGGAAGGCGAGTTTCACGTGACCGAGCCGGCACATAAGCCAGAGCGCGACGCCGATGCCGACCTGTGAAGAGAAGCCGTAGAGAACGGCGTTCATCGAGGCGGGCCGGATGCGGCCAAGCGTCAGCCAGGAGGTGTCCGCGAGGAAATCTCCCTTGTGCAGCTTGATGGCGGCAATCAGTGCCAGCACGGTGCCGAGCACCAGCCAGAGGATGCCGCTGGTGAACAGCAGCAGCAGAGGCCAGCGGCACGAAGCATCGATCTCTGCGACGCTGTCGTGTTCATCAGCGTTGCAAACGCCGCCGGAAGCTTCCGTTTCCTGGAGCGAGGTGGAGGAAGGCGCGCTCATCAACGGTTATTCAAATTGGTTCGGCTTCTCAAGAGCCTTGGGCGCCGGAGCACCGGCCTTGTCGGCGCGGGCAGTGAGATCGGCGCGGGCAGCGACCGGGTTCTTGTAGGCGTCAATGGTCAGTTCCATCGCGCGCTCAATCTTGAGGCGGACGATTCCCTTGCCGGCATCGGTGACTTCGTAGGTGCTCAGGCCCTTCTCGTTCTCGGCACGGATTTCAGCGAGCGCCTTCTTGCGTTCCTCGATGCGGGCCGTGTTCAGCGGTGCGGGACGCGTGTATTGCTTCATCGCGTAAACCAGCACGCCGACCACGAGGAAGGCGCCGAGCACGCCGGCGAACGAGGCGGTCTTAGTAGATGTTCCGTTCATGGTGCTTCGTTTACTTGTGGTCTTCGTACTGATGCACGCCGAGCGCCTCGCCGAGCCGGGGATCGTTAACCGGATACGGCTTGTGCGCGTTGAAATACTTGATGAACACCAGCGAGAGCACGCCGCCGATGAAGGCCATGCAGGTGAAGTCCAGCCAGTGGACGGTGAAACCGCTCTTGTGAATCAGCGGCATGATGTTGAACGACATGTCGCAGAAGTGCATGAGCCACGCCCAGACGGCGAGCGGGATCATGAGCGGCAGCTTGAGCTTGATGTCCTGGTTCAGCATCGCCACGAACGGAACCAAGAAGTGACCGAAGATGATGACCATCCCGATCTGCTTCCATGTTCCGACTTCGCGCTTCACGTAATAGAACGTCTCCTCGGGAATGTTCGCGTTGTAGATGAGGAAGTACTGGGAGAAATGGATGTAGGCGTAGAACACGGTGAACGCGAACCAGAGCACGCCGATGTCGAGACGCTGCCGCTTGGTGATGACCTTCTCCAGCGGGCCGGTCTTTTGCAGCACGGTGGTGATGACGTAGAGAGTCGCCAAGGTCGTCCACACGCTCGCCGCGAAATAATAGACGCCATACATCGTGGAGAACCACTGATGTTCGAGCGACTTCATCCACATGATGACCGCGAGCGTCAGGCTGAAGGCGAACAGATAGATTCCATACGCCGAATGAACACGGAGCTTGCGGGTGCAGAGAACGCGGAGGGCGTTGTCCTTGCCGGCGTCATCCTGGCGCAACGACCATTTGCGAAGGCTGTACGACAGCCAGGTCCACACGGCGAACAACCCAATGGCCGTGCCATAGAATCCGCCAAAGCTGAACAGAGGCTGCTTGGAGTGCAGTGCGTGATCGGCATGGGCGGCGGCCGGGTCGGTGCGGAGTTCAATCAGCCAGGCATAAAGTTCCGTCGGCGCGAAGATCGCAATCGGGATGAACAGGATGCCCATCACCGGAAGGAGGAAGCCGAGATGTTCGTTGATGCGGCGCAGCGGGACCGACCAGGCGGCATCGAAGATGTGATGGATCAGCGTCAGGAACAGTCCGCCGAGGCAGATGCTCAGGAAGAACATGAACGCGAGCAGATAGGAGTGCGCGAACTGTTTCGGCAGCGTGGCGATGCCGACCGCACCGCCCACGGCTCCGATGACCGCCAACATGATCGGGAGCTTTTTCCAAATCGGCGGGATGACCATCCGTGCGGACGGAGAGTGCGAGACAGCAATGGCTGGAGAACTCATAGGCTATTTCTTGATCGCGCCGGGAGGCAATGGCTTGGTTACGTCAGCCCGTTTGTCGGCCGGCACCTCGTCGATGGTGCCGAGATGACTGCGTTGCAGGGCGCGCAAGTAGGCGACAATCGCCCACCGATCCGAGATCGAAAGAGTGGAGGCGTAGCCCTGCATCAATCCCTTGCCGTAGCTGATGGTGCCGAAGAGCTGGCCGTCGGACTGCTGGGGAACTTTTCGCGCCGCTGCGTCATGCAGGTCCGCGATGACGGTCATGCCGAACTTGGTGGTGATTCCCTTGCCATCACCCTGCGCACCGTGACACGGAGCGCAACTGATGTCGTATCGTTCACGTCCGCGCTCCATGAGCGCTTGTGTGACCGGCACCGGAATCGTCGCAACGTAGTTGGTGGTGCCAGCGATCTTGCCGGTGTTTTCCGGCGTGTCCTGATAGGCCGAACCGCGGGCGATGGCTCCGTCGATGGGCTGCTGGGAACTCAGGCCGTCCTTGAAGAAGCTGTTCGCCGCCTGCGGACGCAGCTTCGGCTGACGGTCCATGTCCGGGAACAGTTCAATGGGCGGACGACGGCTCATGTCGCCACGCTTGCCGGCCACCACCATGACGGTGATGACGATGACGCCGAGAACGAGAAGAAAGTAACGCATCAGTCCCTCACTTCTTCGATGTGCTTGCTGCCAGATTCCTGGAGCAGCCGGCGGGTTTCGGTGTCGCTGAACTTGGGGTCCATCGCTTCGATGGCGAGGAAGAACTTGTCATGCGTGGCTTTCTTGAAGCGTTCGCTGCTGAAGATGGGGTTGTACCAGCGGGGAAGGCGGTTCAGGAAAAGCATGCCGCCCAAGGAACCGAAGGCAGCGAGAAGAATCGTGCATTCGTAGGCCACCGGGAAGCTGTAGATCGGGCTGAACAACGGCTTGCCGCCGACCACGATCGGATAATCGTAGGCGTTCATCCACCAGATCATCAGGTAGCCAAGCGTGATGCCGATCACTCCGCCGAAGAACGTGAACCAGCCGACCAGGGACTTCTTCAAGCCCATCGCCTCGTCCATCCCGTGGATCGGGAACGGCGTGTAAACGTCCCAGCGTCGATACCCCGCGTCGCGCACCTTCTCCGCCGCATGCATGATGTCGGCGGCGGTGTCGTACTCGGCCAGCAAACCGTATTTAACCGTGGAGTCAGACATTAGTGATGTCCTCCTTTTGCGCCGCCCATCGGATGATGCGGGTCGGCTTGCGGGGTGACGCCCTTCACTTCGCCGATGGCAATGGTTGGCAGGAAGCGCATGAAGAGCAGGAACAGGGTCATGAACAAACCGAACGTCCCGACGAACTGCCAGATGTCCACCCAGGTCGGAGAATAGTAGGCCCAGTTGGACGGCATGTAATCGCGGTGCAGCGAGGTGACGATGATGACAAAGCGTTCAAACCACATGCCGATGTTCACGAAGATGGAGATGACAAACACGATCCACATGTTCGTGCGGACTTTCTTGAACCAGAAGAGCTGCGGGCAGATGACGTTGCAACTGACCATCGTCCAGTAAGCCCACCAATACGGGGCCGGCTCAACTCCCCAGAGCGGGCCGAGGATGAACGGGTCTGCCGCGCGGTTCTGCATGAAGACGAACTTCTCGTAAGGATTGCCGCTATACCACGCGATGAAGAACTCCATGCCGTAGGCGTAACCCACGATGGAACCCGTCGCGAGGATGACTTTGCCCATCAGCTCGATGTGCCGGACGGTGATGATTTCCTCCAGATGACAGACCTTGCGCATCGGCAGCATCAAGGTAAGCACCATGCCGAAGCCGGAGAACACCGCGCCCGCCACGAAGTAAGGCGGGAAGATCGTGGTGTGCCAGCCGGGCAACTGCGACACGGCGAAGTCGAACGAGACGATGGAATGCACGGAGAGCACCAGCGGCGTGCTGAGACCGGCGAGCAGCAAGTAAGCTTTTTCGTAATTGCTCCAGTGACGGTTGGAACCCGTCCAGCCGAGCGAGAAGATGCCGTAGGCAATCTGACGAATCTTGGACTTGGCGCGGTCACGCATCACGGCCAGGTCAGGAATCAGGCCCATGTACCAGAACAGCAGCGAGACGGTGAAGTAAGTCGAGACGGCGAACACGTCCCACAGCAGCGGCGAACGGAACTGCGGCCAGATGGAGTTCGAGTTCGGCAAGGGCAGCAGCCACCAGCCAAGCCAGATGCGTCCAATGTGAATCAGCGGGAAAATGCCGGCGCACATCACCGCGAAGATGGTCATCGCTTCAGCGGCGCGGTTGATCGAGGTGCGCCACTTCTGGCGCAGCAGGAAGAGAATCGCCGAGATGAGCGTGCCGGCGTGGCCGATGCCGATCCAGAAGACGAAGTTCGTGATGTCCCACGCCCAGGCGACCGGGATTTGGAGACCCCACACGCCCACGCCCGTGGACATGAGGTAAACGATCATCGCGAAGCAGACGCCGGTGATGGCGACGCTCGGAATGAACAGCGCCCACCACCACTTCGGAGTCTTGCCCTCGGCGACGCCGGAGATCTGGTCGGAGATCCAGCCAATGGGGCGCTTGTTCAGCACCAGCGGCTCGCGCTCGAGTTCCTTCGGGACGGAAGGAATGACGGGCAGCTCTTTGGAAAACGAGTCAGCCATTAGTGCGCTCCTTTCTTCTCCGCGTGGGCGGCGGGGGCACCGTGACTTTCATTGCCTGCATGGCCGTGAGTTTCAAAGGGACTGCCTTGGGTTTTCATGTACTCCTGCAAAGTCTTGGGAGTCTCAATGGACGCGTAATCCGGCATCTTGGGATTCGGATTGCGGATGCGCGCCAGATACGTGAGGCGCGGACGGGTGTCGAGGAAGCCGAGCACGTCGTAATCGCGGTCGTTCTTCTTGAGCTGAGAGACGCGGCTGTTCGGATCGAGCAGGTTGCCGAAGACGATTGCTTCCGCCGGGCACGCCTGCTGGCAGGCGACCTTCGGAACAGTGCCGTCCTTTTCCTTCAACTGCACGTCCCCGCTCATGCCGGCCTTGACCTTCTGGCCAATCTTCGCCTGCTCGATGCGCTGCACGCAGAACGTGCATTTTTCCATGACGCCGCGCATGCGAACCGAGACATCCGGGTTCTTGAGCAGCTTGAGCAAATCCCATTCGTCATCCGGACGCGTGCCCGCATCGGGATTCTTCCACCAGCGGAGCAAGTTCCACTCGCCGTCCTTCGAGGTCGTGAGCGGGCTGCCGTAGTAGGGGCCTTTGAGCTGATCCAGCGAACGCTTGTTGTAATCGAAGAAATTGAACCGGCGAACCTTGTAGGGGCAGTTGTTCGAGCAGTACCGCGTGCCGACGCAGCGGTTGTAGGCCATCACGTTGAGGCCTTCTTCGTCATGCACGGTGGCATTGACGGGGCATACGGATTCGCACGGCGCGTTCTCGCAGTGCTGGCAAAGCATCGGCTGGAAGATCGCCTGCGGATCGTCGATGAGATGCGACGCCATCTTCATGGCCGCGCCGCTGTAGTAACGATCAATGCGCAGCCAGTGCATCTCGCGGTTGCGGATGACCTGATCCTTGCCGACGATCGGGACGTTGTTCTCGCTCTGGCAGGCCAGCACGCACGAACCGCAGCCCACGCAGGAGCTAAGGTCGATGGACATGCCCCACTGATGCTGCTGGCTGACGAGGATGGTCTTCACCGTCACGCCCGCCTGACCGCCACGCTTCTCGTAGCCGGTGTAAGGATGCTCGTAAATGCCCGCAGGCCGTTCGACCGGCGGCAGACCAACCATTTCCTTCGCGATGTGGCCGGTGTGATTGGGAGATTCGAGATCGAAATTCTTGGCGAACGTCGGGGCCTTTTCATACTGGTCCTTGTTCGCTTCGCGCACGATGGGACGGCCTTCCATCGAACCGTGCTCCTGCGTGCAGGCCACGACGTGCGTCTCGCCCGTCTTCGTCAGCTTCGCGCCGACCGCGAAATTCAGTCCGGTCGAAGTGCGCAGCGCGTAGGCGTTGTAAAGACCGACATTGTGCGCGATGCGACCCGCGCCGCCGGCCTTCGTGGTCTGGCGGCCGTAACCGAGCGCCAGGCCCAGCGAGTTGTCCGCGAAACCAGGCTGCACCCAAATCGGGCCGCGAATTTTGTTTCCGCCCAGCTCGATCTCGACGACATCGCCGTTCTTGACTACGAGTTCTTCGGACGTCTTGCGGCTGATGAGCACGACGTTGTCCCAGACAACCTTCGTGATGGGATCGGGAAATTCCTGCAACCAGCCGTTGTTGCTGCCGCGACCGTCATCCACCTTCAAATCGCGATGGAAGACGACTTCCAGACTGTCCTTCGTCGGCACTGCCGGATTGATTGTGGAGAACGCCTTGACGACGACATCGCCGCCCAGCGGAGCGTCATTGCCCTTTGGCGCAGAACCGGCGAGGAAACCATCGTGCAGAAACGTCTTCCACGTTTCCTCGACGTTCCCCGCACCCGCAAAGGCGCGGAACGTTTCGCGGACGATGTCGTAGGATTTCTTGACCTCAAGTTCACCAAGCACCGCGAGGACATCCAGCTCGGTCAAGCCGTCGAACAACGGCGCGAGCAGCGGCTGAACGGGAACCAGCGTCCCGTCGCTCGTGCGCGCATCACCCCAGGATTCAAGGTAATGATTCTGCGGCACAGAAAGCGTCGTCGCCGGGGAGGCGGCGAAGGTTTCGTCCTCGTACTGGCCCACGCGAATCACGGTCTTCGCCTTGGCCTGGGCATCGGCCCACTTCAAATCCGCCGGAGCCGTCAACGCCGGGTTGCCGCCGAGAATCACGAGCGTATCAATCAGGCCGGAGGCGAGATCGCGCGCGATGGAGGGGAGGTCGGAATTGACCGTCGTCTGAGGAATCTCCGAGAAGAAAACCGTCTTGCCGTTGTTGCCGAGCGCGGCGTTCAACAGGTTCGCGATGACATGCACCGCCGCCGGCTGACGATGGCCCGCCATGATGACGGACGCGCCGGCATTGGCCTTGAGATCGTTCGCGCATTCTTCGATCCACTTCGCATCGACACCTGCGGGAAGCGGCAGACGCGCCGCGAGGCTGGTGATCTGCATGTTCTGAGGCGCGAGCTTGGCCGCAATCGCCGCCGCCACCGCGACCACCTGGCTGGTGGGAACGCGCAGACGATGATCCGCAGAAATGCCCGTGAGCGTGAACAAGCCTTCCACCGAGTAGAGGCGGTTCATCTTGTCGGTCGCCTTCTCCGTCTTGCGACCCTTCGCGTAGCCGCGAATCAAGCGATACGTGTCCGCTTCCGAACCGGCAAAATCGCAGTCGAGCGAGAGAATGACGCTGGCCTGATCCAGCTTGATGTAGGGCGCACCGCCGGTGATGCGGCGGTTGACGTTCAAGTCCACCGGCTCATAGACGGCCCACTTGGCCTGCGGGAATTTGAACTGAAGCGCCGTCAGCAAACGATGCCGTGAAGGCGAGCTGCTTTCTTCCAGCACGAACGCCGTGCGCGCACCCTTTGCCGCGTTGATGCTGCTACCGATCGCGGTCAGCGCATCCAGCGCCTTTTCCTTGGAAATCGTGTGGCCCGCCTGCGTGTAACGCTGGGCGCGGTCCGGATCGTACAGTCCAAGAATCGATGCCTGGGTAAACGCGTCCGTGGAACCATTGCTGTCCGGATGCTCGGGGTTGCCTTCGATCTTGGTCGGCCGGTTTTCGTGGGACTTGACCAGCAGCGGAACGGCTCCACCGCGCGTCGGCATGGCGGTCGCAAAAAACTGCGGAACGCCGTGGATGTAACCTTCCGGCGCCTTGCCGAAGGGCAGAATCTTCTCCTCAGGCCGACGGCAGCCCGTGCCCAAAGTTCCCAGTCCGCCGAGCAGGAACGAGGCGGACATGATCTTGACGAAATGACGGCGGGACACCGGATCGGTGAACTCGCTGGCCCCGGCGGGGAACTCGCGCTCCAGCCATTGACGGAACTCCGGCGTGTCCGCCAGCTGATCCATGCTGCGCCAGTATTTTTGCCCGCTTTCCGGCTCGGGACAGGGAGGTGGAATGGTTTTCATCGATGGCAGGCGGAGCAATTCTGCGAAGCGTTCACTTTCCAGTCTTTCACGGCGGCATTGCCGAACTTGAGCTGCATGGCAGCGGCAACATGCGGGTCGGAATCAAAGGCCCAGTCGAGCTGCGTCACCTTGTCCGCCGGACGCAGGTTCTGTTCAGGATTGCGATGGCAGTCCAGACAGAAGGTCATGCTCAGCGGCTTGGCGTGCCGCACTTCCTCCATCTTGTTGATCTCGCCGTGGCACGACACGCATGAAACGCCGCGCGCGACGTGGACGGAGTGATTGAAATAGACGTAGTCGGGAACCTTGTGAACCTGCACCCAGGGGATCGGCTTGCCGGTGGCCGCGCTTTCGCGGACCAGCGCCAGACGGCTGTCGTCCTTGAGCACCTGGTTATGGCAGTTCATGCAGGTGGTCGCCGCCGGGACGTTGGAATACCAGGATTTCTCCACCGCGCTATGGCAGTAACGGCAGTCCAGGCCGAGCTGATCGACATGGACGGAGTGCGGAAAACCGACTGGCTGAATGGGCTGATAGCCCACGCGGGTGTATTTCGGCGTGAAGTAATACCACAGCCCGCCGACGACACTCGTGGCCATGAGGAAACCCCCGACAATCAAGATCAGGGGCAGCCTGCTGGTCCACTTAGGAAAAATGGCTGACATCTCAGTGCGTTTCTTTCAGGCGCGACTGCGCGGTTGTTTGGATACTTCGGAACGACAGCCGGACTCCGCCGGCCAGAGCGGGAAGTTTTTTCCCGTCCCATGACTCCCTGTCAACGGACTTTTACGGGGAGCCATATTCATATCAACTGCATCTCATCTCCCCAGGTCCGGGACCTCCACGACAACTCTGGTTCGATGCAGCGAACAGCATTCCTGTCGCTGAGACGGGTGTTTACAAGATCGGGCCGATGCTTGGCAAGGAAGTTTGTGAAATGTTTCACAAATTCGGATGCCTTAATGTGCGTGATAAGCCGCACCTATTCTTCAACGGTAGTTTTACTGATTTCGCCTTCCTGGCCGGAACGATTTAGCTGGCACGATGCAGTAGAAAAGCGGCGGGCAGCGGCTTCCTCCAAGTAGGACAGCGCTTCCAGCCTGTCTCTGAACGCCAACGATCTTCCCAACGGTTCAGGGTGCGAATTCAGCAGGCGAGCAATCACGTTAAACCGAAGGGATGCAGTTCAACCACGGATAGACACGGATGAGAGACACGAATTTCACAAATTGGCACGAGGGAGGGATTCTGGATTCGTGAACATTCGTGAAATTCGTGTCTGCCTTGCTCTTTCATCCGTGTTTATCCGTGTCCATCCGTGGTTTTCTTCTGCTTGTTTCCGGTTCAGCCCACCAATCCACCACTGGACAGCGATGAACCATCAATCCTTTTCATGGCTGAATGTCTTTTTTCGTAGTTCATCGCGAGCTCCACCCCTGCTCTCCCGCCGATGAAATTTTACACGCTCGCCGCGCGCTCGCCCGGCCTTACCCTTCAACCTGGACCAAAGGCAAACTAATGGCTGCGATTCACTTCATCGGCGGCGAAAAAGGCGGCGTCGGCAAATCTGTCGTCGCCCGCGTCCTCGCCCAATACCTCATTGATTACAACATTCCCTTCCTCGGTTTTGACACCGACCGCTCCCACGGTTCCCTGCTCCGCTTCTACACCGACTTCGCATCGCCCGTGGTGATCGACTCCTACGAAAGCCTCGACACCATCGTGGAAGCCGCGAGCAATCATCCTGAGAAACGCATCCTCGTCGATCTCGCCGCGCAAACCCACGACCCGCTCGTGAAATGGATGGACGAATCTGGTGTGCTCGAAATGGCGGGCGACCTCGGCCTCTCCCTGTATTACTGGCATGTGATGGATTCCGGACGCGACTTTACGGACCTCCTCAAGAAACTGCTCGACCGCTTCGGTTCACGCCTCAACTACGTGCTCGTCCTCAATCAACTGCGCGGCGACAACTTCGATATTCTGGACAAATCCGGAACACGCGAACAGGCGCTCGCGCTCAATGCCCGCATCATTTCCCTCAAGCGGCTCCACGAACCCGTGATCACGAAGATCGATGCCGGAAGCACGAGTTTCTGGGCGGCCAAGCACAAGAGCGAAACCGACGTCAAAGGCCTGGGCCTGCTCGAACGCCAGCGCGTCAAAATCTGGCTCCATCACGCCTACGAGCAGATCGAAACCGTGGGCCTTTAGCCCACCGGTACGGACGGGTTCCACCCCGTCCGTGATCAAATCCACTCAGTCACACCGGTAAGGACGACTTCCACGTCGTCCCTGATCAATCCCCTTTCGGCTGCGGCAAAAGAAAGGCAACAAGTGGGACGGGGTGGAACCCGTCCTTACCACGCGGTGGGGAAAGACCGACGTTTCGGACGCGGTGAAACGCGTCCCTACCGGAGATGGCGTTGCCACGCGCCGGTAAGGACGACTTTCACACCGTCCCGGATCAACCCCTCTTGTCACCCATGACGTGAAAGGGTGCTGCTGCGGACGGAGCTATTTTGCGACTTTCCTTTACGTCCACCGGGCTTTGCTGCTTAAACTCCCGCCATTAACCTATGGCGCAACCAAATCCCGGCAAGCCGTCCATTCGCCACATCGCAAACCTCTGGTCCCTCCGCGACACTCCGAACGCCAAGAAACCCTGGCCGCTCGAAAAGAAGATCGAAGCGGTGAAGGAAGCCGGCTTCGATGGCTTCACCGATCTCGCCACGCCCAAGCACGGCAAGCTCGCCGAGAAATACGGCCTGAGCATCGTGGGCTACTTCGCCTCCGCCAAGCCCGAGGAATTCCGCACCTTGCTCCAGCAGAACAAGGACGCCGGCGCGAAGGTGATCAACATCCAGCTCGGCGACCATGACACGACCTCCAGCGACGCCGTCCGCATGGCCCTGCGCGTGATGCTCGAAGGCGAAGCGCTCGGAATGCAGCCGTCCATCGAGATTCATCGCGATACCTGCACCGAGACGCCGGAGAAAGTTTACGCCCTCGCGGAAGGCTACCAGCGCGTCACCGCCAAGCCGCTGCGCTTCACCTGGGACTTCTCTCACATTGCCGTGGTCAAGCATCTCGCGCCGCCCTTCTGGGAACGCCTTCTCGTGCGCCCGGATCTCATCCAGCTCGCGAACCAGTTTCATCTGCGCCCGTTCAACGGCCAGCATTGTCAGGTGCCCGTCACCGATGGACGCGGACGCGTCTCTCCGGAACTCGAAGACTGGCTGCCTTTCGCCAAGAAGTGCCTGCAAGTCTGGCTGCAAGGCAATCAGGCTGGACGCGAAATCTTCGTCGTGCCGGAAATGGGCCCGGCCTCCAGCGGCTACAATCTTCATCAACTGCCCGACAGTTGGAGCGACGCGGTGAAGCTCCGCGGCATTCTCGACAAGCTCTGGAAAAGTCTGCCCGGCACCGCGAAGTAACCTCCCGTGGTCCGCCCTCAACGACCCGACCGCCTCGTCAAAGCCCTGCTCGACTGGTTCGCGCAAGACGCCCGCGACCTGCCGTGGCGTCGCACGCTCGACCCCTACGCCATCTGGGTTTCGGAAATCATGCTGCAACAGACGCAGGTGAAGACGGTGATTCCCTACTGGGAACGCTGGATGCGGGAGCTGCCGGACATCGCCTCGCTCGCCAAGGCGCCGCCGGAGAGAATTCACAAGCTCTGGGAAGGGCTGGGCTACTATACACGCGTTCGCAATCTTCAGAAAGCCGCGCAGCAACTGGTGCGAGAGAACGAAGGCAGATTCCCGACAACCTTCGATACCGTGCTCGCGCTCTCGGGAATTGGCCGTTACACCGCCGGCGCGATCACCAGCATAGCCTTTAACCAGCCATCGCCGATCCTTGACGGAAACGTCATCCGCGTGCTCACTCGCCTGTACGGCATCGAAGAAAATCCCAAGGACAAGGCAACCAACGCGCAGCTCTGGAACCTCGCGCAAGATCTCGTCCTCGCCGCTAAATCAGTCCTCCTCTCCCCTCTCCCCCTGAGCGGTCCCTGCTCCGCGCTGAACCAGTCTCTGATGGAACTCGGCGCGCTCATCTGCACGCCGAAGCAGCCGCGCTGCGAAGTCTGCCCGCTGCGTAAGCCTTGTGTCGCCCGCGCCACGAACCGCGTGGACGCCCTGCCGAACCTCGGCAAACGCGCCGCCGTCACCTACCGCCGCTTCATCGCCTTCCTCGCGCGACGCGGCGACCAATGGCTCGTGCAACAGCGCCCCGCCGGAGTTGTGAACGCGCATCTCTGGGAATTTCCGAACGCCGAAGTCGAAGCGAACACAAGCGACCTCGCCGCGCACGCCGCAAAACTTCTCGGAGCGAGGCCCGCCCAGTTGAATCCGCTTGTGATGATCAAGCACTCCATCACGCGCTACCGGATTTCGCTCGAAGCCTATCTGGTCACCACCGCCAAAAGCGCGAGCGCGACCGCTGCGTCGCGATGGCTGACCGTGGAAGAACTCGACGCCCTCGCCTTCACCAGCGCGCATCGAAAGATTCTCACCGCCCTCCGACGGAAGACCTCAGATTGAATCAGCGTTGCCGATCGCCGGCCGGCTCAGGCAACATCTGGCCCCATGAAGTCGCTGCGACTCCTCTTCATCTGCCTGATCCTTTCGAGCACGCTCTTCGCCTCGGCGGCTGCCAAGCCTGAGAAGATCAAGTTCAGCCCCAGGCGCGGCCTTCACGACGCTCCGTTCGATCTGCGCATCACCAGCGACGCGACGGCAGTGAAGATTTTCTTCACCACCAACGGCGCGCTCCCGGCTCCGAACTCCGGCCAGCTCTTCAGCAACTCCATCCGCATCAGCACCACGACGATGATTCGCGCGGCGGGCTTGCGGCCTGCGCATTCAAGGCGGCTGAACCGGCGTCCTGAGGAGTCGCCGAAGCACGCCTTCCGCCTCGCGTTCCATAAAAAGTATGGCGCGGGCAAGCTAAAGTTCCCGCTGTTCCCCGGTCCCGGCGCGGAAGAGTTCGACGGCTTGATTCTACGTGCGGGATCCCAGAGTGATGGCCGTTTGTTTAGCGGTTGTGTTACTGCACGAGGCTGGGCTCGGTGGCACAAGCTTCAGGCACCACGTTCTCCTGTTCATCGATGGGCGGACCGTTGCTGTGGCGAGCGCAATGTTCGCAGCAATAGAACATCGTGTTGCGTTCCACCCCATGTCCAATGATGGAGCAGCCGCAGCGGGCGCACGCCGGCGCGAGCAGTTGCACGGCGCATTCAAAGCAGTCAAAGGTGTGAATCTTGCCATTCATCATCACCTGAAAAGATTTGCTGTAGTCGTTTCCGCAGGTTTCGCACATGGCCATACGCATCTCCTATTTTTCAACCGGCAGTTCGTTCTTCTCCCACGCCTCGTAGCCGCCGTCCATTTCCATGACGGAAAATCCTTTGCCGGCGAGGTCCACCGCCGCCTGGGCCGCGAGATGGCAGGTAGCAGAGTAACAATACAAAACGTTCACCTCATCTTCCCTGAGCATGGAAGTGTTGGCCCATTGCTCCTTGGGCAGATTATGCGCGCCAGGGACGTGGCCTTTCGCGAAGTCCTCTGGCTCGCGGACATCGATGACGTTCAGGTCTTCTCCCTGTCCGATCTGGTGGCATATTTCAACCGGACCGGTGGTGAAGGCCATCTTGTCCTGAAAGTATGCACGGGCTGACTCCGCCTCGGGTTTTGCCATTGCTGTTTTCATAGGTCCTTCTTTGTTTCGTTGTATGGCTTGGGCGCAAGGACGCGCTGACATAAGCAGCCGGTGCCGTTTGCGCAGCCCCGGCAGCAATAGCTCGTCCCGTTCACCAGCACCCCAGTCCTGGGCCACTCCGGTCGAGCCTTTCCGCAGGCTGGACAGACTTCTTGAACAGTTGCGCCCTGTCGTTTTCCTAGTTGGTCCATAATGACTGGGGGTTGAGTTGTTATAGTTTTAATCAGCCAGGGAGACCTGACCGTGCTGTTCTCCTTCGCGCACGTTCGGCGTGGTGCCGGTGACCACTGCCTTGATGGCTTGGTAGAGATACGTGAAACGGTTCATGCCTGTGTTATCCCAGTATTCGCCGAATTCGCCCACCACATGGATGAGCACGATGTTCGGATCGTTTACGCCATCGGGAAACCAGACCTTGTAAGATGTCTTCCACAGATCCTGAATTTTGGAGTGGTCCACATTCAGCGAGGCTTTGCCAGCGACGCAGACACAGCTGGTCCAGCCGTTCTGACACACCACCTGTACCCGCGTGTCCCTTTCAATCTCGTGGACTTTGGCAGAATCGCGGCTCGATATGAACCACAGGTTGCAATGTTCATCCACGTCGGCAATGGCCATCGGGCGGGATCGGAAATGAGCTTCACCCCCGTGCGTGATCAGCACGGCGGTCTCGAAGTCTTCGAGAAGCTCGTGAAATTTCTCCTTCTGAGTTTGGTTCATAAAAAGTTTTCGGTTGTTCAAGGTCTTAAGATTTCTTCAAGGCGCGGCTGGCTGCACGTCCTCTCTTTCGGGCCGGTGTCAGGTTCACTTTCTTCCCACTGCCTGAAACGCTCCTCTTTCCGCCGCCCGTGATTTTGTTCACGGTCGCCCACGCGCGCCGTTCCGACTCTTCGACACTCAGCCCACGAGCTTGGTAGCCTTCCTCGATGTGGTCGGCCTGGCGCTTCTGTTTGGCCGTGTAGCTGGATTTGTCGCCTTGGGGCATAACGACTCCTGGAATGGGTTGACGCCTATTTCTTCTCGATGACGCCGCACGCCACGCGTTCTCCCGCATCACCGGAAGGCTGGGTTTTCAAGTCGTCCGCCTTGGCGTGAACGATCATGGCCTTTCCCAAAATGGAATTGGCGCCGTCCAGTTTCAGATCCGGAAACGACTGGGCGTAGCGCGCGTTGCCCTGCGCATCCGCCTCCAGATTCCCAAAGTCTCCCGCATGCCGGCTGGCATCGGTCGGCGCGCCATGCTGCTTGCCGGTGGGATTAAAATGCACGCCGGCCGAACTGGCATCCGGCACAGAACAGTCGCCCTTCTCGTGGATGTGGAACCCGTGCAATCCGGGAGTGAGTCCCGTCAGGCTGGCTTCCACGCGGACCGTGTCCTTGCTCTGAAAGAAGTTCACCGTTCCACGAACGTTGCTGCCCGACGCAGGCGACAGAATCACGGTGGCGACCAGCGGGGATGAATCCTTGAAAACGGACGGTGACTCATTGGTCGAGTTTCGGGACGAGCTGTTCGCGCTGTTATCCGGAGGCGTGCAGCCCACTAAGGACAGCGCAGCTCCCAGACCCGCGACGACAGCAAAAGCAAAGCTCTTCATGCGTTCCTTTCCAGCGAGACTCCTGCCATGCGTAAAGAGCTGTAAACCCGACCAGAGCCGTCCCGTTCACCTTGCAGCCTGCATTGGCAAAGCCGGCGTGGTTTGCAAAATGTCTTGGTGTCTGGAGTTGCGGTGAAAGCTGCCAAAGGGCGCATCTGGACTGTCCTGAAAAACTGAGGCTGCGGATCGCGGCTGTGTGCAAAGCACCAGCCGCAGCGGGCTGAGGTATACAGTGATTTCAGGAGTATTTCAGCCGGTTGGCCAGGCGAAGCTGCTGCGGCTGGTCTTCAACACAGCCGCGATCCGGGGCATTGTTCGCGGCACTCCTGGGTCTCGATCTCTTCTTAAATCAGCCTGCCGCCCCGATGGATTCGCGCGTAGCAGCCCCTGATTGAACGTGGCACGTTCAACGCCACTTGTCCGGCGATGGGGTGCTCACTCCTCAGCCGGCGGCCGGGCGTTTCCAGAAGTGGTCTGATTGGATTGACAAAGCCATCGTCGTCGAGTCCGCGCGCTGGGGTGATTACCGCCGCGACGCGCATCAATACAAGCCCGGCCCCTACGAACTCCATACGCGCGACGATCACTGGCAGCCCGAGATCCAGCGGTTGCTGAAAGATTGTTTCCCGAAGCGAACCACCGCCTTCCTCAAGCAACTGCACGAGGCGGGGCTTTGCCAGGAATGATGAGGTGCAAGGCTTATGTGGAAATGCCCGCCCGACCTCCCACCCCAAAAGTTTTCTCCTTCCCTCAAAATTCCACTTCCGCACAATCG